>Ga0075365_10001512_pt1 | contig 10624 bp, 11 predicted proteins | sample EndMetdeltDD1765_FD_71387 | JGI IMG/M metagenome (GOLD analysis project Ga0075365, IMG submission 71387) | Populus endosphere microbial communities from Tennessee, USA - Endosphere MetaG P. deltoides DD176-5 | ecosystem: Host-associated > Plants > Roots > Endosphere | place: USA: Tennessee... | reverse complement strand
AATGAGCGCAGCTCTTTCACCAGCGCGCGAATTCGCATCGGTGCCAGCCCGAGCACCTCGACCTTGAGGATCTCCATGAACGGCAGGATCTGCGCCAGGCCCTCGACCGCAGTCGAGACCACATCGTCGAGCGCGAAGCGGTAGCCGAGCTCGTAGGCCGTGCGCACCGCTTGGACTGTTTCGTCGTCGAGCTCGACGGTCTCCAGCAGCTCCAGCACGACCTTGTCGGCGGGGAGCACCGTGTACCGCCCGCTGCGCAAGAACTCGGCGGTGACGTTGACGAACGCCGTGCCCTCTCCGACGAGGTTGAACAGCCCCCACTCCAGGATGGCGCTCTCCACCACGGACCGAGTCGCGTCGTCGGGATCGGAGAACAGCGCCGAACGGTGTTCTCCGCCGCGGAACAGCAGCTCGTAGCCGCGGCGCCGTCGACCTGGGTCCAGTATCGGCTGGCGTCCGAGAAACACGGTCATCAGTCGACCTTTGCTACAGCATGACCCACTGTCTTGATAGTCCAGAAGGACTTGTTCAGGGCACGGAGTCAGCCCACGAAACAGCGACGAAACGGTGACTTTCTCAGGACAGCATCCCGAGGCGCATCGCGTTGCCCACTGCTTGGGCGCGATCGTTCGCGCCGAGCTTGCGCAGCAACCGCTCGACGTGGGTCTTGACGGTGGCAGGGCTGATGCCGAGCCGATGCGCGATCACCGCGTTGGTGAGGCCTTGGGAGATCAGCGCGAGCACGCCCGCTTCACGCTCGCTGAGCTTCAACTTCCCCGGCACGTCGACGTCGCGGATGCCGCGCATCGCCGCGGTCACCGCCAGCTGATGCATGTGCTGACGACCCTGGGCGACGGCGCGAGCGGCCTCGACGAACAGTTCCACGGAGGCGGTTCGGGGCACCAGACCGAGGCAGCCGCTCTCCAGCATGGCGTGCACGCCGGTCGGCGAGAGATCGGACGTGAACGCAAGCACCCTGGAGGAGTGCCGTTCGATCAGATCGGCCACCGCCGTCATCCATTCGGCCCGGTTGCTCGAGGTCACGCCGACCACGACGAGGTGGGGCTGGGAGAGCTCGACCACGGCGCTCAGCGAACGAACATCGCTGACGATGCCACAGATGTCGAAACCGTCCGCAGCGAGGCACCGTTCGACGCCGAGCGACACCACCGGATGCATGTCACCGATCACTGTCTTCACGCGCACTGGATTCGTGTTGTTGTGTGGGCGCTTGACGGCCACCGGGATCGACGCTCCGCTCAGATTGGGCCGCGAAGGCCGACTCGGACTCTCTTCGTGAAGCTCACTGCATCACGAATTCCACGAAGAACACTTCGTACACTACCCCACGGTACGCAGCGGAGATCTGCTCCGTCAGCGCTTCTTTGGCGGCCTCGCGGCCCTCAGCGGTCGAGAGCACGGCCATGTCCCGACCGGAGAGGCCGGTGACGATCAGATCCTTGGCCGGGGCGGACGGGAACTCCTCTCCCTCGGCGAGCACGACATCGGCGCAGAGCCCCAACGAGACCGCAGCACGAAGGTAGTGGCCGTCGGCGAGGTTGATGCTCATCTCGGGGAGATCGACCAGGTTCTCGGGCACCCCAGCTTCGGGCTCCTTCACGCAGCCGTCGATCAAGGCGATCGTCGTTGTTGTCGTCGTCCCACCCGACTGCGCGGGCGCGGCCGTCTTGCTGCCCATGACGTACGCGCCTGCGGCGAGCCCGGCGAAGGCGACACCGACGATGATCAGCTTGCCCTTACGAGACTTCTTGGCGACCTCGCCGCCGTCATCGCTCGACGCTTCCTTCTTGTCTGCCATGGTCTCCGTACCTTCGACTGAGTGTCCCGTTCCTTCGGGGCTACATCGAACTGTCCTGCCGGGAACGCCGCCGTGCCACCATCTGCCCTGTGTCACATGGATCACACGGGTGCCCGCATCAGCCCGGGGCAGCCACCGCCTGGTCCAGAACCGGTTGCAGTGACACGTTCGACAGCACGACGATCTCCACCCGCCGGTTGCGTGCCGCACCCGCCTCGGTCGAGTTGTCGCCGATCGGCCTCGTGTCCGCATATCCGCCGGCCGAGAGGCGCAACGGGTCGAGGTGATGGACGTCGATCAGGTAGCGGAGCACGGACGTGGCGCGAGCGGTGGACAGCTCCCAGTTGGACGGGAACCGCGCGGTCGAGATCGGCCGGGAATCCGTGTGCCCCTCGATCGAGATGTCGTTCGGGATCGCTGCCAACGCGGCAGCGACGAGGTCGAGGATCGCGACACCATCGGGCTGCAACGACGCTTGCCCGGCTGTGAACAGGACCTGGTCGGTGACGATGGTGAGCACGAGCCCGCGGGCTTCCAGCGAGAAGCCGAGCTGATCGCCGATGCCGTTGGCGTCGGCAGCGGCCTGCAGGAAGTGCTGGATCTCCTCCAGCGATTGCGCCGCGGACTGCGCTGCCGCGAGGGCGACCCCTTCGGCCTCCAGGGCACGGTCGGCCGGGCTCGTCGTCGTCGGCATGCCGTCGACGAGCGATGACGACGTCGACGGCGCGACGATGACCGGCTTGATGCCCGCCATCTCCGTCGTGGGGACGGCGGCACCGGAGTTGTCGAGCACGCCGTTGCCTCCGGAGAGCGGAGCGACCCCCACCCCCCCGTTGAGGATCTCGTGGCCGGTGCCGTCGATCTGGGACTTGAACGACAGCGCAGCCAGCTTGGCCTTGCTCGCGTCCGTGCGACCGATCGCGAAGAGCACCAGGAACAAGCACATCAGCAGCGTCAGCATGTCGGCGTAGGGAATGACCCAGGCTTCGTGGTTGACGTGCTCTTCGTGCTCCTCGTGCTCCTCGTGACGGCGGGCCTTAGACACCGGCGCTCGCCTCCCTGATCGCGGAGGCTTCCTTCGGGGACAAGTAGCTGATCAGCGTCTCTTCGATCACACGCGGGTTCTGCCCGCCCTGGATCGCGAGCACCCCCTCCATGACCAGCTCCCGCGCCACGACCTCGAGCGCGGACAGGCGCTTGAGCCGGTTCGACAGCGGCAACATCACGCCGTTGGCCATGAAGACACCGAGAAAGGTCGCGACGAACGCAGCGGCAATGCCGGCGCCGAGCTTCTCGGGATGCTCGAGCTCGGCCAATGTCGCGATCAGGCCGATCACCGCGCCGATGATGCCGAACGTAGGGGCGAAGACGCCGAACGACTGACACCAGTCGGCGGCCACCTTGTGGCGGACCTTCATCGCCTTGATGTCGGTCCGCAGCACCTGGGCAACTGCCTCGGGATCGCTGCCGTCGATCGCGAGCTGCAGGCCGCGCCTCATGAAGACGTCATCGATCCGGGAGATCTCCGACTCCAGCGACAGCAGACCTTCATGGCGGGCCTTGCGGGCGAACTCGACGAGGATCGCGATGTTCACCGCGCCCTCCGGCGACGACTTCGGCAGCACGGCCTTCTTGATCGCCTTGAAGACGCCACTGGTGGCAGCCATCTCGAAGCTCGCCATCGTCGCCCCGAGAGCACCTCCGATGACGATGAGGAGCGCGGTGACGTTGCTGATCAGGAAGACCGGGCTCACGCCGTGCGTCTGGGCGCCGAGCATGACGCACGCCAGCGCAACGATCAGCCCGATGAGGGTTGCCTTCATCGTCAGCCCTCGTCTTGCCCGGCGGGGCCCACGGCCAGCGATCCGGCCGGCACCTCCAGCTCGAGTCGCGACGCGAGCGCGAGAAGGTGGGCACGTTGCGCGTTGACGAGGCGAACGATTTCCTCGGCGGACTCTGTCACGACGTATTCATTGCCGTTGAACAGGTGCACGATCGTCTCGTGGTTGCTGTCGAGGCGCTCGATGTGATCGGGGTTGAGGTACAGCGGGTTCGGGTTGCGTAACCGGGTGAGGCGGATCATGGAGGTTCCTTGTCGTACGGCACATCTCGGTGCGAGGCACAGCCGCTTCGGATAGAGCTGACAGTGCGGAGACGGGGCGATCTTGCACGCAGCCGCAGATTCATGCCTGCCGACGCCTTCCCCGGACCATCCCACCCGTGCACGCAGTCGAAGACCTCTCCCACCAGTTGTGGACCATGCGCGAGCTGCTCCAGCACCTGGTCTACAAGCTCGAGGTCCAGGGGCTCCTGATGAACACCAACCGCAACCGATGGTTGCCGTTCGCGATCGCAGAAGTCGATGCCGTCCTGGCCGCAGTCGATCAGGTCGAGGTGTTGCGAGCCGACGCGTCGCGACGCGTCACGATCCAACACGGGTTCCCGCGAGACATCCGCCTCACCGACCTGATCGCACAGATCGGCGAGCCGTGGGGCGAGCTGCTCGCTCAGCATCGCCTGCACCTGCTGTCCCTGCAGGCCGAGATCGAGGAGATCTCGCACTCCAACCATGAGCTCGCGCGACGCGGCCTGATACGCAGCCGCGAGCTCATCGCGGCACTCGGCGAGAGCAGCGTCGATGTGTACGACCCGTCCGGCGCTTCCGTCTCCCTCGTCAGCGCGTCGCAACGCCTGGATCGGACCTTTTGACATGACCGGCATCTCGTCCCTCTACACCGCGCTCTCCGGCATGCGGGCCCAGAGCCGGGTCCTGGATCTCACCGGGCACAACGTCGCCAACGCGGCGACGCCCGGCTACCACCGCCAACGCGCGGACCTGCAGGCCGTCAGCGGCGGTACCCCCGGCTTGTTCAGCGGCGTGAACGCGCGCAACTTCGGTGTCGAGGTCGTCAGCGTGACCCACTCCTTCGACGCGTTGTTCGAGGCCCGGTCGACGCGCGAGGAGGCGAGCCGCTCGGCGACGTCGTTGGTGAGCTCGACGCTGTCGCAGCTCCAGGCCGCCATACCGGAACCGTCGGACACGGGGTTGGCCTCGCAGCTCGACGCGTTCTGGGGCGCGTGGTCGGACGTCGCCACCCAACCGGACAGCCTGCCTGTTCGAGCGCAGCTGCTGTCCAACGCCACATCGCTGACGAACTCGTTGCACAGCACGGCCGCGTCGATCACGGCGCTCAAGGACACCGCGATCGGCCAGATGGCGACCCTCGCCGGCGACGCCAACGGGCTCGCCGCCCAGATCGCCACCCTGAACAAGGCGATCATGGCCAACCCGACGGCATCGCTCGACCTGATCGACCAGCGCGGCCAGATCATGACATCGCTCGCCAAGCTGACCGGCGCGGTGTCCCGGCCGAGCGAGGGCGGGCAGATCGACGTCTCCATCGGTGGCCGTCTGATCGTCTCCGGGACCCACTCGTTCGCCCTCGACGGCGCCGGCGGAACGCTCCGCTGGGCGTCCGACAACCTTGCGGTGACGGCAACATCCGGGGACGCCGCTGCGCTCTCGGCCACCATCACCGACATCGTGCCCCGCTACACCGCCGCCCTCGACGGCGTCGCGGCCGCGCTGGTGTCGTCCGTCAACGCGCTCCACGCGGTCGGCTACGACCAGACCGGCACGACCGGTCGGCAGTTCTTCGACCCCGCCGGTGTCACTGCCGCGACCATCGGGCTGTCGGTCGACGTCAACGGGCTGCCCGGCAACATCGCCGCCGGCGCACCAGTGCTCCCCGGCCCCGTTGCCCCCGGGCCCCTCGATGGCGACCAGGCTCGCGCGATCGCGACACTCGCCGAATCGATGACCGGTGCGGACTCGCAGTACGAATCGCTGATCGCCAACCTCGCCGTCGAGACCAGCGTCGCCGCCCAACGCGCCGACCTACAGGATCAGGTCGCCGACACGGCCAAGGCCCAGGCCGACTCGGTCGGTGCCGTCAGCATCGACGAGGAGATGGCCAACTTGACCGCCGCCCAGCGCGCGTTCGAGGCCTCGGCGCGGGTGATGACGACGGTTGACGACATGCTCGGATTTCTGATCGAACACACAGGAGTCGTCGGCCGATGATGCCTGATCGCTACGACTCGATCCGGACGACGCTCCTCCGGCCAGAAGGGTGCATGACATGCGCGTGACGAGCTCGATGATGATCGCCAACACCCTGCGCGACCTGAACTCCTCGATGGGCCGGTTGCAGAAGACGCAGACCCAGCTGTCCACCGGGCGCCGGATCACCAAGGCATCCGACGACCCGACCGGCACGGCGAACGCGATGATGTTGCGCAAGCAGATCAACCGTCTCGATCAGCGGTCGAGATCGCTGGCCGACGCGACTGGTTGGCTGGAGACCGCCGACTCACGTCTGACAGCCGGACTCGATGTCCTCGGTCGGGCCAAGGAGATCGCGGTCCGAGCCGCGAACAGCGGCGGGCTGGTCGACGTGAACGCGCGGCTGGCGATGGCCACCGAGATCCGTTCGATCCGCGAAGACATGCTCGGCCTCGCCAACTCGACGTACGGGACCCGTTCGATCTTCAACGGAACGGCATCCGGCGCGGCGTACAGCGCTGCCGGCGCCTATCTCGGCAACTCGGCGTCCGTCGTGCGCGACGTGGGCCCGATGAACAACCTCGCCGTGAACATCACCGGCCCACAGGTGTTCGGTACCGCCGGAGGACCCGTCGGCAACCTGTTCGAAGTGCTCGATCGCCTCGCCAACGCGGTGGCGGCGGGCAACGACGCCGCCATCGCCACCGAGCACACCAACCTGGACAACGCCACCCAGGTCATGGCCGCGGCGACAGTCGACATCGGCTCTCGTGCCGCGACCCTCGACGGGATCCGCTCGCGGGCGATGGACGACGATCTGCGCCTGCGCACCGCGCTCTCCGGAGTGGAGGAGACCGATCTGGCCTCGGCATTGATCACGGAGAAGGCGCAGGAGAACTCCTACCAAGCCGCGCTCCAGGTTGCGGCCAAGATCCTGCCGCCCTCGCTGCTCGACTACCTCCGCTGATCGCCGGCGGGCACCGCCCGCCATGGCGTTCGTCGGATCGCTGTCAGCGTTGGGCAGCCGCCAGCCGCGGCATGCAGCGGCGCGCGTCGTCAGGAGTGTTGGGCGTGCGCCGAGTCGCCGTCAGCGGTGACCGAGTCCTCGGCGAGCTGATCGTTCGACCCCGCATCGAGCTTGCGGCGCTCCAGATCGACGAAGATCCGGTTGACCTGCCCGGAGGCGATCCAGATGACGCAGGCCGCGCCGAAGCTGCGGCCCAGGGCCAGATCCAAGTGCTGCCCGCTCATCGCCGAGTCGAGCAGGGCCCGGCCCGTCAACACACCCGACGAGACGACGGCCAACGTCAGCCTCCATGCGCCGATCGGTCCGCCGACGCGGCGATCGGATCGTGCCGCCTTCTTGGACTTGCTCATGACGCGACCTCCAGTCGGCTGTCGAGCCCGGCGAAGGCCTCGACCTCAGCGCCTTCGCTGTTGCGCATCACGACTCGCACGGACACGTTCGCCGCGTGCGTTCGCGTGGCGATGGTCTCGATCAGTTGCTCTGCCGCGGCGACAACCAACTCGACGTGACGTTGGGTCGGAGCCGACGGCCTGTTCTTGGGCTTCATCGGCGACGAATTGCGGAGTGACTCGAACGCAGCTTCGAGGCGATCGAGCTTCGACAGGGCCGGCGCAGCGGGTTCGACGGCGGCGGGCTCGACGGCAGCGGGCTGTGGCTCGGTCGGGGCGACGGGCGCCTCAACTCGAGCTGGGACCGCGGGTGCAAACGTCTCCACGTACTCGTTGGCCAACTCACGGCGCGGCGTTCTGCCCGACGTGCGGGGCGACTCGTGGCCGTGCGCGGTCGCCGCTTCGACGGCGCGCAGCGCCGCGGCAAAGTCGTCGAGCACCAGGTTCGCTCCGGCGGTTTCGGCGGGCTCGGCGCGTTCGCGCCACCGCTCGCGTTCTTGGGCTGCGACCTCGTCCACGAGACGTTCGAGTGCGGCATCGACCGTGACATCGACCGTCCCGTCGGCACCGGCCGCATCACGGACGGCGTCATCATGGACGGCCTCGTCATCGGCGACCTCGTCGTCGACGACAACGCTGATCTCGACGCCGAGATCGGAGGCGAAGAAACCGCCGATGCCGCCGCGCCGCAACTGGTTGGCCTCGATCACCCGGGTCCGAGAGCCCAGGGACTGCTCGGCGAGCATGACCGCTTCATCGAGTGTCGCCGCGCGGAACCGCATCGGCTTCGTCTCATCGTGCTGTGGCGTGCGCATCGGATTGCTCCTGGTTCTTTCGTTAGATGTGGACGGCGGTCGGTTGGCTGGTCAGCACATTGTCGGCGCTGATGTCGACGTTGCCCACGACTTCGATCTCGAGGTGGTCGCCGATCTCCGCGTAGGACACGACTCCGAGCCCCGGCACCATCAGCTTCACGAGTCCCGACAGCGCCGAGCGCACAGGACCCGAACACACCAGCACCGCCGGTGTGTTGCGGAGGTTCATCTCGTTGTTGAGCGCGCTCAGCTGGGTAACGAGGGCGTCGCTCTCGGAGGGCAACAGCTCCAGCTGGGTCGCTCCGTCGATCGAGCGCAGCCCTGACAGCAACCTCGATTCGGACGACGGCGCGAGGATGATCGCGTACAGCCGGCCGTCGACGGCCAACGAGGAGGTGATCGCCGCGCCCAGCTCGGCTCGCGCTGCTTCGATCAAGGACTCCGCCGTGTGTTGCACTCGTGCCCGCTCGCCGACGGCTTCGAGGATGCGGACGAGGTCGCGGATCGGAATGCCGTCGTTGAGCAAACCGGCGAGCACCCGCTGCACTTCACCCGTGGTCACACCGGCGGCGGTGAGATCGTCGATGACCTGCGGATCGGATGCGCGAACGCCGTCGAGGAGCATCTTGACATCGGTGCGGCCGAGCAGCCGGCCGGCGCGGCGACGAACGACCTCGGCGAGGTGGGTGACGATCAACGTCGAGCGATCGACGACCGTGTTCCCGGCGATCTCGGCCTGCACCCGGTACTCCATCGGCACCCAGCGCGCGGCGAGCCCGAAGACCGGCTCACGGACGTCGTCGCCGGGGAGACCGGCCAACGAATCGCCGATGACGAGCACACGGCCGGTCATGGCCAGGCCGCGGCCGACCTCGACGCCGTGGACCTTGATCACATACGTGCTCGACGGAAGGTTCGATGAATCGCGTGTACGAACGGACGGCATCACGAAGCCGAGCTCGCCGGCCAGCTTCTTGCGCAACGCGGAGACGCGGTCCAACAGGTCGCCCCCCGACGAGTCGTCGACGAGCTCGATCAGGTTGTACGCGATGTCCAGCTCCAACGGCTCCGTCCTCGCGTCGATCGCGAGCTGCTGCGGCGACGGGGGCGGGACTGCGGCCCCGGGGCCGACCGCGAGCGGCTCGTCGGCGGTGACGGCCGGCACCGGCAGCCGGCTCCCGATCATGAACAGGAGTCCCGCCACGAGCAGGAACGGCAGCTTCGGCAACCCGGGGATCAAGCCCATCAGCGCCACCACGAGTCCGGCGGCGCGGATCGCCTGACGCTGACGCCCGAACTGACCGAACACGTCGGAACCGAGATCGCCGTCGCCCCCGGAGCGGGTCACGATGAGACCGGCTGAGATCGACACGAGCAGCGCCGGGATCATCGTCACCAGACCGTCACCGACCGTCAGCAGCGAGTAGGTCGTCACCGCCTCGCTGATCGGCATCCCCCGCTGCACGACCCCGATCAGGAAGCCACCGATCAGGTTGACCATCGTGATGACGAGGCCCGCGATCGCGTCGCCCTTGACGAACTTGGATGCGCCGTCCATCGCGCCGTAGAAGTCGGCCTCTTCGGCGACCTCGGCACGGCGGCGACGGGCTTCGTCCTCGCCGATCGCGCCTGCATTGAGATCGGCGTCGATCGCCATCTGCTTGCCCGGCATCGCGTCGAGGGTGAACCGCGCGGTGACCTCGGCGACACGCCCGGAACCGTTGGAGATCACGACGAACTGGACCAGGGTCAGGATCAAGAAGATGACGAGACCGACGACGAGGCTGCCCCCGACGACCACTGATCCAAAGGTCGCGATGACTTCTCCCGCGTGTCCTTTGGAGAGCACGGCTCGAGCGGTGGCGACGTTGAGTCCGAGCCGGAAGAGGGTGACGACGAGCAGCAACGAGGGAAACGAGCTGAAATCCAGTGCTTTGCTGACGTTCATCGACACGAGGAGGATCAGGACCGCGATCGAGAGGTTCGAGACGATCAGCAGGTCGAGGACCGCCGTCGGCAACGGGATGACCATGACGGCCACGACCAGGACGACTGCACCGGGCAGCACCACCTGTCCAAGTCGACTTCGTTGCAAAGTGAGCCTCCATCAAGCCAAGCGGTCGTCCGCGGCGGGCGTTGTGGTCGACCCACACCTTGCGTGCGTGAACCTGGCCGGCCCGGACGATGGATACAGTTCGCAGGAAGCGGCACTTGTCGAGAAGGTCGATCACCATCGACGAGGCAGGTCGATTGGTCAGGAGCCCCACATGAGCAGCGACACAGCGCAGGTCGAGACCCGACAGGTCGCAACCAAACGGTTCGGCATCGTGAGCGTCGCAGAGGGCGAGCAGTTCGCCGTCCCGCGGGGCATTCCGGGCTTCGCCAACCTGCGCCACGCAGTGTTGTTGGCCGCCGGATCACCGGACGCGTGCCAGTTGAACGCCGACGAGCACTCCCTGTTCTGGTTGCAGGACCTCGACGACGGCGACCTCGCCTTCCTGTGCGTGG
>Ga0075365_10001511_pt1 | contig 10625 bp, 12 predicted proteins | sample EndMetdeltDD1765_FD_71387 | JGI IMG/M metagenome (GOLD analysis project Ga0075365, IMG submission 71387) | Populus endosphere microbial communities from Tennessee, USA - Endosphere MetaG P. deltoides DD176-5 | ecosystem: Host-associated > Plants > Roots > Endosphere | place: USA: Tennessee... | reverse complement strand
GACCGCAGGGTGGGCGCCCAAGTACGTGGCGGAGGATGTCTTGCGCTTCGCTGAGCGGCGCAACCCGCGAAAGTTGATGTGGGCGTCGGATTACCCGATCCTGCCGATGGACCGGACGGTGAGAGAGGGGCGCGCGCTGGCGCTGACGGGGGACAGCCGTACCGGATACCTCGGCGCCAACGCGCTCGCGGTCTTCGGCCGCCCGAACTGAGCTGACGCCGAAAGGATTTTCATGGGACTGCACGACGGCCGCGTGGCGGTGATCACCGGCGCCGCGGGCGGCATCGGTCGCGAGCACGCGCTGGAATTCGCACGGCAGGGCGCGAAGGTCGTCGTGAACGATGTCGGTTCGGCGCAGGACGTCGTCGACGAGATCGTCGCTGCCGGCGGTGAGGCCGTGGCCAACGGCGACGACATCTCGGACTGGGACGGCGCCGGACGGGTGATCGCCACCGCTTTGGACACCTTCGGCGACCTACACATCCTCGTCAACAACGCAGGCATCCTGCGCGACAAGATGTTTGTGAATATGGATATCGGTATGTGGGACGCGGTGATTCGGGTTCATCTGCGCGGCACCTTCGCGCCAACCAAGCACGCCGTCGCCTATTGGCGCGAGCGGCACAAGGCCGACGACCCGGTGTCCCACCCGCGGGTGATCAACACCTCGTCGCCATCGGGTCTGTACGGCAACCCCGGCCAATCCAATTACGGCGCAGCCAAAGCCGCCATCGCCGCGTTGACCGTCATCCTCGCCGACGAACTCGCGCGCATGGGCATCACCGTCAACGCGGTCGCGCCGAGCGCCCTGACGCAGATGACCCAGGGACTCGAGACCTACGTCGCGCGCATTAAGGAGATCGAAGAGCGCACCGGATTCGATGCGGGCTCTCCGGCGAACATCTCCCCATTGGTGGTGTGGTTGGCCTCAGCGGAGGCCGCCGATGTCACCGGGCGTGTCTTCAACGTCAAGGGTGGCGCGATCTCGGTGGCCGAAACCTGGACGGCAGGCCCCGGTGTGGAGATCGAAGCGCGCTGGGCCACCGAGGAACTCGGCTCCGTGATCCCGGACCTGCTCGCGAAGGCGCGACCCAATTCCGACGGATCCGGACGACCCCGTGTCTGACGGAATCACGGTCGAAATAGCCGGGGCCACCGCGGTGATCTGGTTGGACCGGCCCGATCGCGGGAATGCGTTCGTCACGGCGATGCAGGTCGAATTGCACCGCCAACTCGCGCTGCTGGACGGCGAGGAATCAATCCGGGCGATCGTCGTCACCGGCCGCGGCCGCCACTTCTCCACCGGCGCCGACATGGAACCGGGTGGTGCAAACTTCGCGTTCGACGACGAGCAACGCGCGCGGTCGAGGGCCGAACTCGGTGCGCGACCGCGGCCCTGGCGCCTGCGCACACCCGTCATCGGCGCGCTGAACGGCTCAGCCGTCGGCATTGGTCTCACATTCCCGATGCAGTGGGACGTCCGCATCGTCAACGAGGCGGCCAAGTACGGCTTCGTGTTCACCCGCAGGGGGCTCATCCCGGAGCAAAACTCGCTTTGGCTGCTGCCACGGCTCGTCGGATTCGGACGGGCGCTGGAACTGCTGCTGACCGGACGGATCTTCTCCGGAGCGCAGGCTAAGGAGTACGGCCTCGCGAGCGAAGCATTGCCCGGCGACGACGTACTGCCGCGCGCGCTGGCGGTCGCCGACGAGATCGCGCAGCACACCGCCCCCGCTGCGGTGGGAATCACCAAACAACTCGCCTACGAACTGCTGGGCGAGACCGACCGCGAAACGGCCTTCTACCGCGAATGGGAGGCGTTCCGCTGGCTGGGCCGTCAGGACGATGCGGCCGAGGGCGTCGCGTCATTCCTGGAACACAGATCCCCGAACTTCACACTGCCCAAACACATTCCGATTCCGGAGTCCGATCGCGGCTGGGGTCCCGATGACTGACACCGTGCTGTACGAGGTCGACGACCAGGGGGTCGTGGTGCTGACGTTGAGTCGCCCCGATCGGCGCAACATGTGGACTGCGGCGATGGAGGCCGAATTCTACGACAGCCTCGACCGCGCAGCAGCGGACCCCGGTGTCCGAATCATCGTCGTCACCGGCGCAGGGACGTCCTTCGTGCCGGGCCTCGATCCCGAGGTGCTCGCCGCGGTGAGTTCCGGCGTTGCCTACACCAGCAACCGGCGTCCTCAAACCTATCCCACCACCGTGCCCAAACCGATCGTGGGCGCGATCAACGGATCCTGCGCCGGTATCGGCCTGGCCCAGGCGTTGATGTTCGACTATCGGTTCGCGGTGCGCGGCGCGAAGTTCTCGACCGCATTCGCCAAACGCGGGCTGCCCGCGGAGGACGCCACCGCATGGGTGCTCACCAGGCTGTGCGGGCCGTCGCACGCGTTCGAACTGCTCGCCAGTGGCCGGCTCTTCCTGGCCGAAGAGGCCGAGCGTCTCGGTGTCGTCCAACAGCTTTCAGAGCCGGGAAGCGTGGTTGACGATGCAGTGGCGTTCGCGCGCGGCCTGGCCGCCAATGTGTCGCCGGTCGCGATGGCGATGATCAAGTCGCAGGTGTGGCGGGACGGCGAAACGACGATGGAGGCGGCGCGCATCCGTGCCCAGTACCTGTTGCAACTCGCCAAGGAACAACCGGACTTCGCGGAGGGGACGTCGAGCCTGACCGAGAAGCGGCCGCCGAACTTCGATCCCTACCGGGGGCTGAACCTCTGATGGACCCGATCGTCGGAGACGAATACTCGGCGTTCCGTGAGGAGGTGCGGACCTGGCTCGCCGAACACTTGGTCGGAGAATTCTACGACCACCGAGGCGTTGGAAGCCCCACCGACGACACCGCCTGGGATATGCGCCTCGCCTGGGAACGCGAACTGTCCGAGGGCAATTGGCTGGGACTGACGTGGCCGGTGGAGTACGGCGGCCGCGGCGCGGGATTGGCCGAGGAGATCGTCTTCGAATACGAGTACGCGCGGGCGGCGGCGCCGGCCCGCGTGAACACGCAGGCACTGGAACTACTCGGGCCGACGCTGTTGGCACACGGGTCGGAGGAGCAGAAGCGCCGCTTCCTGCCCAGGATCCTCGCCGTCGAGCAGATGTGGGGCCAGGGCTTCTCCGAACCCGGCGCGGGGTCGGACCTGGCCGCGGTGCGGACCAGGGCGGTGCTCGGCGACGGCGAATGGCACATCGACGGCCAGAAGGTGTGGACGACGTTCGGCGATCGCGCCGACTGGCTGTACGTGTTGTGCCGCACCGACGCTGATGCGTCCCTGCGTCATCGCGGGCTCACGCTGCTGCTGGTGCCGGTCGATCAACCCGGCGTCGAGATCAGGCCGATCGAGAACATCGCGCGGTCCGCGGAGTTCAGCGAGTGCTTCTTCAACGACGCACGGACGACGGAGGACATGGTCGTCGGTGGCGTCGGCAATGGCTGGATGGTCGTCATGTCCACGCTGAGTCGCGAGCGGGGTAGCGCGCTGATGCCTATGCAACTGTCGGTCGAGCGTGAGGTCGCCGAGCTCGTCGGAGTGGCGAGGGATTCGGGTGCGCTCGGCGACCGCAGAATGCGACAGCGTCTGGTCGATGCGCTGATCGGCGTGCACATCATGCGAGCCACGAACCTGCGGGTGGTGAGCGATCTGCTGGACGCCCGCTCGTCCGGCGGGGCGACGACCGCGGCGGCCACCGTCAGCAAGTTGTCCGCGTCGACCCACCATCAGCGGCTGGGCGAACTGGCCGTCGAGATCCTCGGCGCCGAGGCGATATTCGGAAGCGACGACCGCGCAGAGAACGCTCGCAAGCTGTTTCTGCTCAGCCGCGCCGAAACGATCTACGGCGGCACCTCGGAGATCCAGCGCAACATCATCGCCGAACGCGTCCTCGGCCTACCCCGCTAGGAGAGACATGGCACTGATCACGACCGACGAGCAGGAAGCGCTGCGCGACGTGATGCGTGGCTTCCTACGGAAGTACTCCAAGGAGTCGGACGTCCGCACCGTCATGGACGGCGGATCAGGCTACGACGCCGAAGCGTGGCGTACCGCCGCCGAGCAGATCGGCGTGCAAGGTCTGGCCATTCCCGAGGAGATGGGCGGCGGCGGTTATGGTTTCGACGAGCTGGCGATTGTCATGGAGGAAGCCGGACGAACGCTGTATCCCGCGCCGCTGCTGTCGACCGCCGTGTTGGCGACGAGCACCTTGCTCGCCGTCGGCGGTCCGCATGCGGCTGATCTGCTGGCCCGGATCGCGGCCGGCGAGTTGATCGCGACGCTTGCTGTCGCCGAGGCGAAGCTGCACTGGGACCCCGACGACATCACCACGGCCGCCGAGAAGTCAGACGGCTGGGCTGTGTCAGGGACCAAGCCCTATGTCCTCGACGGCGCGCAAGCCGGTGTCATCCTCGTTGCCGCGCGCACCGCGGCGGGGGTGTCATTGTTCGCGGTGGAATCGCACGCCGACGGACTCACAATCAAATCGCTCGAGTCGATGGACAGAACCCGTTGCATGGCCGCCGTCAGCTTCGACGGCACACCGGCAGTCTTACTCGGTGACGACGGGTCGGGGTGGCAGACGCTGCGCGAGGTGTACGACCGGGCATTGGTTGCGCTGGCTTGTGAGCAGGCGGGTGGCGCCCAGGCCGTGCTGGAGATGACCGTGGAGTATCTGAACGTGCGCCAACAGTTCGGGCGGCCGATCGGCTCATTTCAGGCAATCAAGCACAGGTGTGCGGACCTGCTGGTCGAGGTGGAGTCGGCCCGGTCGGCGGCAGCCTACGCCAGTACGGCGGTGGCAGCGGGGAGCGACGATGCCTCCGTCGCGGCGTCGATCGCCAAGGTGTATTGCTCTCAGGCGTTCTACCACGTTGCGGCCGAGAGCATTCAGATGCACGGCGGTATCGGGTTCACCTGGGAGCACCCCGCGCACCTGTACTTCAAACGGGCGAAGAGTTCGGAAGCGCTGTTCGGCTGGCCCGCCGAGCATCGGGACCGGATCGCAAAGTTGATCGGCCTCGTCTAGCCCGACGACCATCGGGCAGATGCCGGCGTCTACCCGATCATCCGATACTCGCGAACGCCGCCCCCTCCGGCATGGATTGATTGGGCGCCTCTTTACACGGCCGCGCGAGTTACTTGACCGGCTTGTTCAACTAGTTATCGCCACGCATTCGTCTTACCGCTCGTTGTGTTCGCTGCGGGCTCTCGACGAAGCCGCGAGGAGGCCCCAACTAGCTGAACCGACATATATTCGAACGTTCCCGGGCGCCAAGTCTCTCGATCATGCACCGCGGTGGTCCTACGCCTCACGCCACCTCATAGCGCGGCATGAAATCAGCAGCGATGCGGCGCATGGCAACGTCGGACGAAGTTGCGAATTTGATGCTCTTCCTCGCCTCCGGTGCGGGGTCCTACGTCACCGGCGCGGAGTACCTGGTGGACGGCGGCGTCACCGCCGTCTGAGTGCAGTCAGGCGTTCTTCCGCGCCGTGGCCACGGCATCTCGGTGCTCTGCCGATCCCATACTGTCCAACTCTCCTGTCAGTGCCGACTCGAATGCGCCGTCCAGCTGCACGATGAGGTATTCGTTGAGCGCGATCTTGGTCCGCTGCAGTGCCGCAGGCGGCACCTGCGCCAATCGGCTGGCGAGCGCCAGTGCCTCGGGCATCAACTCGTCGGGCGCGATGACCCGACTCGCCAGACCGAATTCGACGGCCTTCTCCGGCGTGATCCGCGATCCGAGGAACAGGTACTCCTTCGCCCTCGAGAGTCCCACGAGCGCAGGCCACACCATTCCACCGTCACCGGGCACCAGCCCCATCCGTAGATGTGGATCGGCGAGAAAGCTGTTCTCCGACATCAGCACGAGATCGCAGAGCACCGCGATGCTGCAGCCGAGCCCGACCGCAGGCCCGTTCACGGCAGCGATCACTGGCAGCGGACACCTCACCAAGCCGCGAATGATGGCGCGTCCCTCGTCGATGGTCTGCGCGCGCATGGCCTCGTCGTCGATGTTCTCCTGCATGTACCCGAAGTCGCCGCCCGCGCTGAACGTGGACCCTGCGCCCGTGACTATGACCGCCCTGGCGCCGTCGTCGGCACTCAAGTGATCCCAGACCTTGGCCAGCGACTGATGCATCGGCCGGTTCGCGCCGTTGAGGTTGTCCGGCCGGTTCAGCCGCACGATGCGGACCGGTCCGTCGGCGGTGACCACCACCTCGTCACTGATGCCGTACAGCGCCTGTGGGTTCTGGGTCACGTTGGAACTCCGTTCTCTGGCCAGCTCATGATCGACTCGGTGCATAAGGCAACACCTGTTCTCGATGACTGCCAATCGCCAACGTCGGATCGGAGGCGGTCTATCTCGCCGGCGATCACGGCGGCGGCCGCTGAGGACTCACACCACAGTTCATGGACGCCGTCGAACCCGTATCCCGGTGGGGCAGGGGCGATCACATGATTGAGCACGTGACGACCGAGCACAACGCCGAGGGTCTCTCCCAGTTGACGCGCATGATTCCGCCATGCAGCAGCGAACGCGCTGGGTCCGATCGCCGCCGACCGACGGACGAAATGCAATACCGCGTGCCTCCCCGTCGGCGCGTCGCTCAGTGTCTCCTCGGCGCAATAGACGGTGAAGTCTTTAACGTAGGTCGAGAACGTCCGCAGCTCGTCGGCCAGGCTGACTTCGGTGGCGACGAGTGCTCGATGCATGGCTGGTATCGAATTCAAGCTCTTTAGGCTCAGCAACCCGACACCGTCATACTCAGCACCCGGTTCCGCGAAACAGTAATGGGTCGTTCGTATCTCGGTGAGCGCTTCGGGGGCCCCAGCACCGACACGGGCCGCGTGCTTCTTCCATCGCTTCGCAAACTGTTCATGGGTCAGGACAGGGTTGCGCCGGGCGAGGTAAATCATTTTGCCGGTCATCGGTGCCCGTCCTTGCCGTCGAGTCACGGCTCACTATACAGTGTATAGGTAACCGGTCTGAGTGACACGACATCGGAGTGCAAAATGGCTCGAGCGCGTGCGGAAGCGGAAAGGCTGGCGTGGTCTCCGTGGCTGCTCATCAGTGGGGGTGACGTCGACCGGGGGCTGGCACTTCTGGACGACGACGGTACGTGGTGGGATATGGCAACTCGCGCCGACGGTCCGATGTCGCGAATGAAAGCGTTACTCGCCGAGGCATTCTCCGTAGTGCCTATGCGGTTCACGCTCGTTGGGTCGATCGTCGAAGGCGACCGCGTCGCGCTGATGGTCGAGAGCTCCGCCGAGCTTCCGGCTGGTGGCCGATACAACAACGTCTACTCGTTCATTACCACCCTGCACGCGGATCAGGATCTGATCGTCGGTGTGCGCGAATATGTGGATACCCTGCACGCAAGCCAGACGCTGATTCCGGCGGTGCTCTCTGCGGTCGCGGGCAACTCGGCGATGGGCGCGTTGATAAAGGGTGTGGACATCCCGCGCGGTGACGGCAATGGCTGACCGCGTAGCCGTCGTTACGGGCGGCAGCCGGGGTATCGGCAAGGCGATCGCCCGTCAACTTGGGGCTCGTGGATACCGCGTCGCGGTGGTGGGCAGATCTGTCGAGCGCGGCGAGAAGGTCGCCCACTCGATTGTCGGCGACGGTGGCAGCGCCGCGTTTTTCAGGGCAGACCTCACCGCAGAGCCGCAGGTCGAGCAGCTATACGCGGACGTATCGAAGCGGTGGGGTCGGCTCGACGTCGTGGTCAACAATGCCGCGAAGACCGATGTCACTGACACCGACAGGTCGGTGACAGAACTGAGCACCAAAGTCTTCGACGAGTTCCTGCGCGCCAATGTGCTCTCGGTGTTCTGGGCGTTCAAGTACGGCATTCCGGCGATGGGATCACAGGGCGGTTCTTTCATCACCATCTCCTCCATTGCGGCCGTCGTCTCGCGACCCGGGGAGCCGGGCTACGGTACATCGAAAGCCGCTGCCGCAGCGCTTACGCGCCAGGTGGCCGTTGATTATGGACCACGCGGAGTCCGCGCCAACGTCCTCATGTTGGGGTTCGTCCACACGAACGCCACCGCGCCGATGCTGGCGCAGGGCCCCGCCGGCCCGCTAATCAGGTCAGCAACTCCCGGCAGCATTCCCACCAGTGAGGACGTGGCCCGCGCGGTCGCCTTTCTCGCCTCGGACACCGCGTTCAACGGATCGACACTGACGCTTGACGGCGGAACGACGGCGGTCTCGCCGGTGCCTGAGTTGTGAACATGTGGACGACGGTCGAACCCAGCGCCGAATTGCGCGAGCAATACCGCGCTCAGGGGTGGTGGGACGACCGAACTCTGCCCACGCTGCTGCACCAGGCGCTGACCCGATCGAGCGGGACAACCTTCCGCGTGCACTCACGCACCCGCCCCTGGCGCGGGACCATCGGCGATGTCACTACGCTGGGCCGCCGGCTGGCCACTGGCCTCGCCGACCGGGGCATCACCGCCGGCGATCCGGTCGCGTTCACCCTGCCGAACAGCGCAGAGGCCGCGGCGGTGTTCTACGGTCTGGCGCTCCTCGGCGCGACGCTCGTGCCCGTCGGTCACACCGCCGGACCCCGCGACCTCGACCATGCACTGCGGGAGTCCGGTGCCAGAGCATTAGTGGTCTGGAACCAACCTGACCGGCCCTTCGCCTTCGACGCGCTCACGCGCGCGGACCTGGGACACGTCGTCGCGATCGGTGACGCAGCCGCCCCGGCCGACGTGATCGACTTCGACGAGCTGAGGGCAGCGGCACCCCTCGACGAACCCGCGACCGTTGATCCGGCGCAGCCCGCGGTGATCGGCTGGACATCGGGAACCACCGGAGCGCCGAAGGGAGTCCTCCTCAGTCACCGCGCGCTGTGTACCGAAACGCGCGCCCACATGTCGCCCATGATGGAGGCCAGGTCCCGTCCGCTCGCCAGCACGTCGCCCATCGCACACGTCACGGGCATGCTGGTCTCCGTCCTGGTTCCGCCGCTTCTTGGCCAGCAGATCCACCTCCTCGACTACTGGGATGCCGACGAGGTACTCGAGTTGATGACGACGGAGTCGCTGTCGGCGGGCACGGGTGCGCCGCTGTTCCTCGCTTCGCTTCTCGACCACCCTGCCTGCACCCCAACGCATCACGAACTCATCGAGATGAGCTCGCTCGGCGGCGCGACGGTGCCCGCCGAGTTGGTCTTGACGGCCGAGCGATACGGCATCACGGCCATACGCGGCTACGGGTGCACTGAACATCCGAGCATCTCCCTCGGAATGCGTGACGATCCCGCCGACAAGCGCGCCCACACCGACGGCAGGCTCTGCGCCGGTGTTGACGTCCGCATCGTCGACGACAACGAACGTAACCTGCCTACCGGTAACCACGGCGAAATCCTCAGCCGCGGGCCCGATCTGTTCTGCGGCTACACCGATCCTGTCTTGAACGCAGCAGCCTTCGACAAGGACGGCTGGTATCGCACCGGTGACATCGGGTGGCTGGACGAGGACGGATACCTGTCGGTCATCGACCGCAAGAAGGACATTGTCATCCGCGCAGGCATGAACATCAGCCCGGCCGAGATCGAAGCGGCGATGACGTTCATGCCGCAGGTCGCGGGCGTCGCGGTCATCGCGGTGCCCGACGCCAGGACAGGCGAGCGGGCATGCGCGTTCGTCCGGCCGGCGCCCGGCGGCCCGACCCCGACGATCGAACAGGTCCAGCACCATCTGTCGGCGGTCGGGTTGGCGAAATACAAGTGGCCCGAGGAACTTCGGTATCAATACGACGATTTCCCGCGGACACCCGCGGGCAAAGTCCGCAAGACGGAACTGCGCGCCGCGTGGGCTGCATACCAGAAGGATGGGTGACAACGTGTCTCTGAAACCCGACCAGAAACGGTTGGACGTGTTGATCGACCGCTGTCGACTGGAGGTCGAGAACGGCACCCTGCCGTCGGTGCAACTGGCGGTCTACGTGGACGGTCAGGAGTACGTGTCGGAAACATTCGGGGCTGCAACACCGTCCACCCGCTACGTCCTGCAGTCGACCGGACGGAGCATCGTCGCGGGTGTGCTGTGGAAGCTCATGTCCGACGGGTTGCTGGACATCACGCGACCCGTCGCCGAATACATTCCCGAATTCGGCACGAACGGAAAGGATTTCGTCACCGTTGAACAGGTCGTCACTCATGTCGGCGGATTCCCGCTGGCGCCGCTGGGTTACCCCGCAATGCTCGATCGTGACGAACGCCTCAAGGCGTTCGCCAAGTGGCGATTGACCTACGAGCCGGGCGCCGAACTGCAGTTTCACCTTACGTCTGCGGCGTGGGTCATTGGTGAGCTGTGCGAACGGTTGACCGGCAGGCCCATACGCGTCTTTCTCCGCGAGACGCTGACCGCTCCGCTGGGGCTCGACAGCATCGAGATCGGACCCCGGTCGAGCACCAGCACGACGTGGCGCCGTTCGTGCGCACCGACGGCGGCAGCGACGACGACGTGTTTGTCTGGGGGCCCTGGTATCTCGCGCGACCCGAGATCCTCGCCGCGGGCGAGCCGAGCCACTCGACGGTGGCGACGGCATCCGATGTCGCGAGTTGGTACCAGGCGCTGATGACGTCGGACC
>Ga0075365_10001510_pt1 | contig 10627 bp, 8 predicted proteins | sample EndMetdeltDD1765_FD_71387 | JGI IMG/M metagenome (GOLD analysis project Ga0075365, IMG submission 71387) | Populus endosphere microbial communities from Tennessee, USA - Endosphere MetaG P. deltoides DD176-5 | ecosystem: Host-associated > Plants > Roots > Endosphere | place: USA: Tennessee... | reverse complement strand
CCTGCGAACCGGGGACGACTTTGACGACCACGGCATCGGTGAGACCGAGACGGGCGGGTGGAGTCGCGAGGTAGAAGCGGCCGTGGCCGCCTTCGCTGAACGCGCGGATGACCTCGTAATCGCCGAGTTGTGTCGGCGCATCCGGCGCCGCGGTGTTGTGGTCGCTCATGGCTCAGAAGAAGATCCGGCCGCCGCGGAAGCGCCAGCGGATGAAGAGCACCTTGATCGGCCCGAGCACGAACAACCACATCACCATCCATGTCGTGATGACGTGCCACCAGAAGGTCGCGTTGGTCGCAGTCGCGCCGAACTTCTCGTCCAGGTTGAGGGCCTTGAAGACGACGTAGGCGAGGATCGATTCGTTGATGACCTCGAAGAACGTGAACATGACCGGCCAGTCCTTCTCCCAGCGGAACTGCTGAAGCAGGTGGTAGATCAGCTCCCAGAAGAACACGCCCAGTACGAGCACCACGCCGAGCACGGTGAACGTCGTCTTGTACGTGTCGAGCAGGCTGCTGCCCTCGATCAGGTCGCGGTTGTTCGACAGGAACGGTGTGATGATCAGCGTCCAGGGGATGCCGATGAACAGGATCAGCCAGATGCGGGTCTGTATCCGGCCGCTGAGAGTTGGGATCATGGCAGAGGGGCTCCGTGGTGAGAAGAGATGCGTTCGGTTGGGATGGAAACTGACGGCGACCGGCCCGTCGCGGTGAGGTGGCCGTCCATGATGTGGGTCAGATCGGCTTGTGGCGGAACCACTTCCACCACGCCCTGACGGATCGTCCGACGCCGATGCGGGGCACGAAGCCCTGGGCGGCGAGGTCGTCGGTGATCCGCTGCGCCGACAGTTGCAGGCCGAGGAACGTGTCGACTCCCTGGAAGTAGCCGCCGTACGTTGCGGAGCCGGATGCGTACAGCCGGCCGACGCCGCTCTGTGCGCCGCGAACCTCGAACGACGGAGCAACGTCGAGGCGCCCGAGCGGATTGCGACCCACACCGGAGTGGTCGAGCAGATCGGCGCAGATGCGGTGCTCGCGGATGTCGGCTTCGAGGCCGGTGCAGTCGAGGATGATCTGCGCCTCCAGCGTCGCCGTCGTGCCGTTCTTCTGCTTGATCGTCGTGACCACCCCGTTCGTGCCGGGGCGGACATCGGTGACCTCGCCCTGATACGTCTTGTACCAGCCTTGGTCACGGCCCCGCTTCATCTGGTCCAGCCAGTACTTGCGGTACGGGGTATGTGCGCCGCCCGTCAGGTCGTAGAGAGCCTTGCGATCGGGGCCCTCGAGCTTGAGCATCTGCTCGATGTGCTGGCCGCCCCACGCGCTCTTCGGCGCGTTGAATCCCTGAAAGGCGAACCCGAACGCACCGCGCCGCTTGGCGAGGCCCCACTTGTTGTGGCGGCCCGAGTAGTAGGTGCGGAACAGGTGGAGGATCTCGGTCTGCGCGCCCTTCTGCTCGCGGTCGTCCATCAGTCGCTGCAAGACACGCGACGCCACGATCCCGCCGCCGCGGACGAGAACGGTGCCGGGCTTCGCCAGCAACCCTTCGTAGATGTGCTCGTGCGGTTCGTAGGCGTTCACCGTGCGGGCGAGATCCTTGTACTTCGTGCGGTACTCCTGCAGGTCGTCGAGGAACTTCAATCCCGGATAGCCGATCGCCAGATGCACGTGCTGCGAGCGGTACGCGACGCGACGGGTAGCGGTGGTGCCGGGCGGCGGGGTGAGGATCGTGAAGTAGCCGCCGTTGCTGCGCCGGCGCACCATCCGCACCTGGCCGGTGACGAGCATGTCCTTGTAGCGGATGCGTGTCGATTCCTTCTCCAACCCGGTGAAGACGGTGCCCGCGCGCGGTGTCCAGTAGTCGGCCAGCACCGGCTCGGTGAGCACGTTGATGATCGGCTTGAGCGTCTTTTCCTTGCGGGCCTCCCGCAGGGCGTAGCTGGGGAAGCCCCAGATGCAATCGGGCATTCCCGAGCTGTCGCTGCGCAGCCGTTCAGGGCGGGGGATCTGGCTGACCCTCGTGAGGTACTCGTACGTCTGCCACGGGTACTCGAGGTTGCTGAGGATGCGGATCTTGCTCGTGTCGAGCCCCGCGATGCGCAGATAGTCGGTGAGGACGAACGAACCCATCCCACCCCCGCACGTCACGAACGGGACGTCGACGATGGGTATCCCGGCGCGCTGCACCATCTCGTCGGTCCACACATCTGTCTTGATCAACTCGTCGTTGAGATCCCCAACCATCGGCGCCGCTGGCGGCGCCTCCATGGCCTCCCCGAGCACACTGCCCGGCGTGCTGATCATGTCATTCGACACTGGTCATCCCTTCTTGTCCCGTCCCACTGCATTCAGTGTCCCTACTGTGGCATATTTTGTTACACCGCATGGCCGTGGGACAGCGGCGGAGTCTGGCCGCGCGATATGCCGTGCAGGAACGCCCGCCCGAACGTCCGCGCTTCAGCCGTAATAGGCCAGCTCCGCGTGGAGGCGGTCGAGCGCCTGCTGGGCGACGAGCATCGCCTTGCGCGCGCTGAACGGGATGCGGCCTGTGTTCTCCAGTGTTCGCCAGCCCGTGCTCGTTGCCTCGACGGCGGCCCGCAGCTGCGCCGCGTCGGAGTCCGCCGGCAGCCCGAGCCGCAGCGCGGGACTGGAGTGGATCAACAGCCGCGACAACTCGGCGCGCAGCCAGCGGGGCAGCGCCGCGCGGCCGGACACGATCTCGCGCAGCAGCTCGAGCTCGACCAGCACCGGCAGTTCCTGCTGCAGCGAGTCGATCCGGTCGAGCAGTTCGGTACGACCCGGCGTGCTGGGCGCGACCTTGAGCGCCAGCTGCATCACTCGCAACCCGGACGTGGCGCGGAAGAACACCCCGCGCCCGTCCGCGAGCGCGTTGGCCTCGCGTTGGAGGCGGGCAATGTTCTCGGGCTCGGCCACGGCCAGGTCAGGAAACATCGTCGCTCCTGGCGCGCTTGCCCGCACCTCGTCGAGCACGCGCTGCGGATCGTGGCCGGGCCTCGCCACGACGAGGCCTTCCACGGCATACGGTCCGACCTGTGCGGCCTTCAGGATCGTCATCAGCTCGCCGACGACATTGACCGGGTCGGCTTCGTCGGCCGGAAGGAGCAGGACCACGAGATCGCTCTCGGCGACGAGCGGCGAGCGAACCGAGACCGAATGATCGGCCACCATGTCGTCGCGGGCGCGCAGCCCGGCAGCGAGCAGCAAGGTCTCCGGCGTGGTCGGTCCGATCACGGTCGTCATGAACGGACGGGTGAGCCGGGCCGAGACGTTGAGCGCCACCGGTTCGTCGTTGATCAACAGGCGCGATCCGGTGACGAGATCGTTGACGCGGCCCGCGGCACCGGTGAGCTCGAGGGTCACGGGCTCGGTGCTGCGCTTCGGAGGAGGCATCAACGTCAGCGAGCGGGTCTCCACCATCGTGACCCGTGAGCTGTCGAGCGGAGCCGGCTGGGCGATCTGCGGCGTCGCCCCGGGGATGAACTCGGCCAGCGCGTCGGCGAGCGCGAAACACGAGTCGAAGCGATCGTCGGGCAGCCGAGCCATGCCCTTCACGAGCACGTTGCTGAGTTCGATCGGCAGGTCGGGCCGGACCTCGATGAGCGGTTGGGCCAATGACTCGGCGCGGCTGCGGCGCACGCCCGACAGCGTCTCGGACGCGAAGGCAGGATGTCCGGCGAGCATCTCGTAGATCACCGCGCTGGTCGCGAACACGTCGACCCGGCGATCGATCACCGAGGTCGCGTGGGCCTGCTCGGGCGCCATGTAGGCGGGGGTGCCAGCGGCGAGCGTGAAGCCGCTGGCCACGGCGAGATCCTTGGCCAAGCCGAAGTCGCCGATCATGACTGCGTCGTCGCCGACCACGCGGCCGGCTCGCTGGGCCGAGATCCGCTCGTGGTTGCGGATCGAGCGGAACAAGATGTTGCTCGGCTTGATGTCGCGGTGCACCACGCCGAAGTCGTGCACGATCGACAGCGACTCGCAGATCTCCAGCCCGAGCCTGAGGGCGATCTCGGTATCCATCGGCTGGCCCTTGGGCAGCTCCTCGATCTTCTCGTGCAGCGTGCCCCGGTCGGCCACGGCCATCACGAAGTACGGGCGCCCGTCGGACAGCTCGTCGACGTCGAACACGCGCACGACCCTGTCGTGGTCGATTCGCCGCAACAGCCGCGCCTCTTCGATGAAGCGCCGCCTGATGTCGACGTTGCGGGCCCAGTTGTCGGCCAGCACCTTGATCGCGACCTGTACTTCGAGCAACTCGTCGAAGGCCAGCCACACGGTCGCGAAGCTGCCTGCCCCCAATGCCTTCTCGGCCAGGTACTTGCCGATGCGATGTGGGCCGGGCATCTCCCTATCTTGCCCGCGCGCAGAGCAGACCGCTCGCATCGCCCCACGCGAAGAGGGCGCCGACCGCAGCCGGCGCCCTCCTCAGTTGTTCGTGGGATTCGACCCCGGCGTTACTTGAGGCCGATCGAATCGTCGATGAACTCGTTGGTGACGATGTCCTCGGCCGTCAGCCCGTCCTTCGGCGCGCTGTCCTGGGCGACGTACACCGGCGTCGCGATCTCGATCAGGTCGTTGACCCGGTCGAGATCGAACTTGCCGACGACACCGTCGGGTCCGTTGGCGACGAGGCCGTCATCCTTCATCGTCTTGACGGCGTAGTCAGCGGTGCCCTGTGTGTACACCCAGCCGTTGTCGAACTTCTCGACTGCATCGAGGATGATCGCGTTGGTCGCCGCGGGGTCCTCGAGGTAGTCGACAGAAGCCTGCTGGATGATCGGCACGAGCAGCTTGAAGCAGTCGGCGTACTTGGTGACGTTCTCCGGCTTCGTCGCGATCGACTCGGCGTAGTTGTTCCAGCCTGCATCGTTGATGTACTGGTACGCGACGGGCTTCATCCAACCCTCGATCTCGTTCTCGTACAGGTACGGCTCGGCCGAGCCGAAGCCCTGCTGGGCCGACTTGCCTTCGTCGGCGACGAACAACGCCGGCGTGCCGTCGTACGAGCCGTCGACCTGATCGGCCTTGAGGACACCCGTCGATGTGAAGTAGTCCATGTATGCCGCGCCGCCGAAGTAGCGGATCGTGACACCTTCGGTGCCGAGGTCGGCGATGGTCTTCACGTCGGGGTACGTCGCGGGATCCCACATGATCATCTGCGGGTTCTTGTTGAAGCCGGACTCGATCGCGACCGTCGGGAACTCGGCCGAGTTCTGAATCGCCTCGTCGGTGTACACATAGCCGAGGAGGAGGTCGTCGTCGGTGTAGAGCTGCGACGTGACCGTCTGGAAGCCGATCGCCGGGCCACCGGAGCGGACCTGGATCTTGACGCCCGTGTCCTCGCCGCCGGCCATCAACTCGCCCGTGACCGAGGTGGTGTCGGTGTCGACGGTGTAATCCGGTCCGACCATCTGGTACAGGAAGCCATGCTCGGCCTCGGGGTTCCAGTCGGTCTGGATGCTCACCGTGTCGGGGCAGACACCAGCGAGCACGCCCGTACCCGCTTCGCCGGTTCCCTCGGTGGTCTCCTCCGTGGACTCCCCGGTGGTCTCCTCGGTGGTCGCCTCGGTGGTCTCGGCTGTGGTCTCCTCCGGAGCGGTTGTCTCGGCTGCGGCGGTCGTTTCCGGTGCCGCAGTCGTCTCCGTCGCGGCGGCCGTGGTGGCTGCTGCTGCCGCGGTCGTCGGCGCCGACGTGCTCTCGGTCTTCTTGTCGTCGCTACCGCAGGCGGCGAGCGCGAGGCCGGCCGCGACGGAAATTGCGAGCAGCGTCTTGCTGCGTCGATGTTGCATGGTTGCTCTCCCTTTGTTGTTGGTTCACGCTGGATTGGGAGACCCGGAGGTCTCGGTGGATGGATCTTGTGCGGCTTAGGCCGGCTTACCGCTGGCTTCGTACCAATGGCCGACCACGCGTCGACTGAGCCAACCGAAGACAAGGAAGAAGACGATGCCGAGACCGGCGGCAAGGAAAAGCCCGCCATAGACCTGCGGGTAGTTGTTCTTCTGCCGGTACGACTCCATCACGATGCCGATGCCCGGCTTGTTGCCCTTGCGGAAGAACTGCTCGCCGACGACGGCGCCGATGACCGATAGACCGGCCGAGATGCGGAACCCGGTGAAGACCGCTGGCAGCGCCGCCGGCACTTGCAGCTTCCACAGCCGAGTCCACGCCGACGCGCCGCGGAGCGTGAACAGGTCGTGCTGGCCGGCGTCCGCGGATTGCAGGCCGAAGAGCGTGTTCGTGACGATCGGGAAGAAGGCGATCATCACGCAGACGAACAGGCGGGGTTGGAATCCGCCTCCGAAGACCGAGGAGATCAGCGGGACGATCGAGAGGATCGGTATCGCCTGCAGCGCGACGAGGTAGGGGTAGAACGAACGCTCCGCCCATCGTGCCTGCGCCATGACGACGGCCAGGAGCATGCCGATCACGATCGTGATCGCGAGACCGAGCAGGGCGACGACGGCGGTCCACTTGACGCCGTTGAGCAACTTCGACCGCGTGAACCCGTCGACGAAGCATTCGTTGAAGACCGTCACGGGAGACGGGAGGAGGAAGCCGGGCTTGTCGAACAGCGCCCGCATCCCGTGCTCGTGCATGTATTGCCAGACACCGATGAAGATGATGAAGACGATCGGCGGACCGATGAAGCGGCTCAGTTCGAGCTTGCCGCTCTTGCGCTTCGGTGTCGGACCGACGAGTTCGATCGCGACCTCTGGTGGCGTCACACTGAGTGGGCTGTAGATCATGCGTGCACCCCGCGCAACTCGTGGGAGATCTGGCCGCACAGCTCGGCGAACTCGGGGTCGAAACGGAGCTCCGGATCGCGTGGATACGGGAACGGGATGGGGAAGTCGGCGACGATGTGCCCGGGCCTCGCGCTCATCACCAGCACCCGAGTGGAGAGGAACACCGCTTCGCTGATCGAGTGGGTGATGAACAGCCCGGCGAAACCTTCCAGCTGGAAGAGCTTGATGACCTCGTCGTTGAGGCGTTCGCGGGTGATCTCGTCGACAGCTCCGAACGGTTCGTCGAACAGGAACACCTTCGGGTTGAGCACCAGCGAACGGGCGAGCGATGCGCGCATCTTCATTCCGCCGGAGAGCTGCTTGGGATACTTGAACTCTGCGCCGTTGAGCCCGACGAGGTCGATCGCGTCGAGCGTGCGCTCGAGGCGCTCGTCTCTCGGAACTCCTTCGAGCTCGGCCATCATCTCGACGTTGCGCAGCACGCTGCGCCAAGGCAGCAACGTGGCGTCCTGGAAGACGTATCCGAGGCTCGAACGGTCAACGGACACGCTCCCGCCGGTGGCCGGGTTGAGACCCGACGCGATTCGCAACAGCGTGCTCTTGCCGCAACCGGACGGCCCGACGACGGTGACGAACTCGCCCGGGCTGACGGAAAATGTCGTCTCCCGAAGTGCATGGGTACCGTCGGGGAAGACCATCGACACGTTGGAGAAGGACAGCGCGGGACCGGCAGCGGCGTCGGGAATCTCGGACGGTGTGGCTGCTCGCTCTCGTTCCGAGACGGCCGCATGACTCGGGACGTCGCCCATCGTCGCCCGCCGCTTGCGCAGCTTGACGGCCTCGAACTCGCGGGTCGGCCTGAGCAGCACCGCGACGACGAGCCCGACCACGCCGAGGAAGAACCCGAGCCAGAAGCCGGTGCCGGCCGATCGTCCCTTCGATCGCATGATCGGTCGGCACACCAGACCGATTCCGATTGAGACCGCGACGTAGACCAGGAACGTCACGTCAACACCACCGTGATCGCGCCGACCTCATCATGCATGGTCGTGCTCGGTGGCCGGTCGGTCATGGGCCCCAAGGTACTGGCCGGGCGCATGTCGGTACTCAATGCATCACCATGCCACCGGAGACGTTCATCGCTTGTCCGGTGCAGTACGAGGCATCGTCCGACGCGAGGAACAGGGCCATCTTGGCGACGTCGCTGGTCTCGGCGAGCCGGCCGAGCGGGGACTTCGCCGACCACGCGGCGACCATCTCCGGCGTGCGCGTCGCCGCGCCCATTTCGGTCAGCACATATCCGGGGCAGATGCAGTTGACGTTGATGCCGTAGCTGCCCAGCTCCATCGCCGAGACCCGGGTGAAGGAGATCACGGCCGCCTTCGATGCCGCGTAATGGGCCTGGTTGGGCGAGCCGAGCTTGCCGCCCATGCTGGCCATGTTGATGATCCGGCCGTTCGACACGCCGCTGACCTGGCCGGACTCGACCTGCTCGCGCATGACCCGGCCGGCCACTTGGGTGGTGACGAACATCGAGCGGACGTTGACGGCGAACGTCAGGTCCCAGTTCTCGATCGTCATGTCGAGGATCGGTGCCATCTTCAGCACGCCTGCGTTGTTGACGAGGATGTCGATGCCGCCGAGCAGATCGATCGCCTCGGTGGTCGCGGCCGCGGTCGCCGCCGCGTCGGTGAGGTCGACCTCGATCGAGTCGCCCTCCAACTCCTTGGCGACGTTGCGCACCTCGTCAGCTGCCACATCGAGCAGCACGAGCCGGGCACCTTCATTGGCGAACGTCCGTGCGATCTCGGCACCGATGCCGCGCGCGGCTCCCGTGATGACGGTTCGGCGCCCCTGCAGCCGACCCTGCCAACCTTCAGTGCTGATCATCGTCCCCATCGCGGCACCGATACTACGCCCGTAGACCGTAACGCCCGTGCCGTGATTCGTGAACAGTTCATTTCCTGCTGTGACGTCTGGCGCGTGTCGCCAAAGGGGGTCGGAGGTAGCCGTGCACCGGCGTCAGTGCACGCTACCTCGGAGCCGGGGGTGCGAGGATCTCATGCACGGCGTTGGTGCGCGAGATCCTCGGAGCTGGGGGATCGGGTGGTGGCGGGTGCGGTGAGCGCACCCGCCACCATCGGATGTCCGAAGCCGGCGGCGGCTCTGCCGTCAGGCGACGCGGCGGCCGGCGTGGAAGACGATGCGACCGCTGGGCTGGAAGGCCATCGCCTCGCGGACGCTGGCGGCGTCGATCACGACGAAGTCGGCGCGCTGGCCGATCGAGATCTCGTCGCCGATCCCGGCGATCGCGGCCCGTGAGGCGCCGGACACGGTGTGCAGCGCTTGGTCTGGCAGCAGGTGCGCGGCCATCACCATCAACGCCGCCGTCTCCAGCGGATCGCCGCGGCCCATCGGGTTGAACGGGTCCTGCAGGTTGTCGGCCCCCGCGCAGACGTTCACGCCGGCGGATCGCAGCGACTTCACGGCGGTCAGCGCCCGCGGCATCGCGTGCTGTTGGTCGCGCCCTTGCAAGAACAGGTTCGTCTGCGGCAGGGCCACCACGCTGATCCCGGCCTCGGCCACCTTGGCGGCCACCTCGTGCTGACGTGCCTCTGGTTGCATCGAGAGGCTGACGCAGTGGCTGGCGGTGACCCGGTTGGGGAAGCCGGTGGCGATGACCCGCTCGGCGAGGTCGGCCAGACCGCACGCGCCGGGATCGAGCGTTTCGTCGGTGTGCAGGTCGACGTCGCGGCCGAACTCGGCGGCGATGCCCAACAGGATGTCGTTGGCCTCCGCCCAGTCGGCATCGAGGTGTGGCGCGCCGCCGACGACATCGGCACCGGCGGCCAGGGCCTCGCGCAGCAATGCCCGTGACTCGGCGCCGGCTTGGCCGACCACCGGCCAGCTGACCAGCGACACGATCTGCAGATCGCAGATGTCGGAAGTGCGCCGGCGGACCTCGGCCAGTGCCTCCACCGACATCAGCCGGTTCTCGAGCGTCGTGTCGGCGTGGCTGCGGATCGTCGTGGTGCCGTTGCTGACGAGCAGTCGCACGGCGCGCTCGGCACGCTCGATCGTGTCGTCCAGCGTGATCAGGTCGCGGTTGCCGCGCATCGCCATGATCGCGCCCATCAGATCGCCGGTGGGGTTGAGGATGCGTTCGGAGAGGAACGCCTTGTCCAAGTGAGCGTGCGGTTCGGCGAACGCGGTCAGCAACAACCGCCGGCCGAGATCGATGATCTCCTCATCGGGCTCGGGCACCAGATCGGCGCCAACCGCGTCGATCGTGCTGGAGACGCGGACGTTGACCATCGAGCCATCGGCCAGCCGCGCGGACTGCAGGAACACCTAGTGAGCCATCTAGAGGATCGGTGTTCCGGTGAGCGGTCGCCGCTCGAGCTTCTCTCCGAGGCGGGGGAAGACCTCTTCGGCGACGAGGTGCAGCTGCTCCTGCATCTCCTCGCGGGTGAGGCCCGGGTAATCGAAGAAGAAGCAGATGTGCTTGAGGTCGAGCAGGTCGCGCCAGAAGCCGATCGCGTCGACGGCGTCGTCGATCGAGCCGACGATCTGGATCTTCTGCTCGTTGCTCTCCTCCACCGTCGGACAGAAGTTGAACGGCACCTTGGAACCATCAGGGTTGCGGTAACTGGTGAACCGGCCGTACGGCGACAGGAACTTGTTGTACTCGTCCTGTCCGGGACGGCCCTTCACCATCGCCTGCTCGCGGGTCTTGCCGATGTGCATGTTCAGCACGAGGCAACGGTCTTCTCCTGGGGCGACCGGCTGGCCCATGTCCTCGCGGATCTCGGCGTAGCGATCCCACTTCTGCTTCTGGCTGTCGGCGTTCTGCAGCCAGTA
>Ga0075365_10001509_pt1 | contig 10629 bp, 10 predicted proteins | sample EndMetdeltDD1765_FD_71387 | JGI IMG/M metagenome (GOLD analysis project Ga0075365, IMG submission 71387) | Populus endosphere microbial communities from Tennessee, USA - Endosphere MetaG P. deltoides DD176-5 | ecosystem: Host-associated > Plants > Roots > Endosphere | place: USA: Tennessee... | reverse complement strand
TCGGGTTGCCCCAGGGCCGCACGCCCTCTTCGAGGATCAGCTTGGACCACTCGAAGGCCTGCATGCCGACGAAGAGTTCGCCGAAGGTCGCGGTCACGAGCATCAGCGTGGCGGCGTTCAGGCGGTCGCCGCGGTAGGCGAAATTGACGGCCATCGCCATCGTGCCGCTGCTGGTGATGAGCACGAAAGTCATGATCGCGATCAGCAGCAACGGTATGTCGGCGCCCCCCACGTGGAGCGCGAACACTTCGCTCGGGTTGGGCCACGACACGGTGGTCGAGACGCGCACCGTCATGTAGCCGGTCAGGAAGCAGCTGAACACGAAGGTATCGCTGAGCAGGAAGATCCACATCATCGCCTTGCCCCACGAGACGTGGAACGCCTGGCGGTCGGAAGACCAGTCGGCAATCAGCCCGCGCCAGCCGCTTGCGGCGATCTCGGGAGTCAACGGGGTTGCTGCGATGGTTGCGGTGTCGTTCATGGGACGCCTCCTCAGGATGTGCCGCAGATGAAGCGCGCCACCTCCGGCGTCACCCAGCCCAGCAGCCCGAACAGCACCAGCCACACCGCCAGCATGAAGTGCCAGTAGCGCGCGCACAGCGCGATGCGCCATGCCGCCCTGGCGGGGTCGGGCCATGCGGCGCGTGCCGTCCATGCCCAGCCGGCCAGCCCACCCGCCAGGTGGAGCCCGTGCATGGCGGTCAACAGATAGAAGAAGCTGCCCGCCGGATTGCCGGCCGGCATCACCTGCGCGCCCAGCAGCGCCTGCCATGCCCACAGCTGCACGCCCAGGAAGCCCACCGCGCAGAGGCCGCCGACCAGCAGCAGGCGACGGGCCCGCATCGGGTCGAGGCCGCGCGATGCGTTGCCGGCCCATTGCAATGCCACGCTGCCCGCCACGAGCAGCGCCGAGCTGAGCCAGAGCTGCCACGGCAGTGCGATCGTGATTGCATCGTCGCCGCTCATGCGCATCACGTAGGCCACGATGAAGAGGGAGAACAACGCGGTGGCCACGCCCATGAAGACCCACAGGCCGATGCTGGCCGCGCTCGCGTGCGCATCGCGAGGGCGGCCGCCGCGCGCCGCACCGCGGAGCGCTCCTGCCTGGGAGCGGCCCAGCGCCGTGCTCATGCCGGTGCTCCCCGGACCTCGCTCTGGCCCTCCGGCTCGGGCTCCCCGGCCCCGGGTTCCGGCGGCGCGTTCTGCGGGATGAAATCTTCCGCCGCACCCGGCTCCCCATAGGCATAGGCCCACCGGTAGACCACCGGCAGCTGCGGGCCCCAGTTGCCGTGGCCCGGCGGCGTTGCGGGCGTCTGCCATTCGAGCGAGGCGGCACGCCATGGATTGGCATCGGCCGGCCGGCCGCGCCAGGCACTCCAGGCAAGGTTGAAGATGAACAGCAACTGCCCCACGCCGACGATCAGCGCGACCACGGTGATGAACTCGTTCATGGTGAACGCCGACGGCGGAATGAACTTGTAGCCGTCGAAGTTGTAGTAGCGCCGCGGCATGCCCAGCACGCCGAGGTAGTGCATCGGGAAGTAGATCGCGTAGGTGCCGAGGAAGGTGATCCAGAAATGCAGCCGGCCGAGCCGATCGTCCAGCATGCGGCCGGTCACCTTGGGGAACCAGTGGTAAATGCCGCCGAACACCACCAGCAGCGGCGCCACGCCCATCACCATGTGGAAGTGCGCCACCACGAAATAGGTGCCGGACAGCGGAATGTCCACGCTCACGTTGCCTAGGAACAGCCCGGTCAGTCCGCCGATGAGAAAGGTGCACAGGAAGGCCAGCGCGAACAGCATCGGCACCGTCAGGTGGATGTCGCCGTGCCACAGCGTCAGGAGCCAGTTGTAGACCTTGATCGCGGTGGGCACCGCGATGATCAGCGTGGTGGTTGCGAAGAAGAAGCCGAAGTACGGATTCATGCCGCTCACGAACATGTGGTGCGCCCAGACCACCACGCTGAGTCCGCCGATGGCGACGATGGCCCACACCATCATGCGGTAGCCGAAGATGCACTTGCGCGCGTGCACGCTGATCAGGTCGGAGACGATGCCAAAGGCCGGCAGCGCCACGATGTAGACCTCGGGATGGCCGAAGAACCAGAACAGGTGCTGGAACAGCAGCGGGCTGCCGCCCTTGTAGCCTGTCACCTGGCCCATCGACACCAGCGCCGGCATGAAGAAGCTGGTGCCCAGCGTCCGGTCGAGCAGCAGCATCACGCCGCTGACGAACAGCGCCGGGAAGCCGAGCAGCGCGAGGATGGTGGCCACGAAGATGCCCCACACCGTGAGCGGCATGCGCAGCAGCGTCATGCCTTCGCAGCGCGCCTGCAGCACGGTGGTCACGTAGTTGAGGCCGCCCATCGTGGTCGCCACGATGAAGATCACCAGCGACACCAGCATCAGCACGATGCCGCCCGCATGGCCCGGCGTGCCGGGCAGGATCGACTGCGGTGGATACAGCGTCCAGCCCGCGCCGGTGGGGCCGCCCGCGACGAAGAAGCTCGCCATCAGGACCACCACCGACAGCAGGTAGACCCAGAAGCTCAGCATGTTGAGGTAGGGGAAGACCATGTCCCGCGCCCCCACCATCAGCGGGATCAGGTAGTTGCCGAAGCCGCCGAGGAACAGCGCCGTGAGCAGGTAGATCACCATGATCATCCCGTGCATGGTCACGAACTGGTAGTAGCGCTCTGCGTTGATGAACTCGAACTGGCCGGGAAAGCCGAGCTGCAGCCGCATCAGGTTGGACAGCACCACGCCCACCACGCCCACCGCGATGGCGGTGCAGGCATATTGCACCGCGATCACCTTGTGGTCCTGGCTCCAGACGTAGCGGGAGAGGAAACTCTGCGGCGCGGGATGCCCGGCGTCGTCGTCGTGGGGCACGGCGTGCCCCGTGGGCGCGGGAGTGTTCATCGCGGAGCCTTCTGTTCGGCGGCAGCCTGCGCCGGCGGGCTGCCCAGACTCTGGATATAGGCCACCAGCGCGGCCAGTTCTTCATCGCTCAATTCGATCTTGGGCATGACCGGCGGAAAGCCCTTCACGTGGCGGGCCTGCGGGTCGCGGATGAAGCTGCGCAGATAGGCTTCGTCGACCAGCGCGGTGGAACCGTCCGCCATGTTTTCGGTCTTGCCGTACAGCCCCTTCCAGGTCGGTCCCACGCGCGGGCTGCCGTCGATCGTGTGGCAGGCCACGCAGCCCTTGCTGTCCGCCAGCGCGCGGCCCTGGTCGACGCGTGCGCCGCCGCCGCCCGCCGCGGCGCCGGCCGGCGGCTCGGGCGCCTTGGCCTGCGACTTGGCGAAGCTCGGCAGCGCCGCGTGCCAGGCCTGGTAGGCCGCCGGGTCTTCCACCACCACGTAGCCGCGCATGTTGGGATGGCCCACGCCGCACAGCTGCGCGCAAAGCGCTTCGTAGCGGCCCGCGACGGTCGGCGTGAACCAGAAGCGGCTGACCTGCCCCGGCACCGTGTTCATCCGGGCGCGGAAGTTCGGCACGAAGAAGTCGTGCAGGACGTCGTTCGAACGCATCAGCACCAGCACCGGCTTGCCGAGCGGCAGATGCACCTCGTCGCCGGCGATGAGCAGGTCGTCCTGCCCGGCCCGGTCGGCGGGGTCGATCCCGAATGGATTGGTGGCGCTGAAGAAGCGCGCATCGGTCGCGCCCAGCTTGCCGTCCTCGCCCGGGAAGCGGAAGCGCCATTGCCATTGCTGAGCCAGCACCTCCAGCACGAGCGCATCGCGGGGCTCCCTGACATAGTTCGCATAGACAAGGAGGCCGGGCGCCAGCAGCGCCATGATGGCGACGGTGGTGCCGCCTATCAGCCAGCGCTCGAGCTTCCTGTTCTCGGGCTCATGCGCCGCGCGGCGCCCCGCGCGATGGCGGAAGCGCACCAGCATGTAGGCGATGAACACGTTGATGACAATGAAGAAGAGGCCCGTGATCGCCAGCGTGATGCCGAGGGTGTCGTCCATCAGCTTCCAGTTCGAAGCGAGGGGCGTCGTCCACCATGGGTTGAAAACGTGAAACAGCACCGAGCCGGCCACGATGAGCAACAGGGCAACGGCCATGGTCATGTGCGCTTCCTCGGCTCTGCATGGGCTCAGGGGCTCATTCGGGCTTCAGAGGAGCGCCGGGACTTGGGGCTCTTCACCCTCGAACCGGGCTTCGGGATGCGCGGACTGCAGCAGCGCCTCGATGTCCCGCACGCGCGAACGCGGCAGGTCCACCATCAGCAGGATCTGCCCCTGTGCGATGGCGCCCTCGAAACGTTGCAGCCTGGGGCTCGGGATGGAAATGCCGACCATGCTGGCCGACCAGGCGCCGACCACGCCGCCCAGGAGGGCCACGAACACAGCCACCTCCCATTCGGGGTCGTCGCCGATGATCGGAAACATCAGCGCGGCCACCAGGCCGACGACGATGCCGCAGGCACTGCCGAGCACCCACCCGGTCTTGGCTGCGTGGACGAGGTCGGAGGTTTGCCACACGTTGGCCGCGTGGAGCCCGGCCATGTCCAGGCCTTCCGGTCCGGCGAAATGGATGTGCGCCACCTCGACGCGCGCCCGCACCAGATCGTCCATCGTCCGCCTGGCGCTCGCCAGGTCGGGCATCAACCAGTAGATGCGTCTCTTCACTGCATCCCCCTTTCGTCTTGCGACGAGTCAAGGAACCATGAACGACTTATATGCCCAAGGAGAGCCGCCATCAAGTAGGTACCGCATTTCAGGCGGCAGCGGCACGGGGTAACTGCCATTCCACCTTTTTTTGACCGAACGGATGATTTAGCTCATCATCCGCCCCTTATTGCCCGTCACCACGAGGTACGCCACGATGAACCCGGTCCCCTTGCGCAGCCGCTTCTGGTCCGACCTGACCAGCGAAGAGTTCTCCCGCCTCGACCGCGAACGGCTCATCGCCGTGCTGCCGGTGGGCGCCACCGAGCAGCACGGCCCCCATCTGCCGATGTCGACCGACACGGCCACCATCGACGGCATGGTGCGCGCCACGCTCCCGCACCTGCCGCAGGACCTGCCGGTGCTCTTCCTGCCGACCGTGCCCTACGGCAAGAGCAACGAGCATTCGGGCTACCCGGGCACGCTCACCGTCTCGGCCACTACCCTGATCTCGCTGTGGAAGGACATCGGCGCCTGCGTGGCGAAGGCCGGCGTGCGCAAGCTGGTGCTCTACAACAGCCACGGCGGCCAGATGAGCGTGATGGACATCGTGGCACGCGACTTGCGCGAGGAGCACGGCATGATGGTCGTCGCCGCCAACTGGTACACGCTGGGCCTGCCCGAAGGGCTCTTCAGCGCGCACGAGGGCAGGCACGGCATTCACGCCGGCGACCTCGAAAGCTCGGTGATGCTGCACCTCGCGCCCGATGACGTGCGCGCCGACCGGTTCCAGAACTTTCGCTCGATGACCGAAGACCTGGCCGCCGAGAACACGTTCCTCTCGATCACGCCCACCGGCAAGCTCGGCTGGCAGATGCACGACATCAACCCTGCCGGCGCGGCCGGCGACGCCACGCGCGCCACGGCCGAGAAGGGCGCCGCGGTGCTCGACCACGTGGGCCGCCGCTTCGCCCTGCTGCTGCAGGAGGTGGACCGCTTTCCGCTCTCGCGCCTCGCCAACGAGCCGGCCTGGAAATGAGCTCCGAACTCACGCCACCACCGCTGGTCAGCCTGCGCCACGTCAGCAAGCGCTTTGCCAACGGCACGCTCGCGCTGCAGGGCATGACGCTCGACATCGGCGAGCACGATTTCATCAGCTTTCTCGGCCCTTCGGGCTGCGGCAAGAGCACCGCGCTGCGGCTGATCGCCGGGCTCACCCGGCTCAGTTCGGGCGAGATGCAGTGGTCCGGCGCCAACACCGGAAAGACCCGAAGCGACCGCGACCTGGGCTTCGTGTTCCAGGAGCCCACGCTCATGCCCTGGGCCAAGGTGTTCGACAACGTGTGGCTGCCGCTCAAGCTGGCGGGACAGAGCCGCGACGCGGCCGCGCCCGTGGTGCGGCAGGTGCTGGAGATGGTGGGCCTCTCGCGCTTCGCCGACGTGTATCCGCGCGAGCTGTCTGGCGGCATGAAGATGCGCGTGTCGATTGCGCGCGCACTGGTCACGCACCCGCGCCTCCTGCTGATGGACGAGCCCTTTGCCGCCCTCGACGAGATGACGCGCATCAAGCTCAACAACGACCTGCTGGCCATCTGGCGAGAGCACCGCTTCTCGGTGGTGTTCGTCACGCACAGCGTGTATGAGTCGGTGTATCTCTCGAACCGCATCGTGGTGATGGCGGCACGCCCGGGCCGGGTGATCGACGAGATCCGCATCGACGAACCCTATCCGCGCGGCGAGGACTTTCGCACCTCGAGCCGCTACAACGCGCACTGCACGTCGGTGTCGCGGTCCCTGCATGGAGCGCTGCATGACATCGATCACTGAGCCTGCGGTGCCGGCCGACATGCCGTTGGATGCCGCGGATGCCGCGCCTTCAGAAGCGATGCTGCGCGCGCACGAAGACAGGCTGCGCCGGCGCGAATCGATGTTGCGCATCGCGGTACCGGCCGGCATCGTCACCCTGCTTCTGCTGGCGTGGGAATGGATGGTTCGCGCCAACAACATTCCGCACTACATCCTGCCCGCGCCCTCGCTCATCCTGCGCACGCTGTTCGACAACTGGGGCTCGCTCTCCAGCGCGCTGTGGTTCACCGTCAAGCTCACGCTGCTCGCGCTCGGCGCGGCCATCGTGGGCGGCGTGCTGCTGGCAATTGCGTTCGCGCTCTTCAAGTGGGTGGAGATCGGCCTGTTCCCGATCGCGGTGATCCTGCAGGTGACGCCGATCATCGCGATTGCGCCGCTCATCTTGATCTATGTGTCGAGCACCACGGCAGCGCTGCTGCTGTGCGCGTGGATCGTCGCCTTCTTCCCGATCCTGTCGAACACCGTCATCGGGCTGAAAAGTGCGGACAGCAATCTGCGCGACCTGTTCCAGCTCTACAAGGCCTCGCCGTGGCAGACCTTCCGCTACCTTCTCGCACCCAGCGCGCTGCCCTATTTCATGGCGGGCCTGAAGATCGCGGGCGGCCTGAGCCTGATCGGCGCGGTGGTGGCCGAGTTCACGGCCGGCACCGCGGGCAAGGAGACCGGGCTGGCCTCGCGCATTCTCGAATCGAGCTTTCGCACCGAGATCCCGATGATGTTCGCGGCGCTGCTCCTGGTGTCCCTGCTCGGCATCGTGATCTTCATCGTGTTCGCGGCCCTGTCGCGCCTCGTGCTCGGCCATTGGCATGAAAGCGAAATGCGCCGTGAACGCTAGGACCATCGTGCCTGCTGTCGACTGGGACGCCGTGCGCGAAGACCTGCGCGGCCTCAATCTGATCACCGCGCCCAGCCAGCGCAAGCAGCTCTCCAAGGATTTCTACTGGTACAGCCCCATCCTCACGGCGCAGCTCTCGGGCTGCGTGGCCGACCTCGTCGTCAAGGTCAGCACCGAGGACGATGTGCGCCAGGTCGCGGCCACGGCCGCGAAGTGGAAGCTGCCGCTCACCGTGCGCGCGGGTGGCACCGGCAACTACGGCCAGTGCGTGCCGCTCGAAGGCGGCATCGTGCTCGACGTGACGCAGATGTGCCGCGTGCTCGACATTCAGCCGGGCCGCATCCGCGTCGAGGCCGGCGCGCGCATGCACGACATCGACCTTGCCGCGCGCGAGACCGGGCAGGCGCTGCGCATGTGGCCCTCGACCTGGCACGTGGCGTCCATCGGCGGCTTCATCGCGGGCGGCTTCGGCGGCATCGGCTCGTTCCGCCACGGCATCCTGCGCGATCCCGGCAACCTGCTGCGCGCTCGCGTGATGACCGTGGAGCGGGAGCCGCGCGTCATCGAGCTGCAAGGCGACGAGATCCAGCAGGTGCACCACGCCTACGGCACCAACGGCGTGATCCTCGACGTGGAAGTGGCGCTGAGCCCGGCGGTCGAATGGGTGCACTGCACGCTGCTGTTCGAGACGTACCGCGGCGCGCTAGCCTTCGGCATTGCGGCGCAGGCGCCCACGCTCGACATCTTCCTGCTCTCGACGGTGGAGGCGCGCTTCTCGCCCTACTACACGGCGATGCGCGACCGCTTTCCGCCGAACCGGCATGCGGTGTTCAGCATGGTCTCGCCCGATTCGATGGTCGACTTTCGCGCGCTTGCCGCCGCGCATGGCGGCACCCTCTGCGTCGCGGGCACCGAGCCCGAGCTGCTCGCAGAGGGCCTGCCGCCCGCCTACGAATGCGCGTTCAACCACACCACGCTGCAGGCGCTGAAGGCCGACCGCGGCTGGACCTACCTGCAGGTGGCCTACGCCCAGCCGTTCGACCCTTCGGTGGTCGAGCGCCACCTGCAAATCTTCGGCGACGACGTGCTGCAGCACCAGGACTTCGCGCGCGCCGGCGGTGAATGCGGCACCTTCGGCATCCTGCTGGTGCGCTGGAAGGGCGAGGCCCACCAGTACGACGTGATCCGCGAGATCGAATCGCAGGGCGGCTGCAAGATCTTCAACCCGCACGTCGTCACCATCGAGGACGGCGGCATGAAGACCATCGACACGCAGCAGATCGAATTCAAGAAGCGCAGCGACCCGATGGGCCTCATGAACCCCGGCAAGACGCGCGGCTGGCATGCCGACATGGCCCGCGAGCGCTGAAAAGATTTAGTCTTCGCGTCCCTCACTTCAATCAGGAGTCCGTCCCCATGCGCATCCCCGCCTTCCGCATCCGCCCGCTGGCCCTCGGCCTGGCGCTGACCGCCGCCGCCTTCGCCGCACAGGCGCAGGAAAAAGTGGTGTTTGCCACCAACTGGAAGGCGCAGGCCGGCCATGGCGGCTTCTACCAGGCGCTGGTGGACGGCACCTACAAGAAGTACGGCCTGGACGTCGACATCCAGCAGGGCGGCCCGATGGTCAACAACCGGCCGATGCTGCCGGCCGGCAAGGTCGACTTCCTGATGACCGGCAACCTGCTGCAGTCTTTCGACAACGTGAAGAACGGCGTGCCCACGGTGGTGGTCGCGGCCTTCTTCCAGAAGGATCCGCAGGCGATGTTCGCGCACCCCGGCCAGGGCTACGACAGCTTCAAGGACATGGCCAAGGCGCCCGTCGCCTTCATCGGCAAGGACGGTCAGTTCAGCTTCTGGCAGTGGATGAAGTCGGAGCATGGCTTCAAGGATTCGCAGCTCAAGCCCTACACCTTCAACGTGGGCCCGTTCCTGGCCGACAAGAAGTCCATTCAACAGGGCTACGCCATCTCGGAGCCGCTCTCGATCAAGGCGCAGGCCGGCTTCGACCCGGTGGTGCAACTGCTGGCCGACAACGGCTTCTCGACCTACTCGACCACCATCGAGACGCGCGCCGACCTGGTCAAGACCAAGCCCGAGACCGTGCGCAAGTTCGTCGAGGCCTCGATCATCGGCTGGAACAACTACCTCTACGGCGACAACAAGGCCGCCAACGAGATGATCGCCAAGATCAACCCCGACTCACCGGTTGCCGCATCGCTGGGCTCCATCGAGCTGATGAAGAAGATGGGCATCGTCGACAGCGGCGACTCACTCGCCAAGGGCATCGGCGCGATGGACGAAGCCCGCGTGAAGGACTTCTACGACAAGATGGTGAAGGCCGGCCTGTACAAGCCCGGCGAGATCGATCTCTCCAAGGTCGTCACCACGCAGTTCGTCAACAAGGGCGTCGGTGTCGACGTTCGCAAGAAGCTCGCTGGAAAGTAAGCAAGCAGGCAAGAGCTTCACCGTTTTTCCCGTGGGTCGCGCGGGGCTTGCGCCGGGGTCAGATGCCGGCGCCTGGGTTGCCATAAGGCACTGCGCGGCCTTTGTTCCCTTGGGCTCTGACCCCGTCTCGCCGACAGGCGAACCGGCCCTCAAATGAAAACGCTCGTCGTCCACTGCCATCCGAACCCTGACAGCTTCAACCACGCGCTCTATCGCACGGCCCTCGAAGCCCTCGAGCCCCGGCATCCGGTCCGGGCCATCGACCTGTATGCCGAGGGCTTCGACCCGACGCTGACCCGCGAAGAGCGCATCGCCTATCTCGAGAACCCCGAATTGATCCGCGAACGCGTGAAGCCGCATGTCGACGCGCTGCTGTGGGCCGAGCACCTGGTGTTCGTCTATCCCACCTGGTTCCACGGACCGCCGTCCATGCTCAAGGGCTGGCTCGAACGGGTGTGGCTGCCGGGCGTGGCTTTCTTGCCGGCCGAGCGCAAGGGACAGCTCGCGAAGTCCGGCATGCGGCACATCCGGCGGCTGACGGTGGTGACCACGGGCGGCTCGCCGCGCTGGTTCGTGATGATGATCGGCGACCCGGGCCGGCGGCTGTTCACGCGGGCGCTGCGGACGCTGTTCGCGTGGCGCTGCAAGGTGACATGGCTGCAGCTGCACGACATGAACGCCGTGACCGAGCGCGACCGCACCCATTTCATCGAACGCGTTTCGCGCAAGCTGCACAGCATCTAGCCACGGAGACACACACCATGAGCCTCGAACGCACGCTGACCGTCCGCGTCGAACGCATCTCGCGCCAGACGCCCGAGATCCTCGCCTTCGAGCTGACGCATCCGTGGGGCCGCGCGCT
>Ga0075365_10001508_pt1 | contig 10631 bp, 9 predicted proteins | sample EndMetdeltDD1765_FD_71387 | JGI IMG/M metagenome (GOLD analysis project Ga0075365, IMG submission 71387) | Populus endosphere microbial communities from Tennessee, USA - Endosphere MetaG P. deltoides DD176-5 | ecosystem: Host-associated > Plants > Roots > Endosphere | place: USA: Tennessee... | reverse complement strand
ACACCCATCACCACCAGTTCGAGACGGCACTCCGCAGCCTGCTGGCGGACGCGATCCTCATCAATGACGGCCGACCGGAGAGTGCTGCCAACTATTACGAATGGATCCTACAGAAATTCTCAGTCCTCTACCGGCCGCAGGATGTCTATATTTCCGAACTGTTCGGCAGCCTTTCGCAGATCGACGCCGGTGTGACGACCGTCATGGATGTCAGCCAGATCCACCATTCGCCGGAGCATTCCGATGCAGCCATCTCGGCCCTTCGTGATGCCGGTCGCCGGGCCGCCTTCGGTTATTTCGAAGGCTGGGGCGACGCGTCGAAATATCCTGGCGATGCCCGGCGCATTAGGAACGAGCATTTTGCAAGCGACGACCAGTTGCTGACCATGGTCATGGGCGGTGAAATCTACCTGCCTTTCCATGAAGACGCCTGGGCGCTCGGCCGGGAACTCGGCATTCCGGTGGCACTGCATGTGGTCGGCACGTTCGGCATGCAGCCGGTCTTCGACCAGCTGGCCGAAGCCGGAAAGTTCGGGCCGGACAATATCTTCATCCACATGACCGGCATGAGCGATATGGCCTGGAAGCGCGTCGCAGATGCGGGCGCGCATATCTCGCTCTCGGTTCCGATCGAAATGCAGATGCGGCACGGCAATCCGCCGCTGCAGCAGGCACTCGATCTAGGCCTTCAGCCGTCGCTTTCGACGGACGTGGAATGCACGATGACCGCCGACATGTTCACCCAGATGCGCTCGGCGATCACGCTGCAGCGCATGCTGGCGAACGACAAGGCGCTGCGCGGCGAAGACTATCCGAAGCTGTTATCCGCGATGGACGTCATCCGCTTCGCAACGATCGAAGGCGCACGCGGCCTGAAGCTCGATCACAAGACGGGCTCGCTGACGCCCGGCAAGGAAGCCGACATCATCCTGCTCGACGCGAATGCCATCAACGTCGCGCCACTGAACTACGTGCCGGGCGCGGTCGTCACACTGATGGAGCGCTCCAATGTCTCGACGGTCATTTGTGCCGGCAAAATCCGCAAATGGCAGGGGAGCCTGCTTGGCCACGACATCGCCAAGTTGAGAGCGGAACTGGAGGCGAGTCGCGATTACCTGTTCGCCACCGCAGGGATTGTGCCTGACCTCTTTTGAGCCTGAAATAGCGTACACAGAATAATTGTTGAAGACAGTCAAAGCTGGAGCAATATACCGGAGGGCGTGACGCCCTGTGTGGATCCCGCCGAGGTTTTCTCGAGGGCAGATTATGTCGTCGTGACGGCACCTCTGACACCGGAACCGCTTGGCATCCTTGAACCCTTCCTGCGCAATCTCGATGCGTATCTGCGTGATCAGCCGCTGAGCAACCTCGTGGACCTGGAGCGAGGCTATTGAACCTGTAGCTATCCTCGCTCTCGAGCGAGACAAACGACGATTGGTGTTTTGCGAGAGAACTCGCTATTCCCCGACCTGATATCTGGACGAGGAGGCTGCATTGAACGAACCGAAGACGCATATGATCCCTGCGGCATGGCTGAGCCCATTGCCTGCCGATTATAAAATCCCCTTCTGGAGATGGATCCTGCTGCCGACTTCCGCGTGGATGCTGCATCGCAGCCGTGGCCAATGGGTCGGCGGCGAATTCTCCATCCGCTCAAACGACGTTCATTTCGCGCAGAAGGGCCTGATCAAGGTCGGCAAGACTGTCGAATGGAGCCTGCCACTTACTCAAATCCACAGCATCGACACCAAGAAAGGCTTTGCCTCGGAGACAATCGAGATCCGCCACACGGATGGCCTGACGAAAATCATGACCGTCAGAGCCGAACAGTTTATCGATCTGCTTCGCACCGCCATCTCGATGGACAGGAAAGTCGCCAACCAGGACCATTCCCAATCGTAGTGCCGAAAGCGTCATTTCGCGCTTGAAAAGCCACATGTCCTGCAACGCACTCGCGTAACCGCATCGCAATACTTGACGTGTAATGTCGCGCCATGTTCTGGCACGACGTCAAAAAAGCGCTTTCGATAATTGTGCTGAGCCTCGTGATGTTGGCATCTTCGCATGCGACACCGCTTGAGGCGGCGGAATCTATGGAGATTCAAAGCTCTTGCTGGACTTCCGGCGATCTGTCGGAGGACCTTGTCACCGCTGTCCGGTCGTCGGAACGTTGGATCTGCGGGGATCAGGACTATTCGCTTGAGGGCGAGCGGGTCCTGCTGCGTTTTGAAATTGGTCCTGATAACGCCCTTCCGCAATATTTCTTTTCCAGAAGAGCTGCACTCACGGCCATCCGTCTGCTGGCAATCGATCGGGATGGCGCTATGCGCCAAACCACCCTGCCCGCGGGCGACCTGCATAGCTCCCTGCGTGGCGGATATTTCAAAGCCTCTCTGCCGAAAGTCACGCGCGACACGCAACATGTCGTTGTTGCTCTCGATCTGCCAAGCCACCGGATGACGCTGGAAAGAGCCTATCTGGCACCGTCGGACTTGGCTTTGAACCCTGATTTTCTTCGCTCGCAGCTGTTTCTCGCCATCCTTGCGGGGATGCTGTGCATGCCGCTCATTTTCAACGCCGCCTTTTATCGGATCCTGCGCGAGCCATTCGTGCTGTGGCATTCGGCGCTGACGATCTCGTTGCTGACGACGATCCTGATCTCATCGGGAATCTCAGTCGTTCTGTGGGATCCGCCGGCAATGACGCTGAGCTGGATGACGACGGCGATCTTCGGCCTTACGATCGCATCCGGGCGATGTTCACCTACAGCTTCATCGAACCGGGCTACATGCATCCCCTGCTTCGGCGGGCGCTCATCTATTGCGCCGCCTGGGCGGTATTCCTTAGTACGTTTCACGCAGCGTTCCCGTATGTCGAACGCCCGGTCCAGTCGACCGTCTACACCGCAGCTTTCGGCCCGGTGCTGCTTATTTTCATCCTGTCCGTTGCCGACGCATTGCGGCGTGGAAGCCGGGCAGCCAAATTTCAGGCGATCGGCTACATACCGGTGATCCTGTCCGGATCGACACGCCTGGTCACGGGCCTGTTTCCGTGGCTGGAGAGCAATGACGCGATGCTCCTGTTTTATACGGGGTGCGTATGCGAAGTCCTGTTTACCACGCTCGGGGTCGCCGACCGGTTCATGACGATGCGGCTCCAGCGGGACAAGGCATTCTTTGAAGCCGACGCATTGAAGAACATTTCCGAACGTGACGCGCTGACGGGACTGCTCAATCGTCGAGCGATCGAGCAGAATTTCGCAAGATACCGCGCTGAGGGCTACCACGCACTTGCCGTGCTCGACCTGGACCACTTCAAGGCAATCAACGACACTCACGGCCACGCAACCGGCGACGCTGTCCTGAAGGCGGTGGGCGGAGCTCTCGACGCGGATCCTCAGGTTCTGGCCTTCCGCCTCGGCGGAGAGGAATTCGTACTGTTATTGCGCGGTGAGGATGCCGAGTTGCGGGCGGAACGCCGCCGCCAGGCAATCCCCTCTGCCATCGCAAACGCGGTCTCCGGCCTCGGCAAGCCCGTTACCGCCAGCATGGGCATTTCAGATGCGCTGCGGGATGCAGACGTGAATTTTGCAGACCTTTACAAGCAGGCAGACGCACTGCTTTACGACGCCAAACTTTCCGGACGAAACCGAACCAAATCGGCGCTTTCGCAAACAGCAAGGGACGATGCGCATTCGGCGCTCGGCAATGTGGCCAAGCACGCGCGATCAGAGCATCTCAGCTCCTGACGGGAATATGCCAATTCCCGCCTTCCTCTCGTGAGGGCCCGTTCGGCACCTTGCCAAATATCCAGGACCGATAGAGCGCCGCGTACGGCGCTCTTCAACTTTATCCGTTTCAGTCGAAAGGCTTGTCGAGGGACTTCGAAGGCGGCGTGAAGAAGACCGGGCCGCTTTCGGACATGTAGATGATGTCTTCCAGTCGCACGCCGCATTCACCGTAAATTGCCAGCATCGGCTCGTCCGAGAAGACCATGCCGGGCTGAAGCGGCGTCTTGTTGCCGCGGACCATGTAGGGATCCTCGTGCATGTCCATGCCGAGCCCATGGCCTGCGCGGTGCGGCAGGCCGGGGACCTTGTAGTCCGGACCGTAACCGGCATCGGTCAGAACCTTGCGGGCGGCAAAATCGACTTCTTCGCACGGCGTGCCGAGCTGAGCCGCCTCGAAGGCGGCACTATGGGCTTTCTGCTCCAGCGCCCAGACTTCCCGCTGGCGGTCGGTCGGTTCGCCGAAGACGTAGGTGCGGGTGATATCCGAGCAGTAGCGGTGGATATGGGCGCCGAGATCGATCAGCACCATGTCGCCGACTTTAAGCGTCTGCGCATAGGGCACGCCATGCGGATAGGCAGTCGCCTCGCCGAACTGGGCGGCGGCGAAGATGTGGCGCATACCGAGTTTCTGATGAGCGGCGGCGATGAAGTCGGTGACTTCCGTCGTCGATACGCCTTCATAAAGGCCCTGCCAGACAGCCTTGTGGACTCCGAGGCTCGCGGTCATCGCGGCCTGAATGATGGCAATCTCGGTCGCCGACTTGATCTGCCGGCACTGCGCAATCAGTTCCTTGGCGCCGATGACCTTAAGGAGGCTGCCGATATGGGCAGTGATCGGGCTCGAGAAGACGAACGGCGTTGCCGGATCGAAGGCGAGCGTATCGCCTTCTGCAGAAAGCCCGCAAATCAAGTCGGCAACGAGCACAGCCGGATCCTCGTGCTCATCCCAGACGGCGATCTCGCCTGGAATGGTGATCAGCGTCTGCGTCTTCGGCTCCTCGAATGCCGGGCTGATATAAATCGGGGCACCGGACGACGGGATGATTGCGCCATGCATACGCTCGCTGGCGCCGAGCGTGATTGCCGTGAAATAGGTGAGGCTGGTCGAGGTATCGAGATAGACAGCCTTGACGCCTGCCTCCCGCATCAGGCCCTGCAGCCTGGCGATGCGGGCGTTCAGCTCCTCAGCCGAGATCGGCGGGATAGCGGCTGCGATATTGTCGAATTCGGACAAGGATTGTGCAAAGGATTTGTAAGCGTAGGCACTCATGATGAATTTCCTATCGGGATCGTAAAGCCGCCGAAATACGGCGTATCGATGTTGAATTGGTTCCGTTTTATTCGGAATAGTTATATCGCTTGGCGATGAACATGCTGCTCGCAATAGTCATCACCAGCGTCACAGCCATGAGGATGAAGGAAAGTGTCGCGCCGAACGGCCAATTGGCCTTGCCGAGCACTTCATCGACCACCATCGGTGCCATCATGCGGAAATTCGGGCCACCGAGCAGGACCGGCGTCGCATAGGCGTTCATCGTCAGGATGAAGGACAACACGAAAGCGGCGAGAATGCCGGGCATGACGAGCGGCACGGTGACCAGCCGAAAGGTTTCAAACGGGCCGGCGCCAAGGCTGAGCGAAGCATCCTTGGTATTCGGATCGAGGCCTTCGAGCACGCTTTGCAGCGTCAGGACCACATAGGGCAGATTGACCGAGACGATACCGACGAAAACGGCGGTCGGCGTATACATCAGGGTCAGCGGACTGCCGATCAGGCCCAGCGCACCGAGCAGATAATTGACCACGCCGTTCTGGCCGAAAGCAACCATCCAGCCGGCCGCGCGCACGGCGTTGCTGACGAAAAGCGGCAGGATGATTGCCAACAGCAGCAGCGTCTTGAGGCTTCCCTTCTGGCGGGCAATGAAGCTTGCCAGCGGCAGGCCAATAATGATGCAGGCAATGGTGACGCCAAAAGCCATCAGGACGGTTGTCCGTAAACCGGCGAGATAATAGCTGTCAGAGAGCAGCGAAACATAATTGGCGACCGTCATGCCCTCGACCATGAATTCGCCGGGCACATAACGATTGAAGCTGTAGCGTAGAAGCAGCAGCATCGGCAGGGCCAGAAACACCACCACCATCAGCGTGGCAGGTATCAGCATCGCGGCTGCCGTGGTTCCCTTCTTGATCATATGTCCCGCCATTCCTTCAATGCACCGGATTGGGCGCTGTATCGAACTACCGGCCGGGACGAGCCCGGCCGGCTTTTTGAATGAGCCTGCGGTGATCAGCCCTTGAAAGACTTGTTCCACCAGTCCTGCAGGGCGGCATCGGTCTTGGCCAGATATTCCATTTTCTGGAGCATCAGGCTCTTGCGCTGCTCTTCGGTATAGTCGACCAGTTTCGCCAGGTCCGGCGCCAGCTTCACCGTGGAGTTGGTCGGCGCGTAACCCATGCTTTCGGCAAAGGCCGTCTGCGGACCCTTTTCCATCATGGCGTTGAGATAGGCGTAGGCCGCATCCTTGTTCGGTGCATTCTTCGGAACGCACATTTCGGAAATGTAGAGGACGAGGCCTTCCTTCGGCACGGCGATCTCGACCGGTATACCGGCCTTCTTCCACATGTAGCCGCGGGCATTCCACATGATGCACATGACGCATTCTTCGGTCTTCAGCGCCTGCGCCATGGCTTCATTGGTCGGATAGATCTTTACGCCCTGCTTCTTGAGCTCCAGCATCTTCTGCTTGCCGGGCTCGTAATTGTCGAGCGCGCCGCCGGAGATCATCGCAGCGGATTCGATGGTCGTCTGGTACTGGATGTCGATCACGCCGATCTTGCCGGCATATTGCGGATCCCACAGGTCGGCATAGGAGGTCGGTGGCGTCTTGACGAACTTCGGATTGTAGAGAATGACGCGACCCGTATAGATATGAGGGACGCTGTAATTGTTACGGAATGCGGCCGGGATATATTTCATGTTCGGCACTTTGGTCTCGTCGAGAACCTCGAGCAAACCATTCTGGTTCATCTCGTAGGCGCCCTGACCGGTGAGGCAGGCGATGTCCATCGAGCCGCGCGGCAGGCGGCGTTCGGCCAGCATCTTTGTCTTGCGGACCGTGTCATTGGCGGTGTCGAACACGACATCGATGCCGGTGCCCTTCATCAGCGTGTCGACGATGAACTGCTGCTGCAGGTTCTGGTAGTCGCCGCCCCAGGTGCCGACGACGACGCGGCCGCTCGGCGCGGCAATCGCCTTGGTTCCCGACAGTGCGGTGCTTGCGACGAGCGCGCCGGCCATCAGGCCGAATTGTCTTCTGTTGATGTTGTTTGTCATGCTGTTCCCTTTCTCCGTTGTTGTTTGTTCATTCACATCAGGACTGCGGATTCCGGCGAGAAAGAAAGAACGAGACGGCTGCCGGTCTCGGCGGGGAGCCCCCTGTCCTTCAGATGCTTGACGGTGGTGATGACGGTGAACGCGTCACCCGTCGGCAAGGTGGCGACAATCTCGATATTGCCGCCCAGGAAGACACTGCTGGTAATCTCGGCTTCGAAGCAGTTGGCCTCGACGGTCTTCTGCGCCGACAGTTCGATCATTTCCGGCCGCACTACGAGCTCGTTGGCGCCACGCGCGGCAGGGGTCGTGGCGATCACCATGCCGCTCTTCGCCTTGAAGAACGTCTCGCCCTTGGCGATTTCGCCTTCGACGAAATTCGTCCGTCCGATAAAAGACGCGACGAAACGGTTGGCGGGGTTGTTGTAGAGTTCGACCGGCGTGCCGATCTGCTGAATCTTTCCTTCCTGCATGACGACGAGCCGGTCGCCGACATACATGGCTTCGTCCTGATCATGGGTGACCATGATCGTGGTGATGTTCAGCTTCTTTTGCAGTGCCCGCAGCTCGTCGCGCACCTGCAGTCGCAGTTTGGCGTCGAGGTTGGAGAGCGGCTCGTCTAGCAGAAGAATATCCGGGCGGATGGCGATGGCGCGGGCGATTGCCACACGCTGCTGCTGGCCGCCGGACATCTGTTTCGGATAACGGTCCTCCAGATGGCCAAGCCGGACCAGTTCCAGCGCTTCGCGGACACGCAGCTTGATCTCGTCTTCCGGCAGCTTGCGGCGGCGAAGGCCGAAGGCGACGTTTTCGAAGATCGTCAGATGCGGGAAGAGCGCATAGTTCTGGAAAACCAGCCCGATATTGCGGCGATAAGGCGGCTCGGCGGTGACGTCGCGATCACCGATCGCAAGCCTGCCGTTATTCTGCTCGACGAAACCGGCGAGCATGCGCAGCGTCGTGGTCTTGCCGCAACCGGAGGGGCCGAGAAGAATCAGGAACTCGCCGTCCTTCACCTCCAGGCTCATATTGTCGACGGCAACGAAATCACCATAGACCTTGCGTAGGTTTTCGATCGTGACTGTTGCCATGTTCAAACCATCTTGGAGAGATTGACGAAACGATTGGTGATGACGAGCGCCAGCCCGATAATCGCCACCTGCATGACGGAAGCCGCCGCGATTGTCGGGTCGATCTTCCATTGCAGGTATTGGAGGATCGCCACCGGCAAAGTGAGCTGGCCGGGCGTCGACAGGAACATCGAAACTTCGAGATTGCCGAAGGACACGACGAAGCTGAAGATCGCCGCGGCAACGATGCCCGGGCGGATCAGCGGCAGAGTGACCTTCGTGATGACGGCCAGCGGTGAGGCGCCGAGGCTGGCTGCCGCCTCCTCGACAATCTCGTCGAGGCCGGCAAGGTTGGCGGTCAGGAGCCTGATGCACCATGGGATGGTGAGCAGGACATGGCCGGCGATGAAGCCGGTCAACGAGCCTGTCGCCGGAATGCCGGTTCTGACCTCAAGCTCTACCAAAGTCATATACAGCGATGCGCCGATAACGATGGCAGGCACGATGAGCGGCGACATCAGCAGCTGCATGATGGCGGTGCGGCCGATGAAGCGCTTACGCACCAGCACGATCGCTGCCGGAATGGTGACGGCCATGCCGATAATCGTCGCGCCGACCGCGACCATGGTGCTCAAGTAAAAGCCGCCGATGAACTGCGGCTGCCGCCGGACTTCGGCAAACCAGTTCAACGTGTAGCCTTCCGCCGGAAGCGAAAGCACGCTGTTGGAGATGACCGACAGCCACAGGATCAGGATGAGCGGCAGAACGCATATGCCCAGCCCGACCGTGTTGATGAGGCCAACCGAAAACCGGCCCAGGCGTTCTGCAAAGGTCTTGCCCTGTACCATATTCGCGTCTCCCGCGATCAGACAGCAAGTTCGTTCTTGTAGAACTTTCCGCCCTTCATGATTGCCTTCAGTTTGTCGTGCTGTTCGAGCACGGAAATGTCTTCCAGCGGATTGCCGTCGACGACCAGCAGGTCGGCAAAGGCACCCGGCGAAAGCTCGCCGATCTTGCCTTCCATGCGGCACAGCTTTGCGGAGATGAGCGTCGCGGACTGAAGGATGTCGGCCGCCGGCAGCACCTTGTTGCGCGTCGTGAACTCGATCGACTGGTACTTGTGGAGCTGGCCGAGCAGGTCCGAACCGTAGGCCATCGGCACGCCGGCATCGCGCAAGATTTCCAGCGAACGCAGTCCGCCGACGCGGACGGTTTCGATCTTAGCGACCGAATCCGGCTTGAGGCCGAAGGCCTCGCCTTCCATCGCAAGTCCTTCATAGGCGGCGAGCGTCGGGCAGGCGATGGCGCCCATCTTGGCCGCAAGCTCGGCCGTTTCCTTTTCGATCAGGTTGCAGTGTTCAAGCGAATGGACACCGCATTCGACCGCCCGGCGAATAGCCGCGTCGGTATAAACGTGCGCCGAGACATAGGTGCCGACATTATTGGCCTCCTCGACGATCGCGATGATTTCCTCACGGGAATATTGCAGAACATGGATAGGGTCGGTCGGAGACGCAACACCGCCATTTGCCATGATCTTGATGAATTCTGCGCCGTTGCGGATCTCTTCACGGGCGCCGCGACGGACTTCGTCGATGCCGTTGCAGATACGACCGAGGGCGCCGAGGCTCGCCTCATGCAGCGGACGGTTGTCGAAGCGGGTGCGGTAGTCCGTATGGCCGCCGGTCTGGCCGAGCGCCTTGCCGCAGATCACGAGACGCGGACCGTCGATCAGGCCTTCCTCGACCGCGAGCTTGAGGCCGAGATCGGCGCCGGCGAGATCGCGCACGGTGGTGAAGCCGCGCATCAGCATGCCGTTCATGATCTTTGCGGTGCGCAGTGCGACGAGAGAGCTCGGCAGCTCGGCATTCGCGGCCAGATCGACGAGGGTTGCGACGACATGGACGTGAGCGTCGACGAGACCCGGCATCAGCGTCTTGCCGCGAAGGTCGATCCGTTCGGCGCTGCTGCCGGTGATCGGCTTGTCGGAGACCTCACGCACGGTGTTGTCTTCGACAAGAACCTCGACACCGCCAAGCAGCTTCTTGGCCTTGACGTCGAGGAATTGGCCACCGGTGAAAATATACTGCGTCATCTGTCGCCTCCAGTTTCAAACATCTTTCGGCAGGCCCGATCACCAGCAAAAACAATAGCTTCGCCGTCCGTGATAACCGTATCCCTCGGCCATCATTCGCAATCGGTGCCTGTCTGTTTTCATGATCGCCGTCCGCTCATTTTAGGCGGATCGGCGAGTTCCCTTGTTGTTTGTTGGCGGGATAATACAAGCTGTCGACAACTGCGCAACAGTTTAATTCAACTTCAGCTTGTTTATTGTTCCTGCAGCGCAAGGCACTCCGCGAGGGCGGAAACGGTGGGTCCGACCGCGGCCGTTGGCATCTGCATGTGATGGGAAACCGGCTTCTCTACGGAAGCTCAATCG
>Ga0075365_10001507_pt1 | contig 10637 bp, 12 predicted proteins | sample EndMetdeltDD1765_FD_71387 | JGI IMG/M metagenome (GOLD analysis project Ga0075365, IMG submission 71387) | Populus endosphere microbial communities from Tennessee, USA - Endosphere MetaG P. deltoides DD176-5 | ecosystem: Host-associated > Plants > Roots > Endosphere | place: USA: Tennessee... | reverse complement strand
TTGCTGTCCGGCGTTGAAGGCAGGAGCGGTGCATATCTATGCCTCAGATCGGCGACCGCCTGTCTGCTCGCATTGCGCACCTCTTGCTCGCTCCCCGAACGGGCCGCGGCTGTGATCTTGCTGAGCATGGCATCATAGTCATCCGGAAATTCCTGGGCGATTGCCTTGAAGATCTGGAAGTCCTGCTTCTGGATCTCGGCATTGACGTCGGCTGTCGTCAGCGCCTGGGGCGCGGATGATCCCGCCACGGTCTGATAGAGATATTTGCCGCCGGCAAAGCCGAGCACCCAAGGCAGCATCTTCACCGCAACGAAAGACAAAGCGGCGACCGCCGCAACACCCAGACCCTTCCAACGCGACATCCGCCGCCCCTCCCGATACCCGTCTAGTTCAGTCCGAAACTCAACGCCTTCTTGCGGTCGGCCTCGGCACGCTTATGATTGCCCGTGGCTTCCCAAGCGCGGCTTCGGGCTTTGTAGACAATTGCGAAATCCGGTTGGAGTTTTATCGCCTGATCGAAGTCGGCGATCGCCCCGTCATAGTCTGCATTGCTGGTCCGGACTACGCCCCGGCCAAAATAGGCAACAGGGCTCTTGTGGTTGAGGCTGAGAGCTTTCTCGAAATCCTTCAGGGCCGCAGCGTCCTCATGCCTGCCCATCCACAAGATGCCTCGGTCGGCATAGACCCGCGCGTCCTTGGGATTGAGACTGATGGCCTTTGCGTAGTCCGCAAATGCTCCGTCGTAATCGCCTTGGAAACCGCGGTTCCGGCCGCGGTCGTAGTATGTCTCGGCATTGCTCGGATTGCGCGCGATCGCTTCGCTGTAATCGGCGACGGCATGACCGTAATCGCTCTTCCCCTCCCAGGCCATGGCGCGCGCTAGGCAGGCGTCGTGGAACTCTGGAAAGAGCGCAATCGCTTTGCCGTACATGGCAATGGCGCCGTCATAGTCGTTTTCTTGATGCAGCTTCCGGCCCTTGCTGAATGCTTGCGCTGCAGGCGAACCGCTGCTTGGCTTGGTCGCCGCCTCACCGGCCTGACCGGCGACCACGCCTGACTCTTTCGAGGCGCTCGCCTTCTCCCTCGCCGCCACCGCAAGCTTGCGGCCTTTGCGGGCGGGGCTCATCTGCGGATCGAGCTTCAACGCCTGATCATAATCTGCGATCGCCTTGTCGAAATCACCCTTGGCGAACCAGGCGCTGCCACGCCCGAAATAGGTCGGCGCGTAACCGGCGTCGATTTCGATTGCGCGACTGAAATCGGCAATGGCGCGATCAGCCTCCTTCTTTTTGGTCCAAGCGACGGCACGGCCGAGATAGGCGTCGTGATTGGTCGGATAAAGCGCGATAAACTTGCTGTAATCGTCGATCGCCGCGTCGTATTTGCCTTTGTCGACAAGCGATATGCCGCGCCCGATATAGGCGGACGCCCTCTTCGGATCGAGAGCGAGCGCACGGCTGTATTCAGCGATGGCGCGATCATACTTGCCCTTCTTGTAAAAGGCATCGCCGCGATCGATGACGACCTGGACGTTCTTCGGATCAGAGCCGACGGCGTCGGGCGCCGCGCCGCCTTTCTTCAACGCGGCCACCGCCGCCTCGCGGGCAGTCGCGAAGTCTGCATTGTCGGGATTCAGTCTGATCGCCTGGTCGAAGTCTGCAATGGCACCTTCATAGTCTTTGCCGTCAGCCCGCTCGACGCCGCGCCCGTAATAGTTGAGGGCATCTTTCGGATCGATTTCGATCGCCGCCGAATAGGCGGTGATCGCTTGGCCGGCATCGCCCTTCGCGTGCCAGGCCATGCCCATGCAGAAATAGGCATTCATTGTCTTGGGGTCGAGTTCCGCGGCTAGGCTGCAATCGGCGAGTGCGCCTTCGTCGTCGCCTGATGTGGCTCTGGCCATGCCGCGGCGAATGCGGGCCGAGACCAGATTCGGCAGGACCCGGATCACGTTGTCATAGTCTGCAATCGCCCGATCATAGACTTGCTTGGAGTCCCAAACCTTGCCGCGGCCGAAATAGGCGAAGGGGCTATCGGGGTCGAGCGCGATCGCCTCATCATACGAGGCGATGGCCTCGTCATACTTGCCTGCGGCTGCCAGTTTGTCGCCTCTCAGTAACGCGAACAGAACGTCCGGGTTGGTCGCCTGAAGCATCTCCGACAACTGTGAAGCGGAAAGCTTGTCGGTTGGCTTTGCTTTGCCTTGCCCGATTTGCTTGGCCAGGGTTTCGACGGCAGCCGCAACGGAGGGGTTCGGCTGTTGCATGTCCGGCGACGGAGCGAGCCTGCTTTCGCCGCCGGCGACCTGCTCGCCGCAGCTTCCAGTCCGATTCAGGTCGAGTTCGATGGCGCGCCGGCAATCGGCTGCCGCGCCGGCCTGATCGCCCTTGAGCATCCGGGCGCGGCTGCGGCCGAAATAGGCGTCGGCATTGTCGGGATCGAGGCTGATCGCCTTGTCGAAATCGAGCAGCGCGCCTTCGACGCCATATTTCAACAGCCGCATCTGGGCGCGCTCGACCAGGGTTTTGGCGGTCGCCGGATCCCTGTTTGCTTGCGCGACAGTCGGCTTGCCTTGTTCGCCGGGCAAGTGTTCCCAGCACGTGCCGGCGCGCTTCGGATCGAGCTCGACGGCTCGCCGGCAGTCGCCGACGGCGAGGTCGAAATTGCCAACCAAGGCCTCGGCGATCGATCGGTTGTAATAGGCATCGGCGTTGTAGGGGTCGAGGTGGACGACAAAGCTGAACGTGTCTATCGCGCCCTTGGGGTCGACCTGCATCTCCTGCAAGCCCGATTGGAGGTTCGAGGCGATGGCGGCGGAATTATCTTGCTTGGCGTATAGTTGCGGCGGCTCGTAGGTGGGAGGCGGAGTAGGCTTGGCCGCCTGCGGCTTGGCGGGGACTGGGACATCAGCCTGACTGGCCGCAACGTCTGGCGCCTGCTGTGCGGATTTCAAACGTGCCCCGCGCTTGTCGATCTGGACGCTCAGCCTTTCCTTCCGGTAGTCGGCATTGGCCGGATCGAGCGCGATCGCCTTGTCCAGGTCCGCGATTGCTCTGTCGAGATCGCTCGCTTCCCAGGCCAGTGCCCGGATGAAATACGATTTTGGATCGTCGGGACTGATCGCAATCGCCTTGTCGAGGTCGGCGAGTGCTTCCTTTGAATTGCCGAACTGGGCCATGGTCATGCCGCGCACGCGGTAAGCCTGGGCGTTGGCTGGGTCGCGGCGAACGGCTTCATCCAGATCGGCAAGAGCGCGGGCGTAGTTCTTCTTTAAGCCCCAGCTCTTAGCGCGATTGAAGTAGAAGGCGGAACGTGCCGGGTCGAGCCGGATCGCCTCGTCGAAAGCAGCAATGGCGCGAGTATGGTCGCCCTTTTCCTGCCAGCTCACTCCGATCGCATTTCGGGCGGCGGCGGCATTCTGGCCGTCGCCTGGCTCGCCGAAAGCCTCGACGATCAGACGCGCGCAATCGCGCCCTTTGGCCGCGTCGACGCCGGCAATGTGCTTGCAGTCGGCTTTGGCGCGCTTGCGATCCCGCTTCGCGATCCATGAGCGGACGCGGTCTAGGTAAGGCGTGACAGGGTCGGTTCGGACGCTCTCCGCTTTGTCGTAGTCAGCCTGCGCTCGCGCTGCGTCGCCTTTGTCATCCCACACAACGCCGCGCACGCCATAGGCCATCTCGTTGGCGGGATCGATGTCGATCGCCGTGTCGCAGTCGGCGATGGCGCGGTCGTGCTCGCCTTTCTTGTTGAGCGCTCGCGCGCGATTGACATAGAGGCTGGGGTCGCCCGGCGTGAGCGCGATCGCGCGAGTGTAATCAGTGACGGCTCGATCGAATTCCCCCTTGCTCTCCCAGGCAATGGCGCGATTGGTAAAGGCGCGCATGTAAGTCGGATCGAGCGCGATCACTTCGTTCATATTGGCGATCACATGGTCGATGTCGTTCTTCTGCGTGTAAGCCAGGCCGCGCGAGAAATAGGCGTTCACGCGCAGATCGGCGATTTCCGCGCTGTCCTCGGCGATAGGCGTGCAGGCGGCGATCTGCTGGTCCGCAGGAACCTTGCCGTCGCTGAAGCATGCGGCGTAGTCCTTGCCAGCCGCGAATGCCGGACCGACTGGTCCGGCGAGCATCGCCAGCCCGGCCAGCACCAGCCGTAAAGAGCAATGGCGCGAACGCCATGCAGCTAATGCGCGCGCAAACGCGCCTGTCCGGCGTGACATTGGTGATCCTCCCCCCGATACTGCATCTGTCGCCGCAGTTACTGTATAGTTCTCATTTTGTTCCAGAATGCAAGCACAAATTGCAGTGGCTGGATTGCGCGCCCGGCCTGAGCCAAGCGAAGGCACTGGAGGCGCGAAGGAACGCGACCTTCCTGCCTGGCCACCTACTTCCCGCCAAGGCTAACCGCCATCTTCCGGTCGGCCTCGGCGCGTTCGCGGTTCCCCTTCGCCTTCCAGGAGGCGCTTCGGGCGCTGTAGAAATCGGCCGATTTCTGATTGAGTGCGATGGCCTGGTCGTAGTCGACGATGGCCTGGTCGTGATCACCCTTGTGCGCCCAGGCGAAGCCCAGCGCGTAGTACGCATCGGCTAGCTTCGGGTCGAGGTCCACGGCCTTGTCGTAGTCGGCGATCGCGCGGTCGTCGTCGCCCTTGTTTGACCAGGCTAGACCCCGGCCGTAATAGGCGTAGGCGCTTTTCGGATCGAGGTCGATGGCCACGTTGAAATCGGCGATGGCGCGGTCGTAGTCGCCTTTGCCGCCCCAGCTCAGGCCACGATTTTCATAGACCCCGATGAGTGTCGGATCGAAGGCAATGGCCTGGTTGTAGTCGGCGATGGCGTGATCGAAGGCGCCCTCCGCCGCCCATGCGCCGCCGCGGTTGAGGTATGCGGATGCGTTCTTGGGGTCGGCGATGATCGCCAGGTCGTAATCCGCGATGGCCCGGTCATTGTCGCCCTTGTACGACCAGACAAGGCCCCGGTTGTTGTAAGCAGCGCTGCTTTTCGGGTCGAAGGCGATCGCCTGACCGTAATCGGCAATGGCCCGGTCGTAATCGCCCTTCGTGGCCCAGTCGTAGCCGCGGTTGTAGTAAGCCGATGCGTATTCAGGATTGAGGCCTATCGCCTGGTCGCTATCGGCGATGGCGCGGTCGAGATCGCCTTCCATGGACCAGGCGTAGGCGCGCTTGAAGTAGGCTGTCGCGCGCCTGTCAGGACCCTCGGCCTGGTTATCGATGATTTGCGTGCAGGCTTCGAGCCGGCGGGCCGGATCGGCCGCATTGCCGATGCAGGCCGCATAGGCGAGATTGCTGGCAATTCCCATCGCGCCGCGGACGTCCAGCGCGACCAGGCCGGTCAGCAGCAGCAACAGCGGCAGGCGCCATTTTCGCACCAGCCGTATCAGCCGGCTTTCGCCCACGCCTTCCCGGTTCGTCATTTCGCCGGTTCTCCCCCGAAAACCATTGACCTCGGCCGACACCGACGGCTGCTTGCCATGCAAGCAGAAATTGCGGCGTCATGAAAGAGCAGTCAGAGGCCGAGGGGCGAGAGGGAGATTGCTCACATATCGATCATCGACCGCTTCACCCGGCCGATGATGGTGATCGCTCCCTCCAACTCCGGCGGCGGGATGTCGAGGTAGGACGCTGGCTGGAAGGGCGGGGTGTCGTTGGGGCGCCAACGCTTGTAGGTGGCGCGTCCGGTTTCGTCCGAGATCACATAGCAGCCATTGGTCACCAGCCGCTTGTCGCGCAGATTGACGAAGATGATCGAATCCGGCGGCGAGATCTTGTTCATCGACGGCCCGTCGACGCGCAGCGCGATCCACTCGCCTTCCTCGAGGTCGGCGGTGGGGATGGTCGGATAGTCGGAGAGGTTGACGACGCTGTCCTGGCTGCCGAGCTCGCCGGCGCTGATCCAGGACACGATCGGCACGTCGACGGTGACCGGCGAGGGCGCAAGGCTGACCGGCGCGGCCTCGCTGCCGTCGGCATTGAACAGCAGCCAGCCGGGGTCGACATTGAACAGGCGGCCGTATTTCTCCGCCGCCTTGCGCGACAGCGGCCGGTTGCCGTTCTCGTGGCTGATCAGCGTGTTCTTGTTGATGTCACGAAGGGCCCGCGCCGCGTCGCTGGGCGAGGCATAGCCGGCCTGGGCGCGCGCCTGCTGCAGTCTGTGCCGAGAATCCATCATCGTACAAAATGCCTGAAAATTGTCGTCCAAAGTGTACGATTTTGCTTGCGCGTCGTTCGTACATAACGTACGCTTAGCGCATGAATGAGCATCCTGCAAGCAATTCCGCATTGCCTACGAGCGTTTCGGCTCTGCCCACGAGTGTCTCTGCGCTGCCCATGAGCATTTCGAGGCTGGCCGGCCATCGCGCGCCGCAAGGGGAGGCGGCATGAGCGTGCATTTCCAATCGCCTTCTCAATCCAGATCGTCCGGGCTGTCCTCGTCCCCGGTCCGGACGAACACCGGGGCCTTCGCCCCGGATCCGGTCGAACCGCCCGCACCCCGGTCGGCCGGAACGGCCGGAGCCGCTCCTCCCCCGGCTCCGGCCCCCTGTCTTTGCCAGGCCGCCGGCCCGCCGCGGGCCGGCGCCACCTCCCTGATCCGCACCGAGGACGGCACCGTCATCCTCTTCGATCGCGCAACCGGCCGGGCGGTGTCCGGCCTGACCAGGCAGGCGGCCGAGGCAGCGCTTCTGCGCCTTGAGGGCGAGGCACGCGGCCCCGCCTGATCTGATCTCACCCCGAACGATTTCGCGACGGCCTCCGGGCCGAATCCTGGCGCTCGCCCGCGAGGCTGCAAACCGATGGATGCCGATATGCCTGCCGCCTATACCGAGAAGGAACTCACCGAAATCGCGACCTGGCTGAGGGAGGGGCTTTCGGCCTCCGGCATCGCCACGCGCTTCAGCGCGCTGCGCGGCGCGCGCGTGTCGCGCAACGCCATCATCGGCATCGTCCATCGCAACACCGGCCTGTGCGCCATCGGCTTCGCCAACCCCAAGGGTGGCCGCGCCGGCGGGCGGCCGAGGAAGAATGCGATGCGGCCCGATCGTCCAGGCGAGCGGGGCAGGCAAGGCAGGGTAGCAGCCGGAGGGGGCACGCTCTCAGAGCCAGCGGCGCTTTCCGGGCACGCCGAGTGGTGCGCCGGCGCCGAAGCTGCCAATCTCCCCCCTTGCGGGGGAGATGCCCGGCAGGGCAGAGGGGGGCGCTGTCCCGCCGGCTTGTCCGTCATTAGGCCCTCAGCGGATGCATCCACGATTACGGCCCGCACCACCGCCAAGCCCAGGCCAAGAAAACCCGCCCGCACGCTGCCGCCGGCATGGCTCGCGCCGGGCGGGCTGGAGCGCGAGAAATCCGAAGCGCAGCTCTACAAGATCCCCGCGCCGCCGCGACCGGCGCCGCCCGGCCGCCAGCCGCATGTTGCCGCCATGCGCTTCATCGACTGCCTGTTCGGCCGTTGCCGCGCGCCGCTCGATCTCGCGCTGGAGGAAGATCCGCAGAAGGATGCTCCGGGCGCTCGCCCCGGACCGGAGATGCTGTGCTGCGGCCTGCGCACGCGACCGACGCGCAGCTATTGCGCGCATCATCATGCACGGTTTCATGGGCATCGCGGGAGGGGCATGTGAGGGTGCGGACACCGAAGTCGCCAATGTTCTCATGCTTCCCGCAATCCGCGCTCTGACCGTTTGAGAAGTCACGCACGCCGCTCCCCCGCTCCGTCCGCTTCGCGGCCACCTCTCCCCCACTTTGTGGGGGCGAGGAACCCAAGTCCTGGAACACCCGCCCACAACCAACCCAAGGACCCCCATGCCCCGCAGGACCGCCAAAAAACCGCAGCCGCCGAAATTGCCGAAGGGCGAGGCCGAGCAGGTGCGCATCCGCCGCGAGGTCGGCCATGACTTCGCGCTGAAGGAAGACGCCTTCGGCCGCCAGCGCCTCACCGCCGGCACCGCCGAGGCGCGCCGCCTCTACGAAGTCTCGAACGGCGGCTATACCTCCACCGGCGGCATCGTGCGCCTGCGCAATGTCGACCCGCTGGTGGGCATCACGTCGCTCTCCCGCCAACAGCGTGAGGCAGGGGGGCGCTTTCGCGACGATTTCGAGCGCGCCCATCGCGACGGCCTGCAGCCCCAGTCCTGGAACGAGCGCGTCGACGGCAGCCGGGTGAACGGCATCCCCGACCGCGTGCTCAACGCCGGCCGCGCCCACGCCCATGCCGCCGCCGCCCTTGCCCACTGGGAGGTGGCCGACGTGGTGCGCAAGGTTTGCCTCGAGGGCCAGTCAGTGAAGGCCATCGCCGAACGCACCGGCGACGGGCGGGATGTGGTGGTCAAGCTGCTGAAGGTGGGGTTGGACCTGCTGGCGGTGCACTACGGGATGATGGGGAGGCGGGCGGGGTGAATATTAGAAAACACTGGTTGATGGTGGAATAACCATAAGCAGAGATGGAAAAGCCAAATTGGCGAAAGGCAGGGTATTCATGCGATCAGCTTGCTTTGTTGTTATAGCAACGCAATCGGCGGAGCGGGACAAGGTGCTGGACTATCGCTGCAAGCAGTTGGTGCTGGTCTTTCTGCACGAGGCGCTGTGAGTTCAACTCCCACGCGGTTGAGCACCAAAAGGAGGAGCCGAATGGATGAGGGCGACGATGAAATTCTGGAGGACATAAAGAGGAATGTAAAAATCCGCATGACGCTTCTGCGCGAGAAAACTTTCGCTGAATTGCGGAAGTTCCTGGACGAGACCTACGGCGCTAAACCCGATCAACGGCACGCGTATGAGTGCGAAGTTCTCTGGGAGGAAGGCAAGCAAGACCAGGCCCTGGAGGAGACGGTTGGTCGCCTGAAAAGCAGCGACTACAACGTCCACCACATCATCCTCTGCGCCACATATGCATGGAAACTGCGTCGAAAGGACGTGGCGGATTACCTGGGGCGATCATTCAAGTCCAAGGAACTTGAGACCTCGTCCGTCGTTCTCGCCGAGTTCGTTACAGGGACCTCAACGGGCTGGAGGTCAGCGACGAGATGAGGCACATGGCCCGGATGTTGGGCGCTGATTGATGGTGAAACGTTGGGAGCTGACGATGGAATGACCCCGGAGCTGTTCATCGGCTGCTACGTGAGGGTGCTGTCTTTGCCGGAAGGCAATTATGGCGACCCGATCGAGGAGGTGCGCCAGACGGCTATCAACAGGATTTGCCGGATCGTCGAGCCTTTCGAAGGAACCTCGGACGATGGCCTTCGAACAAGGCACGGGGAGTACTTGGTCGCATACAAGGACATATCACACGACGGCGTGGGAACTGTCGGGTTCTATTTGCGCCCGCAGGACATGGAAATCGTGCCTGCCACTGAAGAGGTTCTGCTGCTTTACAGCGACGACCTCTGGCAGATGGTAAAGCCGTTCGGCGAGCGGCAGGACACACCGACTTTTGCCAGGCTGGTAAAGGCCTTCGGCTATTCGCGGCCATGAGTATCGGGCCAAATTCCCGTGACATTTTCCGGGTAGGTCGCCGATGAAATACCCCGATGGAAACCTCACCAGGCTTGGCGACAGGGTCCTCGTCTGGGAGGGAAATGAAGGCACCGTGGTCTGCTCCGTGGATACGGATGAATATTCCGACGACTATCCCAGGGAGAGTTTCGGCTATCTGAAACAAGGCATCATGGTCCTGTCCGAAAAGGCCGGGTTGATCCACTATTTGCAACCGGAAGATGGCATGCGGCTGATCGCGAGGAAGACATGAAGCCGTGGAAGAGACAATTCCTGGCCCATTTCGCCATCGCCGCGGCGTCGCTGATCGTGGCGCTGCTTGCCATCGGGCAAGCGGTCACGCTTGCCTGGCTGTCCGCATTTCCGGCGTCGGAGCCAAGGCTTGCATCGCTGCAGGTCGGTTTCTGGGTGTACCTGGCAATCGGTTTGATCGCGCTCGTGGCTGGTGCCGGGGCCGTCCTGCGCTGGGTCCGGCTGCAAAATAGCGGCCTGTTTCAGAATGGCGGATCGCCCAGGGGAAATGGGACTGCAGGTGAGGATCGATGAAGCTCTGGCGATTTCTTCTGGCCGCCGCGCTGGCACCGGCAACTGGCCCGATGATCTACTGTGTCGGCATGCTTGTCGGATCGGGCTATCCCTACTCAGGCCCGGGACATATGGAGAAGCTTCTGGACATCGTTCTCGTGTTCATGGCGATCAGCTATCCCGTAAGCATCGGCCTTGGGGCGCTGATCGTTGGCGCCCTTTACTTCAGGCATGGATTGGCTGGCCTGAACTGCATCGGCTGGGCTTTGCCAGCCGGCGCCGCGGCAGGTGTCATTTTCCTGTGGTCCGTTGAATCCCCGGGCTATGAATCTTCCACGTCGATCAAACTTATCGTCTCTGCCGTTTCTGCCGTAATAGGTGGGCTGACTGCCTTGACCTTCTGCCTGAGCGCCGGTCTGAAAATGAAGCAGCCTGCGGACATGCAGGGCAGAGTCGAGGACTCAACGGCAGTTTGAATCTGCCGAGCTTCGGACAGGGCCGATCAAACCTCTCGCGCCGTCTTCCCCAAATTCGGCTCCTCCACCTCAGGACCCTCAGGCGCCTTCTCCCACCCAAACACACTCCGCCCGCCCATCAGATGCGACTGGTC
>Ga0075365_10001506_pt1 | contig 10637 bp, 9 predicted proteins | sample EndMetdeltDD1765_FD_71387 | JGI IMG/M metagenome (GOLD analysis project Ga0075365, IMG submission 71387) | Populus endosphere microbial communities from Tennessee, USA - Endosphere MetaG P. deltoides DD176-5 | ecosystem: Host-associated > Plants > Roots > Endosphere | place: USA: Tennessee... | reverse complement strand
CATGGTCAGCTTCCGAAGCCTTTCGTCGGCCCTGCTGGAGACCTACCTTGCATCGGGCGAGTGGCGCGATCGCGCCGGGGCCTACGCGGTTCAGGGCCTCGGGTCGAGTCTCGTCGAGCGAGTCGACGGAGATCTCTCCAACGTCATCGGGTTGCCCGTGAGCCTGCTCTTGGAGCTCGCGCCGGAGTTGCTCGACCAAGCAGGAGATTCCCGCTCCTAGAGCGGCTTCCGGCCTAACTCTCAGGTTTACCTTTAGATTGGAAATCGGGTCTCATTCTTGCGTTGAGGCTGCTTCAGGGTTCGCTACACTCGGCGCGCGGTGCGGCCGCCGCTGCTGCTCGAGTCAGTACCCCTGGGATGGAGGAGCATGGCGCCGCTTGGATGCGAAGACCGTGCCGCCCGCGCTAGGCAAGACCCGTCCGTTCCCATAGAAGCTTTTTCGAGAACCCACCAATGGGCTTTTTTCGCAACCTGACCGGGTTTGGCGGCCGCGACATGGCCGTGGACCTCGGCACCGCCAACACGCTCGTTTACGTCCGCGGCCGCGGGATCGTCCTCTCCGAGCCGTCGGTCGTCGCCGTGGATGCCCGCACCGGCGAGGTCCACGCCGTCGGGGTCGAGGCCAAGCGCATGCTCGGCCGAACGCCGGGAACGATCCGTGCCATCCGGCCGCTCAAGGATGGTGTCATCGCCGACTTCGATGTCACGGAGGAGATGCTGCGGCACTTCATACAGCGGGTGCACCAGAACCGCTTCGCGCATCCCCGCGTGGTCGTCTGCGTTCCCTCCGGCGTCACCGGCGTCGAGAAGCGCGCGGTGGAGGAGGCATGTCTCTCCGCCGGCGCCAGGCAGGCCTACCTGATCGAGGAGCCGATGGCCGCGGCGATCGGCGCCGGCCTCCCCGTGGCCGAGCCCACCGGCAGCATGGTCCTGGACGTCGGAGGCGGCACGAGTGAGGTCGCCGTCATCTCCCTGGGCGGGATCGTCGTCTCGGAGTCCATCCGCGTCGGCGGCGACGAGCAGGACGAGGCGGTCATCAACTACTGCAAGCACGAGCACAAGCTTTTGATCGGCCAGCAGACCGCCGAGGAGGTCAAGCTGGAGATCGGTTCCGCGTCGACCCTCCCAGAGGAGGTGACGACCGAGATCCGGGGACGCGACATGGTCACCGGGTTGCCCAAGACGATCGTCCTGACCTCCAGCGAGGTGCGGGGCGCGCTGGAGGAGCCGATCAGCCAGATCGTGGCGGCCGTCAAGGACACCCTTGACCGCACGCCACCCGAGCTCGCGGGCGACATCATGGACCGCGGGATCATCCTCGCCGGCGGCGGCTCCCTGCTCCAGGGAATGGATCAACGACTTCGCGACGAGTGTCAGATGCCGGCTCAGGTCACCGAGTCGCCGCTCACGTGCGTGGCGGTCGGCTCCGGCCGCTCCCTCGAGGAGTTCGAGGTGATCCACCGCATGAGCCGGAATTCCCACCGTCGCCTGGTAGCGACCGGGTAGGCGCCGGGGGGAAACGCGGTGTATCGCAAGCAAGTCCGGAGGCGACGCGCGGTTCTCGTCGTGCTCGTCGTGCTCGCGCTCGTCCTGATCTCGGCGACGTTCTCGCAGTCGAGCGGGGGGCCGCTGCACACGGTCCAGCAGGGGATGGCGTCGGTCTTCTCCCCGCTCGAGGAGGGGGCCACCCGGGCCCTCAAGCCCGCCCGCGACCTCGTGAACTGGGTCTCCGAGACCTTCAACGCCCGCGGGGAGAACAGCGACCTGAAGAGCGATGTCCAGAAGCTCCGGGCGAGGCTCGCGAAGGCCCAATCCGCGGTCGGCGAGAACGAGCAGCTCAGAAAGCTGGTCGGGTTGGACCAGAAGGGCGTCCTGGCGGGCTACAAGCCGATCACCGCGCGCGTGATCCAGCGCCCGCAGACCGTCTGGTACTCGACGGTCGGCATCGACGCCGGCTCCAAGGACGGCGTCGCGGTGAACGACCCGGTCATCAACGGCGACGGGCTGATCGGCCGCGTCACCGACGTGACGCCCCTCACCGCCAAGGTCACCCTGATCACGGACTCCGAGAGCTCGGTGTCGGCCACGGTCCTCCCGAACGGGCCCGAGGGCGTCGCCGAGCCCGAGGCAGGCGACCCGAGCGTGATGCTGCTCGACTTCATCGACAAGAACCAGCCGATCCACGAGGGCCAGATGGTCGTCACGGCCGGCTGGAGCAACGGCACCATCTCATCGGTGTATCCGCGCGGCATCCCGATCGGCGAGGTGCGCCAGACGACGATCGGCCAGCAGGAGACCTACCAGAGCATCCGCCTCGAGCCCTTCGCCGACATGCGCGACCTCGACATCGTCCAGGTGGCCACCAACGGACCGGAGCGACCGGGGGTTCCTAAATGATCGTCACGTGGCGCATCGGGCTGCGTATCGCGCTGATCATGATCGTGGCCGTCGTGCTGCAGGTGTCGTTCTTCTCCTACCTGACCCTCTTCGGCACGACCCCGAACATCATCCCCCTCGTCGCCGTCTCGCTCGGCCTCCTCGGTGGCGCGATGACCGGCGCGGTATGCGGGTTCATCCTCGGATTCGTGCTCGACTCGGTGCTGCTCGCGACGCTCGGCGTGTCCTCGCTGATGCTCCTCGCCGTCGGTTACCTCGCCGGGCGCTACCGCGAGGGGACCGAGATCGCCAACACGCTGATCCCGCCGATCATGATCGGGGTGCTGACGATGGCGGCGCAGGCCGGCTTCGCGGCGATCCAGCTGATGCTTGGGATCGACGTGCAGGTCAGTCTCCTGGTGCTGCGGGAGATCTTCGTCCAGGGTCTCCTCGCGTTCGTCCTCGCGATCCCGTTCTATCCGCTGATCCGGCGCGTCCTGCGCCCGGCGATCGTCGACGACGTGGTCGCCGGCCGCCGGATGCGCGGCCCAATCAGCGCCGGAGCGCCGCGACAGCGCCGCCGGCTCTCGCGCCGGCGCGCGCCGCGGATGCGCCGCGCCACGGGAGTGTCATGAGCCGGCCACTGATTGACCTCGGGGCGGTGCGGCGCTGATGTTCAACGACCGCGAGCGCCAGCTCATGCCGGCGCAGTTCGCGCTGCGCGTCGCCGTGCTCAGCGGCTTCGCACTGGTCATGTTCTCGATCATCTTCTTCCGCCTCTGGTACCTCCAGGTCCTCTCGGGCGACAAGTACCTGAAGCAGGCGCAGAACAACCAGGTCCGCGACATCACCGTGCGAGCCCCGCGCGGCGAGATCCTCGATCGCGACGGCAACGTCCTGGTCGACAACCGCACCTCGCTCGACGTGCAGCTCCTACCGACCGAGCTCCCGCGAAAGAAGTACAAGCGCCAGCAGGAGTTCGAGCGCCTAAGTCACGTGATCGGCATGTCGCCGGACACGATCAAGAAGCAGATACGGGAGCAGACCAAGGAGCTGCCGGCGAACCCAGTGACCCTGAAGCAGGACGTCCCGAACGAGATCGTCTTCTACCTAAGGGAAAACCAGGACCAGTATCCGGGCGTTTCCGTCGAGCACGTCTTCGTTCGCAACTACCCGCGCGGGAGCTTCGCCGCTCAGATTCTCGGTTACACGCGTGAGGTCACGGAGGATCAGCTGAAGGAACCCCGGTACCAGGGGCTCCAGCCCGGCGACCAGGTCGGTCAAACCGGAGTCGAGGACACCTACGACACCGTGCTGCGGGGCACCAACGGGATGACCAGGGTGCAGGTGGACGCATCGGGGCAGCCAACGGGTCGCACGCTGAGCCAGGTCGATCCCAAGCCGGGCGACAACCTTCTCCTGACCATCGACCCGAAGGTTCAGGAGGCCGGCGATGCGGCCATCAACTCCTTCGGCGGCAAGCCGGGGGCGTTCGTGGTGATGAACGTCCACAACGGGCAGATTCTCGGCCTCGGATCGTCGCCCAGCTACGACCCCACCATCTTCACCAAACCCGTCATCCCGCAGTCGACCTACGACCAGATCTTCTCCGGCGACACCGCCCCCTACATCAACCGCGCGACCCAGTCCTACTATCCGACCGGCTCGACGTTCAAGCCGATCACCGCGATCGCGGCTCTCGAGAGCGGTGTCCTCACCCCGACCACGACGATCGTGGACGGCGGGTCGTTCTCCCTCGGCGGCCAGACCTTCCAGAACGCGGGTGGAGGCGCATACGGCGCACTTCAGCTGGCGAACGCCCTCGAGGTCTCCTCGGACGTCTTCTTCTACAACGTGGGCGCGCTGCTCTACAAGGGCGGCGGGGACGCCCAGCAGAAATGGGCATCGGACCTCGGAATCGGACAACCGACGGGCATCGACCTGCCGGGTGAGGTGGCCGGCCTTCTGCCGACGCCGCAGTGGCAGGACCAGCAGTACAAGAAGGCGACGAGTCCCGATTCCCCGGGCGGCACGGACATCGTCACGGGCGAGGCCGACCATCCCTGGACGGAGGGCGACAACGTAAACCAGGCGATCGGCCAGGGGGCGCTGCAGACCGATCCGATCCAGATGGCGGTTGCCTATGCGGCCCTTGGCAACGGCGGAGACGTGGTGCGCCCGCACGTCGGCATGGAGGTGCAGGACTCGAACGGAAGCGTCGTCCAGGAGATCGATCCGGCGCCGCAACGCCACGTGGACATCAACCCCGAGTACCGGTCCACGATCCTCGAGGGCCTGCACTTGGCGGCGCAGGCGCCTCAGGGGACCTCCTATCCGGTCTTCGCGAACTTCCCGATCGACGTCGCCGGAAAGACGGGGACGGCCCAGCGCTACATCAACGGAATCGAGGTCGATCAGTCCTGGTACATGTGCCTCGCCCCGTACCCGAACCCCAAGATCGTCGTGGCCGCCACGATCGAGCAGGGCGGATTCGGCGTGGAGGCGGCGGCCCCGGTCACGGAGCACATCCTCGAGGCGTACTACAACGAGCACCCGGACGAGGCGAAGGCGGCCGGCGGAAGGGCACCGAATCTCGGTCCGATCGAGACCACGACCACGACCACGAGCAACCCGTACTGATGGTCTCCGACGCATATCCACGCCCGTTCGAGGATCGCCGCAGCGACGCCTCGCCGCGCGAGCGCGGTGGGCTCCTTGCCATGGATCCGCTGCTGCTCCTGGCGGCGCTCGGGCTGATCGGATTCAGCCTGTTCACGCTCGGCGCGGCGACCGGCGAGGACATCCCCCACGACCCGCACTTCTACGTCATCCGGCAGGCGATCTACGCGGTGCTGGGCATCGCTTTCATGCTCGCCATCGCCCGCGTCGACTACTCTCGTTTCAGAGAACTGCGCGTCGGCCTCTATACGGCGATGATGAGCACCATCATTCTGGTGCTGCTTCTCGGCCAGGCAACGCGCGGCTCCAGACGATGGATAGAGCTTCCCTTCTTCACGTTTCAGCCGTCCGAGCTCGGCAAGGTGCTGCTGATCGCAGCGCTGGCCGGGTTCGCGATCGACCGCGGGCGCCGCATCTCGGAGCGCCAGCGGACGGCGCGACTGCTCCTGCTGGGCTTCGTGCCGGCGCTGATCGTGGTCATGCAGCCGGACCTCGGGACCGGGATCGTCTACATCGTGATCACCCTGGCGACGCTGTTCATCGTCGGGGTGAAATGGACGCACTTCGCGCTCCTTGGCACGCTCCTGGCGGCCGCCGTGACGGCGGTGCTGGTGATCGCGCCCGCGATCGGACACCCGGTTCTGAAGGGCTACCAGCAGGAGCGGCTCACATCGTTTTTGAATCCCAGCTCGGATCCTCGCGACGCGACGTATCAGATCGATCAGTCGCTGATCGCGATCGGGTCCGGCGGAAAAACAGGGCGCGGAGAGAACTCCACACAGACGGAGCATGGCTTCGTGCCCGACCGCACCACCGACTTCATCTTCTCGGTCGTCGGGGAGCGCTTCGGCTTCGTTGGTGCGGCCTTCGTCCTATCCCTTTTCGCCCTGCTCATTTGGAGGGCGCTGCGCATCATGACGCTGTCGAAGAACTTGTACGGGAGCGTGATCGCGGGCTCAATCGCGGCCATGTTCATGTGCCAGGCGTTCGTGAACGTCGGGGTAACGATCGGAATCATGCCGGTGACCGGCATCCCGTTACCGCTGATGAGCTTCGGAGGATCCTCGGTCGTCGTCACTTTCATGGCGGTCGGGCTCCTTCAGAGCATCTACGTGCAAGCGCGGCTCACCTCCAAGAGCAGGGCGGACCTCGTGCGTTGAGCGCGGGGCCCAACCCCACTCTGAGGTGAGTTAACTGAGAAAGCGAATACTGGTTTCAGTCGACGCGGGCGAGACCCGCGTCGCCGTGCTCGAAGGCAAGGGCACGGCACGGTCGGGGGGCAACCCCGACTTCAAGGTCGCCGAGCTCTATGTCGAGCGCCGCGGCCAGCGATCCATCGTCGGCAACATCTACAAGGGCGTCGTCGACAACGTGCTTCCCGGAATGGAGGCTGCGTTCGTCGACATCGGCCTGGAGCGAAACGGCTTCCTGCACGTGGACGAGATCGTCCTGCCGGGGGGCCAGGCGGCTCCGCGGCGCGGTCGCGGTCGCGGCAAGCGCATCGACGAGCTGCTCAAGCCCAAGCAGGAGGTTCTGGTCCAGGTCGTCAAGGACCCGCTCAAGACCAAGGGCGCGCGGCTTTCGATGCAGCTCTCGATCGCGGGGCGCTATCTGGTCTACATGCCGCTTGGCGGCGGTATCGGCGCCAGCCGGCGTCTGTCGGACGCCGAGCGCGACCGGCAGCGAAAGCTCCTCCAGAAGATCCACAAGGGCGAGGGGGGCGTGATCGTGCGCACCGCCGCCCAGGGAGCGCGCAAGGCCGACTTCGAGCGCGACATCGAGTACCTGAAGAAGCTGTACGAGGTGGTGCAGCGCCGCGCCAAGGAGGTCAAGGCGCCGAACATGGTCTTCCAGGAGGCGGACCTCTCGATCCGGGTCCTGCGCGACGTGCTGGCGAAGGAGTTCGACGGCGCGATCATCGACGACGAGAAGCAGCATCACCGGGTGACGAGCTTCTTCCAGCGCACGGCGCCGGAGCTCGTCAAGCACGTCGAGCTCTATGAGGGCAAGGAGCCTCTGTTCGAGAAGATGAAGGTCGAGGACGCGTACCAGTCGGTGCTGTCTCGCCGCGTCGATCTTCCGTCGGGTGGCTACCTGATGATCGACTACGCCGAGGCCCTGACGGTCATCGACATCAATACCGGCAGCTTCACCGGCCGTGGCAAGGGCCGCCTCGAGGACACGATCACGCGCGTGAACGTGGAGGCGGCCGAGGAGGTCGTGCGCCAGCTGCGGCTCCGCGACATCGGCGGCATCATCGTCATCGACTTCATCGACATGGCGCGGGCGCGAAACCGCGACCAGGTCCTGAAGACGCTGCGCAAGGCGCTCGACGCCGACAAGACGAAGAGCTATGTCATGGACGTCTCGCCGCTCGGGCTGGTGGAGATGACACGCCAGAACGTCACCGACGGCGTGCGGGAGATCCTCACCAAGCGCTGCCCGACCTGTGACGGCGAGGGCGTCGTGAAGTCCGAGGAGACGGTCGCGATCACCGTTGTGCGCCGCCTGCGCGACATCGTCGAGGAGCAGTCGAAGCCCGAGGCGTTCCTCGTGCGCGTCAATCCGAAGGTGGCGGCGGAGCTTCTCCGGGAGGACAGCCCGCTCCACGAGCTCGAGGAGAAGACCGGCAAGCACTTCCACTTCGAGGGCGGCGATGCGCTGCCGCTGGACACCTTCGAGGTGATCGAGAGCGGCACCCGTGCCGAGATCGAGGAGCGGGCGCTCCCCTTCCAGGTGGGTGACGAGGTCCTGGTGCGGATCGAGGAGCCGCACATGTACAACGTCGACGACGCCGTGGCGCGCGTCGATTCCTACATCGTGAGCGTCACCGGAGGCGGCCGATTCGTGGGCGATCGCCGGCTCGTCCGCATCGAGAGCGTGGGGCGTGCCGCCGCGACGGCCTCGCTCGTCGGGGAGGCCCCGAGCGAGGACGGATCCGGCGGCGACTCCAACGGCGACCCCGTAGAATCCACCCCCTCGCGACGGCGCCGCGGCCGAAGGGGCGGCAGGCGCCGTTCGCGTGCGAGGGCGCAGAGCTCCTCGGACGGCGAGTAGGAAATCTCCATGGCAACGAGTTACGCGATAGTCGAGACCGGCGGCAAGCAGTACCGCGCCGAGAAGGGCGCCAGCCTGCTCGTCGAGAAGCTGTCCGCCGACGAGGGCAGCAAGGTCAACCTGCGCGCGGTCATGTTCAAGGACAACGGTGACGTCGTTCTCGAGGGCGACAAGCTCGAGAAGGTCAAGGTCGAGGCGGTCGTGGCCGAGCACGTCCGCGGGCCGAAGGTGCGCATCTTCAAGTACAAGGCCAAGAAGGGCTATCGCCGCCGCGCCGGGCACCGCCAGTCGCTCACGCGATTGGAGGTCACCGAGGTCAAGATGCTGACCCGCAAGCCGGCGGGCGGCGCCACCAAGCAGGCGGAGAAGAAGGACGAGCCCAAGGCCGAGACCGAGGCAAAGCCGAAGGCACCGGCCAAGAAACCGGCCACGAGAAAGCCCCCGGCCAAGAAGCCTGCTGCCAAGAAGCCCGCGGCGAAGAAGCCGGCGGCGAAGAAGCCGGCGGCGAAGAGGACGAGCGGCGGGGGCGGATCCTCCTCGTCGCGACGCTCCTCGTCTGCTAAGAAGGAGAGCTAGTCATGGCGCACAAGAAGGGACTTGGATCAAGCCGCAACGGGCGCGACTCGAACCCGAAGTACCTCGGGGTCAAGGTCTTCGCCGGCCAACAGGTCGGCGGGGGAGAGATCATCGTGCGCCAGCGCGGCACGCGCTTTCGCGCGGGTGACGGGACCGGCCTGGGCCGCGATCACACGATCTTCGCCACGCGCCCGGGCGTCGTCGAGTTCAAGACCGGCCGCCGGGGCCGCACGGTGTCGGTCGTCGAGGCCGGCAAGTAGCGCTGGCGTCCCTCTCCCGTCACGCAGCCAAGAACCGCGCCTTCTGGGAGCGCCAGAGCGACGCCTACCAGAAGCGCCACGCCGAGCAGCTCGCCGAGAAGGCCGGGCTCGCCTGGGGCGTCTGGCAGATCCCGGAGACGGAGCTTCGGGTGCTCGGGGACGTGGCCGGGAAGGACGTGCTGGAGCTCGGTTGCGGTGCCGCGCAGTGGTCGATCTCACTTGCGAAGCTCGGTGCGCGGCCGGTGGGGCTCGACCTATCGCCGAGGCAGCTCGAGCATGCCCGTCGCGGCATGGAGGAGGCCGGCGTTGAGTTCCCTCTGGTCGAGGCGAGCGCGGAGGACGTGCCGCTGGAGGACGGGAGCTTCGACATCGTCTTCTGCGATCACGGCGCGTTCAACTTCGCCGATCCCGTGCGACTCGTGCCCGAGTGCGCGCGGCTGCTTCGGCCGAGTGGCCTGCTTGCGTTCTCGATGGTCACGCCGATCTTCGACATCTTCTGGGAGAACGAGCGCGAGACGGTGGGGGACAAGCCCCTGAACAACTACTTCGAGCACCGCGGGTTCGAGGACGACGAAGGGGTCGACTTCCAGCTTCCATATGGAGAGTGGATCCGCCTGTTCCGCTCCAACGGTCTCGTCGTCGAGGATCTGATCGAGCTGCGCCCCACGCCCGACGCGACCTCGAGTTACGACCTCGTCACGGTCGACTGGGCGCGGCGCCTGCCGGCCGAGCACATCTGGAAGCTGCGGAAGGGCTAGCCGCGCGTGCCGGGCGCGTACTCGGCAAAGCGCGGGCGGTCCAGCATGCCGCGAATGACGGCGCGGGCCCGTGGCCAGTGGTTGATGTCGAACTCGTTGTTGGGCGACGTGCTGCGGTAGTACACGAGCGCCCGAACGCGCCGGTGGTGCAGCGCCCAGCGAAACAGGCGCCGCGTGAACGTGCCGCGGTAGTCGTTGTCCCAGGGGCCGTACTCGCCGACGACGAACGGCCAGTGATTGCGGTGCGGGTTGCGCCAATGGCTGTAGAAGTGCCGGAACGCCGACCACACGCCCGGCGTCGCGAACTTGGAGTAGATGTCGGCGCCGATCCAGTCCACGAATCGGCCCCCCGGCCAGTAGTCGCCCGGCGAGTTCCCGGCGATCTGGGGCGAGCCGATGGTCTGCGGAACCCACATGAAGGCCACCTTCGGCCTGGGCAGCGCCCTCGGAATGCCCTCGCGCTGGTACAGCGGGTCGTGATTCGAGTGCGCGCGCTTGATCCGAGGCATGTCCTGCTTCACGAGCTTGCGGTTGATGGCGGCTCGGTTGCCGCCGCGCACGATCAGCACGATGCGCCGCCACGCCTTGCGAAAGGCGCTGGTCGAGTGACTCGGGCCGCGGGATGAGCCGTCGGCGTTGAAGGCGCAGTACGGATTCCAGGATCCGTTCATCTCCCCAAACAGGCGGATGTAGAGGACCTGGTGCGAGTTCGCGATCAGGCGGTTGAGCTCGAGGATGTAGTCGTCGCCGAATCCACGGGCGATGCGGAGCGGGCTGATCAGCTCAGGTTCCCCGCCCGGGGCGGTGGAGAGGCTGAGGATGCCGCGCGTGTGGGTGATCCGCCACCTGTGCAGGCCACCGAGGACGTGCTCGCCGTCCCAGCGGCCGAAGCTCTCCAGAACGGCGTTGTGGGCGCCGACCCTGCGGTTGA
>Ga0075365_10001505_pt1 | contig 10642 bp, 13 predicted proteins | sample EndMetdeltDD1765_FD_71387 | JGI IMG/M metagenome (GOLD analysis project Ga0075365, IMG submission 71387) | Populus endosphere microbial communities from Tennessee, USA - Endosphere MetaG P. deltoides DD176-5 | ecosystem: Host-associated > Plants > Roots > Endosphere | place: USA: Tennessee... | reverse complement strand
TGCGAGTCCGGCGGCAACTGGCACATCAACACCGGCAACGGCTACTACGGCGGTCTCCAGTTCAGCCTCGGCACCTGGCACTCCTACGGCGGCACCGGCCTCCCCAGCCAGCACAGCCGCGAGACCCAGATCGCGATCGCGACCAAGCTCCGCAACGCCTCCGGCGGCTACGGCGCCTGGCCGGCTTGCGCGGCCAAGCTCGGCCTCCCCAGGTAACGCCCACCCGGCTCATCGGCACACGCCTGGACCGCCGACTCGGCTCGTCGGGACATGTCTGAGGGGTTGAGTCGGCTCGTCGGGACATGTCTGAAGGGTCGAGTCGGCTCGTTGGAACATTGCCTTCGTGTGCCGATGCGCCGACTCGGCGGTCCTAGCGCGCGCCGTTGCGCCGACTCGGCGGTCCGAGCGCGTGCCGACGCGCCGGGTCGGCCGTGTGAGCGGGTGCCGTTGCGCCGACTCGGCGGTCTGGGCCAAGGGGCTGCCGACTAGCCTGCGAGCGTGACGCGGCCCGAGGTACGACTGCTCGGGCCGACCGACGTACGCCGGCTGGCGGCCGAGCTCGACCTGCGGCCGACCAAGCAGCGCGGGCAGAACTTCGTGATCGACGCCAACACCGTGCGTCGCATCGTCCGTGAGTCCGGGGTTGGCCCCGACGACGTGGTGGTGGAGGTCGGCCCCGGGCTCGGTTCGCTGACGCTCGCCCTGCTCGCGGTCGCCGACCGGGTGGTCGCGATCGAGGTCGACGACATGCTCGCCGAGCGGCTGCCCGCGACGATCGCCGAGCACGCCGGCGCGAGGTCGGCCCGCTGCGAGGTGGTGCACGCCGACGCGATGCGGGTCGACGGCGTACCCGGTCCGCCGCCCACCGCGCTGGTCGCCAACCTGCCCTACAACGTGTCGGTGCCGGTGCTCCTCCACCTGCTCACCGTGCTGCCCTCGCTCGAGAAGGGGCTGGTGATGGTGCAGGCGGAGGTCGCCGACCGGCTTGCGGCGCCACCGGGCTCGCGGACCTACGGCGTGCCCTCGGTCAAGGCCGCCTGGTTCGCCGATGTACGCCGCGCGGGCGCGGTCGGCCGCAACGTCTTCTGGCCGGCGCCCAACGTCGACTCGGGGCTGGTCGCCTGGACCCGGCGCGACCCGCCGGAGACCACAGCCACCCGCGAGCAGGTGTTCGCGGTGGTCGACGCCGCCTTCGCCCAGCGTCGCAAGACCCTGCGCGGCGCGCTCAAGGGCGTGGCCGGCACGGCGGACGCGGCCGAGGCGGCCCTGCGCACGGCGGGCGTGGACCCCACCGCGCGCGGCGAGGTGCTCGACGTGACGGCGTTCGCCCGGATCGCAGAGGCCCTACCGTGAGCATCACGGTTCGCGCCCCGGCCAAGATCAACCTGCACCTCGGCGTCGGCGCCCCTCGCGAGGACGGCTTCCACCCCCTGGTCACCGTCTACCAGGCGGTCGGCATCTGCGACGACGTCACCGCGTCACGCTCGGCGGGCTGGACCCTCGGCGTCACGCTCCCCGACTGGATCGACCCCGATGCCGTGCCGGTGACCGGCGACAACATCGTCGACCGCGCCGCCGAGCTGTTGGCGGCGCACCACGGGGTCGACCAGCATGCGGCGGTGTCGATCGCGAAGTCGATCCCGGTGGCGGGCGGCATGGCCGGCGGCTCGGCGGACGCCGCGGCAGCGCTGGTCGCTCTCGACCGGCTCTGGGAGCTCGGCACCTCCGACGAGGAGCTGCTCCGCCTCGCCGCCGAGCTCGGGAGCGACGTGCCGTTCGCCCTGTTGGGGGGTACGGCGCTCGGCACCGGCCGCGGCGAGCTCGTCGAGCCGGTGCCGGACGCGGCGACGTGGTGGTGGGTCGCCGTACCGTCAACGCAGGGGCTGTCGACCCCGGCCGTCTATCAGCGCTTCGACGAGCTGGCCGCGGACGCCCCCGAGGAGCCCGACGACGCCCAGGCGGTGCTGCTCGCGCTCGCGACCGGCGACCCCCAGATCCTTGCCGGGGCCCTGCACAACGACCTCGAGTCGGCGGCCCTGGACCTCCGGCCCGACCTCGGAGACCTGCTCGAGCTGGGCGAGCGGCACGGGGCGCTGCGGGGGCTGGTCTCCGGCTCCGGGCCGACCTGCGTCTTCCTCGCCGTGGACGCGGACCATGCCCGCGAGGTCGCCGGCGCGCTGTCGGAGTCGCACGACGTGGTGCTGGTCGCCAACGGGCCGGTCGCCGGCGCCCACGTGGTCACCTATGTCTAACGGTGCCCGCGTCACGGCCAACCTGCTCAACCTCGAGCGGGTCTCCAAGTCGTACGGCGTCCGTCCGCTGCTGACCGACGTCTCCCTCGGGGTCGGGGCCGGGGAGCGGATCGGCGTGGTCGGCCGCAACGGCGACGGCAAGACGACGCTCCTGGACGTGATGACCGGGCTCGCGGAGCCTGACTCCGGGCGGGTCTCACGGCAGCGCGGGCTGCTGGTCGGGCACCTGCGCCAGCACGACGAGCTCGTCGACACCCACACCGTCCGCGAGGCGGTGCTGGCCGGCCGCTCCGACCACGAGTGGGCCGCCGACGCGCGGACCCGCGAGGTGGTCGAGGTGCTGCTGGCCGGGGTCACCCTCGACCGCGCGGTCGCCGGGCTCTCCGGCGGGGAGCGGCGCCGCTGCTCGCTGGCGGCCCTGCTGCTCACCGCCCACGACCTGATCGTGCTCGACGAGCCCACCAACCACCTCGACGTCGAGGCGGTCGCCTGGCTCGCCGACCACCTCGCTCGGCGGACGTCCGCGCTCGTGGTGGTCACCCACGACCGCTGGTTCCTCGACGCGGTCTGCCAGTGGACCTGGGAGGTGCACGACGGGGTCGTCGACGTCTACGAGGGCGGCTACGCGTCGTACGTCCTGGCCCAGGCGGAGCGCCAGCGCCAGGCCGCCTCCACCGAGCTCCGCCGGCGCAACCTGGTCCGCAAGGAGCTCGCGTGGCTGCGTCGGGGGCCGCCGGCCCGGACGTCGAAGCCGAGGTTCCGCATCGACGCTGCCAACGCGCTGATCGAGGACGTGCCGGCGCCACGGGACCGGCTCGAGCTGCAGCGGTTCGCCACCCAGCGGCTCGGCAAGGACGTCGTCGACCTCGAGGACGTGGACCTCGTGCGGGGCGAGCGGACGCTGCTCTCACACGCGACCTGGCGGCTCGGCCCCGGCGACCGGGTCGGCCTCGTCGGCGTGAACGGCGCCGGCAAGACGTCGGTGCTCAACCTGCTGTCCGGAGAGCTCGCGCCCTCCGCCGGCCGGGTCCGGCACGGCCGGACGGTCGCGCTCCAGCACCTCACCCAGCACATCGACGAGCTCGACCCGCAGGCGCGGGTGCTGCCGACCGTCGAGTCGATCCGCCGGGTGACCAAGACCGCGGACGGCGAGATCACCGCGACCTCGATGCTGGAGCGGTTCGGCTTCACCGGCGACCGGCTCACCGCCCGCATCGGCGACCTCTCGGGCGGCGAGCTGCGCCGCTTCCAGCTGCTCCGGCTGCTGCTCACCGAGCCCAACGTGCTGCTGCTCGACGAGCCCACCAACGACCTCGACATCGAGACCCTCACCGTGCTCGAGGACTTCCTCGACGGCTGGCCGGGCACGCTCGTCGTCGTCTCCCACGACCGCTACTTCCTCGAGCGCACCGTCGACTCGGTATGGGCGCTGCTCGACGACGGCCAGATCTCGATGCTGCCGCGCGGCGTGGACGAGTACCTCGAACGGCGATCCCAGGCCCTCCACCGCGCCGAGTCGGGGTTACTCATGACGAGTGACCCCGACTCGGCGGGGAGTCCGGCACAGAGCGTCCAGAAAGCGTCCCCAGGTTCGGCGGAGGAGCGGGAGGCGCGCAAGGCGCTGGCCCGGATCGACCGGCAGCTGGCGCGTGTGGCCGCCCGCGAGGCCGAGCTGAACGCCGCGATCGTCGAGGCCGGGCAGGACTACGAGCGGCTGGCCGAGCTCAGCGCCGACCTCACCCGGGTCGCGGCCGAGCGGGACGGGCTGGAGCTCCAGTGGCTCGAGGTGGCCGAGCTCCTCGACTGAGGCGGCTCAGCCAGCGAACGGTGCGAGCAGCCGGCGCAGCAAACCGGCCAGCTCCTTCTGCTGGGCGCTCGGCAGCTCGGCCAGGAACGTCTTCTCGGCCTCGATCAGCGCGGTGAACGCGCCGTCCACGGCCGCCTTGCCCTCCCGGGTGAGCCGCACGATCACTCCGCGCCGGTCGTCGGGGTCGGGGTGCCGCTCGACGAAGCCCCGGTCGGCCAACCGGTCGATCCGGTTGGTCATCGTGCCGCTGGTGACCAGCGTCGCCCGGAGCAGCCGTCCAGGCGACAGCTCGTAGGGCGTCCCGGCGCGCCGCAGCGCCGCGAGTACGTCGAACTCCCACGACTCGATCCCGTGCGCGGTGAACGCCTCGCGGCGGGCAAGGTCGAGGTGGCGGGCCAGCCTGGAGATCCGGCTGAAGACCGCGACCGGGCCCAGGTCGAGGTCCGGACGCTCGCGCGCCCACTCCTCGGTGAGCTCGTCGACCTCGTCCCGCATAGGGCACAGCCTAGTCGAGATTCTTGACGTCGAGAGACCGGCCGGTGGTGGCCGCTAGAGCCGCTGCGCGAGCCGGACCAGGGCGTCAGTGACGCATTCGTCCACCTCGAGCCACGGGAAGTGCCCGGCGTCCGGCACCCCGGTCGCGCTGCCCTGGGGGAACGCGTGCGCCGTCTCGATCGCGGCCTCCACCGGCATCGGGCTGCCCAGCCCATAGACCACCTCCACCGGCCCGCCGTACGCCGCGGCGCGGCCGGGCAGGTCGCCTGCGGCGAGCATCGACACGACCTCCGCCAGCACCTCGCTGTAGGCGGGCACCGACAGCCGCAGCGGCAGCATCGGCGGCGCGCTCGGAGGGTCCGCGAAGTAGGCCGGCCACACCAGCCGCAGCGACTCGACCACGTCCTCCTCGGTGCCCTCGCCGGCCATGGCCCGCTGGTCCAGCTCCTCGGCCCTGAGCCGGTCGGATTCCGGCGTACGCGCCAGCATCTGCTCCTCGAACCGACCGAAGCCGCCGTCGCCCGCGATCCCCAGCGGGTCGACGAGCACCAGCCCGCGGACTCGCTCGGGGTGCTCCATCGCGAGCACCGACGCCAGGAAGCCGCCCCAGCTGTGACCCAGCACGACCGTCTCGTCGACCCCGAGCGCGTCCAGCACAGCGACAGCATCAGCGACGTGCTGGGCGACCGTGAACGGCCCGTCCAGGGTCGAGGGCGGGAGCCCGCGCTGGGTGTAGGTGATCCGGCGCCAGCCGGCCGTCTCGTCGCCGAGGGTGCCGAGGTAGTCCGACATGCCCGGACCCCCGTGCAGGCAGAGCAGCGGTGGACCTTCGCCGACGACGGTGGGCGGCAGCTCGCGGGGCACGGCCCGAGCCTAGCCGCGGTCGGCGATGTCTCTTGACATCGAGATACCTGTCGACCACGATGGAAGTATCTTGACGTCAAGATAGTTGGAGACGAGATGGCGCACACCTGGGACCCCGACCGCTACCTGACCTACGCCGACGAGCGCGGGCGGCCGTTCGTGGAGCTGGTGACCCGGATCGGTGCCGCGGCGCCCCGCGAGGTGGTCGACCTCGGCTGCGGGCCCGGCAACCTCACCGGGCTGTTGGCGGAGCGCTGGCCGGACGCGCACGTGCTCGGCCTCGACTCGAGCCCGCAGATGATCGAGCAGGCGCAGGGGCTCGGGCAGCCGGTGGACTACGCCGTGGCCGACCTGCGCGACTGGCACCCCGAGCGGCCGGTCGACGTCCTGGTCTCCAACGCCACCCTCCAGTGGGTGCCCGGCCACCTCGAGCTGCTGCCCACGCTGGTCGCGGGGGTGGCGCCGGGCGGCTGGTTCGCGTTCCAGGTGCCCGGCAACTTCGACGAGCCGAGCCACACCATCCGCACCGAGCTGGCCGACGAGGCGGCGTACGCCCCCTTCACCGAGGGCGTCGCGGTGCCCTCCTCGCACGACCCGGACGCCTACTACGACACGCTCGCCGGCCTCGGTGCGACCGTCGACGTCTGGGAGACGACCTACACCCACGTGCTGCGCGGCCCCGACCCGGTGTTCACCTGGGTCTCCGGCACCGGCGCCAGGCCCACTCTCCAGGCGCTGCCCGACGACCTGCGGGCGCCGTTCGAGGCGGAGTTCAAGCGGCGGCTCGCCACGGCGTACCCCGTCCGCCGCGACGGGTCGGTGCTGCTGCCCTTCCGGCGCGTGTTCGCGGTCGCACAGGTCGCGGCCTCGTGAGGCTGCACCACGTCCAGGTCTGCTGTCCCCGGGGCGGTGAGGACGAAGCGCGCCGCTTCTACGTCGACGGCCTGAGGCTTACCGAGGTGGAGAAGCCCGCCGAGCTGGCCGGCCGCGGCGGCGCCTGGTTCCGTGCGTACGACGAGGCCGGCGCGGTCACCGCCGAGCTGCACGTGGGCGTCGAGGAGCCGTTCCGGCCGGCCCGCAAGGCCCACCCCGCCTTCGTGCTGCCCTCCGAGGCGGAGCTGGAGAGGGTGGCGACCCGTCTAGCCAAGCTGGGCTACGACGTGGACCGCAGTGAGTGGAGCACCTTCCCGGGGTACCGAAGGGTGCACACGGGGGACGCACACGGCAATCGGGTCGAAATACTGGCCTGACCTGCATCAACGTCGCTCGAAACCGTAACTGCTCGGTTGACACGGCGTTGAACCGAGCGAACGTCCGAGCCAGACGTCTTTCTCGGGGGGAGTGAAGCTGGCGTGAGTCAAGTAGCCACAACGACGGCCGTAGGTACGACACAGGTCGTCAACCGGATCAAGCGAGCCCAGGGCCAGCTGTCCGGCGTCCTGCGCATGCTCGAGGAAGGTCGAGAGCTCCAGGAGATCGTGAACCAGCTGAAGGCGGTCTCGCGGGCCCTCGACCGCGCGGGGTTCGCGATCATCGCCGCCGAGCTGCGTGAGTCCGCGCGGCGCGGCGAGGTCAGCGACGAGGAGCTCGACCAGCTCGAACGGTTCTTCCTCTCGCTCGCCTAGGCGTCACGAGAGGCCTGCCCGGATCCGTCCGGGGTTGTCCGGCAGCCGGTCCAGGTCGTCCGGCCTGACGTCGCGCCATGCCTCCAGCACCGGCACCAGCTCGGTCGGCGTGGCGCCGTGCAGGACCACGCTGTCCGCGCCGGCGTCGAGCTGGTGCTGGATCCGGCGCGCACACTGGTCGGCCGAGCCGGTGGCCGAGGCCGCCAGCCACTCCTCGGGCAGCACCGCCTGGAGGTGGGTGAGCTCCTCCAGGGTCCCGATCGCGTCGAAGGCGCCGGGATAGCCCTGCACGAGCTCGTCGGCGCGGAACCTCTCCAGGTCGCGCGGGTCCCACCCGTTCGCGCGGACCAGCACCTCGCCGTACCCCTGGAGGTAGGTCGCCAGCCGGCCGACCAGCTTGCGCAGCCGCTGCTCCTCCGGGATGGAGTCCTCGACGGTGGCGAGCACCGACCAGACCCGGACGCCCGCGGGGTCCTTGCCGGCGCGCTCGGCGCTGTCGCGGATGGTGCGTACGGCGCGCGTGAGGGTCTCGTCGGTGAGGAACGTGTGCAGCACGACGCCGTCGGCGACCCGGCCGGCCAGCTCGAGGCTCTTCGGGCCGATCGCCATCATCAGCACCGGGACGTCCTCGTCGAAGGCCTTGTCCTGGGAGAGGTGGGGAAAGCTTCCCGCCGGGCCGTCGTGGCCGAACGCCTCGCCGTGCCAGAGGCGGCGATAGATGCCGATGGCGTCCTCGAGCTGCGCGCAGGTGACCCGCGGCAGCCCCATCACGTCGAACAGCAGGTCGAAGCCGCGGCCGAGGCCGAGCGCGTAGCGGCCGCCGCTGAGCCGGTGCATCGTGGTCGCCATCGTGGCGGTGACCATCGGGTGGCGGGTGTTGTGGTTGGTGGCGGCGGTGGCGATGCCGAGCCGGCTCGTGACCGCCGCGGCGGCGCCGGCCAGCACGCCGGCGTCCTTGAGGTTGAACCGCTCGGAGAGGAAGACCGAGCCCAGGCCCAGCTCCTCGGCGAGGCGCACCTCGTCGAGCAGGTCGGCCGGCTGGTCGGTGTGTCCGGCCAGCCCGTAGCCGGCCAGCTCGGGCAGGGGAGTGGTCACGCGGCTGGACGCTATCGGTGAATTTGACACGTGTCAGGTACGAGTTCTTACTGATGGGTAACATGTCCGCATGAGCCAGGTCCTCTCGCTGTGGCACAAGTGCCGCTCCGTTCCTTTGGTCGGGGTGCGGGTGTTCTCCATCGCGTTCGGCCAGAAGGCGCCGTACTTCGCCACGATCCGCCCGCGGTTCACCGTCCTGGAGCCCAACCACGCCGAGCTGGTGATCCCCGACCGGCGCCGCGTCCACAACCACCTCGGCACGGTCCACGCGATCGCGCTGTGCAACGGGCTCGAGGCCGCGATGGGCGCGCTGGCCGAGGCCACCATCCCGGAGTCGAAGCGGTGGATCCCCAAGGGGATGACGGTCTCCTACACGGCCAAGGCGGTCGGCGACATCACCTGCATCGCCGAGACCGACGCCGAGCAGTGGACGTCGTCCGAGCCCGACCTACCGGTGCGGGTGCGCGGCGTGATGGCCGACGGCACCGTCGTGATCGAGGGCGAGATCAACCTGTGGGTGACGGAGAAGAAGGCCCGGCTGAAGGCGGCTGCTGCGAGCTGACGTAGTGCCGCCTGACGGCCACCATCGTCCCCGCGAACACCACGGCCAGCGCCGCGATCACGACCACGACGACGGCGGGCGCGTCCGCCGCAGCGCTGATCGCTGCGATCCCGAGCGTGGCGACCACGAGCAGGCCGTAGCGCACCATCCGCACCACGTAGAACGACCGCGCGAGCCTGCGCAGCGACTCGTCGTCGAGGTCCTTCGGGACGCTCACCTGTGTCGACGCCAGAACCAGATGTGCCCGGCCAGCGCCACCACGGAAGCTGCCGCCAGGACCACCGCCGACCCGGCGGGCAGGTTTCCGTCCGTACGACGACCGCGCAGCGCCCGGGTCGCCTGGCTGGACAGGACCGACCCGTCGCTCTGGTGCGACAGCACCGAGCCGGTGCTCTGGTAGGACAGCCACGATCCGAAGCTCTGCGAGGACCCGATCGAGAACGCCGACGCGAACGACCCCACGCTCCCGATCGATGCGCACGACCCCACCGAGCCGATCGACAGCACCGACCCGTCGGACCACAGACAGAGCACCGAGTTCGTCGACCCGACCGACCACCGGCTGCTCACGACCTCACCGGCTCAGGATCGTCGCCGTACCGACCTGCTGCTCACCCTCGAGCACCCCGAGCACCAGCCCCGTGCTCACGTTCACCCAGGCCGCGAGGTCCACCGGCTCCAGGTCCACCTCCACCGTGGTCCCGGGCACCAGCATCGGGTTCTCCGCAGGCAGCCCCACCTTCGCCTTGCCGAGGTCGACGTCGCCGTGCCCGTCCGTGCTCGCCCGGAAGTCGGGGGAGTAGCCGTCGAAGACCGGCGTGTGCCGGCCGCCCTGCTCCTTGCTCAGCATCTCCAGGCGGGCTCGCATGCCAGAAGTATGGCGCGCCACCGAACCGGCCTAGTCTTGATGATCGTCATGCGCACCTACGAGGTCCGCACCTACGGGTGCCAGATGAACGTCCACGACTCCGAGCGGCTCAGTGGCCTGCTCGAGGACGCGGGGTACGTCGCGGCGCCCGACGGCGGTGACGCCGACGTGGTCGTCTTCAACACCTGCGCCGTGCGCGAGAACGCGGACAACAAGCTCTACGGCAACCTCGGTCACCTGGCGCCCAAGAAGGCGCAGCGGCCCGGCATGCAGATCGCGGTCGGTGGCTGCCTGGCCCAGAAGGACCGCGCGACGATCACCCAGAAGGCGCCGTGGGTCGACGTCGTGTTCGGCACTCACAACATCGGGTCGCTGCCAGCGCTGTTGGAGCGGGCGCGGGTCCAGGACGAGGCCCAGGTCGAGATCCTCGAGTCGCTCGAGGTCTTCCCCAGCACCCTGCCCACCAAGCGCGAGTCGGCGTACGCCGCCTGGGTGTCGGTGAGCGTCGGCTGCAACAACACCTGCACGTTCTGCATCGTCCCCAGCCTGCGCGGCAAGGAGAAGGACCGCCGGCCCGGCGAGATCCTCGCGGAGATCGAGGCGCTCGTGGCCGAGGGCGTCAGCGAGATCACGCTGCTCGGCCAGAACGTCAATGCGTACGGCGTCGAGTTCGGCGACCGGCAGGCGTTCTCCAAGCTGCTGCGCGCGTGCGGCGGCGTCGAGGGTCTGGAGCGGGTGCGGTTCACCAGCCCGCACCCGGCCGAGTTCACCGACGACGTCATCGAGGCGATGGCCGAGACCCACAACGTGATGCCCAGCCTGCACATGCCGCTGCAGTCCGGGTCGGACCGGGTCCTCAAGGCGATGCGGCGCAGCTATCGCCAAGACAAGTACCTCGGCATCATCGACCGGGTCCGCGCGGCCATCCCCGACGCCGCGATCACCACCGACATCATCGTCGGCTTCCCGGGCGAGACCGAGGACGACTTCCGCCAGACCCTCGAGGTCGTCGAGCGGGCGCGGTTCAGCGGCGCCTTCACCTTCCAGTACTCCAAGCGCCCCGGTACGCCGGCC
>Ga0075365_10001504_pt1 | contig 10644 bp, 7 predicted proteins | sample EndMetdeltDD1765_FD_71387 | JGI IMG/M metagenome (GOLD analysis project Ga0075365, IMG submission 71387) | Populus endosphere microbial communities from Tennessee, USA - Endosphere MetaG P. deltoides DD176-5 | ecosystem: Host-associated > Plants > Roots > Endosphere | place: USA: Tennessee... | reverse complement strand
CCCGACGAGGTGCACAAGTGGACCATCGGCCGCAACGTCATCAAGGCCTACAAGAAGCACGGCACGACGGCTTCGGCCGCGGGTGGCGATCTGCTGTAGGCCGTCTAACTGCGCGGCGCCCGCGCAAGCGGGCCGTGCGACAGCGCGCTAAGGCTTCGCGCGATGCAGCACCTGCTCGCGCACGGCGGTCTGCACCTCGGTGCGGTTGCGGCCGAGCTCCTTGGCGCGATACAGCGCCTCGTCGGCCGCAGCGACCAGGTCGCGCATGTGGCCGGCGGCGCCGGGCACGAGGCTGGCAACGCCGATGCTGAGCCGCGAGTACCGTGCAGCGACGCCTTCCGCGTAACAGGCCGACACGAAGGCGTGCCGGATCTGCTGGGCCACGGCGGCTGCGTCGTCGACATGTGATCCGGGCAGCAGCACCGTGAACTCGTCGCCGCCATACCGCGCGCCAAGGTCGGCGGGCCGTTTGAGGCACCCTGCGATCGCCTGGCCGATCTGCGTCAGCAGGCGGTCGCCGGCCTGGTGGCCGAACGTGTCGTTGTAGAGCTTGAAGTGATCGGAATCGATCATCAGCAAGGCCAGCGGTGAAGCGGTACGAGCTGCGATGCGCCACTGCCGCTCCAGTGCATCGTTGAACGAGCGGCGGTTGGCGAGGCCGGTCAGGGCATCCGTCGTGGCAAGCGCCGCCAGCTCGGCCTCCGCGCGTGCCCTGAGCTTCAGATTGCGGTTGAGGAAGGCGACCAGCGCGAAAGTCGAAGCAGCGAGTGCGGCGATCAGCAAGCCGATTGCGATCGCCTGCGGCCGCCACTGCGCGAAGATATCGTCGGTCGATTGTCCGACAGCAACCACGAGCGGAAACTCGCCAACCTGGCTGTAGTTGAACAGCTTGTGCACACCGTCGACGATCGAAGTGGTCTCGAATTGGCCGACCGGCATTTCCGCGAACAGATCAATGATCCGTCCGGGATCCCTGTCACGCTCGATGAACTCGGAGTCAGCCGGCGAACGCACCAGCACGATCCCATCTGTGCGCGCCAGCGTCACGGTTGCCGCGGGGCCGAGCTTGATCGCCTTGAACGCGCTCTCGAGATAGTCGAGCTTCATCGTGCCCAGGACGACGCCGCCGAACGTACCATCTGCCTTGCTGAGACGACGGCTGAACGGAATCACCGATGTGCCGCTGATGCGCGAGATAATCGGGCTGGCGATGAACAGGCCGACGGAATCGTTGTGCTTGTGGATCTGAAAGTAGTCTCGGTCCGAGAGGTCGACCATCGCCGGTTCGGTCGTCCTCGAGTCATAGGCGATCCGGCCGTTTTCTCGAATCACTGCGACTGCGCTGAGATGGCGCGCCGCGACGGACCGGTCGAACAGCACGAGCTGCCGCTGTTGCGGCGACATGTCGCTTAAGCCCGGGAGCGCCTCATTCTCCCTCGCACCCTTGATGGACAGGTCAAGCGTTTCAACGTTGCGAGCGATGTCCGCGGCCACGGCGGCCACGACAGTCGAGCCGACGACGCCGGCGTTTTTCCAGGCGGCCTGTCGCGCATCGAAGATGATCCAGGCGCAGATGCTGCTGAAGCAGAGGACAATGAACAGAATGGCAATGGACGTCCGCCGCGAGCCGGCGGCAGCCGGTTGCGAAGCATCAAGGGGCCGAACCGGACCCGATCGCTCGTCCGCCAGGCGGATCATGACGTTTCTCCCCGCCCTTACCCGTACGCAAGCTTGCTCTTGGCGAGGTTAAGCGCCCCATGGAATCGCGCGCCATCCTTAATGTCCCGGTTAAGGGCAAAGGTGAAATCTTTGGAAACGTTTGGAGGAAGCCGCGGCGCAAATGCCGGAACCGCTGCAGGTGGAACGCGACACTTCAGAGCTTCGGGATGCGCAGACGGCTGATCATGAGGGAGCCGGATACGCCAAAGAGCAAAGCCATTGGATGCAAGGTGAACCCGGCGAGCGATAGCTCACCTCCCCACAAGCCCGGGCCTACTGCGCCTGATGCAGAAGCTGACGCCAGCAGCAGCACCAGCACCACCGACGTCGGAATAGGCGTTCCCTCGAAGTGGGTAACCTTCGCTGACCCGCCTGAAAGGAATTCCGCCGTTATGTTGTAACGCGCAAGCCGCGATACGCCGCAGACGACGAAGTAAGTCAGAATAACCAGGTCGTACAACCCGCGCATACCGCAGCCATAAGCGATCGCCGCCGGTGCCACCCCGAACGAGATGACATCTGCCAGTGAGTCGAGTTCTCGGCCGAGAGCCGAACTCTTCTGCCTCCAGCGCGCAATGCGCCCATCGAGAACGTCAAACACCAGGGCGGCGACGACAAGACCGCATGCCAGGTAGAGATAAACGACGTCCGCGCTTGTGAGATAGCGCATGATTGCGAATATCGCGCAGGTTCCGCAAGCCGCGTTTCCCAAGGTGAACCAATCCGCCAGATGAAATTCACGAATCATCGCGAATGGTTTTTTGGCAGGAGCGGCCATCGATGATACTCAATATTGCAGCGCCGCGAAGCTAAATCCGGCCTTCCTCGACCGCGTGACAGGCGACGCGCGTGTGTCCGCTGATGGTGATCTGCGGCGGCTCAGTGCGGCAACGCTCGGCGGCAAACGGACAGCGCGGGTGAAAGGCGCAGCCGGACGGCGGCGCGATCGGATTCGGGATTTCTCCATCCACGGACTTGCGCTGCCGGCCGGTCATCTCGAGATCGGGCACAGCATCGAGCAGCATGCGCGTGTAGGGGTGACGGGGGCGGTCGAAAATCTCGCGTGCAGGTGCGACTTCGACCAGCCGGCCCAAATACATCACGCCGATGCGTGTCGCCATGTGCCGGACGACTGCCAGATTGTGGGAGATGAACAGGTAGGTCAGCCCGAAGCGGTCCTGCAGGTCGCGCATCAGGTTGAGGATTTGCGCCTGCACCGAGACGTCCAGCGCCGAGGTCGGTTCGTCGCAGACGATGAACTCGGGGTTCGCCGACAGCGCGCGGGCGATGGCGATGCGCTGGCGCTGGCCGCCGGAAAACTCGTGCGGATACTTGCGGCCGTCGGCCGGATGGAGCCGAACCAGCTGCAGCAGCTCGCCGACGCGCCGCGCGACCTCGGCGTCCTCCCTTGCGAGGCCGAAAGCACGGACCGGCTCGGCAATGATGCGGTCGACCCGCCAGCGCGGGTTGAGGCTGGCGAACGGGTCCTGGAAGATCATCTGGATGCGGCGGCGCAGCTTTTCGCGCGCTGCATCCAGGCGCGGATCGGACATCGAGATGCCGTCGATCGTGACCTCGCCCGAGGTCGGTGGCAGCAGCCCGACCACCATCCGCGCCACGGTCGATTTTCCGGAACCTGACTCGCCGACAAGCGCGAAGGTTTCGCGCCTGGCGATCTCGAACGAGAGATCGGCGACCGCCGTCAGCGACTGTTTCGGCGCGCCGGCCAGCGTGCGTTCCAACCAGGGCCGCGAGACGTCGAAAACACAAGTGAGGTGATCCGCCTTCACAAGCGGTGCGGACGCCGCCGCGTCCGGCTGATCCTGTGATCTGGTCAGCACGGTGCTCATGCGGTCGCCCGCATATCGCCAGCGTATAGCCAGCAGGCCACCTGCGACCGCTCGGTCGGCAGCAGGTCTGGCCGCTCGATGCAGCAGCGCTCGAAAACATGGGTGCAGCGCGGATTGAAGGCGCAGCCCGCCGGGATCGCCGTCAGGCGCGGCATCGATCCCGGAATCTGCGTCAGCCGCTCGGACTCGGCCGTCAGCGTCGGGATCGAGCCCATCAGGCCGCGGGTGTAGGGGTGGTGCGCATGCTTGATCACGTCGCGTACCGGCCCGATCTCGGCAATACGGCCGGCATACATGACGGCTACCCGGTCGGCGGTCTCGGCGATCACCCCCATGTCGTGGGTGATCAGCATGATCGCCACATGGTGCTCGCGGCAGAGCTTCTTCATCAGCGCGATGATCTGCGCCTGCACCGAGACGTCCAGTGCTGTGGTCGGCTCATCGGCGATGATCAATTCAGGATTGGCGGCGAGCGCCAGCGCCAGCACCACGCGCTGGCGCATGCCGCCGGAAAACTGATGCGGATAGGCGTCGATGCGTCGCTCGGCTGCCGGAATGCCGACGTCGACCAGCAGCTCGACGGCGCGACCGCGCGCATCGGCGGCGCTCATACCCGTGTGAAGCTGAATGGTTTCAGTCAGTTGCTCGCCGATCTGGAACAGCGGATTGAGCGAGGTGAGCGGATCCTGGAACACCATGCCGATCCGCTTGCCACGGACGCGGCGCAGGGCTTCCGCCGGCAAGTTATCGATGCGTTCGCCCTTGAGCAGGACTTCACCGCCGGCGATGCGGCCCGGCGGGTCGAGCAGGCCGATGATTGCAGCCCCGGTGAGTGATTTTCCGGCGCCGGACTCACCGACCACGCCGAGCACCTCGCCCGGCGCAATGTCGAAGGAGACGCCGTCGACAGCCGTCAGAATGCCGCGCCGCGTCGGAAACTCGACCCGCAGGTTACGCACGGACAGCAGCGGTTCGGTCATCTGAACCTTTTGGTCGCCTGAGCCTTGATTCACCTGAGCCTTGGATTGAGCGCATCGCGCAGCCAGTCGCCGAACAGGTTGATCGACAGTGCGATCGTCACCAGCGCAACCGACGGAAACAGCAGGATCCACCATTCGCCGGAGAACAGGAACTGCTGTCCGACCCTGATCAGGGTGCCGAGCGAGGGTTGCGTCGGTGGCATGCCGACGCCGAGGAACGACAGCGTCGCCTCTTCCAGCACAGCCAGCGCCAGGTTGATCGTCGCGATGACCAGCACGGGACCTGCGACATTCGGCAGGACATGCTTGAGCATCACCGGAAAGGCGCGCAGCCCGATCACCCGCGCGGCGTCGACGTATTCCTTCCGCTTCTCCACCAGCGTCGAAGCGCGGACCGTGCGCGCATATTGCGCCCAGTTAGACAGGCCGATCGCCACCGTCATCACCACGAACGTCATCTGCTCGTGCAGCGAGGGATGGATCAGCCCGCGCGCGATGCCGAAGACCAGGAGAGCCACCAGGATGGCGGGAAACGACAGCTGGATGTCGGCGACGCGCATGATCAGCGCCTCAATCTGGCCGCCGACATAGCCGGCCACGAGGCCGAGCGTGACGCCCAGCAGCAGCGAGAAAATCACCGACGCCGTGCCGATCAGGAGCGAGACGCGCGAGCCGAACAGGAGCGCCGAATACATGTCGCGGCCCTGGCTGTCGGCCCCGAAGCGGAAGATCATGCCGGATCCGGCGCCCGCTTCGCCCGGCGGCGTAAAACCGTCCATCAGGTTGAGCGAGGCCGCGTCGAATGGATTCTGCGGCGTGATGAACTCGGCAAAGGTCGTGCCGAACACGATGGCCACCGTCACGGTCGCGGCAGCGATGGCCACCGGCGACGTGCGGAACGAATAGCCCACGTCGGAGTCCCACGCGCGCGCAAACAAGCCTTTTTGAGCTTGCGCAGGTGGCGGTTGCGACACGACGCTCATCTGTTTCCTTAGCTCACATCCGCAGCCGTGGATCAATCAGCACATAGATGAAGTCGGTGATGAAGTTCACCGTCGCAAACACGAACGCCACGAACATCAGATAGGCCGCCATCACCGGGATATCGACGAACTGCACCGCATTCACGAACAGCGCGCCGAGCCCGGGCCACTGGAACACTGTCTCGGTAACGATCGCAAAGGCGATGACTGAGCCGAGCTGCAGGCCGACGATGGTCACCACCGGAACCATGGTGTTGCGCAGCGCGTGGCGGAACTGGATGCGCCGCTCCGGGATGCCGCGCGCCCGCGCGAAGCGGACGTAGTCGGTGCGCATGGTCTCGAGCATTTCGGCGCGAACCAGCCGCATGATCAGGGTCAGCTGGAAGAAGCCCAGCGTCAGCACCGGCAGCACCAGCGACTTGCGCCCGGTCTCGGTCAGAAGCCCGGTCGTCCACCAGCCGATCCGCACGACGTCGCCGCGCCCGAACGACGGCAGCCAGCGCAGCTCGACCGCGAACATGTAGATCAGGCCGATACCGATCAGGAAGGTCGGCAGCGACACGCCAATCAGCGAAAGAACCATCACCGAATTCGCGACCAGCCCGCGCCGGTTGATCGCAGCATAGACGCCAAGGGTGACGCCGACGATGAACGCAAACAGCGCCGAAAGCACGGCGAGCTCGATTGTCGCCGGCAACCGCTCGGTCAAGAGGTCGGCAACGGGCCGCGCCTGGCGGTAGGAGATGCCGAAGTCGCCGTGGGCGGCGTGGCCGAGGAAGCGCGCAAACTGGATCGGGAATGGATCGTTCAACCCGAGCCGCTCGGACAGCTCTGCGCGGTCCGCGTCGGTCGCCTCCTGACCCGCGAGGCTCGCGATCGGATCGCCGACAAAACGGAACATGGAGAAGGCGATGAGCCCCACCGCCAGGATGACGAGGATGCCCTGCAACAGGCTGCGGATCAGATGTGCGATCATTCCAAAACGCCTGCGGGAGCTTTTGAGGGCTCCCGCAACTCGTTCGTGCGATCAATTGGTCTTGAACGACACGTATTTCAGCTTCGGCTGGTTCGAGACGTCGACCGGAATGTCGAACCCGGTCTTCATCGCGTAGGCCAGCGTCTGGTGATGAACCGGCAGGTACAGCGTTTCGTCCCTGAACAGCCCCCAGAGCTTGGCGATGATCGCGTCGCGCTTGGCCTTGTCGGTCTCGCTCGACAGCGCTTCGATCAACTTGTCCACCTCGGCATTGGAGTAGCGCAACGCATTCCAGCTGCCGTATTTGGCATCGCGTGTGTGGTAGAGGAACGAGAAGGTGTATTCGGAGTCGAACGTCGGAACGCCCCAGCCGAGCAGGTAGAACTCGGTCTCTGGCGGGTTCTTCTGGATCAGCGGGAAGTGGATCGCCTTCGACTGCGAAACGAGATTCACCTTCACGCCGATCTGGCCCCACATGCCGACTGCAGCCTGGCAGATCGCTTCGTCGTTGACGTAGCGGTCGTTCGGGCAATGCAGCGTGATGTTGAAGCCGTTCGGATAGCCGGCGTCGGCCAGCAGCTTCTTCGCGGTATTGGCGTCACCCGCCGGGATTGCGTCGAGCTCCTTGGTCCAGCCATGAACGAAGGGCGCCGCCATCGCGCCGGTCGGCACCGACTGTCCGCGCATGGCTACCCGCTGGATCGCCTGCCGGTTCAGCGCCATGTTCATTGCCTGACGCACCCGCTTGTCGGCGAACGGGTTCTTGCCGTCGACATTGTCGGTCTTGAGATCAGCAGACCCGACGTCCATGCCGAAGAAGATGGTGCGGTTTTCGGGGCCGATGTTGACGCGCAGGCTCTGCTGCGCCTTCAGGCGCTCGATATCCTGCACCGGTACGTCCTGCACGAAGTCGACCTCACCGGACAACAGCGCTGCGAGCCGCGTCGCGTCGGCCTTGATCGGGATGTAGGTCAGCTCGGTGATCTCCATCGGGAACGTGCCGATGCCCCAGTAGCTGTCGTTGCGCTTCATCACCGTCTTCACATCCGGCTCGCGCGACACGAGCTGGAATGGGCCGGTGCCGTTGGCGTTGCGGACGGAGTAATTCTCTTCCTTGTTCTTGTAATCCTGCGGCTTCTGCGCGTTGTTCGCCTCCGCCCACTCCTTGTCCATGATGAACAAGTCAGTGAGGTTGTTCGGCAACAGCGGATTCGGCCCCTTGGTCTTGATCTGCACCGTCAGGTCATCGACCTTGGTAATGCTGTCCACCGACGTGAGCAGGCCCTTCATGTCGGAGGTCGGCTGCATCGCCCGCTGCAGCGAGAACACGACGTCGTCCGCGTTGAAGGCATTGCCGTTGTGGAACTTCACGTTCGGCCGAAGCTTGAACTCCCAGACGTTCGCGTCGTCGGTGACCTTCCAGGAGACGGCCAGCGCCGCCACTTCCTTGCCTTGGGAGTCGCGATGGATCAGCGGCTCGTAGATATGGTGGCCGAGCGCGTGTGTCGGCCCCTCATTCTGCGCATGCGGATCGAGGGTGAGCGCGTCACCGGAGCGAGCCCATTTGAGCGAGCGCGCATCGGCAGCCGTCGTCGCAAGCGCCGTTGCTGCGAGCAGCGCGATGGCGAGTTTGCCGCAGGTCGTCATGGAGTGGCCTCCGAATTGATGTCTGAAATCCGGCCGTCCCGGCGACCGTTGGGGACCGATTATAGGCCGCACCCTTGCCCTGTCACCGGGCAAGACGGCTGATTTCGTGGTCGCTCATCGCCCGGCTGAGAGGCAAAATAGCGCAGCCGTGGAGCGTGTAGGACGCGGAATAGGCGCCGTGCTTTCGCGCGGTGAAAATCCCATTCGTCGAATTGCCTAGACGGGACCGCCGACGTGCTCCGCGACCGGGCGGCCCTCCGTTCCGCCGGGGCACGCCTCCGCCCGCACGGCGCAGAACTTGAACTCCGGGATCTTGCCGAACGGATCGAGCGCCGGATTGGTCAGCAGGTTGGCTGCCGCTTCCGCATAGCAAAACGGCATGAACACCATGTTCTCCGGAACATCGCGATCGGACCGGACCTTCACCTCGACCGCGCCGCGGCGCGTCTCAAGGCGGATGAAATCACCGGGCCACACGTCCAATCGCCGCATGTCCTTTGGCGACATGAAGGCCACCGCCTCCGGCTCGATCCGGTCGAGCACCTGGGAGCGCCGGGTCATGGAGCCGGTGTGCCAGTGTTCGAGCACGCGACCGGTGGAGAGCACCATCGGATAGTCGTCGTCGGGCAACTCGTCCGGTGGGATGACGTGCGCCGGCACGATCTTGCCGCGGCCGCTGGCCGTCGGGAACCCGGTGGCGAAAATGATCTCGTTTCCGGGCTTCAGCGGGTCGTCGACCGGATAGGTCACAGCCCCTTCCCGCTCCAGCCGCTCCCAGGTGATGTTCTTCAACGACGGCATCACCTCGGTCATCTCGGCGAACACGTCAGCCGGACCAGCATAATTCCAGCCGAGCCCCATGCGTTTGGCGATTTCCTGGATGATCCACAGATCCTGCCGGGCGTCGCCGGGCGGCCGGATCACCTCACGCGCCAGCTGCACACGGCGGTCGGTGTTGGTGAAGGTGCCGGACTTCTCAGCGAATGCGGATGCGGGGAGGATCACATCGGCATGGAATGCCGTTTCGGTGACGAACAGATCCTGCACCACGAGATGGTCGAGCTTGGCCAGCGCCTCGCGCGCATGCTGCAGATCGGGATCCGACATCGCCGGGTTTTCGCCCTCGATGTACATGCCGTTGATCTCGCCGGCGTGAATGGCGTTCATGATCTCGACGACCGTGAGACCGCGAACGGAATCGAGCTCCTGCTGCCAAAGCTTCTCGAACGGCTCGCGCAGATCGGTGCGGCCGACCGGCTGGTAATCCGGCAGGAACATCGGGATCAGCCCTGCGTCGGAGGCGCCCTGTACGTTGTTCTGGCCGCGCAGCGGATGCAGGCCCGTGCCGGGACGGCCGATCTGCCCGGTCACCAGCGCGAGCGCGATCAGGCAGCGCGCATTGTCGGTGCCGTGAACGTGCTGGCTGATGCCCATGCCCCAGAAGATGATCGAGGCGCGCGATTGGGCGTACATTCGCGCGACCTCACGCAAGGTCTCCGCCGGGATGCCGCAGATCGGCTCCATCTTTTCCGGCGGGAATTCCCTGATGCGCTCCCTGAGCTCGTCAAAGCCTTCCGTGTAGCCGGCGATGTACTGCTGGTCGGTCAGCCCCTCGGTAATGATGGTGTGCAGCATCGCGTTGAGCATCGCGACGTCGCTGCCGGGTTTGAACGCGAGATGCATGGTGGCATGCCGCGACAACGCCTGTCCGCGCGGGTCCATCACAATCAGTTTCGCGCCGCGCTTGGCCGCGTTCTTGATGAAGGTCGCTGCGACCGGATGGTTTACGGCCGGGTTGGCGCCGATCACGATGATGACTTCGGCGTCCATGGCGGCGGCGAACGGCGCGGAGACCGCGCCCGAGCTGAGCCCCTCCATCAGGGCCGCAACCGACGACGCGTGGCAGAGCCGCGTGCAATGGTCGACATTGTTGGAGCCGAAGCCGGTGCGCACCAGCTTCTGGAACAGATAGGCTTCCTCGTTCGATCCCTTGGCCGAACCGAAGCCGGCGAGCGCCTTGACGCCCCTCTCCTCACGGATCCTGACGAGACCTTTGGCTGCGACGTCCAGCGCTTCGTCCCATGACGCTTCGCGGAAATGCGTGAACGGATTGGCCGGATCAACCTGGTCGTTGGCATCCTTCCTGGCGTTCGGCAAACGGATCAGCGGCGTTGTCAGCCGATGCGGGTGATGAATGTAGTCGAAGCCAAAACGCCCCTTGACGCAGAGCCGGTTGTGATTGGCCGGACCGTCGCGGCCCTCGGCGTAGATGATCTTCTCGTCCTTGACCTGATAGGTCACCTGGCAGCCGACGCCGCAGAACGGGCACAGCGAGTCGACCTTCCTGTCGGCATAGGTCACGCGGGCCTGCCGGTCATCGAGCATCACAGCCGGCATCAGCGCGCCGGTCGGGCAGGCCTGCACGCATTCACCGCAGGCGACGCAGGTCGATTCACCCATGGGATCGTCGAAGTCGAACACGATCTTCG
>Ga0075365_10001503_pt1 | contig 10645 bp, 8 predicted proteins | sample EndMetdeltDD1765_FD_71387 | JGI IMG/M metagenome (GOLD analysis project Ga0075365, IMG submission 71387) | Populus endosphere microbial communities from Tennessee, USA - Endosphere MetaG P. deltoides DD176-5 | ecosystem: Host-associated > Plants > Roots > Endosphere | place: USA: Tennessee... | reverse complement strand
GCCTCCTCCACCCCGCGCTGCACGTCCTGGCCGAAGGCGTCGTCGTCGTAGAACACCGCCACCCGGCTGATGCCGATGGTCAGCACATGCTCGACCATCCGCTCGACCTCCTGCGCGTAGCTGGAGCGGATGTGGAAGACGTTGCGGCTGAACGGCTCACGCAGCGAGATCGCGCCCGACAGCGGCGCCACCAGCGGCACCTTCGCCGCGTTGACCAGCGGCAGCACCGCCTCGGCATTGGCGGTGCCGATGGAGGAGACAAAGGCGAAGGCCGCATCCTTCGCGATCCATTCGCGCGTGACCTCCACCGTGCGTTTGACCACGTAGCCGTCGTCCACCGTTTCCAGGCGCAGCTGGCGGCCGTGCACTCCGCCCTGGCTGTTGACCTGCTTGAAATACGCCAACGTGCCGGCATTGAGCTCCAGCGTCAGCGCGCTGCGCGAGCCGCTGGTGTCGGCGGCCTGCACGAAGGTCACGCTGTCGGTCTCGATGCCTTGCGCGGCAAAACCCGTATTGATGGCGAGGCACGCGAGCAACGCGGTAGCGGCCAGTGCCCTGGCCATTGAGAAGATTCCCATGACGTCTCCTGCAGAGTTTGAATCACTGTGCTCTTGTGCCTGCGCGGCGGCAGGCACAGTTGGGCCGGACACGCGCACGGCCGCCTAGTGTTTTCCCAGGTAGGCTTCGCGCACCGCCGGGTCATCCGCCAGTTCGCGCGCGGTGCCGCAGGAGGTGATCTCACCGGTCTTGAGCACATAGGCGCGGTCGGCCACCTTCAGCGCCTGGTTGGCCATCTGCTCGACCAGCAGGATGGTGACGCCGCGCGCCTTCAGCTCGCGGATGACGGCGAAGATCTCCCGCACCACCAGCGGCGCCAGGCCCAGCGACGGCTCGTCCAGCAGCAGCAGGCGGGGCCGGGCCATCAGCGCGCGGCCCATGGCCAGCATCTGCTGCTCGCCGCCGCTCATGGTTCCGGCCAGCTGGTCCTGCCGCTCACGCAGGCGCGGGAAGACTTCGAACTGCGCGTCGATGTCCTGTGCGATGCCCTCATCGTCCTTTCGAAGCCAGGCACCCAGCAGCAGGTTGTCACGCACCGTCTGGTCGGCGAACACCTGCCGGCCTTCGGGCGACTGCGAAATGCCCAGGCCGACGCGCTTGTGCGCCGCCAGCGCCGTGATGTCCCGGCTCTCGAACATGATCCGGCCACCGGCCGCCGGCTCCAGCCCGGAGATGGCCTTCATCAGCGTGCTCTTGCCTGCGCCGTTGCCGCCGATCAGCGTCACCACTTCACCGTCGCGCACTTCCAAACTGACGCCACGCAGCGCCTCGATGGCGCCGTAGTTCACCTGCAGTGCCTCGATCTTCAGCATGGCGCCCTTTCCGCTTCCTTTTCCGCTTCCTCTTCCTCGCCCAGGTAGGCGGCGATCACGCGCGGGTTGGACTGGATGGCCGCCGGCGTGCCTTCGGCGATCTTGGCGCCGTAGTCCAGCACCAGCACGTGGTCGGACACAGCCATCACCAGGTCCATGTGGTGCTCGATCAGCAGCACCGTCACGCCCTTGTCGCGGATGCGGCCGATCAGGGCCGAGAGGTCGGCCGTCTCCTGCGGATTCAGCCCGGCGGCGGGCTCGTCCAGCAGCAGCAGGCGCGGATGGGTGGCCAGTGCGCGAGCCAGCTCCAGCCGGCGCTGCAGGCCGTATGGCAGGCTGCCCGCCTCGTCGTGGGCCAGAGCGCGCAGGCCGGAGAAATCGAGCAGGCGTACAGCTTCCTCGCGGGCTTCGCGCTCTTCCCGGCGCGCATTGGGCAGCCCCAGCAGGCTGGACCAGAAGCCCACCTTCAGGTGCGGATGCAGGCCCACCAGCACGTTGTCCAGCACGCTCATGGCCGGGAACAGCTTGAGATTCTGGAAGGTGCGGCCTATGCCCATCGCGCAGACGCGGCTGGCGCGAAGGCGCGAGATGTCTGCGCCGGCGAATTCGATGGTGCCGCGGTCCGGCGCCACGATGCCCGACAGGATGTTGAGCAGCGTGGTCTTGCCCGCGCCATTGGGGCCGATCAGCGCATGTACCTGGCCTTGCCGCAGCTCGAAGCCCACTTCATTCACGGGCACCACGCCGCCGTAGGCCTTGAACAAGCCCTGCGCGCGCAGCATCACGCCGTCCCCCTCGTGCGCCGCCACGAACTTCGGCGTCCACTCGCCCCGCACCTGCGCATGCGGCGGCGGCACGGACAGGCGCGGCCACAGCCGGCGCGCGGCGCCGCGCAGAGCCCCGGCCAGGCCCTGCGGCATGGCGTACAGGGCGAAGAGCAGCAGCGCGCCGTAGGTGAAGTGCTGCAGCCCCGGCCAGCGCGCCAGGAAGGCGTCCAGCAGCGTGAGCACGATGGCGCCGACTGCGGGCCCCATCACCGAGGGGCCGCCGAACAGCACCACCAGCAGCAGGAAGATCGACAGGTTGAAGCTGATGAAATCGGAGTTGATGTACTGGTTCTGCTGCGCCATCAGCGCGCCGGCCAGGCCGCAGGTGACGGCGCTGATGACGAAAGCCAGCACCTTGGCGCGGTACACGTCCACGCCCACGCTTTCGGCCGCCACCTCGGCCGCCTGCACCGCCTGGAAGGCCCGGCCGTACTTGCCGTTCAGCAGCGTGCGCAGCATCAGGTGGGCGGCGAAGGCAAAGGCCAGCACCAGCCAGGCCCAGCCCCGGATGTCCAGCATGCGCCCGCCGAATGAGGGCGGCACCACGCCATAGATGCCCTGCTGGCCGCCGAACGGCACCTGCCATTCGGTCACGATCTTCTCCACCACGATGCCGAAGCCGATGGTCACCATCGCCAGCGAGGGGCCCTTCACGCGCAGCGAGGGGATGGCTATGAGAACACCGAAGAGGCCCGCCACCACGGCGGCGGCGATCAGCGCCAGCCACGGGTTCCAGCCGGCCTGCGCGGTGAGCAATGCCGCGGTGTAGGCGCCGGCAGCGAACAGGCCGGCGTGTCCCAGAGACTTCTGCCCGCTCCAGCCCACCAGCACGTTCAGGCCGCAGGCGGCCAGGTAGTACATGCCGGCGGTGAAGATGATCTTGAGATGGAAATCGTTGGTGATGAGCCAGGGCGCGAGGACCGCAACTGCGGCCGCGACGGCGAGACCGATGGTGTGCCGTTGCATCGCGCTCAGACCTTCTCGAACGGTTTGCGGCCGAACAGGCCTTCCGGCTTGACCACCAGCACCAGGATGATGAGCAGGAAGACCGTGATCTCGCGCATCTCGGCACGCCACAACCCCACCAACGCCTCGATACAGCCCAACAGGAAGCCGCCGGCGATGCAGCCGCGTGGATTGGTCAAGCCACCGACGATGGCCGCCGAGAAGGCCTTGAGCGAAATCGCCAGGCCCATGAACACTGAGGCGGTGGTGATCGGCGCGATCAGCAGGCCGGCCAGGCCCGCCAGCCCCGACGACAGCACGAAGGCCAGCACCACGATGGCGCCCACATTGATGCCCATCAGCGCAGCGGCGGCCGGATTGGCCGCTACCGCGCGCACCGCCTTGCCGAGCTTCGTGCGGCGCAGCACATGGTCCAGCGCGAGCATGACGGCGCCGGCCACCCCGAGCACCAGGATCTCCTGCGGCCGGATGCCCGCGCCCGCGATGCGGATGACCCCGTCGCCCATCGGCGAGGGCATGGACATCGAGCCCGGTCCCCAGATCGCCAGCGCCGTGTTCTGCAGGATGATGCCGAAGCCGATGGTGCTCATCACCCACGACATGCCGCCCGAACCGAAGAACGGCCGCACCGCCGCGAAGTACAGCACCACACCCAGGATGCCCAGCACCACCAGCGAGGCCAGCAATGCCAGCAGGTAGCGCGGCAGGGTGACGTCGGCCACCGCCAGCACGCCGGTCTGGGCCTTGCCGGCCAGCAGCAGCAGCGTGCCCACCGCGACGAAGGAGCCGGCCACCAGGAACTCGCCCTCGCCGAAATTCAGCGTCTTCGTCGTGGTCTGGGTGATGCTGAAGCCCAACGCGACCAGCGCATAGATGCCGCCGAGGGCGAGGCCGCTCAGCAGGGCTTGCAGCAGGGTGACCACGTCGTGCGTCCTTACTTCTTCAGGTCGGCCGGGGCAATGGACTTGGTGATGGCATCTTCATGCGCGGACACCTTGCCGTCCTTCCAGCGCGCCAGGTGGAAGTCTTCCACCGACAGCCCTTCATGGCTGGCCTTGGTGAAGGGCTTCTTGTACAGCTTGACGACGCCTTGCAGGTCGGCGCCGCCGGCTTCCAGCGCGGCCGCCACCTTCTCGCCGTCGGTGGTGCCGGCCTGCCTGATGGCGCGGGCCAGCAGCATCACGGAGTCGTAAGCCTGTGCCGCCGCCACGAAGGTGGGCATCTGCGGATAGCGTTCGCGCACGCGGGCGGCCAGCGCCACCGCGCGCGGGTTGCTGTCCTCGGCGGTGGAAGTGGCGAAGATGATCTGCTCCGACAGCTTCCTGCCGGCGATGTTCAAGAGCGGCGTGCTCATGTTGCCCCAGGTGCCCAGCGTCACCGGGAAGTAGTTGATCTTCTCCATGCTGCGCAGCAGCTGCGCGTTGGCATCGGCCAGGCCGTAGATCACCAGGGTGTCGGCGCCCGATTCGCGGATCTTCGCCAGCTGCGAGGTCATGTCCGTGTCCTTGGGGCCGAACTTCTCCACCGCCACCGGCTGCTGGCCGTGCAGGGCCAGCACTTCCGTCAGGTCCTTCACGCCCTGCTGGCCGAAACCGGTGGTGTCGGCGATGAACGCGATCTTCTTGTTCTTTGTGGCCTTGACCGCATAGGCCAGCAGCAGCGCGACCTGCTCGCGGTCCACCATCGAGATGCGGAAGATGTAGTTCTGCGCCTCGCCACCGTAGCGCTTGGTGATGTCGGTGGCGGTGGCCACCGGCACGATCACCGGGATCTTCTTTTGCTGCGGGATGTGCAGCCAGGCCAGCGCGTTGCCCGAGTTGGTGGGGCCGAAGACGGCGACCACCTTCTCGCTGTCGATCAGCTCGGTCATGTTCTGGATCGACTTGGGCGGCTGGCCGGTGTCGTCACGGACCACGCCGGCCACCTTGCGGCCCAGCAGGCCGCCGGCCTTGTTGATGTCCTCGATGGCCAGGTCGAAGCCGTGGCGAGCGGCGACACCCAGCTCGGCCACGCCGGTGCCGGACTGGTCGGCGTTGAAGCCCAGGCGGATGTCCTGCGCGTAGGCCGCGGCCATGCCGGCGACGGCGAGGGTGGTGGCCGCCAGCGGGCGGACCAGGGAATGGAACCAGTGCTTCAGCATGCTTGTCTCCTGTCGTTGTCGTGATGAATGGGGGGCGTCAGGCGCGCAGTTCCTGCAGCAGGGCCACGGCGCGGTCGGTGCGCACGTCGTGCTCCCGGGCCATCTGGCGCGCGATGCGGTCGATCTCGTCGCCGGTGGCGCCGGCCACCAGCGCGATGTTGCGGGCGTGCAGCGCCATGTGGCCGCGCTGGATGCCTTCGGTGGACAGGGCGCGCAGGGCGCCCAGGTTCTGCGCCAGCCCCACGGCCACCGCGATCTCGCCCAGCTCCTGCGCCGAGCTGACGCCCATGATCTTGAGCGCCAGCCTGGCCAGCGGATGGGTCTTGGTGGCACCACCGACCAGGCCCACGGGCATGGGCATCTCGATGGTCCCGACCAGCGCACCGGTGTTGTCCTTCTCCCAGGTGGTCAGCGAGGTGTAGCGCCCGCCCCGGCAGGCATAGGCATGCGCCCCCGCCTCCACCGCGCGCCAGTCGTTGCCGGTGGCGACGATGACCGGGTCGATGCCGTTCATGACGCCCTTGTTGTGGGTGGCGGCGCGGTAGGGGTCGATGGCGGCGAAGGTGCAGGCGTCGATCACGCCCTCGACCACTGCCTCGCCCGCGGTTTCCTTGGTGGCCAGCGCCTGCGCCGGCAGCCGCACGCGGGCCCTGGCGAGCCGCAGGTCGGCCAGGTTGGACAGGATGCGCAACTTCACCGTTCCGCCGGTGAGCTTTTCCACCTGCGGCGCCACCGCCTCGGCCATGGTGTTGACGGTGTTGGCGCCCATCGCGTCGCGCACATCCACGATCAGGTGCATCACCACCATCGCGCCGCGCGGCGTGTCGGGGAACACGTGCACTTCGATGTCGCGGCAGCCGCCGCCCAGGCCGATCAGCACCTTGTCGCGGCTGTTGGCGATGGCGATGATCTCCTGGCGCCCCCGCAGCAGCGCCTGGCGGGCGCCGTAAGGGTCGGCGATGCCCAGCACCTGCACCTGCGCGCGCATCAGCGGGCCGGTGCTCGAAGTTTCGAAGCCGCCGTGGTCGCGTGCCAGGCGCGCCATGAAGGACGCGGCCGCCACCACCGAAGGCTCCTCCACCACCATGGGCACCAGCACTTCGCGCCCATTGACGACGAAGTTGCCGGCCACGCCCAGCGGCAGCTCGAAGGTGCCGATCACGTTTTCGATCATGCCGTCGGCCAGGGCCACGGGCAGCGCGCCGGGCCGGGCCAGCAGCGCCACTTCGGCCGGGGTCAGCGATGCGGCGGCGGCGATGTGCGCCAGCCGCTGCGCAGGGGTCAGGGCCCGGAAGTTGGGCAGACGCGAATCAGATGTCATGGCGGCGACTGTAGGCGGGCTGTACCAATATTCATGGGTACAGTTGGGAGGAACAGTTGTCTGCACTGTTCCCAAACGGTGGCCAGCTGTCATAGTTCTTTCCATGCGCAAACCTGCCCCCACCGCTACGGCAACGGATGCTCCGCCCCGCGCGCCGCTGGCCCGGTCGCTGGCGGATTCGATCGCCCGGCAGATCGCCGAAGGCGCCTTCAAGGCCGGCGAAAAACTGCCGTCGCTGCGCGAGTTCGCCCAGTTGCACAACCTGGCCAAGAACACCGTGGTGGCCGCCTTCGAGCTGCTGGTCGCGCGCGGGCTGATCGACCCGCGCCGCGGATCGGGCTACTTCGTGCGGGAAACCGCCAAGCCCCGCGCCGAGGAGGAAGCCGGCTCGCTCGGCCGCGCCATGGACATCGTCTGGCTGATGCGCGCGCAGCTCACCTCGGAGCCCGGCACGCTGAGCGTGGGCGACGGCTTCCCGCCGGTGGCCTGGCTGGCCGATGCGCGGCTGGACAAGTTCCACCACAAGGTGGTGCGCACCGGCCTCGGCAGCCTGTTCCGCTACGGCAACCGCTTCGGCTACGAGCCGCTGCGCCAGCACCTGGTGCGCAAGCTGGCGGATTTCGGCATCGCCACCGAGCCGCGGCAGATCGTGCTGACGCACGGCGCCAACCACGCGATGGACATCCTGATCCGCTACTTCGTGCCGCCCGGCGCGGTGGTGCTGGTGGACGACCCCGGCTACTACCCGCTGTTCGGCAAGCTCAAGCTGGGCGGCGCGCGCATTGTGGGCGTGCCGCGCCTGCCGGATGGCCCCGACCTGGAGGCGCTGGAGCAGCTGCTGGCAATGCACCGGCCGCGCCTGTTCTTCACCCAGTCGGTGGGCCACAACCCGACCGGCTCGGACACCTCGGCGGCCAAGGCCTTCAAGGTGCTGCAGCTGGCCCAGAAATACGACCTGCTGCTGGTGGAAAACGATCCGCTGGCGGATTTCAAGCCAACCTCGGCGCCGCGCCTGTCGGCGCTGGACCAGCTGGAACGCACCATCTACATCGGCAGCTTTTCCAAGTCGTTTTCGGCGGCACTGCGGGTCGGCTTCATCGCCTGCAGCCCCGACCTGGCCAGTGACCTGGCCGACCTGAAGGCGCTGATCCACGTCAGCAGCTCCGAATACGCGGAACGCACGGTGGATGTGATCCTGAGCGAAGGCCATTACCAGCGCTACCTGGCCAAGCTGCGCGGCCGCCTGAGCAGCGCGACCGAGGCGGCGCTGGCCCTGTTCGACGCGGTGGGCGCCGAGGTGTTCGTGCGCTCGGCCTCCTCGCTTTACCTGTGGGCGGCCCTGCCCGGCATCGACGATTCGCTGGAACTGGCCAAGGTGCTGCTGCGCGAAAAGGTGGTGATCGCGCCGGGCCGGGTGTTCCGCGTCGATTCGGCCGCACCCTCGGCCTGGGCCCGCTACAACGTGGGCGCGGTCGGCGACCCGCGCTTCGCGAAGGCCCTGAAGGCGATCCTGAAGCGCGGGCGCTGACCGCCGTTCAAGCAGGCTGCCGTTCGCGCACGTTGCGCATCGGCGTGCCCAGCGCAGCGAACACCACCAGGGCCAGCAGCAGCGCGCCGCAGCCGGCGAACAGTTGCACCAGCGTGACGCTGCGCATCACCCAGCCGGTGACCGCGGCGGCCATCGGCACCAGGCCCATGAAGATAAACATGAACAGGCTCATCGCCCGGCCCAGCAGGGCCGGTGGTACCCGCTGCTGGATCCAGGTGAAGACCGAGACCTGCATGAAGCCGCCCAGCAGGCCGATCGCCAGCATCAACCCCGCGCCCTGCCAGGCCGCGTGCACATGCCCCATCGGCATGAACAGCAGCGCCACCACCGCGTCGAACACCAGGATGGTGGTGCCCAGGCTGCCGAAGCGCACCTTGGGCAGCATGCCCGAGAGCACCATGCCGCCCAGCGTGCCGGCGCCGTGCGCCGCCAGCATGACGCCCAGCGCCGCGGCGCCCAGCCCAGGCTGGGTGTTGGCCAGCACTGGCAGCGCCAGGTGCACCGGCCCCATGATCAGCACCGCCAGCGCGCCCCAGTACAGGAAGCAGGTGCGCAGCTCGGCATCGCGCCAGAAGTGGCGCAGGCCCTGGGCCACCGAGGCGAACACGGCCGTCGGCGCGGCGTGGTGGGCGCTGGCAGCCAGTGGCAGCTCGCGCACCTGGGCCAGCGTCCAGGCCGAAGCGGCGAAGCTGAACGCGTCGAAGGCGAAGGCCAGGCCGATGCCGGTGGCGCCCGCCACCGCATGTGCCGCGCCGGCCACCGCGTGCACCGCGCCGGGCACGGGGGCGTCGCCGGAGATCGCGATCAGCAGGCCCGCCAGCAGGGGCCCGAGAAACATCGAGAGCTGGCGCATTCCCAGCATCAGCCCGTTGGCCGGCTGCAGCAGCTGCGCCGGCACCACCCGCGGCAGCATCGAGGTGCCGGCCGGAATGCTGAACGCGGTGGCCACGCCGATCGCCGCCGACAGCAGGTAGACCGCCCACAGCGAAAGGTGGTTGGTGAGAACCAGGGCAGCCAGCGCGCCCAGCAGCACGGTATTGATGTACTTGGTGAGCATCATCACCCGCTTGGGCGAATAGCGGTCCACCAAGGCGCCGCCCAAAAGCATGAACAACGCCCGCGGCACGCTGACCAGCGCCAGCACCGTCCCCAGCACCAGGGTGTCGCCGGTCATCTGCAGCACCAGCCAGGGCAAGGCGATCAGCGTGAACTGGTCGCCCAGCATCGAGAGCACGCCCCCGGCCATCATCCAGCCGAAATTGCGGTCGCGCAGCAACGCGCCGCGCTGCCATGCCTTGTCGGTATTCCTGTCCGTTTGCGCCATCTCCGGCTCCTTTCCTGATCGAAGGAGCCGACTGTGAAGCCTCACGCCGCGTGAGGGTCAAGCGGTTTTCGCGGCCGCCTCGCGCAGCCAGGCACGCACCGGTGCGCTGAGTGAGGAGCCGGCCGCGAGCAGCGGCTCCGCCGCCCACGCCGCCGCCAGCTTGGCGCGGAACCCGGCGTCGTGGCTGGTCAGCCGGTCCAGCAGGGCGTTCCATTGCCGGACCGCGTCCTGGGCTGCTGCGCTGCCGGGCGCCGCCTGCTCACGCATCAGGGCCAGCACGCGCGCCTCCAGCGCGCGCCAGTCGGCCAGCGGCACCCGTCCCAGGCGCCGCATCTCTTCCAGCGAGACATGCTTGAGCAGCAGCTCCTTGCGCCCGTCGATCGACCGGGTGATGAACTCGATCATGTCGCCCTCGGGCGCGTGGTTGTAGCCCTGGGCCGAGGGCTCCAGGCGGTACATCACGCCCCAGCGCTCCATCAGCTCGAAGTCGCCCTTCATCCAGTGCAGCATCAGCGCCATCCAGCGGTTGGCCAGCGGCTGCACCTCCATGTCCCCGGGAGCCAGCCCGCGGTCCATGGCCGCCCGCACCTCGGCCTTCAGGGCCCCCCATTCGGCCTCCAGAGGCTTCCAGTTCTCGAAGATGTACTTGAGCTCGGCGGCGCTGAAGTACTTGCCGTAAGTGGCCATCAGCGCCAGCGTGCCCAGCCAGTCAACCATGTCGGGCTGGGTGCCGAGCACCAGGCCCTCGCGCATCAGCGCCAGCCGGCCGCGCAGCTCGGAAGCCTGGGCGATCTCCTGGTCCAGGGCCCGGATCTGCTGGTCGACGATGGCGTGCGGGCCGGCGCCGGCGCCGTCCAGCAGCCCGGCGATGTCCTTGAGCGGCAGGCCCAGGTGGCGCAGGGCCTGGATGCCGTGCAGCCGGGCCACATCGTCGCGGCTGTACAGCCGGTAGCCCGACTCGGACCGGCCCGAGGGCGCCAGCAGCCCGATCTCGTCGTAGTGGTGCAGCGTGCGTACCGTGAGCCCGGTGCGTTTGGCCAGTTCGCCGACCTTCAGCAGCACGCTGGCGCTCCTTGCAAAAGTTTCATGCGCAGGATTGGAACACGCACGGCTGAGCCAGCCAAAACCGGCCCCGTTGCAACAGGCCC
>Ga0075365_10001502_pt1 | contig 10648 bp, 6 predicted proteins | sample EndMetdeltDD1765_FD_71387 | JGI IMG/M metagenome (GOLD analysis project Ga0075365, IMG submission 71387) | Populus endosphere microbial communities from Tennessee, USA - Endosphere MetaG P. deltoides DD176-5 | ecosystem: Host-associated > Plants > Roots > Endosphere | place: USA: Tennessee... | reverse complement strand
AGGCGGCACCCGCGAAGGCACCGACAAGGCCAATGTGTGGATCGTCGATCCGCTCGATGGCACCACCAATTTCCTGCACGGCATTCCGCACTTCGCCGTGTCGATCGCGCTGCAGCGCGAGGGCGCGCTGATCGCAGGCCTCGTCTACAATCCTGCCAACGACGACCTGTTCCTCGCCGAGAAGGGCAAGGGCGCGTATCTGAACGACCAGCGCCTGCGCGTCGCCGCGCGCAAGAAACTCAACGAGTCGGTGATCGCCTGCGGCTTGCCGCATATCGGCCGCGGCGATTTCGACGTCGCGACGCAGGAGTTGAGTGCCATCCAGCCGCAGGTCGCAGGCCTTCGCCGCTTTGGCGCGGCCGCGCTCGATCTCGCCTGGGTCGCAGCCGGCCGCCTCGACGGTTACTGGGAGCGCAACCTGTCGTCATGGGACATGGCAGCCGGCATGGTGCTGGTGCGCGAGGCCGGCGGCTTTGTCACGGACATCGAAGGCGGCGACAAGATTTTTGAGACCCGCGACATCATCGCCGGCAACGACTACATCCACCGCGAGCTTGTGAAGATCCTGAAGCCGATCGGGAAGTAGGAGCGTCGGCGCCCGCGAAAGCGAAGCAACCCGGCGCACGCCACGCGTCAGTCAAGCGACGGCGCGCTCGACGGCGAACACGTTGATTGGAGCCACGCGCCCGCGCAACTGCGTTGGTCCCAACGCCTCGATCACAAGCTCAGCAGCGGGATCCGCCGCGCGCAACAGGTCGGCTGAAACGAGCAGCGCCCGACCCGTCTCCTTGCAATGCTCCTGCAGCCGCGCCGCGACGTTCACCGCGTCGCCAAAATAGGCAACCTGCCGGCGCGAATGGCCGCATTCGCTGATCGCCACCGAACCGGCATGCAATCCCCCGCGAAAACTTGGCACCAGGCCGAATTCGCGAAGATACACATTGGCACGCTCGGCAATCCTGTCCTGGATGGCGAAAAAGCAATCGATCGAGCGCTGCGCCGACGGCCTGGCGGCTACCCGCCATGTCACGATGACTTCGTCGCCGACATAGCCGTGCACCTCGCCGCCATGGGCGAGGATGACCCCGTCTATATCGAAAAAGAAGCGGGTGAGAAGCTCCTGCATTCGCAACTCGCCCATCTGCTCGGCAAGCGACGTCGAGCCCACAAGATCGAGAAACAACAGCACGCGCTCCTCTCGCGTCGGTCTTCGATACCGGCCGAGAACGACGCTCAAAAGAACGCGTCCGCCGATCAGCCGCGTCAGCTCGTACGCCGAGCTGATCAGCATGGACATCAAAAAAGCGACGCCAACGATGCGAGGCAAGCCGGCCGCGAGCCACGCAGTGTCAATCTGGTGGCCATAGAGTGCGGCCTGCAGGCCCATTGCAACCGCCGCGACGACGACTGCCATGACGACAGACTTGATAAGGAGTTCGACGACAAGCGGCCATGTCGTCACCCACGCGCTGCTGCGCGACGTGAAGTACAGATGAACCGCCCAACCCGAGAGCGCGATACCCATGCCATGAAGGCAGCTGCGGAGGTAATTTGCGAGCGTGGCTTCGCCCGGGTCGTCGACAAAGTAACGATAGATGCCGCCCGCGAGCAATCCTATCCCGGCCAAGACAATCGAAGGCACCAACGACCGCCGCATGTCGCCTCCATGTCTAAAGAGCTCTCGCTCGCCTTGTTCATGTTCCGACGCGTAGCGACGCACGCAGCTTGCGAAGACAGGCAATGACGGAGAGCGCGGTGATGAGACCCGTCTTTGGGTTTTCTGACGGGATATTTTCGATCGACATGGAAAAGCGAGCCGAATCGGAGTCCACGTCGATCCGATGTGTGTTGCGCGTCAATGCCGGATCTGCCCAGATCTCGATTTTCGTACGATCAGGACCTATCCCCGCCAGCGACAGTGCAGCAGCAACATTCACGTTTGCCGGAAATCCTTTTGCCGCCTCGCGTGCCGTACCGTCGAATATCTTGAGCGGTTTGGTAATCTGTTCGATGTCTATGTCGTTTTCGACGACATAGGGAGCGCCTGCGAGTCCCCGGATCGGCTTCCGGGTTACCATCCGGACCGAATGGATTGTCCCGACAGCTGCAGCGGTCACGGCGTCGAGACCAATGAGCGCGCCGGTGGGCACCACAATTTGACCGCCGTTTTGCTTCGCAAGCTCGATAAGGTCTTCGTGATCGAGAAGCGCACCTGCGCTGAGGACGACTGCGACCTTTCCGCTACCTGCAAACGGTGCAACGATTGACCTGACGAGCTTGCTCGGAGCACATTCGATGACAATGTCGGCCACATCGACGAGCGCCTCGATCGGCAGGACGGCAGGCATTCTTGTCAGATTTGCAAGCCGGCTTCGGTGCTTCTCGGGATTTTGCACCGACACAGCGCTTAGCACCAATCCATCAATTCCCCGGTCCAGCGCTTCGGCGACCCTGGTTCCAATCGCTCCCAGCCCGGCAACCGCAATTCGCAAGTCAGGTCGTGAGCTCAGATTTCCCATTGAGTAGCGTCGCGATGAGTAGCGTCGTGATCCTCTGCGACCGCGCAGCAGCGGTCTCCGGAAACGCTATGGATAGCTGCAACGCAGCTTGCTGGTCAAATGGGCCATCACCTCGGTTCAAAGATCCGGCTCTTCCTCGGCGGCCCGATTCTGTGACGCAAAATGCTGAGCACCATCCAGCCGCAGGTCGCAGGCCTTCGCCGCTTTGGCGTGGCCGCGCTCGATCTGGCCTGGGTCGCAGCAAGGAAATTGGTGTGAACGCCCGACCTCTACCGGCCGCGATGAATCTTCGTATCGCGCCAGCGACAACATAATCCAATCGCACACCGAATAATCAGCCCGATGTAGTTCGAAACAGGCGCTTTCGCGCAAGACAAGAGCCGCCAAACGCGGCCGGCTAAACGCTCCAATTGGCCAACCTGCGACGCTTCGCGATCTCGCACTTTGCGTCGCCGAGCCTCCCGACATCACAACGTAATCCAGCCGACGGCCAATAGCGGCCATACCGGGAGCATCCCCGGTTGGACGTGATATGGCCTGTGCCGATCACGTGAAGTTTGACGACTTCGGCAAGACCTCCACCGCGAGGGAACCTTCTCCTTAAGCCGTTGTTGGTGTTAACTCATATTGTTCGCCATGAGCGGACTTTCGGGGCGGCTGTTCGGCCGTCGGCAGGATGGACTCGATCCTCATCAAGATCTTCGCCACGGCGCTTGCCTTCAGCCAGGTTACCACCCGGCCGGAAGCGGTGAAGACCGAGTTCGACGCGGTGAGCGACCGCGCCGAGGTGACGCAGCTCTTGAATGCCGGCTGCGTCCACATGCGCAAGGCCTTTGACATCGAGGACATCAACCTCGACGATCTGATCGCCACCGCCGCGGATGACAAGGAGGCGCTGAGCACCGAGATCAAGGCGCTCAAGGGGTTGAATCTCGGCGACCTCCACGTGGCCTATCGGCAGTTCTGCAAGCTCGAGAAAGTGGAGAACTCGCCCGTCGATCTTGGTCAGGTCATCATCTTCTACAACAACGCGGTCAAGGACCTGCCCGACGTCGCGCAGCTCAAGGATCTCAAGCTGCCGGGCACGAGCGTGATCCTCGGCAACAAGGGCGAGCGCTTTGCGGAGGTTTACGCACCGAACAACCGCCGTGTCTCGGTGCCGCTTGCCGACATCCCCGACGTGGTCCGCAACGCCTTCATCGCCGCCGAAGACAAGCGCTTCCATCAACACGCGGGCATCGACGAGCGCGGGCTGGTGCGCGCGTTCATCGGCAACCTGGCGCAGCCGGGCCGGCCGCAGGGCGGCTCGAGCATTACGCAGCAGGTCGCCAAGAACCTGCTTGTGGGCAACGATATCACCTACGAAAGAAAACTGCGCGAGATGATCGTCGCCTCGCGCATGGAGCGCGCCCTGACCAAGGCGGAAATTCTCGAGCTCTATCTCAACTCGATCTATCTCGGTCGCGGGGCGTGGGGCGTCGAGATGGCGGCGCACAGCTATTTCGGAAAGCAAGCGAAGGCGCTGAACGCGGTCGAGGGCGCGCTGCTCGCCGGGCTCGCCAAGGGACCCAACGCCTTCAATCCCGACCGCCAGCCCGCGCGCGCCCAGGCGCGCATGGCTTACGTGCTGGGTCGCATGCACGAGGACGGCATGATCGACGCCGCCACGGCGCAGGCGGCCTTGCCGCAACTCGTCGCATACCAGCCGGCGCGGCGGGACTTCGGCTTCCACTTTGTCGACTACGTCGCCCGGGAGGCGAAGGCGGTCGCCAGGCTCGATACGCTCACCCAGTCGTCCTACACGGTGCACGCGACCATCAATCCGGCCTTGCAGCGTGTCACGGAGGCAGCGTTGCAGGAAGGCCTCGCGCGATACGAGATCAACACCGGCCGCAGCAAATTCGAGGGAGCGGAGGCGAATATTTCCGATGCCGTCCGTCTGGCCGCGGCGGAGCCGAAGCTCGTGGAGCCGGCCTGGCTCGCGGCGCTGAAGACGACACGACTGCCGCTCTACGATGTTCACTGGGAATCGGCGATCGTGCTGGACAATACGCGCGGCAAGCGCGGCGACGCGATCACGGTCGGCCTGACCGACGGACGCATCCTGCCGCTGAACGCCTGGAGCGCCGCGATCCGGCGCAATCTCAAGCCGAACGACGTCGTCTATGTGCAGGTGCGCGAAGCCAGGGGCAAGCAAGCGGCACAGGCCGATCTGCGCATTCGGCCGGGTGTGCAGGGAGCGGCGCTCGTGCTCGAGAATGAGACCGGCCGCATTCTCGCGATGGCCGGCGGCTTTTCCTATCCGGCAAGTCAGCTCAACCGCACCGTCCAGAGCCTGCGGCAACCCGGCTCGACCCTGAAGCCGCTGACCTATCTCGCCGCCCTGCGCAAGGGCTTGCAGCCCAACACGCTGGTGATGGACGCACCCATCACGCTGCCACCGATCGGTGCGACGGCCTCCGCGCGCCAGCGCGGTTTCTGGTCGCCGAAAAACTACGATGGCAGCGCTTCGGGCGCCATCACGATGCGGCGCGCGCTGGAAAACTCCCGCAATCTCGCCACCGCGCAACTGCTCGCGACCGGCCTCGACGACAGCGCGGAGGAAGGCCTCAACCGTGTCTGCGAGCTTGCGATGGAAGCGCAGCTCTACAAGGACTGCATGCGCTACTATCCGTTCGTGCTTGGCGCCCAGGCCGTGCGGCTCGTCGACCTGGCAGCGTTCTATGCGGCAATCGCCAATGAAGGCGCCCTGCCCCGTCCACATGCGATCGAAACGATCGAACAGGACGGCCGCCCGATCTACCGGCACGATTCGAATGCCGTGACCTGGATCGGCTCCGCCGACCGCGCCTCGTTCTACCAGTTGAAGTCGATGCTGCAGGGCGTGCTCGCGCGTGGAACCGCGCGCGCCGTGAAGCATCTCTCGCCCTATGCCGGCGGCAAGACGGGGACCACCGATGACTCGGCCGATGCCTGGTTCGTCGGTTTCACCAACGAGGTTACCGTCGCCATCTGGGTGGGCTACGACAACGGCGACGGCGCGCGCCGCACGCTCGGGCGCGGTCAGACCGGAGCCAAGGTGGCGTTGCCGATGTTCGAGCCGATCATGCAAGCGGCCTGGGAGGTGCAGGCACCCAGGACGGCGTTGAAGGGACCGTCGAACGACGCCATGCGGCAGCTCGTCACCTTGTCGATCGATCCCTACACCGGCGATCCGGCGCCGGCCGGCTCCAGGCAGGCTTTCACCGAGTATCTCAGGAGAGACGCTTCCGGCAGAATCGACGACACTCAATATCGGATCGTCTCGCGCGCAGATACCCGACATCGCGGTGACACCGGCGAAGACGGCAGGCCATTCCAGCAATGGTCCGATGACAGCCGCCTCTACGGCGAGAACCGCTCGTTCTTTCCATTCGCGCCCTGGCGTCCTGTTCCGCGCGAAAATCCCCCCTTCAGGGGATATCCCGACGACGAGGACCGTCTCCCGCAACAGCCGCGACGAGTCGATCCCGACTATTTCTGGCGGCGATTCCAGTGAGAATTGAAGCCATGAAAACCAGCCGCGCCGCTCTTGTCATCGCCGCCTGGCTGGTCGCGCACACGAACGCGGCCGCGCAGGAGTTATCGCTGGAGGATGTGCCGGCAATCTCCGGCGTTCCAATCGCACAGATCAAGCCACGCACCGTACTCTTCGCCGACCAGGGCGACGCGAAGCTCGCCGATCCCTCGACCGGACTCATTGCCTTCGAGGCGTGGGCACGCGCCCGGCCGGTTCAGCGGCGCTTCCTCTCGCTTTTCCCGACCTTCGTCGAGCCCACCATCAACGAGCAGACAAAACTGAGGCTTTCGATCTACCTGGCCGAAGCACGCTTTCGACTGGCGAGACCGGCGGCGGCGCTGGATCTGTCACGGTACGCGAATATCGCGTTCCTCGAGCGTGTCGATCCGTCGGTCAAGCACCGGCCGATCACGGCGGCCGACGCCATTCCCAACAAGGATGCGCCCAACAAAGACGCGAGTGCCGCACACAGCCGTCCTCCCGATCGCCGCTGGTGCGAGGACGCGAAGGCGGTCTGCACACAGTCTCGCTATATGTTCGAAGGAAAAATTCCATCTGGCATTCAACTCGCCAACAAGCTGCGCGAGGAGAGCAAGAAACCGATTCCGGATTTCGTCGAATTCCAGGGCGAGATCAGGATGGTCGCCGAACCGGACCTCGCCGAACTGCCGAGCCTGACCGGTCTCGATTCGAAGATCACCGGCGCGCTCGAGCAAAACATCTTCTGGGCCAACCAGGTCATTCAGTTCGGCAAGCTGCTGGCCGTTGTCCAACAGCATCCGACCGAGCCGAACGCCGCCATTGCGACGGTCTACATCGTGGTCGCGGTCAGGAACGACGTGCTGAACAAGCAAAAGGAATACAGCAAGACGCCGGTCCTTCGGAACCTCGTGCCGGCGCAACTGCTCATGGGCAACAGCTCCTTCAACAGCGGCAACTCGCTGAGCGCCGGCCTGCCGAAATACGCCAGAAGCCGCATCAAGGCGATCGCCGACATGTTGGAGCGGGAATGAGCAGGTTGAGCGCACGGATTTGGGACCTCGCACCCGTCCGCAAGGCCAGAGCGTGTACTCATAGACAAAGCGTCTGCCTTCGGGGGTAAAGCTAACGAACCCTGAGGATGTCTGTTCATGGCCCCGAGCCGACCAGCGTCATCAATTCAGCAATGTCGGTTCTCTAGGGAAGATCGGACATCGCTGCCGTTCGCAATGATTTCCGAGTTTGACCCGTTGCAGAAGTCAGACTGTTGTGACCCACAACGTTGCCTCTGCGGTATGATGCGCGAGAAGAGATGTCTCTGATGGACGCGGTCGATTTCGCTCCTCGCCCGGCAGCCGACACCCTGGCCTGCAGCCGTTATGTCGGCACCCAACCGGACGTAGGGCCCGACAGCTTGGGAATGTCTACAAGTGATCGATCCGAAGCGGACACGCGCCCGCCGATACTCTCGATGGTTTTGCTGCGATCGCCGTGAATTCTGCGCGGCGGCCAGGGGGCCGTTTCTGGAAGATTGCTGGATATTTTCGCGAGCCTTGCGACGAGCAGCATCAGACGGCAGCAGCAATAGCTGCTCGCGGCGGTCTCGCATAGTTTATTTACCAAACACTGCAAATTAGCAGAAACCACGTCGCCTAACCCGGGCTCAAGAAATTTTGGCGCATGCTTTTCGATGACAGGGGGAATGGCTGTTCTCGCGGCTGATTGTGATCTTCGTGCGCGATCATGCCGCAACGCTTTTGCAGTATGGGAGTTCTCGCAGTTTAGGAGGGTGAAATGAAAGTGACGCAGATCTACTGTGTTCGCCACTTGCCTACCGTTACTTCCAGTCTTGTCGGCGTGGCATTGCTGGCTATCGGCGCGAATGCAGCGTTGGATCTGCGCGCCTCGGAATCCGCAAAGGTGGTATCTACCCAGGAGAGAGCCGGCGCTCTCCAGCTCGCGCTCATCATCGGCAATGGCAATTATCCGGACGCCGACGAGCCACTAAACCAACCCATCAACGACGCAAGCGGTCTGGCGTATGCAATGCGACGTCACGGATTCGATGTCGATGTGGTGCAGGATGCCACAAAGGCAGATATGGCCCGCGCGGTCGAGCGGCTAAAAACCAGGATCATTCCCGGATCTGTCGTGATGTTGTTTTTCGGTGGCTATGGAGTGCAGTCTCGCCGCGAAACCTACATGATCCCGACCGACGCCGTGATATGGAAGGAAGGCGATGTACGCCACGAGGGTATGTCCGTCGAAACCGTGCTCCACGCAATCAAGGATCGGGGCGCTCGCGCCACGCTGGCCGTCCTCGACGCCTCTCGACGCAATCCCTATGAACGCCGTTTCCGCTCCTACTCCCGCGGGCTTGCGCCAGTCAACGCGCCCAACAACGCGCTCATCATTTCGTCCAATACACCTGGCAAGGTCGCCGATGACACGAACGGCAAGCACAGCGTGCTCGTTACTGAGTTGCTCAACGAGCTCAATGCGCACGTTAACGCTGAAGACGTCTTCAACAAGGCCCGTGTCGCCGTCTTTCGCGCCTCCAGTGGAGCGCAGATGCCGTCGGTATCCTCCTCGCTTTTGGAAGACGTGCACTTCAGTCCCAGCAATGATCCCGACTTGACGACGGCATCCATCGCGCCAATTACCACCGAAAGCGCTTCGCTCGTAGCGCGGAGGTAAAGCCACCGCCTCAGAGAGCGATTGATTTCCCTCAGCTCTCGTCAGGCGGTGCTCTGGCCAAACGGAAACCAACTGTCTTGCGGCCCGGCGTTTCCGGGGCGGCAATCGTCTGCGTGCCCCATTCGGCACCGTTCGACTTCTTCGGCTGGGTGCTATCTTTGGCAGAACGCTGACGCTGTACCTTTGAAAGTGTTCCAAGTTTCCTTAAAGCGTCGAGCCTCGACTTCCGCTATTGGCCCTTAACGGGCGTGCCAGTGAGCACCTCTGACGTCCACTTCCGAGGGCAACGCGGACATCCCTACGCCTGCATCGGCACCGGCGGATTTATGAGTACACGCCCTGGTTAAAGCGTGAAGGATCCACAGTAGCCTAGTCGTCCAATTTCTTGCTCAGCTCGGGATCGAGCTTGTTTCGATCGACCGACTGATAGAAGGCGACAGGCCTGCACCGTCCCTCGCTGCGGCACTGCATGTAGCCGTGCTCCTCACACTCTTGATTGCACCGGCGTTAAGAAGGATGCCGATCGCCCAGCGCTCGATGGCGCGATTTCTACCGCACCGGTTTGTTCCTCAAACGGCGCAAGATATTCCTGTTGCTCTCTGTGTTTGGGTATCGTCATTTAAGAGTTCAAAGAGAGCCTCAATGAGTTCAGTTCGGGCGAGACGCGACAGGCTGCGTAAGCTGCTCGACCAGCTCAAAGAACTCAATCAACTATGCGCACAGCTTAAACGAGCGACGCTGCTGTCTTGGAGCCTGCGACGACGGTGTGCACCAAGAAGACGAAGGACATAGTTGAGCGTCCATCGTTTCGACGCTTCTCAGGTCCCACTGCGGCACACCGGGCTCTCGTCGGGGCGTCCACTGACTACCCCGCCATGACACAAGTCGAGCTGATGCCCACCCAGTCCGCCGCGCGGCCTCACGATCGGGTGGGCGCGACGGCGCGATCGGTCCAACTTGACGTGGTCCGAGCCGTCGCCATCCTACTAGTCATCGGCGCACACATTAGCATCGTGAAGCCTGATGGCACTATCGGCTCGTTCGCTTCGATCTGGCGCGACTGGGGCCATCACGGCGTGCCGCTGTTCTTCACGCTGTCGGGCTATCTCGTGGGCGGCCTTCTGATCTCCGAGTTCTGTCGCAACGGGCGAATCGACATCAAGCGCTTCCTGATCCGCCGCGGCCTGAAGATCTACCCGGCCTACTTCGTGTTTCTGGCATACCTCGTGACGATGCCGACCCTTAAGGGGACCGTTCCGCTCTCCACGCTGCTCTCCGACTACTGGCCCAACGTCCTCTTCCTGCAGAACTACGTCGGGCCGAACCCGGCGGGCCATACATGGAGCCTTGCCGTCGAGGAGCACTTCTACCTCACGCTGCCGCTACTGCTGCTCGCGTTCATCCGACTCAGGCTGATGGCGTACATAGCGCCATTGTGCCTGCTGGCTCCGCTCGCCGGCACGGCGGTGCGGGCGATCTCGGCGGCGGCGGGCGATCCGTACATACACAACTTTCCCCAACACATGATCGCCACGCACCTTTATTTTGATGGACTTTTGGTTGGCGTCGGCATCCGCGCCCTCGCTGAATTCTATCCGGATCGCTTCGCCACCCTGCACGCCTGGCGCTGGCCCCTGCTGATCGCAGCGCCGGTCATCCTGGCAACCGTTGCCCTGCCGATGCCGACGTTCATGGGCGTGGGTCTTGATCGCATTCTCCCGATCAGCGCGATCGCTGCAACGGCCTTCCTCGTCGGGGTGCTGCACCTGCGCTTGGCAGGATGGGGTCCCAGCGCAGTCGCCTGGATCGGCAAGTACTCCTACGGCATCTACCTCTGGCACGTGACGATTATCGGGTTCGTCACCCGCGTCATTGTCTCCCAGATTCCCGGCGA
>Ga0075365_10001501_pt1 | contig 10648 bp, 13 predicted proteins | sample EndMetdeltDD1765_FD_71387 | JGI IMG/M metagenome (GOLD analysis project Ga0075365, IMG submission 71387) | Populus endosphere microbial communities from Tennessee, USA - Endosphere MetaG P. deltoides DD176-5 | ecosystem: Host-associated > Plants > Roots > Endosphere | place: USA: Tennessee... | reverse complement strand
CGACACGGGCGGTGCCAGTGATCATATCTTCGGGCTGTTCGCCTTGATCGGAAAGCGGTTCTCACCGCGACTGCGCAATCTCAAAGACCGGAAGTTCCACACGTTCGAGAAGAGCGATGCGTATCCGACCCTGTCGAACCATATCGGGGCGCCGATCAACACCGCCCTGATCCTCGATCATTGGGACGATCTGCTCCATCTCGCAGCGTCGATCACGACGCGGTCCGTGGTGCCATCTACGATCCTGAAGAAGCTATCCGCGTCTCCGAAGCAAAGCCATCTCGCGAGGGCACTGCGCGAACTCGGCCGTATCGAAAGGTCGCTCTTCATGATCGAATGGTACTCAAGTCCGGCACTACGGCGGCGATGCCAAGCCGGTCTCAACAAAGGTGAGGCCGCCCATAAGCTGAAACGCGCTGTCTTCTTCCACGAACGAGGCGAGATCCGCGACCGGTCGTTCGAAAGCAGGCGTTCCGCGCCTCTGGTCTCAACCTCGTCGTCAGTGCGATCGTCCACTGGAATACAGTCTATCTCGACCGTGCAATCACACAGCTGAAGCGAGCGCGTCGAGACATTCCGGATACTCTGTTGAAGCACATCTCGCCGCTGAGTTGGGAGCATACCAACCTTACCGGCATCTACACCTGGGATGCCGAACACCAGATGCCGAACGGATTTCGATCGCTTCGTCTGCCAGCTGGGCTGCGGCGGGTCGCATAAGTTCTCATTCTGTTCGCCCTTAGCGTACGATATCGGACTGCTCTTGTTCTGCCCCACCTTGGACGCCTGGCACGGCTTGCCCATCGGCACGCTCTTCGTCAGTAAATCGCCGCCAGAAGCCGCAGGCATATTTGGAGCAATCTGAACCGGAACGAATGCCGAGACCGAAGGCAGAGGACGCTCCTCCATGGCCTTCTTTATCCACTTGCGCACGAGATTAGCATTCACGCCGTGTTCCCGCGCAAGTCGAGAGACCGAAACGCCGGGCTCTAAACACGCTGCGACGAGCTGATCACGAGAAGCAGGGTCATATCGACGGCGGCCGTCGCGGCCAACAAGCCGCACCTCTAGTTTAGGAGCATCGTCCATGATTTGGTGTCCATCTATTTTTGGTGGACACTTCATGCATCAGAGCACTGCGCTTCAGAAGGCGCATAGAAATTCGCGCTTACGCTCATTGCCAATCATCCAATAAGGGATGGTGAGGTCCTTACCCGACATTTCCCTTTCTTGTGCGAGGTCTTATAGAGGATAGGCTTTGTGTAGAGGAGATGCATCGAGTTATGGTGCAGTGGGGTTTGGAACTGTCGTGGAAGATGATTTGATTGTTGCCGAGGTGGAGGCGCTGCAGACGCTGACTGGTCAACGCCGGCGGAACGGAAGCCTGAAGGAATGGCTCTGTCTTGAGGAGCTGAGCGCGAGAGGTCTATGTACGGCGAACAGCCCTCGCAAGATCACGCCGAGGGGCTTAGCCGTCTTGCAGATGTTGACAAACACGATCGTACTCCGTCCCCAAAGGTATCTTTGACGGGGAAGGTAGCTGCCTCCCTGACACCGTTCGCGGGCCCTTCATTCTCCTAAGCAGACGTCGCATAGAGGGTTGCTCGGGTCAGGCGCCCGCCAGGAATGCATCGGGTTGCCGCAATGGAGACACCTCGTATCTCCTTTGGCAGGACTTCCAAATGTTTGGGCTTCAAATTTTCTGCTCTCAAGCACTCGGCGCTCAAGATCCGCTTTGATTTCATCATCGCTAAAACCAGCCATGCTCACTCTCCCTGCCACACTTTTCCAAGCAGCTCGGCGAGTATCATGCCGGCCGCATGGTTGGGCAAGCGACCGGGCTGCTTTAATTGCTCTCGGTCTCCCTTGTCCTCGTGCAGTATCTCACCACGTTCGTATGGACGCTACTTCTTAGAATAGGAGAATAGACCGGCAACCTGCGACGGCCGAAGTCAATAGGGGCAAACTGGCTCGCATACCGCTCCAGGCTCATCGATTTGCTTGCAAGCTGGTCCCAATTCTCCGCCGCTTCTATGCATTCGCGGCGGCGGCACGCGCACCATTGCCACCAAGGCGCGCGATGACCTAGTGCCGGGGACTGCGCCGCTGAGCAACGGTTCAAAGCCGTCGCCTAAGAACACCGCTTACGGTGTGTTCTGGAGGCGCAGAATATGGGCGCATCTTCCGGAGGCTCCTAACTCGGATTGTGGATGCGGTTCGTCGTACTCCGAGACCAGAAAGCCTCTCTGATCCGCCGCGATGCCCGAACGCAAGAGACCAAACACGGGCCAGCTTGCCGGCGTGCACGGAAAAGCCGCATGTACCCTGCCTGTTGGCACAAATTGACCGTCGAGCCCGCATTAGTTTATGTCAAACCGGATCATAGCGCGACATTCGTCCAAGACTCGTCTTTGTGATAGAATTCACCTATTGAAACTCGTTCAGTAAGTTGCTCTTGAAATTCGAGAAAGTTAAAATGACGTTAAAAAAAGCGATGCAGTCTCGGGTCGTTCTGTTAGTCAAGTCAAGACATGCAAAAGCAACGATCTCATTTCTGCTTAAGCGCGGTGAGGAACTGAGTTCGTTTGCCCAGTGGGCTTTTCCCAATAGGCCGCTGGTACTAAGCCTGACGGGTCGCTTTCTTGTCTACGCGAAGCGGTATAGCAAAGCCGTCGAGCCCCTTGAGCGAGCCTCGCACCTCGCGCCAGAGATGGTCGCAGTTTGGGAGGCGCTCGCGACATCTTATCAAAAGCTCAACAGGCCTTGGCTACAGTTGGAAGCCAGCCGGCACGCCCTACGACATGGTTCACCAACGCCACATCGTTTTATTCGCCACGCAAGAATCGCGCGAACGATGCATCGTTACGAAGAAGCCGCGGCGAGCTACGAACGAGCGTTGCTAGCCAACCCACAGCGCGAATCTTGGAGGCTCGAGCTTGCCGATCTTTTACGAGTTTCAAGTGGATCGGAGGCTGCGCGCCAGCTTTACAATGAGATCGAAGGCGCTTCCCGAAACGCTCAGGTGCGGAAATTTGGCATAGGCCACCTGCTTCAGGAAGAAGGTCGCTGGGCTGATGCGGCTGCAGAGTTTCAGCGCCGCGCAGAAGGGAGTATTGATGCCAATCTTTTTTATCGTACTGCGCAGGCGTTCGATTATACCTACGATTGGGTATCTGCTGAAAAATGGTATCGTCATGCCTTGACAATCATGCCCGATGCCCGTTGGTACAGCAGGCTCGGGTTCGTACTGGAGCGCCAGAATAAACTGACGGAAGCAGAAATTTCCTACAAATCTTCTCTCCAGTTGAGCGACGTGACAGGGGTCAGCTACCGGCTAGGATATGTCAATGCTGCCCAGGGAAAATGGCATGAGGCGGCGTTCTTTCTCCTGAAGTCCTTTGGTGTTCACGTCGGCTACTTGGCCTCGCCCGAAGCGCAAAACGATGACAATGAAGCCTTTCTTGGGAAATACGACGTGATTTCAATTGAAGAGGCGGCAGAGCAGGCCCAGAAGCAACGGAGATGGGGACGAGCAGCGCACCTCTACGAGCTTCTGATCGACCGGAGTAGCGAACATAACACCGGCCTCTACGTCAGAAGAGCAACTTCTCTTTTCTTAAGCGGCCAATTTAAGCCCGCTGCGCAATGCCTCATGGCAGCCCGGATCGATGCCGTACACTTTGGAATGGATCACTCGATTTTCAAGCGCACCGCCAGCCGCAAGTCCCTCGAAGACTATAGTTACATGCGCGCTTCACTTCCCTTGAGGAAAGATACAATTGTGTACGAGTCCTTTGGGGGGCAATCGATGGCTTGCAATCCCTTAGCAATTTTCCGAGCTCTTCTGAGCAACCCAAGGTATGCGAATTGGCTTCATGTTTGGATCCTCGATGATCTTTCTGTTGCTCCGGCCGCTTACAAAAATCTGCGAAATGTCGTTTTCATAAAAAAGAACTCTGCTGGTTATTTACGATATCTGACATCCGCCAGCCACCTCATTAACAACAGTACGTTTCCCGCCTGGTTCACGCGACGTGATGGCCAGCGATATTTGAACACTTGGCATGGTACTCCTCTCAAAACCCTTGGAGTTAAGATGAAGGGGAGATTTCTGGAACATGCCAATGGCGCTCGCAATTTTCTTCAAGCTACTCACCTTATCGCTCCGAATAATCACACCGCCCGAAGCACTGTCGAGGACTTTGGGATAAAGGGGCTGATTGAGCATAAGCTGGAGGTTACAGGCTACCCGCGATCTGATCTTACGGTGCTGCCGCTTGAAAAGGATATCGAGAGTGTGAGACGTACGCTAGGGTTGAAGCCGGACATCCCTGTGCTTTTCTACGCTCCCACGTGGCGAGGCACCCACGGCAACATCCAAATCGACATCGACCGCCTACGCAGCGATTTGCAGGCCATGAAGTCGAAGGGGTATCAAATCATATATCGCGGACATTCCATGGAGCAAAAGATCCTTTCGGGCCTGAAGCTCGACGTGGTGATTGCCCCCGCGGAGGTCGACACGAGCGAAATCCTTGCGCTGACCGACGTCCTCGTCACTGATTACTCCTCCGTTTTCTTCGAATTCATTCCTCGTAAAAAACCAATCGTTTTTTACGCTTTTGACTTTGAGGAATACACCGCAGACCGGGGGTTTTATCTGGACATCCAAGAAATGCCTGGCGTTGTTGCCTACTCTCTCAATGCCCTCCTGGACGCTCTCGACAATCCTGAAATCGATGAGGCTAAGCATTCAGGCGCGATGAACGACTTTTGTTCAATGGATGATGGGAAGGCTACCTCTCGTGTCATCGAGTTTTTCATTGAACGTGACGTGCCAACGTATAGTCAAGGCAAGGATAGGCGGATACTGTTTTACGCTGGCCCATTCATGACCAACGGCATAACGACATCTTTCGTCAATCTTTCGAAAGCCTTAACGGATGTAGGGCAGAAATGTTATGTTGGTGTCGACCCAAGCGCACTGCAGAAGGACCCGGCGCGGCTAAATGCGGTCTCTTCTCTTGGAAGTGAAATTCAGTTGATCGGGCGTACGGGCCTTATGCCGATGACGCCGGAACAGCGATGGATTGTAAATGCCGCTTTGAAATTGCCTGTACTCCCGAACGACAACATTTCCAGCATCCTCAAAGAAGCTTACGGCCTGGAATATCGGCGAGTGTTTTCTGACGCCTATTTCGATAGCGTAATTCATTTTGAGGGTTACAACTATTTCTGGTCAATTTTATTAGCGAATTCAGGAGACAAGAAGAAAGTCGCGTATTTCCACAACGATATGTACCAAGAGTGGTACACCAAAAACCCCACACTTGAGTACCTGTTCAGGACTTATGATGATTTTGACCGTCTGGTTTCAGTAAGTGCCGACCTTTGCGAACACAACAAAGAGAGCATGAGCAATTTCTTCAAGCTTGCTCCGGAGAAATTCACATATTCAAAGAATATTATCTCTCCAGCAGAAATTTTGTATCGAAGTGATGAGAATTTAGACGAAGATATCGCCCCTTGGCTGGTTGACGGCCTCACATTTACTGCCGTAGGCCGCCTGTCGTCGGAGAAAGATCACCTAAAGCTGATAACTGCCTTCGCAGGTCTTCCCAAAAAATATCCTGGAGCCAAGCTTTTGATTATTGGCGACGGTCCTTTGCGCCAGATGCTCGCTAACACAATAAGGAAACTCCGTCTTGAATCTTCCGTTCGACTTGCTGGTCATAGAACTAACGCATTCCCAGCGATGAAGGCATCAATGTGTTTCGTTCTGCCGTCAAACCATGAAGGGCAACCGATGGTACTTTTGGAGGCCATGACGCTAGGTATGAAGATCATTGCTACTGACATACCAGGGAACCGAGGCGTGCTCGAAGACAAGTACGGGCACCTCGTTGAAAACAGCGTGGAAGGGCTGCGAAACGCCATGGAGCGTTGCTTAACTCACGATCTTCCAGAGCGAATGCCGTTCGACGCAAACGAATATCGAAGACAGGCTATCGCTGACTTCATGGCTGTTGTCACCTAATTACGGTCACTGACATCACCAGCGGCGAGACCGAAGATTGCAACGTATACCTTCGGCGAAGGCCGTCTGTCTTGAGTTGGTGATTAGCTCTAAGTCCATGGCTTATGTCATGCGCTATGACCTGAGACCCATCTTCCCTCCAGTTTTCAGGAGAGTCTTGGGCCTGCAATCTGGCCTTAGGCGAGATCATCGAGAATGAGTAGGTCGTAATTGTTGAGTTTGTCGATGGCGGATTCGAGCTGCAGTTCCCGACGAGCGACCTGAAGCTTTTGGACGAGATCGGTGGTCCGGGTGAACAGAACCCGCCATCCGTTCTCGATCAGGGCCAGGCCGATAGCGACGGCGAGATGGCTCTTTCCTCCGCCGAGCGGACCGAACATGAGGATGTTGGCTCCTTTGGCGAGCCAACTGTGGCCGGCGGTAATTGCCATGACCTGCGCCTAAGAGACTTCGAGATCATGGGAACAGCGTCAAAGGCAGCTCTCCAAGGTCTTTCCGGGCGGCAGGTCTGCTTCGGCGAGATGCCTTTCAATCCTGCGATTGGCACGTTCTGCCTCTCATCGCCCAATTGCCACTGTGGTTTGAGCATTACAACACGCTTCACCCTCACAAGGCTTTGGGGTATCGATCACCGCGCGAGTTCTTAGAGCGTTTCCCTTTCATGCTGGATCGTATCTGCAGGAACTGAAGTAGTTTCGAGCTTCCTTTGGCTCGATGAGTTCTATGCTCTATCCGGTTTTGTCCCACAGTCCTGTTACGGTTCTCTCTGCAGCTTTGCGCAGCAATGCCTTCAGCTTAGAGAAGGCCTGTGGGAGCTACGGTCGCCACCGAGCGGACCGGAACGAACGTTTCCTTGCCGGATTTGTAGATTACGCCAACGGCTCACGCTGGCCGCACTAACGCCGAAACGCTCGGCAGCCTCCCTATGTGAAGCGCCGCCCTCAACGGCGGCAAGCACGCGTATGCGAAGATCAACGGAAAGGGCTTTCGACAAATCTGCCGACCTCCATCGGCAGATAGCTTGAATCAGAACGCGAGCGATTTGCAAAGCCATTCGATTCAGTCAGACAGGGAACCGCTCTAAACCGTCAAACAGAAATCTGATCCTGTCCAGCAGGACCTCATCATAACGGGCGTGTTCGCTTGGAGAGCGATTGGGCCAGGCATGAAAGCCTGATCGGGAAACTCCGAGCGCTTCGCAGAGCCATGCCACCGGCCAGATCGAAGGTGCTTTGCAATGATTGCGAACTCCATATCGCATCCCTGGCAAAGTAGGCTGCGGCCTTTTTTAGAATATCGCGCTCCGCTTTCAGCTTGGCGACTTCATGACGCAGCCGCTCAATCTCAAGCTGGTCCGGCTTCATCTGGCCTCCTCCTGGAAACGACTGGCGCGAATTGTCGCCATACTCACGAACCAATTCGCGCAAGACATTCTCGTGGACATCAAGATCACGAGCAGCCTGCGCGACAGTGACACCACGGTCCCTGACCAACTTCACTGCTTCAAGCTTATACTTGCGGATGACTATTTGTCTATGTTCATGCACTCCGGATTCAGGAGGAACACCTTATTTCGACGTCCATGAAACCGGCAGCAGGCCAAGCCCCCTCACTTCGAGCCCTCCCTCATTCCATTTACTGTTGTTCGGTGAGTTGTTGAAAGAAATTCGCTTCGGTTCGAAACGTTAAGTTTTTCGCGGATACCCTGGAGGTACCACTTGATAGTGTGCAACGATAAGTTTAGCTCTTTCGCGATTGCGCCGTTCCGAAGTCCCATCTGAAGCATTTTAACTATTTCTCGCTCACGAGCTGTCAATAGGGACAAATTGGCTGCTAGTATATCGGCGTGAGGCAAGCTTTGTTCCCCGTCTTCGGCGGTTACTGCCTTTCCTAATACCTTTTCCAGGGCTTCAACTTCGGATTTGATACCTTCGTGAGCCGACAAATTACTCGCTTCAAGCGCATCAAGTAAATGAACGCACAACCTTGGCAAGTCGATGCCGGCTTTTATGAGCATACGCATCGCCTCTGCTCGACTACTTACCAGCCGAGTCGAACGCCACACGTCTATCGCCTTCGCCTCTCTTGGCGTGACCATAATCGGCAACCGGACATTTTTTTGCTCGTTACTCAAATCGCGATCCCCGTCAACAAACAAGCCTGTCAAGTAGCGTCATGAGCGGAGGTTTGAACCCGGTCAGTCATCTTTTCGGCGATCACCCCAAATCTGACAGGAGTATCGGCGTACGGTTGACATCACTAAATCGAAGGATTTCATATTTTGTGACCTAAGTCTCGCGGGTAATCATAGCGCGAAGGGCAGCTATACAGAGAGCAACTTCGGGAGAAGTCGCTTGAACGTAGGGTCCGTCGCCGATCCTCGCGGACCCCACGCCAGATTCCCAACTGCACCCGTAAACGTGGTCGGGTGCCACAGATCGAGCCAAGTCGAGGGCGTGATCAATTGACGCTGTATACGGAGGAATTTGCATAGCAGGGCCGCCTCTTGGGTCTTGCCAAACAGCGCGCCGCTCTCCTCTATCTTCTCCCTTGCGGTACCCTGCGAGTATTGCAATCTCATGATCTATGCGCCTGTCCGGTGCCTTGAGCACAAGTAGTTTCTCGATGAGCTCCTTGATGTGTGCGGTCAAGATGTCCCTTTCAGTTAGTAACTGGAACGCGCGTCAGCTTTTATGTAGGGTTTTTCCACTAGCCATCTATCGCCACGCCCGGAGCAAATTCGAAACTTTCGCACGAGTGCGTCTACCGAGAATGACGCACTCACCGCGCTTCGATTAAAGCCACTTTGTTGCCGTAACAAGAGCTGTAACGCGCGAAATCAGCTATTAACCTCTGGCCGGACGTAAGGAGCATGATCGGGCCGAGAAGTGGCTGCGTCAAATCCTCTAAACTCATGGCATCGTCCGCCTCTTTCGGAGCACGGACACGTCCATCAAATGCTTTTTCAGTATTTTTGAAGGGCTCCTCGACCAAGTGTTTTTCACCGCTGTCGGCTTTATTATCGACAGCTGAAGATCGTGTTTCACTGCGAAAGCGTCTAGATTACCTTCGGATCTTTCGCTATAATCATCCCGCGTAAAAATGCCGCTCGGCTTCAACTTCGGCCGCCCCATGTCGAGTGTCTTACCGGTTTTCTTGCTCAGTGTGAGCTTATCACTCAACGTAGATGAAATTCAAATGAGAGTCATCGAACATCTCAATCGCCTCGTCAAACCTCATTTTCAAACAGGTACTTCTGTCTTTAAACTCTGCGAGAACTTTCAGAGTGGAACGGTAGTGATTGATGTCATGCCCGCGGTCGCAGCCCACATTTCGCTTTAGAGCTGTTCACCCCCCCAAGAGGGCCTTCTATTGCGTCGCGAACAGGTACAATATTCCACTCATCTGTACAGCGTCGAGTTCCGTAGCACCCTTGTTTTAGGTTTTGTGCTGCCGTTCGAACTCGACGGGCGACAGCATCCCATTCCTAACGTGTTTACGTTTCGGGTTGTAGAACATCTCAATGTAGTCGAAAACATCCTGGCGAGCGTCATCGCGTGAACGGTAGACCCTGCGGCGTATCCTCTCACGCTTCAGGAGATTGAAGAAGCTTTCGGCCACTGCATTGTCATGGCAGTTGCCGCGTCGGCTCATCGAGTGAACCAGATTGTGGTGCCTGAGGAACGATGACCACTCCATGCTGGTGAATTGCGCCCCCTGATCCGAGTGGATCAGCACCTTGTCGGTAGGTTTGCGTTGCCGCACCGCTGTCAGCAGAGCCTGCAACACGACGTCTGTGGTTTGGCGGCTCTGCATCGCCCACCCGATCACACGACGGGAATAGAGATCGATGACGACCGCAAGGTATGCGAAGCCCTCACTGGTTCGGATGTAGGTGATGTCCGTGACCCAGGCCTTGTCCGGAGCAGCGACGTCAAATTGTCGGTCGAGCGTGTTAGCGATAGCGACGGCAGGCCTGCCTCCATAGACGCCTGGACGGCGTTTATAGCCAATCTGCGCCTTTATTCCGGCGAGACGGGCTAGGCGCGCAACCCTGTTCAGGCAGCACATCTCTCCTTGATCGAGAAGATCGTTGTGCAGCTTACGATAACCGTAGACCTTGCCGCTCTCTTCCCACGCCTTTATGAGCAGATCGGTCTGTCGCTTGTCCTCTTTGCCCCGCATACTCAACGGGTTTTTCAGCCAAAAATAAAATCCACTGGGATGTACTCGCAGAAGGCGACACATTGTCCGGACTGGAAACTGCAAGCGATGCAGGGCAATGAACGCGCACTTCACTTTGCATCTTTGGCGAAATACGCGGCCGCTTTTTTTAGGATGTCGCGTTCCTCAGTGACGCGAACCAGTTCCTTCTTCAGTCGCCTAATTTCCTCGGCCCCGCCGTTGCCCTTCGCGGTCGACGGAGCAAACTTCTTCTTCCATTCGTATAGAGACTGCTGGCTGACTCCCAGCCGCTGCGAAACCTCAGCAACCGGATAGCCTCTATCCGCGATCTGGAGCACCGCGTCACGCTTAAACTCTTCACTGAAATTCGATTTGCTCATGGTGTTATTCGTGCCTCGAAATTAGTAAAGAAGCTGTATACAAATC
>Ga0075365_10001500_pt1 | contig 10650 bp, 10 predicted proteins | sample EndMetdeltDD1765_FD_71387 | JGI IMG/M metagenome (GOLD analysis project Ga0075365, IMG submission 71387) | Populus endosphere microbial communities from Tennessee, USA - Endosphere MetaG P. deltoides DD176-5 | ecosystem: Host-associated > Plants > Roots > Endosphere | place: USA: Tennessee... | reverse complement strand
CCACAGTCGCTGGCTCTCTACAACGGCCGAATCATCGACCTCTCCGTCTCGTGGGAAGGAGCCAAGGCCTGCCGCATCGGCGACATCCTCAACACCTGTTTTGACTCCGAGGCGGAAATGGATCGGGCGATTGTTTCTGCGCTCCTGACCTCGCCGATCTCGATCCTCTCCACGTGCGCTACGCCGGTCAAGCTCTACGACGGCACCTCGTTCGGAGGCAGCATGATCTCTGTCAGCCAGCGCTTGACATGGATCGACCTGTCAACCGTTGGATTCTCGGCGGTGACGTCGTCCTACAAGATCGGAGCGTGCAACTCGACGTTTCGGGATGCAGGTCTCGTCACCTACCCGGGATCAACCGTGGCTGGTGCCTCCGCGACGTCGATGGTTGCCGGTTGGAACAATCGTGTCACCGGCGTCTTCATATCCTGAGTCCGCTCCATCGGTTCGCGGCAGGCTCCGGGAGGTGGAGTCTGACGTTCGCCGATCGCGCTCTGACGGCGAGCTCAGGCTCGATTGCTCGGCCTGATGCGAAGCTTGACCGCGAGGTCGTCCATCCTCGTTCCTCCAATCTGCGGCTGTCCCCCGCAGCGTCGCCCAGGTCTTGGGGTCCCGGCGCTGGCACCACTGTGACACCCAATAGATTCCAAGTCAATTGTCAGGCGCAATTGTTTGGATTCAAACCGAGGCGGATTAAAGGCTAAGACGCGGTCGGTGCCCGGGTGCGACCGTCATCTTCGAGGTCGAACGCGAAGTCGATCGGCAACGATGGGGTCGGCGGCAACGCCGTCGCCGTCGCCGCGTGGGCTCGGTCGTGGTCGACGCCGTTCACGCGCAGGATGCCTTCGACGATGCGGCGTTCGTCCTCGGGCGCGTGCACGCCGGCATGGATGTCGTAGGCGCCGGCCGCCATCAGCCACACCAGTTGGCTCCACGCCAGCGGATGCAGATCGTCGATGATGTGGTACGCACCGGCGGCGACGGCCTTTTCGATGTCGCGCAGACCGAACGGGCCGAAGCCGAGCCGCATGCGGCCGACGAGCAGGTCGACGTGCTCGAACCACCACCGATAGATCGGGTTGTGCACCAGCTCACTGATGACGAAGCGCACGGAGTTGGCGATGATGCGCACGGGATCGGTCTCGCCCAGCTGGGCGGTGATGAGGTCGTTGCGCTGACCCGTGTTGTGGATCAGGCAGTCGAGCGCGTCCTGAGCGAGGGCTTCTTTGGTCGCGTAGTAGTTGTAGAAGGTGCCGAAGCCGATGTCGGCCGCGTCGGTGATCTGCTGGATCGTGGTGCCATCGACGCCTTGGCGGGAGATCAGATCGTGGGCAACCTCGCGCAGGCGCAATCGCGTGTTGCGCTGGCGGACCTCGGTGCGGCTCGGGCGGTTCACGTCGGACACGGCGGCGACCTTACCCGGCGGAATCCGTGATGACATCACTCTTGACGAACGATCGAAAATGATGAAGGATCACTTTCGAAGTTCTTTATGTCGCTCGACGCGTGGGGGTTCATGTCGTCGGGCCCGCTTTGACGAGTCCCAGGAGGCTGCCATGACGATGGTCGACAGTCAGGTCGAGTCCGACCTGATCGCGCGAACTCGCGCGCTGATACCCGAGCTGCGCGCTCGCACCGACGACGCGACCGCACTCCGACAGGTACCCGACGACACGATCGCCCTGGTGAAGGCAGCCGGTTCGCTGCGGACGGTACAGGCGACCCGCAACGGGGGATTCGGCGCGGGGATGCGCACCCATCTGGAAGTGGTCGCGTCCCTGTCCGAGGGTTGCGCCGCCACGGGTTGGGTTGCCGGCGTCGTCCAGGCCCACTCGTGGCTGCTGTCCCACTTCCCGGTGCAGGCCCAGGACGATGCCTACGGCGGCGACCCCGATGCAGTGGTGGCCGCGGTCATCGGTCCGCGTGGCACTGCGGTCACCACCGACGGCGGCTACATGCTGAGTGGGTTCTGGCCATTCGCGTCGGGTAACCGCAACAGCGACTGGCTGTTGCTCGGCGGTGTCGTGCGCAACGAGGCCGGCGACGTGGTCGACGAGGGCGACTTCCTCGTCCCGACGTCGGCCGTCGAGCAGTTCGACGACTGGTTCGTCAACGGCCTGACGGGCACGGGCTCGAGCTCGGTGAAGATCGAGAACCTCTACATCCCCGAGCACCGCTTCTTGTCGCTGCCCGGTCTGATCATGGGCAACAGCCCCGGGATGGGAGCGCACGGCGGCGATTGGAACCAGCGGTGTGCACCGGTGCCCGTGCTGGCGCTCGCGCTGACCGGCGCCGCGATCGGCATCGCCCGTCAGGCGCTGCGCGACTTTCCTGCCGTCGTGAAGGGCAAGACGATCGCGTACACGGCCGACGACCAGTACTCGCATCCGCTCACGCACATCCAGGCGGGAAACGCAGCGATGCTGATCCACGAGGGCGAGCTGATCCTGTTCAACTGCGCGGATCAGATCGACGCGGCCGCGCGGGAAGAACGTCAACTCGACTTCAACACCAGGGCGCGCATGCGGCTCGATTGCGCCCAGGGTGTGCGCCGTTGCCTCGAGGGCGTGGAGGTCCTGTTCCACGCCAGCGGGGCGTCGGGCATCCGACTCGCCAGCCCACTCACGCGTGCAGTCGCCGATCTGCGCGCGATCAACCAGCACGGCCTGCTCAACCTGGAGACCAATCAGGAGCTGTACGGCCGTGTGGTCCTCGGCCTCGAGCCGAACACGCCGCTGATCTAGTGGTGCTGGTCTCGTGGCGCTGATCTTGTCAGCCGACAGCTTGGGCGACGAACGGGTTGTCGATCGCGCCGATGCCGCTGATCTCGATGCGGACGCGCGACCCCGGGTTGACGCAACGCGGCGGCTTCATCACGAAACCGACGCCCGCCGGCGTGCCGGTCGCGATGATGGTTCCGGGCAGCAGGGTGAACGCCGTCGACAGGAACTCGATCAGCTCCCAGCAGTTGGTGATCATCAGGCCCGTGCTCGCGTCCTGGCGCAGGTCGTCGTCGACCCAGGTGCGGATCTGCAGGTCGTGCGGGTCGGGCACCTCGTCGGCGGTCACCATCCACGGGCCGATCGGGCCATGGGTGTCCCACGACTTGCCCATGGTCATCGTCGGATTGGCCGTCTGCCAGTCGCGCACCGAGACGTCGTTCACCACGAGGTAGCCGGCGACGTACTCGTGCGCGTGTTCCTTGCGAACCCCGCGACACGAGCGGCCGATGACCACCCCCAGCTCACCCTCGTAGTCGACGAGGGTCGGCGCGACGGTCGGCACATCGACCGGGTCGAACGGTCCGGTGACGCACGTGACCTGCTTGTTGAAGACGGTCGGCATCGCCGCTTTCTGCATGCCCGATTCGGCGACGTGGGCCGAGTAGTTGAGGCCGATCGCGAGGAACGTCGGCGGCATCGCGATCGGAGCCTGCAGACGCACGTCGGCGAGAGCGATCCTCGCCGCAGTGGACGCCTGCGCGCCGACCCGATCGAGCACTCCCTCGCGGAGCACGTCGCCGAGATCGGTCGGAAGGCTCGGGTCGGCTCCGCCGACGTCGACGATCTCGTGGCTCTCGACGATGCCGAGCCGCGTGCGGCCGTCGTGGGTGAACTTGGCGATCTTCATCCGTTTCCCTTCATTGCTTCGGCGATGGCCTCGATGTCGCGTGGCTCGACGAAGTCGTGCGGCACCGGTGGCCCCCATGAGTACAGCGACTTGTCGGGCGCCCAGTCGCGGGCCTCCCATTCGGCGGAGGTGGGGATTTGATCGAGGTCGGCGTAGTACTCGGCGTAGTTCCCGGCGGGATCGCGGAAGTACCAGAACAGGTTCGAGCCGAGGAAGTGCCGGCCCAGGCCCCACACGCTGCGATCGGGATCGACGGCGAGCAGGTTGTGTGCGCCGCGACCGATCTCGTCGACGTCGTTCACCATCCACGACGAGTGATGGAAGAACGGCACGGGCGAGTTGACGAGCGCCACGTTGTGATGGTCCTCCGAGCAGCGCAGGAAGGCGATGATGCCGGCGGACGTGTCGCTGACGCGGAATCCGAGCACATCGGTGAGGAAGGCCATGCTGGCTCCGATGTCAGTGGTGCCGTAGAGGACGTGGCCGAGCTTGCGCGGTTGCGCGGGACCACTGGCGAAGATCGCCGGGGCTCGTTCGCCGGGGCGCACGGACCGGCCCGGCGTGTTCATCAACGGCGATTCGTACGGCGCATGGCGCACTTCGTCCCGCACCGCCACCCTGGCCCGGATGCCGACGACAGGCTCGACGACGGCGATGCTGCCGTCGTCGCCGGCTTCGACTGCGAGTCCGGCGGTGGCGGCGTTGGACGCAATGCGATCCAGGTCGTCCTGGCTCTCGGCCTTGAGCGTGTACTCGACGAGCTGGCGGTACGCGGTCTCGACCAGGCGGAGCTGATCGCCTCCGTCGGCAGTCGCGAACACGCCCGGTGCCGAGTTCGACAGCCCGAACTCCTTGTAGAAGTCGCCGGTCGCGGCGACGTTGGGCACGCCGACGGTGATCTCAGCCAAACCCTGCAATGCCATGACGCCCCCTGGAACGTGGTCGGAAACGGTGTCCCATGGTTGTAGACGTTGAATTTCGACATGTCAAGAAAATTTCGACATTGCGCTCTGTAAACGAAAGTGTTTCAATCACACCGTGATTGCCTGCGGCAGCGAGTCGCCAGAACCAACACAACAAACCTGAGGGGGAACGAGATGGATCACAACGAAGGCGAGCAGTTCGGCCCGATCTACAGCCGTCGGTACGTGCTTGCGATGGGGGGCGGCGCGGCGTTGGCCGCGGTGCTCGCAGCATGCGGCAGCGACAAGAAGTCCACGGCCACGACGTCCGCACCGGCCACGACAGCCGGGTCGGCGACGACCGTCGCGTCGACGTCGGCGACGACCGCCTCCACGACAGCAGGTTCGACGGCAGGTTCGACGGCAGGTTCGACGGCAGGTTCGACGGCAGGCTCCGGCACGCCGGCCGTGGGCGGCACCAACGCGGCCACGTTCGGCGGCGGTGGCGGCGACGGCACGTTCAAGATCGGTTTCACCGCGCCGCTCACCGGCCCGCTGGCCGGCTTCGGCGAGGCCAACGACTTCATCCTCGAGGGCATCAACGAGCTCGTCAAGGACGGCATCATGATCGGCGACAAGAGCTACGCCGTCGAGATCATCGTCAAAGACGTCGAGTCGAACTCCGATACGGCGGCATCGCGGGCGAGCAGCCTGATCCTCGACGACAAGGTCGACATGATGGTCGCGATCGCCACCCCGGAGATGATCAACCCCGTCGCCGATCAGTGCGAGGCCAACGGCGTGCCGTGCCTCACCACGCTGGCGCCATGGCAGCCGTACTTCCTCGGGCGCGGCGGCGACCCGGCCAAGGGCTTCGATTGGACGTACCACTTCTTCTGGGGCGCTGACCAACTCGTCGGCGTCTTCACCGAGATGTGGAACGCGGTCTCGACGAACAAGAAGCTGGGTCTCCTCTGCGGAAACGATCCGGACGGCAATGCGCTCGCCGATGCCAAGACCGGCTACCCGGCCGGAGCGTCGGCTGCGGGTTACACGGTGGTCGATCCGGGCCGCTTCACGGTGCTGTCCGACGACTACTCCAGCATCATCGGTCAGTTCAAGGACGAGGAGGTCGAGATCCTCACGGGAATCCCGCTGCCTCCTGATTTCGCCACGTTCTGGACCCAGGCCAAGCAGCAGGGCTTCAACCCCAAGCTGGTCACGATGGCCAAGGCGATCCTGTTCCCCTCTGCCGTCGAGGCGCTCGGCGACTCGGGCGACGGGCTCGCGAGCGAGATCTGGTGGACGCCCAACCATCCGTTCAAGAGCTCGCTGACGGGCATCAGCGCCAAGGACCTGTCCGATCAGTACGAGACCGCAACCGGCAAGCAGTGGACGCAGTTCGTCGGGTTCGTGCACGCCTTGTTCGAGCAGGCATTCGACGTGATCGCCCGCGCGGGCAGCACCGACAAGCAAGCGCTCGCCGACGCCGCCGGGGCGACCAAGCTCGACACGATCGTCGGCCCGTTGGAGTTCGGCGCCGCCGGCCTGCCCAAGAACATCTCGACGACCGCGCTGGTCGGCGGGCAGTGGCAGAAGACCGACGGAGGCAAGCACCCGTTCGATCTGGTCGTCACCAACAACAGCTTGTCGCCGGAGATTCCCAAGACCGGCGAACTCAAGCCGCTGGCCTGAGGGTCGCCGGCAGATGCTGCTCGATGTCGTCAACGTCTCGAAGCGGTTCGGCGGCTTCCGGGTGATCGACGACCTCTCCTTCCAACTCGCGGAAGGGGAGGCGCTCGGCATCGTCGGGCCGAACGGGGCCGGCAAGACAACGCTGCTGAGCCTGATCGCCGGCGACTTGCGCGCCGACGGCGGTCAGGTGCTGTTGAACGGCGTCGACATCGTTCGCCTGCCCGCGCATCGGCGCTGCCGGCTCGGCATCGGGCGCACGGCACAGATCCCCCGTCCGTTCGGGGGACTGACCGTGTTCGAGAACGTTCTCGTCGGCAGCACGTTCGGCGCCGGAGACCGCCTGACCAGTGGGGCCACCACCGAGGCGGCTGCTGTCGCCGCGCTGGAGACGGCGAGCATGCTCGACAAGGCCAACGTTCCCGCCGGCGCGCTGACGCTCCTCGACCGCAAGCGGCTCGAGCTCGCGCGCGCGTTGGCGGTGCAGCCGACGGTGCTGCTGCTCGACGAGATCGCGGGCGGGCTCACCGAAGCCGAGGCGCAGGCGTTGGTCGACACGATCAGCGACATCCGCGCCACAGGGGTTGCGATCGTGTGGATCGAGCACATCATGCACGCGTTGCTGCGGGTGGTCGACCGGATGATGGCGGTCGATGCCGGCCGCAAGCTGATCGAGGGAGATCCGACCGAGGTGATGGCGTCGACCGAGGTTCGCTCGGTGTACCTCGGGGACGATCTCGAGGTCGGCGGCGGATCTGACGTCGGCGGGAGCAGCGGATGACCGATGCGATCCTGAGCGTCGAGTCGCTGGATGTCGTCTACGGCGACTTCCAGGCGCTCTTCGGCGTCAGCCTGCACGTCGAGGCCGGCGAGACCGTGTCGATCATCGGTGCCAACGGAGCCGGCAAGTCGACGCTGCTCAACGCGATCACCGGACTCGCCACGGTGAAGGCCGGCACCGTTTCATACAAGGGTGCGTCGCTCGGCGCGCTGGCGCCTCACAAGCGCGTTGCGGCCGGCATCGCGATGGTGCCCGAGGGCCGCCGGATCTTCCAGTCGCTGACGGTGGAGGAGAACATCGTCGTCGGCGGCCACACCGCCCGATCCGGGCCGTGGAACATCGACGCGGTCATGGCCGCGTTCCCGTTGTTGGAGCGCTTGCGCAGGCGGCGCACCGACGGATTGTCAGGGGGTGAGCGGCAGACGCTCGCGATCGGCCGCGCGTTGATGGCCAACCCGGATCTGATCCTGCTCGACGAGGTGTCGCTGGGCCTCGCCCCGATCGTGGTGAAGCAGGTCTACGACGCGATTCCGACCGTCAAGTCCAACGGCACCACGGTCCTGCTCGTCGAGCAGGACGTCAAGCGCGCGCTCGACGTCGCCGACCGCTTCTACTGCCTGTTGGAGGGACGCATCTCCTTCAGCGGCAGGCCGGGAGAGGTGTCCCAGGAGCGCATCACCGACGCCTACTTCGGTCTCCCCGGCTCGCACTCGAGCGGTGGGCGCTGATGGTCTGGCTCAACGCCGTCCTCCAGGGCACGCTCGTCGGCGGTCTGTACGCGTTGTTCGCGACAGGGTTGTCGCTGGCATTCGGCGTGATGCGCTTCGTCAACCTCTCCCACGGCGACCTCGCGGTCGCCAGCGCGTACATCGCGATGTCGCTCAGCGCGACGTTGGACTGGAACCCGCTCGTGATCCTCGTGATCGTCCTGCCCGGCGCGCTGGTCGTCGGCTACCTCCTGCAGCGCCTCTTGTTCGACCGCATCGTCGGGGTCGATCCGTCCTTCCAGATCGTTGCCACGTTCGGGCTCGGCGTCGTGATCGAGAACCTGCTGTACGAGAAGTACACCGCCGATACGCAAGGCCTCGACGTCGGCAGCCTCAAGCTCTCCGGCTTCAAGATCAACGACAAGATCAGCATCGGTTGGTTGCCGCTGATCACGCTCGGCTGCGCCGTCCTGGTGCTGTCCGGGCTGGCGCTGTTCATGCGCCGCACGCGTCTGGGCCGCGCGTTCCGCGCGACATCCGACGATGCCGACGCAGCACGGCTGATGGGGATCGACATCCGCACCGTGTGGGGCGTGGCGATGGCGTTCGCCGTCGCAACGGCTGCGTTGGCAGGTGTGTTGTACGGCACCCGCTCGTCGTTCGATCCGTTCGGCGGCCCCGTGCGGTTGATCTACGGGTTCGAGGCCGTGATCATCGGTGGCCTCGGCTCGCTCTGGGGCACGCTGATCGGCGGCGTCATCCTCGGTGTCGCCCAGGCCATCGGCCGTCAGATCGACCCGCAGTACGGCGAGCTCGCCGGCCACTTCGTGTTCCTCGCGATCTTGGTGTTCCGGCCCACCGGCCTGTTCGGAAAGGGGCAGCTGCGATGAGCGAGTTCCGGAGCGGTTTCCGCGTCGTGCGCGGTTCGCCGGCGAGCCGCGTCTGCCTGGTGGTGCTGCTCGCGCTGATCGCCGTGCTGACCTCTGTTCCATCGTGGGCAGAAGCGGCGACGCAGCGGCGGATGGTGGAGTTGTTCACGCTGCTCTCGCTGGCGCAGATGTGGAACCTCCTCGCCGGTTTCGCCGGGCTCGTCTCGGTCGGCCAGCAAGCCTTCGTCGGCCTGGGCGCGTACGGAATGGTCGCACTCGTCAACGTGCATGGCCAGAACCTGTACTGGTCGGTGCCGATCAGCGCGTTCATCGCCGCAGTGCTGTCGATCCCGATCGCACTGGTCGCGTTCCGGTTGCGCGGCAGCTACTTCGCGATCGGTACTTGGGTGATCGCCGAGGTGGCCAGCCTCATCATCGTCCAGCAGACATCGCTGGGTGCCGGCAGCGGAGTCTCGCTGAAGGTCGCCGGATTCGACCTGGAGACGCGGCAGCACGCCACCTACTGGCTCGCGCTCGTCGCGGGAGTCGGCGCATTGCTGATCGCTTACCTGATCCTGCGCTCCAAGCTCGGCCTGCAGATGCAGGCCATCCGCGACGACGAAGCCGGCGCGCGCGGCCTCGGCGCCAACGTCTACAGGACCCGCCTGATCGTGTGGGTGATCGCGTCCTTCTGGACCGCGTTCACGGGCGCCGTCTACTACCTGTCGAACCTGCGGGTGCAGCCCAAGGACTCGTTCAGTGTGGCCAACTGGACGGCCCCGATCGTCATCATCGTCGTGATCGGCGGCATCGGAACGCTGGAGGGGCCGGTCATCGGAGCGCTCGTGTATTACATCCTGCGCGAGTACTTCAAGGACTACCACACGTGGTACACCGTCGGCAGTGGGGTGGTCGCGGTCGCTGCGGCTCTCTACTTGCAGCCCGGCATCTGGGGAACGATCCGCCGCGCGCTGAAGGTCGATCTGTTCCCGGTACGCCGCCGGCTTGTTCGCCAGGCGGACACACACGTCGAAAATGGTGGTTGAATGCGAACGTTGTCCGACGTGGAGAAAGAACCCTTGCCCACCACACAGTCCGAACGGGTGCTCCGACTGCTTCGCGCCGACATCTTGTCCGGCGATCTGGCCCCCGGCGAGCCACTCCGCTTCGGCATGCTGTGCAAGCGCTACGACGTCAGCGTCGGTGTCGCCCGTGAGGTGCTCACGCACCTGGCCGCGCTCGGATTCGTCGTCGCCGAGCCGCAGCACGGCTTCAAGGTGGTCAGCGTCACGGTCGACGACCTGACCGATCTCACCATCGCCCGCTGCGAAGTCGAGTGCGCCGCGCTCGCGCTGTCGATCAAGCACGGCGACGTGGCATGGGAGTCCAAGGTCGTCGCCAGCAGCCACAGCCTGCAACGCACGCCACATCTCGACAGTGGCGAGGGTGGCGACGGTTGGAAGGCGAACATGCGATGGATCGCGGCCCACAACGAGTTCCACGCGTCGTTGCTGGCTGCCTGCCCGTCGAAGCGTCTTACCGCCGCGGCGGCGACGATGCGGGATGCCGCGGAGATCTATCGATCTCGATCCGCCGAGTTGGATCGGTCGTCTCGCGACTACGACGGTGAGCACCGGCGCCTCTCCGATGCGGTGCTCGACCGCGACATCGCGGCGGCGACATCGTTGCTGCGGACTCACCTCGAGACGACGGCCGAACGTCTCGTCGCACAGCTGTCCGCGCCGGTCGAACGTTGACGGTCGTTTGCGCGAGCGGACGTTTGCACATTCCGCCTCCGCGGAGCGCGTGTGAGCGGACAGGTCGCTCAGCGCCGCTCCGCGGAGGCGGTTTGCGCGAGCGAACCAGCGCCGAATGCTCCGCGGGCCGCGAACTTGGCTGCTCATCGCGCCATCCGGGAGCGATCAGCAGCCAAGTTCCACGGCGGACGCCGAGACCGTGAGCCTCAGGCGACGACGCGGGCGTCGCGCAACGCGGCGATCCGGTCGCCGAACCCGCGCTCGGCGAGGATCTCGTCGGTGTGCTGGCCGAGCGCCGGCGCCGGTCCGCCG
>Ga0075365_10001499_pt1 | contig 10656 bp, 17 predicted proteins | sample EndMetdeltDD1765_FD_71387 | JGI IMG/M metagenome (GOLD analysis project Ga0075365, IMG submission 71387) | Populus endosphere microbial communities from Tennessee, USA - Endosphere MetaG P. deltoides DD176-5 | ecosystem: Host-associated > Plants > Roots > Endosphere | place: USA: Tennessee... | reverse complement strand
ACGTGAGGGATCCCGTAGGCGTCGTAGATCAGCTTCAAGCCGGGCTCGCCGGTGTCCTCCTCGTGGGCGTCGCCGATCGGCGCGAAGTCCTCGGGCAGGAAGAGGTCGTTGATGTCCGACTTCGTGACGTTGTCGCGAAGCGGGGTGAGGCCGCTGTAGAGCGGGAGCTGGTCGGTCGAGTTCTCGCTGAACGGCAGCCCGCCATAGTTGCCCGGCGGGAGGATGTAGCGGGCCGTGTCCTCCTTGCCCTTGCCGGCCGCCGTCGCGACGGCGGGAACGATCGCGGCCGCCAGCGCGACGATCGCAACGACCAGAACCGAACCAACTCGCCTCACCTGAGTCTCCTCCCAATCACGCGTGCTGCCCACACGCACCATCAACCCACGAGGCGGCCGAGTATGCCAAACCGTGGTCGATCCAGGGGCGGTTCCCGCCGCCCGGACCGACGCGGCGGCAACGCGACGGCGATAATCGCCTGGGATGAGCAGCGCCGAGACGGTCCAGAACGAAGCGATCGGCCGGATCGGGATCGTCGGCGGCGGCTTCATGGGAAGCGGGATCGCAGAGTCCGCGGCGGTCGCCGGGATCGGCGTCGCGCTGATCGACGTCGACGAGGCGGCGCTCGATCGCTCGCGCGAGCGGATCGCGACCTCGCTCGCGCGGGCCGTCGAGCGCGGCAAGCTCGACGACGCCGCCCCGGTGCTCGGGCGGATCGACTTCGCGGCCGGCCTCGATGCCCTCGAGGGCGCCGAGTTCGTCGTCGAGGCGGTCCCCGAGGTCGCCGACCTCAAGCGTGAGGTCTTCGCGGCGATCGCCGAGCGGGTCGGCGACGAGGTCGTGATCGCCTCCAACACCTCGTCGATCCCGATCGCCGAGCTCGCCGCCGCGACCGACAGGGCCGACCTCGTCTGCGGGCTTCACTTCTTCAGCCCGGTCCCGGTGATGAAGCTGGTCGAGGTCGTCGTCGCGCTCGACACCTCGGCCGCCACCGAGGTGCGCGCCTTCGCGCTCGCCGAGCGCATGGGCAAGCAGCCGATCCGGACGAAGGACCGCTCCGGCTTCGTCGTGAACATGCTTCTGATCCCCTACCTGATGGCGGCGATCCGGATGCTCGAGGAGGGCTTTGCCTCCCGCGAGGACATCGACGCGGGCATGCAGCTCGGCTGCGGTCACCCGATGGGCCCGCTCGCGCTCTGCGACCTGATCGGCCTCGACGTCCTCTACGCCGTCGGCAGCAGTCTCTACGACGAGTTCAAGCGCGACGAGTACGCGCCGCCGCCGCTGCTCAAGCGGATGCTCGCCGCCAACCGGCTCGGCCGCAAGTCAGGACGCGGCTTCTACGAGTACGACCCCGCCGCCGCCGGATGAGGAGGACGCGATGGCGCTGACGATCTGGCACAACCCGAGCTGCAGCACCTGCCGCAAGACGCTCGCCCGGATCATCGACGCCGGAATCGAGCCGGACGTCCGCCGCTACCTCGACGAGCCGCCGAGCCCTGCCGAGCTCGATGCCGCGCTCGATCGCCTCGGACTCGAGCCCTGGGAGCTGACCCGGATGAAGGAGCCGCTCGCCGCCGAGCTCGGCCTCGCCGACCTCGCTCGCGACGCCGCGACGCGCGAGGGCTGGATCGCCATCCTCAGCGCCAACCCGCGCCTGATCGAGCGCCCGGTGGTGCTCGCCGACGACGGCCGCGCCGTCCTCGCCCGCCCGCCCGAGAAGGTGAGCGAGCTGCTCTGAGAGCCTGGGTCATCTGACCACTTGCGCCATGGCTCATCCGATCGTCAGCACCCCACGGCTGGAAGCGGCGACCGAGCGGATCCGGCCGATCGCCATGGCCCTCCCCGGCGTCGTCGAGAAGCGCTCCCACGGCGTCCCGACGTTCTTCACGGCCGCCGGGCGGAAGGGCCGCACGTTCGCATCGGTGCACGACGAGCGCGAGTGGTTCGAGGGGCGTCTCTGCCTCTGGGCCGCCGGACCGAAGGAGCTTCAGGAGGCGCTCGTAGCCGATGGGCCCGAGCGCTTCTTCATCCCTCCCTACGTCGGCCACCGCGGCTGGGTCGGCCTCCGCCTCGACCTGCCGGAGGTCGACTGGAACGAGGTCGCCGGCGTCATCGAGGACGCCTACGCGTTCATCGCCGAGCGCTGAAGGAGTCGCGTTCCCTAACCGAGCGGGGCGCGGAGCAGCGGCGCGGTGGTCGGGGCGTCGGAGCCGCCGCGCGGCTCGCGGGTGACCATGACCGCATCGCCACTCTCGAGCCCGGCGGGAATCGCCGCGACGCCGGCGCCGGCTCGATCGACGACGAATGTCGTCGAGGGCTCGATCACATCCCCGTCCCGGATCCAGACCTGGTAGACGCCGCTGCCGCCGGGCTGCGGCAGGCCCGTGGTGCGCAGCGTGCCGGCGTCGCCGCTGCGGACGACCGTCGCCTCGGTACCCGCAGGCGCCGACGCGGTTGCCCGCGCGGTCACGGTCGTCTCATCGGCTTTGCCCGACTGGCCTGCTACGTAACCGATGGCGCCGCCGACCACGAGCACGCCTGCGGCGACATACGCCAGACCGGGACGAAGCGTCCGGGCCACGGCGTCGCGCCATCTGCCGGGAACCGTGGTGGTCGCGTCGGCCGCGCGCGCCTCGGCGCGCACCGCTGCAAGCAGCCGCCGCCGCAGGCGGGCGGGCGGCTCGTGGGGCTCGACCGACGCCGGTAGCACCTCGATCGCGGCGCCGATCCAGCGCAAGTCGCTGCGACAACGCTCGCAGCCGGCGACGTGGCTTTCGACCGCCTCGCGCTCAGCCGGATCGAGGGCGCCGAGCACGTATCCGGCAAGCTCCTCCTCCCAGGCCCGGTGATCGGCGGCGCTCACAACATCTCCTCCGCCAGACCGGCCCGGATCTTCTCCAGGCCGAGCCGCATCCTTCCCTTGACGGTGCCGATCGGCATCTGCAGCATCTCGGCGATCTCGGAGTGGGTGAAGCCGCCGAAGTACGCGAGCTCGATCACCTGCGACTGTTCGCCGGGGAGCTCGTCGAGGCGGCCTCTCACCTCTTTCGCGGTCTCGCGGCGGATCGCCTCGGCTTCGGTCTGATCCGCCGACGGCTGCTTCTCGATCAGCTCTCCCCCGTCCATCGCCAGCTTCGGCGTGCGCTTCGCCGAGCCGCGCCGGAGTGCGTCGATCGCGCGGTTGCGGACGACGCCGAAGACCCAGTTGCGGACGCTGCCCCGCAGCGGGTCGTAGCGGGCGCCGGAGCGCCAGATCGACAGGAACGCCTCCTGGGTGGCGTCCTCGGCAGCACGCGGGTCGCCGAGGATCCGATAGGCGAGCGAGTAGGCGGCACCGCCATGGCGGTCGTAGACGACCTCGAAGGCGCGTTGCTCGCGATCGCGCACGAGTCCCATCAGCTCCTCGTCGGCGAGAGCCGCCAGATGGCGCATTCGCTTCATCTGCCCCGGTCTACGCAGGCGCACGGTGATCGGATCATCCCGCGCAAGACGCCGAATCTGTCCAGGTCGCGAGGCCGCCGCCCGGAGCGGGCGGCGGCCCTTGCGCTACTCCGTCTCGTACTTGAACGAGACCCCGAGGCGGACCCGGAATCCGGAGATCTTGCCGTCCTCGATCGTCACGTCCTGGCGGACGACCTCGGCGACCCGCAGGTCCCGCACCGTCCCGCCGACCGTCTCGACGGCGTTCTTCGCCGCCTGCTCCCAGGAATCCGAGCTGACGCCGACGACCTCGGTCACGCGGTAGACGCTCTCTGCCATCTGATCCTCCTCCGATCGGGGCTTTCGCCCCTACCTTCGCAGATGGCCGGCCCCCTGGACCAACTTTTTACCGACCGATTACTGCGGCTTGAGAGCCAGGAGCGAGATTGAGGCATCCACCGACAGGAGGAGATCTGAACATGGCCCAGATAATCGTCACGGCCGAGGGACCCGAGAAAAGCGAAGTCACCGAGGTGCATCGCGAGCGGATCGTGCCGGCTGACTTCGAGAGCGACGCGGCAAGCTCCCTGCTGATCGAGCGGATCGGCTGGGCGCTCAGCGACGCCGACACGATCGAGCACCGGGAGGACTGGGGACGCCGGTCCCCTGCTTCCCCCGCGGCCTGAATCCATCGCGCGGCAGAGAGGCCCCGCTCACCAGAGCGGGGCCTCTCGTCTGCCTAGGCCTCCGCGCCCGCCGCCAGGGTCCGCTCGAGGTTGTCGAAACAACTGCTCCAGCCGCCCTCGTGCGAGCGCACCATCTCCTCGTCGAGGAGCGAGCTGTGCGTGAAACGGACCTCGGTGGCGCCGTCGCTCTCCTCGAACTCGATCTCGATCAGGGTCTCGTGCGGCACGTCGTCCCAGGTCCACGTGAACGCGAGCCGCTGCGGCGGATCGACCACCGTGTAGCGGCCACCGCCGCCGTGCTCGACGCCTTCGCCGGGATCACGCATCACGACCCGGACGTTGCCGCCGACGCGGAGATCGACCTCGGCTTCGCTCGTCTCCCAGTCGCGCTCGGCGTGCCACCACCGGCGCATCACCTCCGGGTTGGTCCAGGCATCGAAGACGCGCTGGACGGGCGCCTGGTACGTGCGTTTCATGCGCAGCGTCGTCTTCACTGATCTCCCTCGGGCGATCACGCAGCCGCGCTCTGCGAGGTCGCGTGCTCGTACTCGTCGTGACGGTTCCACCAGCCGTAGGGCTCGGTCTGCGGGTAGCCCTCCGGCGAGTCCTCCCAGATCTCCTGCCGCCCGAACGCGGTGATGTCGAGGTAGTTCCAGGTGCTGCCCATCTGCTCGTCGCCGCGCCCGTCGACGAAGTAGGTGCGGAAGATCCGCTCGCCGTCGCGGAGGAAGGCGTTGGTCCCATGCCATTCGTCGACGTCGAAATCGGCGTCGAAGTCATCGACGAGCGTGTACCAGGGGATCTCCGCCCACCCCATCTTCGCCTGCAGGCGCCGGATCTCCGCCTGCGGAGCACGGGAGACGAACGCGAGGGTCGTGTCGCGGGCGCTGAGGTGGGCGGGGTGGGCGACCTGGTCGGCGACCATCGAGCAGCCGGGGCAGCCGGCCTCGGGCCAGCCATTGACGCCGGGATCGAAGAAGAAGCGATAGACGATCAACTGGCGCCTGCCCGCGAACATCTCGTCGAGACCGATCGGGCCGTCGGGACCTTCGAACGCGTATTCCTTCTCGACCGCCGTTCTCGGCATCCGCCGGCGCTCGGCGGCAAGCGCGTCGCGGGCGCGGGTCAGCTCCTTCTCCTTGACCAGCAGCTCCTCGCGCGCTGACTTCCATTCCTCGGGTGAGACGATCGGCGGCAGGTTCATTTCGGTTCCTCCTCGTTCAGGTACTCGTCGACGACATCGAACAGGCGGCCCCAGAGGGCGCGCTGGCGATCCATCCACTCGGCCGCTTCCCGGAGCGCGTCGAGCTCGAGTGAGAGCCGGTGCGTGCGGCCCTCCACCTCGCGGGTCACGACGCCGGTCTCCTCGAGCACCCTCAGGTGCTTGGAGATCGCCGGCTTCGAGACCTCGAACCCGGCGCTGACATCCCCGACGGTCGCCGGGCCTTCGGCGAGCCGTTCGACGATGCCGCGGCGGATCGGATGCGAGAGCGCCTTGAACGGATCATTAACCACTTGGTTAACGATAGCAGGCTCGTTGAACGAGCGCGGCCCTCCCCGCGACGACCCTCTCGTCGGTCTCAGCGCTCGACAAGCACCAGAAGCGTCTCGGGGCGAACCCCGTCGTGCTTCATCGCCGCCGCGGCATCCTCGCCCTGCAGCGCGGTTTCGAGCGTGTCCATGTCGGGCGTCTCGATCAACACGCAGACACGATTCGAGCCCTCCGGGTCACGGAACGCTCGCGCTGACATGCCGTGCGCAGCAAAGAACTCGTCGCGTTTGGACGATGCAAACCAGCGATCGACGTCATCGACCTCGTGGTAGGCGAGTACGGTCTCCATCCTCTTTCCTTTCCACGGCCGTGGCCGCGTGTTGCAGCTTGTCGCGGCGACACGTTATCGGCCTCGAACCGATGAGTTTCCCCGCCGGCAGCGGTCTCATCCGGTGAAGCCAACCCAGCGAAGGAGAGACCATGAGCACCGAGACCACCCAGGCCGTCACCCAGGTTGCGAACGTGATCGTGCCGGTGACCGACCCGGACCGCCAGCTCGCGTTCTATACCGAGACGCTCGGGCTCGAGAAGCGCGCGGACGTCCCGTTCGGCAACGGCGACCGCTGGATCGAGGTCGCGCCGAGCGGCGCCGAGACCCCGATCGCTCTCTGCCCTCCCGGGCCCGGCAACGAGGCCGGCGGCAAGGACACCGGGATCACCCTGCAGACGGCCGACATCGACGCCTACCACGCACAACTGAAGGAGCGCGGCGCCGACGTCGACGCCGAGATCAGCCGGATGGGCGACCCCGTGCCGCCGATCTTCTGGCTCCGCGACCCCGAGGGCAACTCGCTGATGGTCGTCGAGGTCCGCTAGACCACCACGGGGAAAGCTGATCGCGACCACGCAGGCGGCCGGCGTGGCATGGGGAGCGGATGACGGAACGCATGATCGAAGCGAACGGGGTCGAGCTCTGCACCGAGCCGTTCGGGGACCCGGCCGATCCCCCCGTCCTCCTCATCATGGGGATCGGCGCCTCGATGCTCTGGTGGGACGAGGGCTTCTGCGGGCTGCTGGCCGACGGAGGCCGGTACGTGATCCGCTACGACCACCGCGACGTCGGCCGGTCGATCACCTACGAGCCGGGAAGGCCGGAATACACGGGCAGTGACCTCGTCGCCGACGCCGCCGCGATCCTGGACGGCTACGGGATTCCGGCGGCGCACGTGGTCGGGGTCTCGGCGGGCGGTGCGTTCGCGCAGCTGCTGACTCTCGAGCACCCGGAGCGCGTCCTCTCGCTCGCCCTGATCAGCACCTCGCCCGCGGTGTCCACCGATCGGGCGCTTCCGGCACCGACGGAGGCGTTCAACCGGTTCGTGGAGCGCGTCGAGGTGGACTGGTCGGATCCCGAGTCGGTGATCGAGTACCTGGTCGCGTACTCGCGCGTGCTCGGCGGCGGCCAACGGCCGTTCGACGAGTCGGCGGCTCGCGACCTCGCCCGGCGCGAGATCGGGCGAGCACACGATTTCGCCGCGGCGCGGAACCACGACCTGCTCCGGGAGGGGCCGGCGGGGAAGCCGCTTTCCGCCGTGGCCGTCCCGACGCTGGTGATCCACGGAACCGCAGACCCGATGTTCCCGATCGGGCACGGCAACGCGCTTGCGGATGAAATCCCGAACGCCAGCCTCCTGCGGCTGGAGCGAGCCGGCCACGGCGTCGAGCAAGCGGACTGGGAGACCATCGCCGGCGCAATCCTCGACCACACCGGCAAGGGCGGCGGGTAGTGTGAGCGCGAGATCAAGGCGCCGAGGACGACGTCGCAGCGGGCGAGGACGTACCTCGATTCCAGCGGGCTAAGGGCCGCCAGCTCGGCCGGGTGAATCTAGCCCCGGTCGAGCGGTCCGCGGACCCGGAAGGAGCCGCGCATGAACGGATGCAGGCGGCAGAAGTAGGTGTAGGTCGTTCCGCGCTTGATGCTGCCGCCGCTCCGTCCTCGGGCCAGGTTCCCCAACGGCGGCGTCGTGTAGCTGTTGGAGCCGATCGTGACGTTGCTGTTCAGCCCGGTGCCGAAGCCGAGCTGCCCTGAGTCGAAGTCCACCGGGCCGTTCGCCAGCGGATAGCCGATCCCCGAGCCCTTGTTGCACGGAGCGCGGCAGGCGGTGATCGTGTGCCAGACCTGCTCGTCCTGCGACTGACCGAAGAGCGCGTCGCGGTTGGTGAAGGTCAGGGTCCCACCGGGCCGGATCACCGGCGGGCGCATCAGGTTGGCAGGGAAGTCACGCACCGCCGAGAACCCGCCGGTCCCGGAGAAGAAGCTGTTGATGCCGACGCCCGCGGAGGGGGCGGCACCGCCCGAGCGCAGCTTGCGCGGATCCGGGAGCTTGAGATCGCGGCGAGCGGGAGTATCGATGTTCTCCGGCAGTCGACGGTGGGTGAGCGCGCCCCCCTTCTCGTACATCGCTCGCACCGCCCCCGCGTCCTCGAACGGATCCCGGGCCTTCGGGTCGGCGTTCGGGGTCCAGCCGAGCGAGAGGATCCCCATCGACTCGTACCAGGAGGCCCTGCGGACGTCGTAGGTGGCGTTGATCGAGACGGTGTCGCCGGGCTCGAGATGGATCCTCCAGCCGCGCCGGGCGACAGTCATCGCGACGTCCCAGCTCACCGCCCCCTCCGGCTCGTAGTAGTGCGCCTCGGAGCGGAAGAGCCGTTTGACCTCGACCGGTTCGTCACCGTCGGTCGTTCCCGGGTCGGGTCCGTCGCGCGCCACCTGCAGGTCGACGTGGAGGCCGCCGGGATGCAGGTGGCCGCCGGCCGTGAGCAGGGTGACCCCGTCGGTGAAGCTCGAAGGGACCGTCCAGGATCGGTTCGGGCTGATCTTCCCGATCTCCTCGTTGCTCGGATCGCCGGGTTCGGTCGAGACGTCGTCGGGGAAGGTGAACTTGCCGTTGCCGTCGGCGTCGAAGTCGCGCTCGGCGTCGAAGACCGGGTACGCGCCCCCGTTGGCGACGTCCATGAACTCGCCGCGGATCCTCGAGATGTCGGTGCGCTCGGGATCCGTCTGCGGGACCCAGTCGATCTGCCAGGTCAGATAGACCTGACGGCCGGGGCGTGCGGTGAGGTTGTGGAGCATGTGGACGAGGCCCCAGTTGGCCGTCGCATCCAGCCCGATCCCGTAGCCCTGCGGCAGCATCGCGATCGTCTTCTCCTCGCCCGCCGCGAGGACGCCGCCGCCGGGCGGAAGCCAGACGACGTGGTGGAGGTGCAGGTCCCAGACCGCCGGCGTCACCAGCTTCCCGCCCCGCTTTATCTCGACCATGCTCGGCTGGAAGCGGGTGAGAAAGCCCTGGGCGTCGGAGCCCGCCTCGAAGACGCTCTCGTCCAGCGGCCCCCTGACGGCCTCGGCGTGCGGGCAGGCCTTCGTCAGCTCGTAGCGATTCAGGTTCTGGCCGGGCTGCAGCGTGATCGCATCGGTCCGGCAGTTGAACGTCGTCATCCCCGGGTAGCTCGCCGGCTTCAGCACGGGCAGCTTCGCCGCCGCGGGGGCGGCGAGGAAGAGCACGGCCAAGACCGATGCGAACAGCGCGGACGAGACGCGGCGCATCGCGCCATTCTGCATGAAACGCCGGTCGCGTGTGGATAACCGCCGGAGAACGCAGAACGCCGAGCCGCTTGCGCGAACCCGGCGTTCGGTCCTCAGCGCTGAAAGCGACTCAGGCGGCGGTGACGTTAGCCGCCTGCGGGCCCTTCTGGCCCTCTTCGAGGTCGAAGGTGACCTTGTCGCCCTCGGCGATCCGCGTTCCGGGGGCGAGGCCATTGACGTGGACGAACGCGTCCTTGCCACCACCCTCGACCTCGATGAAGCCGTAGCCCTTGTCGTCGTTGAACCACTTCACGGTTCCGGTTGCCATCTGGGTTCCCTCCTTGGGGATCTAGTGCCGGTCCTTATGAGGAGCAATGCGCTCGGCACCAACCCATCGAAAAAACAAGCCCTGTGAAAAAGCCGCCTCCGTTGGCGGCACGCGCCGAAGTGTAGGGAACGCCGTTCACTTTCGATTGAGGACCGCCGTGGCGCTTCGCTCCCACCTGTAAATGGACGCCAAGGCGTCCCCTTTCTTGCCTGACGTGCAGGCCCGATCGAGCTCGGCCTCGAGTCGATGCCAGGCTCGATCGTTCATGTCGGGACGCTGGTGGTCCGGCATCGAGTGTCGCAGGGCGTCGATGCGGCGGACTGCCGCGGCGAGTTCGTGGCCGACGCCCGGAATCGAGATGTTCATCGCTTCATATCTCGGTCGGCTCGGTCGTCTCGCCTCCGGGGTCGGAGCGATCCTCGTCCGGGCCCGGCAGATCGTCGCCCGGTGTCGCCTGCGCCCGACGCAGGCGACCTTCCGCCCCGTCGCGCGCCTGCTCCAGCTCTCGGAGCCGAGCGAAGCTCGTCATCGTGGGCCCGCGGGTCTTTGACTCGTACAGAGCATGTTGCTCCCGCGCGCGCTGCGCTGTGACGGCCAACTCGCTGGTCCGCTGCTCCCGCCGCCGCGCCGCCTCGATCTCGGCTCTCATCGCTCCTCCTCTCAGCCCCCAGGAAGAAGTGCTCGACGGACGGAGGGGCGGCGACTCGACGGGCTGTGACCCAGACTACTCCTCGCTACGGGCTTGCAACGACGACAAGCCCCGCGTGATCTTGCGGCGGCCGCTTCAGTTGGCCGCCGAGGTCACGCACCGGAAGGCAGCGTTGAAACCATTGGTCCCGCCGGGAATGATCTGGCGAGACGCGTTTTCCTCGAGGAAGGCCGTGAAGGTCGAGTTGCTCTCGCGCCAGTGGCCGGACACCCACTGCGCGTCTTGGGAGGCACCGAGGTGATCGAAGACGAGCGCCAGCTCACCATCGCTGAACAGTCGGCGCTGATCGAGGGCGCACGCCTTCAACGCACTCGTGTAAGAGGCCGCCGGGCGCGGATTGACCTCGTAGCAAAGGTCCCCGGCCCGATCGAGGTTGCCCGGGCAGTGCAGGCGATAATCGGATGCCGGCCGTCCATCGAGCTTTGTCGCATCGTCTGCGTG
>Ga0075365_10001498_pt1 | contig 10659 bp, 15 predicted proteins | sample EndMetdeltDD1765_FD_71387 | JGI IMG/M metagenome (GOLD analysis project Ga0075365, IMG submission 71387) | Populus endosphere microbial communities from Tennessee, USA - Endosphere MetaG P. deltoides DD176-5 | ecosystem: Host-associated > Plants > Roots > Endosphere | place: USA: Tennessee... | reverse complement strand
TGGCAAGCAAATGGGGGAATATGCGATTGTTAGAGCCGTACCAATACACAACGAAACGGATCCGTTTCGTTGTGTATTGGTACGGCTCTAACAATCGCATATTCCCCCATTTGCTTGCCAAAGACAAAGTTTACTTTAATTCCGTTAATCTCATTACTCTGATTATTCCCACGAGCTGCTGCCATTATTTGTAGTTCTTGCCATTTGGGATTAAGATCAACAAACAAATTTATCACGAGAAGAACAATAAAGAATCCTCCGAGGGCAAAAAGAACATTGCGTACAAAGCTTTTTTTCTTTTTCAGCTTGGCTCTTTTGGCAGGCATAGTTTTATGGTAAACAAAAGAGAAACATAATACAATGGAGTAACCTAACACCACATATTGCTACAACTGCCTGCGGGGACTGAAGTAACTGTTCTTCTCTCAGCTGATACCATCAAAGGTATTTTATCTTAGAAGATAAGGTAATTAAAGAGTCTAACTAAAATGTTTCCATTCTCGTTTGATCGCCCAGAACCATAGGCCTGCACCGACGACGGTGGTAATCATTGTGGCCATTTGTTGGGCTGGTTGGAACATAAAGAGCTCTGATGGAACCTTTGAGGCGAAGTACGCTATGAGAATATAAACGGCCCACTTCTTAAACTTCCACATGCCATAAATAATGGCGACATTACTCAGCAATCCTAACCCAGCATACAGTGGATACCACGAAGGCAAACTGCCATAGATAGCACTAAGTTTATCAGGATTTGCCATATAGTAAGGGATTTGGATATCACCGATAATGAGAAAAAGAATCATAATCGTTAAGAACTTCCCTGGATGTTTTTTCGTTTGCTTCTGTTCAGTCTTTTTCATGGTCTTAGTAATTTATAGGTGATCGATGAAGAAGAGTCAATTGCCCTGATGGATAGTTGCTTGCCCTCTGGTATTAATTTATAATGATTTTATGGGAATGCTTGATGGGATGCTTGGGAATGCAAATGAGGCGGATATAAAAGAAGTTGAGAAAGAACTCTCAGCTGTTTTGATTGAGAGCGAAAAGATCGACAAAGCATTTAAACTCATCCGAGATTATTTCGTCTTTACCAATAAAAGACTTATCCTCGTGGACAAACAAGGTCTTACCGGCAAAAAAGTTGAATTTCACTCTATCCCCTACAAAGAAATTGGCCACTTCAGCGTCGAATCGGCCGGACACTTTGATTTAGATTCTGAAATGAAAATCTGGATTAAAGGCCATCCACAAGCAATTGTGAAACAATTTAAAAAGAATACAAATATTGATGCCGTCCAACAAACACTCGCGTTTTACGTACTCAAATGAAAAAAAAACTGATTGTTGTCCTACTCATCCTCTTCGGAGTGTATTGGCTATTTGATCACGCGGACCCATTCCCCTTGAATCATGAATCTTTTGGATTGTTTAATCATACAATTCACCGCATCATTGGCGTCGCTTTCTTTATAGCAGCAGGATTCGTTTGGTGGAAAAAGAGATAGAAGCTACGCGACTGCTGGGCGCATAAGGTAATTGTATGCATCAATGAGGCTTGCAGCTGAGATTTTTGCCCTTTTCTCGACACTCCAATCGGTGTGATAGTTCTCACCATTGAGATCTTTCATATCTTGATAATGTGCTTGAATAGCAGTTTCTCTTACACCAAAGAAAAGATCGTTTTTTTCTTTTAATTGTTCAACTGGAAAAATAAAGGGACTCTCTGCTCCAGGTTGTTCAGCATTTGCAACAAATTCTTGTAAATCACTAAAGCCGACATCAGCAAAATATCTCGGGTCACCCAATAACTTTCTCTTGAGGGATTCTCTTTCTGTCGTGCGAGGATCTAAGAGAATGGTCGGGGCATCTGTTGCTTCAAGCCATGTCTCTTGCGCTTGTATTCCTTGCTCATAAACATCTCCATACCTTCTCTCGAATCCATTAAAAGGAAACTGATCTGCAATGGCGATAGTCCTTACTAAGTCTCCTTGTACCTTTTCTGGATTTGCTCCTGACATTTTTCCAGCATCGATGACCAGCCTTGGGGAATACAACCACATAGGTCCACCAGAAATAAAATGAAATGACGTGAGTGTGGGGCGATTCATCATAATCGCGAGGGATAAGTCCTTATGCTGTAGCCGCTCTTCTATTCTCCTGGCCATGTCGCTTATTCCCTCGACGCGAGAATCTTTTATTGCGCCCAAAGCCGTATCAAATTTATTGAGCATTGCCTCAGCTGAACGTTCTTTCTCAGCCATGCTTAAGTGATTGTAAAACAAAAAAAGCCTATAATGCAAGTCCTTTTTTTGATCAAGCAGTTTGGCTTATCCACCCAAAGACACGTTCCCTCCCAGTCATGCAATAAAAAAGGCTGTTGACTTATCCATGATAAAACCAGTAAGATGGATTTTATGACAAAAAAGGTAGAAGCAACTCCAGAAGGCATGTGTCCTAAGTGTGGTTCACCACTTGGCGAGATCACCCTTACCAAAACAGGAAAAAAGCTCCAACGCTGTTCTAAAGGATCTTGGGATCCTGAGACCAAACAAAACGTCGGTTGTGATTACGTCAAATGGCTTGAAGTCGAGCCAGAAGTACTTGACGAAGATTGTCCAAAATGTGGCGGTAAGTTAGTCATGGCAGTCACCCGCTTTGGCAAAAAAATGAAGAAATGCTCAAATGGACGATGGGATACCGCAACGAAAAAAGTTGTTGGTTGTGACTATGTCGAATGGATTAACGGAACAACCGAACCACTTGATGAAGAATGCCCTGAATGCGGAGCCAAACTTGTCCTCTTTACAACAAACGCGGGAAAGAAAATGAAGAAATGCAGTACAGCTGGATGGGATAGTAAAAACAGAAAAGCTACCGGATGTACATACATCTATTGGCTCAAACCAAATGAATACCCACAAAAAGCACAAGAATTTGAAAGCGGCGGTGAAGAATTCTTACCCCCAGAACCAGACGCCTAATATCTACTTATCGTATTCTTGTATCCCTCTAATAACGTGCAACAACGCTGGTTCAACCTGTTCCAATAGACTATATTTTCCGGAAAGCTCTCCTCCTGTCCGAAGAGAACGTGGATATCCTGTTTTTAAAACCTTATCCCCTATGACAATAAACTCAGATCCTGGGACACGTGAATCTCTTCCTTCAATTATCCGTATAGCACCAGGTACGCTAATTTCACCATCTCGAGTCCACTCGAGTTTTGTTCCCAAAACTTCCTCCTGAGCCTCAATTGCACCCCGTTCAAAAGTCTTACCTTGCTCAAGCAAATATGAATAAGTAATACCGTTCCTAAATGTCATGCTTGCATCTAATTTCAATCGACCATTATGTTTGATAATTGGAGGAAATAAAGGAACTTGCTTTTCATAAACTCCTACCTGTAAAACATCCCAAGTCTCTCCTTGATTACCTGCAAATCGACTCTCAAGATATGCATTGTCTACAGTAACGGCTTGCGCGCCCAAAACTCCATATAACCTTGTGACTTCACTAGCAGCGGCTCCAATAGTTTCTATGCGAGGTTTTTCATGTGGTGCGCCTCCTGGCGCTCGTCTTTCAATTGGACTACCCATTTCAGGAGGATTGTAACAAGAGGGATACGATTTGTCAAAGCACCACTTGACACCTCGTCAAGAAATATCTAGCATCAAAGAGGAGTGGCAAAAAGTAAAGTTCAATCAAAGCATAATATTCGTTTACTTATTCTTCTTTTCGTTATTGTTTCATTGGTTGTTGGGTTTTTCTTCTTCAAAACACATGATTCCTCTTTCCGTTCACTGGCGACAACCTATACCGGCACGCTCCCCTGTGCAGACTGTTCAGGATTGGTAACGACGTTGACCCTGATTAAACAACATCGCAATAGCGGCTCGTATGTATTGCATGAATTGTACGAAGGCAAGATGACAACGCCACTTGTGACTGAAGGCAAATGGAAAATAACTAAAGGGGCAGCAGATAATCCGAAAGCCAATGTCTTGGTCCTGCTTCCCGATGACAACGAAGAAGTATCTTATTATCAAATCGATGGGAAAACAAAACTCACCATGCTCAATCAAGAGAAAGGAAAGATTGATTCACCTTTTAATAACACACTCGTCTCAACAAAAGCTCCCCCGACACATCAATCCCCCACGCTCGCAAATCCTGCTTCGCAAAATTGTAGTAAAGTTGGTGGGACACTGACTATGCATAAACGAGGCGATGGCGGTGAATATGGACTGTGTGAATTTGAAGATAATATGGCTTGTGAAGAATGGGCACTCTTCCGCGGACAATGCCCCGTCGGTGGTATTAAAACAACCGGCTACGATACCGTTGACCAAAATTATTGTGCATGGGTTGGTGGGAAAACAATCGCTGAACCAAACGCTTCTTGTACCTTACCAAATGGCAATGTCTGCAAAGACGACGCTCTCTACAACGGCACCTGCCAGTAGTTCTATTTAAAACGCAGTTGATCCAAATCTTTGAGGATTTCTCTTGTATGCAGCAATGGATTGACGTTTTTGTATTCTCTGACAATCTCTCCTTCAGGATTAATAAGAAAGGTATTTCGCGCTGTCCCTTCATATTCTTTCCCCAGAAACTTCTTCATCACCCACGAGTTATAGCTCGCAATCACTTTATGATCAGGATCCGCAAGTAACGTGAAGTTCAATTGATGTTCTTGTGCAAACTTTTGGTGAGACGCAACAGAATCTTTTGAGATGCCGACAATAGCCGCTCCTCTTTTGGCAAATGGTTGTCGACTGTCACGAAAATTACATGCCTCTTTGGTACAACCAGCAGTATTATCTTTGGGGTAAAAGTACAACACCAGCCATTTCCCTTTGTATTCATCAAGCGAATGGAACTTTCCGTCTTGGTCAGGTAACTTAAAGAAAGGAGCTTTCATCTACCACTGAGTATACTCCTTTTATGACGAGTTTACTTCATCATCCGACATCCTTGCGGACACGTGATGCCTTCGGGTTTGGAGCACTGCTCACAAACAATCAAATGGCGATGACAAGAATCATTGACGCAATTAACATACTGCTCACTTGTTGAACCACAGAACACACATTTGCCTATCACTTCATGATCAGGTTTGTCCGTATCAAATCCCATGAGGATACGATTATCAAAAACATAGAGTTTGCCTTTGAAATCTTGGTTTGGATACTTTTCCATATATGTCACAATGCCATCTTTCAATTGATAGACATCGGTAAACCCATATTTCAGCAAAAGCCCTGATGCCCGCTCACATCGAATACCACCGGTGCATACGGTGACGATAGGTCGATCATCGTACTTCTTTAACTGCGGAATTACTTTTGGCAAATCACGAAAGGTTTCAATGGGTGGCAAAATAGATCCCTCAAACTGCCCACTCTTATGTTCATAGTCATTACGCATATCCATGATATAAAACTTCTTACCAGAAGTTATCCACTCATGCAGCTCTTCAGCACTCAAATATTTACCAGTCTCTTTTCGTGGATCAACACCCCATTCTTCGGTGTGATCACTGACCAAATCTTTTCGAACACGCACTTGAAGTTTGGGAAAAGCGCTGCCAGTACCAGTGCTTCTTTTGAAAACGATATCAGCAAATCGCGGATCTTGATTCATGGAAGCGATGTACTCATCCGTTCGATCCGGCAAGCCTTCAACCGTCCCATTGATACCATTGGGCGCGATGATGATTCGCCCTTTTAATCCCAATTGCTCGCACAGACGACGATGCGTATCGCGAACGACTTCGGGATTATCGATGGTGACATATTGATAAAAAAGTAGTACTTCGTGTTTCATATTTTGGTGAGTTTGACGAATTCACTAAGATACTTCGTCAATAATTTTTCGAAGTCACGATCAGTGATTTCCTCAGGCATATCAACCATAAATTCTTTAAAGAAGGCAAAGTTTTGAGCCAACGCTTTTTCATACTTTGGCAATAAGTCATTTATTGCCTTCGCGACTTTCTGATCAGTATCGGTGATGTGGTGCCTTTCTAGATTTGCCTGCGCAAATGCAGCACTCAGTAATTTTTCCGCATTCTGCCATTTCTTCTCAGGAGTTGTCGCTTTCACAGGTTCATGAATCCAGCCCATAAAAAATTCATTGAGATTGGTCTGCGAAGTCTGCTTGGCAAAGATCTTAAATGAGATGTCATCAGCATAGATATCCTGCAGGTTGTTAAGAATACTAAAAAGAATGCTTTCTTGATATGATTCAACAACTCTGCCATGCATTACCCAAGTAACGATTGATGTCAGTAGTGACGCATTATGAGAAGGATGCCCTGATTGGATACGATACACATGACTCAATTCGTGAATCAAAAGATTCAATGCCATATTGCCTTTGAGAGCGTCACCTGAAACCACAATCAACGGCTTCCCGTCTTTTTCAGTGGTATATCCCATGTAAGGAAGCTTTGGATCAAGAGCAACGTCAATCGTACTGGTGAGGGCAAAACCGGCATCTGCCATTAAATCGAGTGCCTGATTTTTGAGTTGATCTAATTTTTTGTCATGCATCATACGCTTTATTATAGCGCATCAGTTCAAGAGGAGTCTTTTTTACTTTGTTGCCACGGCCATTTGCCTTCAATTTCCATTTCGAACGTAAGTCCTAAGAATGATCTGATTACAACAATGATTGCCAAAACACCAACACTCGTAAAGCTAGGCACTCCGGTAACAGAACGGATGATATCACCTGCGACGAGTAATTCTAATCCAAGCAAGATGCTTCTGCCTAAATTTTTTCGATAACTTTTGTAAAGGGTTTCTCTATTTGCATTATCAAAAATGCCAGAGAGGAAGTGAGCTGTAGAAATAATTACTCCTCCCATAATCACGAGGACACCAAATAAATCGAGTATCTTACCAATCGTATCAGCAAACAAAAAAATATCCATAGATTATTGTGGAAGCAAACCTTTTACTTTTGCGACAATTTCATCAGGTGTGGTATTTGCTTTAAGCATGAATGCCTTAACGCCTTTATTTTTTACTAAATCTTCGCCATCAGCGAAGATATTGGTCAACACGAGAATCGGGATTGCTTTGAGTTCTGGCTCTTCTTGCACTCGATCAAGCACATCAAATCCAGAAGTGGTTGGCAGCATCAAGTCTAGAAGCACAAGATCAGGATGCCATGAACGCATTTTGGCAAGCCCGTCTCCCCCATCGCCCGAAACTTGCACCTCATATTGTTCCTGGGTAAACCTATCCTGATACATTTGCTGCAGCACTGTATCATCTTCGATTAATAAAATTTTACTCATACCGGTTTTAGAATTCCTTGTGCTTTTGCCATCACTTCTTCTGGTGTAACGCCTACTTTCATCAAACAATACGCAGGCCTATTTTGAATCATCTTGTTGAGAAGATCGCCATCAACATTTAAGTTCGTGAGAATAATAATTGCAACATCTTTACCCCAGGCATCATCTCGCAACTTCTCCATCATGGTTGTCCCATCCATGGCAGGCAAAGCAAGATCCAATAAGATCAAATTGGGATGCAATTGTAAGGCAAGCTCTAACCCTTCTTCACCGTTAGCTCCTGTGGTTACCTCGTATCCATTTTTTTTAAATTGGTCTTGGTACATTTCTCGAAGGATTTGATCATCCTCAACAATTAAAATTCTTTGCATAGTATTAAGTGTAGCTATTCTATTTATGGAATGCAATTTGTACTTCTTTTTGTATTTGTTCTTTTACTTTTTTGGCATGAGGAGACTCTGCCTTAGGAAGTGAGAATGAAAAAGTACTACCCTTCCCAAGTTCCGATTTCTCAAGCACTAAATCCCCACCCATTTTTCGAACAACCTCACGAGCGATATAAAGTCCCAATCCTGATCCTGTCGTCGCATTACCAAATGGTTTCCCTAATTGTCTGAACCTTTCAAATAATTTATCTTTATCTGCTGAATCAATACCAATGCCCGTATCAGTGACGACAACAAAGACAAACTCTTTCTCAGATCGTGTTGTCACAGTGATAGTCCCTTTCTCAGTAAACTTCAAAGCATTCCCTACAAGATTATTAATGACTTGCTTTACCCAGTCACTATCCGCTTGAACATTGTTCTCATCAACAGTACATTGCAGTGTAATTCCTCGTTGCTGGGCTAAGGGTTGTAATGATTCAATGCTTTCATTGATCACTTGTTTGGGAGAAAAATTCGTTAGTCGATAATTAATCTTCCCTGTCTGCAAACGAGAGACATCCAACAAATCATTAATCAAATGAACTTGGCGTTCACTGGAAAGTCGGATATTCTCGAGTGGTTTCTTAAGTTCATCATTAACCGGTCCATAACTGCCATGCAAAATCATAGAGATTAATCCCTTGATAGCAGTCATCGGTGTTCTCAATTCATGAGAAGCAAGTGAGATAAATTCATCTTTGGCGCGATTGAGTTCTTTCTCATGAGTAATATCTCGAAAAATTTCAATGGAACCCGCAACTCTTCCACTAATTCGTAAAGGAGTTATAATAATCGCCGCGGGAAATTTGGTTTCATCTTTTCTTTTATAATAAAAATTACCAGTAACTTTCTCCCCCGTTGTAAGTGCACGAACAATTGGCCGAGCAGAAGCTCCAATAGGTTCCATATGCTCATCATCAATTGCTAAAACATCCGACAAATTCTTTCCAGTCACTTCTTCTGTTCGCCATCCCAAAAGATTTTCTGCGACATAATTCATCATCTCAATTTTCCCCTCTTTGTCAGTTACGATAAGCCCATCACCAATATTGGCAAGGATAGCTTCGTCCTCAGCTTTTTCTTTAGCAAGTGTTTCCTGGATAATTGTTCGTTCAGTGACATCATGAAAGTTAGAAACAATAGCATTGATATTTGGATTATCAAGTTGATTCGTTGAGGTGATTTCGATACTTCTCCACGTGCCATCCTTGTGTTTGGTGCGGAGCTCTATCACCACACTTTGCCCTAGTTTACCAACGATTTGTGAAGTAACATCAGTCGCTCGCTTTACATCGTCTGGATGAATCAGCTCAAGCCCACTTTTGCCAATCGCTTCCTCAGGAGTAAAACCCAAGATTTTGCTGAATGAGGGAGAGACATACATTATCTTACCTGTCGTATCAGTAAGACTTATCGCATCAGAACTGTTTTCAATAAGTGCTCGAAACCGCTCTTCTTTATTTTCTAGTGCTATTTCTATTTTCTTACGCGTGTCGATTTCTTTTTCAAGACTTCCGACTTTATCTCGAATAACATCAAGCATCACTTGTATCCCAGCATAGACTTCAGAAAATTCATCCTCTTCAGAAATATCCGGCACATCTTTTGAAAAATCGCCAATACTTGCGTTAGCAAAGATAGGTATCAGCTTATCTATTTTTTCTTTAATCTGTTCACTATCTGTCATAACAAATGGTTAATGTTTGCGCGGTCCTTCCATCATTTGATGATGCATGTGCATTTGCATTTCTTTTTGTGTTATTTCTCTCCCTGGCATTCCGTTGTCAGTTGTTTTTTTTGCATCCGGTTTTACAATTTCAACGACTTGCATCATCCCGTGATCTTCATGAAATAAGATATGACAATGTAACACAAACTTTCCGTCAAAGTCTTTATATCTTGTTCGCATTACTACCTCACCATGAGCTGGGATACCAACCGTATCGCGATAGCCATGGAGATCTACTGGTTTGCCATTGACGGAAATTACTTGAAAAGGATTGATATGAATATGAAATGGATGTATCTCATTACTCTTATTGACGAGATGCCATTCTTCGGTAGTTCCCAATGTGATCACTTGATCAACACGATCCATATCTACCTCTTTTCCATCTAATAGAAACGTCGGATTATCATTTGTTCCTCCTTCGGAAAAAGTCAGCGTTCGGATATTATCGATTTTTGCGTTTTTCAAATCTTCATAAGGCAAGAGCTTTTCAGGAAGCGGGGTCGCAATCATTGGGAACCCTTGGACACGGATATTCATAAACGTCGTCTCAACATATTTTGCAAATCCTTGGTCGTCATAAAGAGATTTTACGGGAATCATGCCATAATTTTTCGGCGTAAATAAGATTTGTACTCGCTGTCCAGGAGCCAGATGCTCACTCGCAACACTATCTACTTGATCAAGTGTATTTCCATCTCGAGAGAATACATGCAACATGTAGCCTGGAATCGCTAAGTTATACATATCATCGGCACTTGCGTTCACAATTTCCAAACGAACGGTTTGTCCCGGGCGAAGATACATTGTTGGATTCTTAAGGCCATTAACATAACGTGTAGGAGTATTTGGATTATTCCCATCAGCAGTGGTCAACACCATCAATCGTTCAGGGACATCTTTAATACCTGCTAATTCATCAACATCGCCACGAACTTTGATTGCTCCGACCATTCCTCCCATAACTTGGTCTTCGACATCAGGATGAAAATGTGGGTGATACCAATACAGTCCGGGTGGATGATTTACTGGCAAGTGATATTCATATTCAAAATTCTCCCCCGGCTTAATTGATAACAAAACATTATCAGAATTCCCTTTTGGTGAGACATGCGATCCATGAAAATGGAGATTTGTTGGTTGCGTTAAATTATTTTTTAAATGTACTTTTATTGTGTCTCCTCCCTTTACTT
>Ga0075365_10001497_pt1 | contig 10659 bp, 8 predicted proteins | sample EndMetdeltDD1765_FD_71387 | JGI IMG/M metagenome (GOLD analysis project Ga0075365, IMG submission 71387) | Populus endosphere microbial communities from Tennessee, USA - Endosphere MetaG P. deltoides DD176-5 | ecosystem: Host-associated > Plants > Roots > Endosphere | place: USA: Tennessee... | reverse complement strand
GGCCCTCGCGCTCGAGGAGCATGGTCAGCCCACCGTTCCAGAAGGAGAAGCCGGCGCCGGTGATCATGGCCAGGTCGAGGTCCTCGGCGGCCGCGACGACGCCCTCGTCGAGCATGATCCGGACCTCCTCGGCCAGGCCGGTGAGGACCTGGGTGCGTACCTCCTGCTGCGAGAGGACCACCGGGGCGGCCGGCGTCTCCAGCAGCGCGGCCACGGCCGGGTCGAGGGTGCCGTCGGGGAGGAAGTACGCCGACTTCCGCTCCGCCACCACCCGCTGCAGGGCCGGGGAGACGTAGAACCGGTCGGGGAACGCACCGGCCAGGGTCTCGGTGTTGTGCAGCGCGATGGCCGGGCCGACCAGCGCGATGAGGGTGAACGGCGGCATCGGGGCGACGCCCGCGAACGAGCCGTCCACGACCTCGATGGGGGTGCCGGCGTCGACGATCTTCGAGACCTCGCTCATGAACCGGCCGAGGAGCCGGTTGACGATGAACGACGGGCTGTCGTTGACCAGGATCGTGGTCTTCTTCAGCGCCTTGCCGGTGGCGAACGCGGTGGCGAGGGTCTCGTCGGACGTCGAGGAGCCACGGACGATCTCCAGCAGCGGCATCACCGCGACCGGGTTGAAGAAGTGGAAGCCGACGACCCGCTCGGGGTGCTCGAGGTCGGCGGCCATCTCGGTGATCGACAGCGACGAGGTGTTGGTGGCCAGGACGCACTCGGGGGAGACGACCTTCTCGACGTCGGCGAACACCGACTTCTTGACCGACATCTCCTCGAAGACGGCCTCGATGACGAAGTCCGCGTCGCCGAACGACGAGGACTTGTCGACCGAGCCGCTGACCAGCGCCTTGTGGCGGTTGGCCTTGTCCTGGTTGATCCGCCCCTTGGCGAGCAGCTTGTCGATCTCGGCATGGACGTAGCCGACGCCCTTGTCGACCCGCTCCTGGTCGAGGTCGGTCAGCACGACCGGGACCTCGAGGCGGCGGACGAAGAGCAGCGCCAGCTGCGAGGCCATCAGGCCGGCGCCGACGACGCCGACCTTGGTGACCGGCCGCGCCAACGAGCGGTCGGGCGCGCCGGCAGGCCGCTTGGCCCGCTTCTGCACCAGGTCGAAGGCGTAGAGCGAGGCGATCAGCTCGGGCGTCCTCGACATCGCCTCCAGGGCCTCGTCCTCGCGGGCGAAGCCGGCGTCGCGGTCGCCGTCGCGAGCCGCCTCGATCAGGTCGACGGCCCGGGCGGCGGCCGGACTGGCGCCGCCGGTGCGGCCCTCGACGATCTGGCGGCCCCGGGCCACGGCCTCGTCCCAGCCGTCGCCGCGGCCGACGAGCGGTCGCTCGACGACGACGTCGCCGGTCAGCACCCGCGACGCCCACAGCAGCGACTGCTCGAGGTAGTCGGCGCCGGAGAACACCGCGTCGGCGAGCCCGAGGTCGTAGGCCGCCTGCCCGCCGAGGGTCCTGCCGTTGTTCAGCGGGTTCTCGAGGATGACCGTGACGGCCTTGTCGGGGCCGATCAGGTTGGGCACCAGGAAGGCCCCGCCCCAGCCGGGGACCAGGCCGAGCATCACCTCGGGCAGGCCCAGCGCAGGGGCGCTGTCCATGACCGTGCGGTAGTCGCAGTGCAGGGCGACCTCGAGGCCACCGCCGAGGGCGAGCCCGTTGACGAAGCCGAACGACGTCTTGCCGCCGTCTCGGAGCTTGCGGAAGACCGCGTGCCCCAGCTCCGCCACCACGCGCACGGCGTCCGGGCCGCCGCCGGCGATCGAGGTCAGGTCGGCACCGGCGGCCAGGATGAACGGCTTGCCGGTGACGCCGATCGAGGTGATCGCGTCGTCGGCCAGCGCGGCGTCGATCGCGGCGTTCAGCGCGAGCAGCGACCGCGGCCCGAAGGTGTTGGGCTTGGTGTGGTCCTCGCCGTTGTCGAGGGTGATCAGACCCATCGCGCCGGCGCCGCCGGGCAGGGCGACGGTGCGCAGGTGCGCCTCGGTGACGCGCTCGGCGTCGGAGGAGATCTCCTCGGCGCGCTTCAGCAGGTCGTCCATGTCAGGCCGCCTCTCCGGTCCAGTGCGGGTTCTCCCAGATGACGGTGCCGCCCATGCCGATGCCGATGCACATGGTGGTCAGGCCGTAGCGGACCTCGGGGCGCTCCTCGAAGGCCCGCGCCAGCTGGGTCATCAGCCGCACGCCGGAGGAGGCCAGCGGGTGGCCCATGGCGATCGCGCCGCCGTACGGGTTGACCCGGGCGTCGTCGTCGGCGATGCCGAAGTGCTCCAGGAAGGCCAGCACCTGCACGGCGAAGGCCTCGTTGACCTCGAAGGCCCCGATGTCGTCGATGGTCAGCCCGGCCTGCTTCAGCGCCTTCTCGGTCGCCGGGATCGGGCCGGCGCCCATCACCTCGGGCTCGACGCCGACGTAGGAGTACGCCACCAGCCGCATCTTGACCGGGAGCCCGAGCTCGCGCGCGGTCTCCTCGTCGGCGAGCAGCGACGCGGTGGCGCCGTCGTTGATGCCCGCGGCGTTGCCGGCGGTGACGTTGCCGTGCGAGCGGAAGGGGGTCTTCAGCGCGGCCAGGGTCTCCATCGTGGTGCCCGGGCGCATCGGCTCGTCGGTGGAGGCCAGGCCCCAGCCGAGCTCGGCCGACTTCGTCGCGACCGGCACCAGGTCGGGCTGGATCTTGCCGGCGTCGTACGCCGCCGCGGTCTTGTCCTGCGAGCGGACGGCGTAGGCGTCGACGCGCTCCTTGGTGATCGTCGGGTAGCGGTCGTGCAGGTTCTCGGCGGTCTTGCCCATCACCAGCGCGTCGGGGTTCACGATGCGCTCGGAGAGGATCCGCGGGTTGGGGTCGACGCCCTCGCCCATCGGGTGCCGGCCCATGTGCTCGACACCGCCGGCGATGGCCACGTCGTAGGCACCGAAGGCGATGCCGGAGGCGGTGGTGGTCACGGCGGTCATCGCCCCGGCGCACATCCGGTCGATGGCGAAGCCGGGCACGCTCTGCGGCAGGCCGGCGAGCAGCGACGCGGTGCGGCCGATGGTCAGGCCCTGGTCGCCGATCTGCGTCGTGGCGGCCACGGCCACCTCGTCGACGCGCTCGGGCGGCAGCGACGGGTTGCGGCGCATGAGCTCGCGGATGCACTTGATGACGAGGTCGTCGGCGCGGGTCTCGGCGTACTGGCCCTTGGCCTTGCCGAAGGGGGTGCGCACGCCGTCGACGAAGACGACCTCTCGCAGCTGTCGGGACACGGGGCTCCTCGGGGAATCGTTCCTGATCGGTGCGCTCAGGTTACCCCACGGTAACAACGGCGGGCTGCCCGGTGGAACAAGCAGCACCCGCACTACGGTTGTCCCCGGGTGGTCGGCCGCCGAGGCCGTCCCCGAACAGCGAGGAGGACCCGTGGCGGAGCGCCTGGTGCACATCGTGGACGACGTCCCGGAGCTCGAGGACGCCTCCGAGCTCACGATGGTGCTCGTGCTCGACGGGTTCCTCGACGCCGGCAACGCGGCGGCCCGCGCGGCCCAGCACCTCGCGGACCTGGGCGACGGCGGCTCGGTCGTGGCGACCTTCGACGTCGACCAGTTCCACGACTACCGCGCCCGCCGGCCCGCGATGTCCTTCGTCCAGGACCACTACGAGGCGTACGACGCGCCGCGGCTGGTCGTCCGGCTGCTGCGCGACACCGGCGGCACGCCGTACCTGCTCTTCCACGGCCCGGAGCCCGACAACCGGTGGGAGGCGTTCTGCCGCGCCGTCAAGGAGGTCGTGGAGCGCTTCGGCGTGACCCGGGTGGTGGCGATGGGCTCGGTGCCGATGGCCGTCCCGCACACCCGGCCGATCGCGCTGACCTCGCACGCCAACGACGCGGCGCTGATCACCGGCGTCAGCCCGTGGCGCGGCGAGCTGCGGATCCCCAGCAGTGCCCAGGCGCTGCTGGAGGTCCGGCTGGGGGAGTGGGGGCACGCCGCGATGGGCTTCGTCGCCCACATCCCGCACTACCTGGCGCAGCTGGACTTCCCGCAGGCCTCCGCGACGCTGCTGGAGCAGGTCGAGATCGCCGGCCGGCTCACCGTCGACCTGTCCGGCCTGCGCGCCGAGGCCGAGGACCGGGCCGCCGAGATCACCCGTTACCTGGAGGCCAACGAGGAGCTTGGCGACGTGGTCGCCGCCCTCGAGCGCCAGTACGACGCCTTCGAGCGCGCCGAGGAGTCCGGGAGCAACCTGCTGGCCCCCGACCAGCCGCTGCCGAGCGGCGAGGAGCTGGGCCAGCAGTTCGAGCAGTTCCTGGCCGGCCTCGAGGGCAACGACGACGACAAGTCCGGGGGCTGAGGTGCCGCGGGACGCGGCGGCGCTGCTGGCGCTGCTGGACCTCGAGCGGATCGACGACAACCTCTTCCGCGGCGCCATGGAGCCCTCGTCGCTGCCCCGGGTCTTCGGGGGGCAGGTGGCGGCCCAGGCCCTGGTCGCGGGCACCCGCACCGTGGACCCGGCGTACGCCGTGCATTCGCTGCACTCCTACTTCCTGCAGCCCGGCGACCCCGCCGCCCGGATCGTCTACGACGTGGAGACGCTGCGCGACGGCCGGTCCTTCTCGACGCGCCGGGTGCTCGCCCGCCAGCACGGCCGGCCGATCTTCGCGCTGACCGCGAACTTCCAGGTGGCCGAGGACGGCTGGGACCACCACGACGTGATGCCGACGGTCCCCTCGCCGGAGGATTCCCTCGACCCGCGCCGGGTGCTCGCGGAGCTCTACCCCGACCGCGACACCAGCGGCGACAGCGAGTGGGACGTCGCCGACCTGCGCTACGTCGGCAGCTCCGGCGACGGGCTGCTGGCCCCCGGCCCCGAACACCCGGCGCTGCAGCGCTGCTGGCTGCGGGTCTCCTCGGCGCTGCCCGACGACCCGTTCCTCCACGTCGCCGCCTTCACCTACCTCTCCGACATGACCCTGATGGGCGCCGCCCTGGCCCCGCACGGCGCACGCCCCGAGGACGGCACCCACCTGATCGCGTCGCTGGACCACGCGATCTGGTTCCACCGGCCGTTCCGCGCCGACGAGTGGTGGCTCTACGACCAGACCTCGCCGTGGGCCGGGGGCGGCCGCGGCCTGGTCACGGCCGGCGTGTTCACCGCCGACGGGACCCTCGTCGCCACCGTCGCCCAGGAGGCCCTGATGCGGAAGTTCGACCCCTCCCGGCGGCCGTCTCGTGGGGACGCGTCGTGAGCGACGTCGCCGAGCTCGTCGAGCTGCTCGACCTCGAGCAGATCGAGCCCGACCTGTTCCGCGGCTCCCAGCCCGACTCCGCCCGGGCCCGCGTGTACGGCGGCCAGGTCGCCGCCCAGGCCGTGGTCGCGGGGATCCGCACCGTCGACCCGGCCTACGCCGTGCACTCGCTGCACTCCTACTTCCTGCGGCCCGGCGACTACGCCGTCCCGATCGTCTACGACGTGGAGCGGATCCGCGACGGGCGCTCCTTCCAGAGCCGGCGGGTGGTGGCCCGCCAGCACGGCCGGCCGATCTACTACCAGACCCTCGACTTCCAGCTCCCCGAGGAGGGCTACGAGCACCAGGACGCGATGCCGCGGGTCGGCCCGCCCGAGGACGGCCTGGACCTCGTCGACCTGATGCGGGCGCGCGGCAACGCCGACGCCGACGCACTGGGCAAGGAGTGGTCGGCGCTCGACGTCCGCTACCTCGGCAACTCCCGCCACGGCCTGCCCGAGCACCCCCGGCACCGGGCCCAGGCGCAGATGTGGATCCGGATCCGCGAGGAGCTGCCCGCCGACCCGGTGGTGCACCTGGCCGCGTTCACCTACGCCAGCGACGTCAGCCTGCTCGGTGCCTCGCTCGCCGCCCACGACGCCGACCCGACGAAGACCCAGATGGCCTCGCTCGACCACACGATCTGGTTCCACCGGCCGTTCCGCGTCGACGAGTGGTGGCTCTACGACCAGTTCTCGCCGTCGGCGAGCGGGGCGCGCGGGCTCTCGCTGGGCCGGGTGTTCCTCGCCGACGGCACGCTGGTGGCGTCGTTGGCCCAGGAGGGGCTGATCCGGCCACGGTCCTGACGGTCCGAGGCCCTCGGGTGCGGGGTTGCGCCGTGCCGGGAGGCTCCTCGATCGGGGCCGACTCCCGGCTCGCCGGGTTTCGAGGCTCGCTCCGCTCGCACCTCAACCAGCGTCGTGCGCGCTCCGCTCGCACCTCAACCAGCGTCGTGCGCGCTCCGCTCGCACCTCAACCAGCGTCTGGGTCGGTGTGCTCGCGCCTCGACCGGCGGCGGGTGCACGATGAGCCCATGAGCGACTTCAACGACCAGGTCATCGCGGAGTTCCGGGCCCACCACGGCCGGGTCGGGGGTGCCTTCGAGGGGGCGCCGCTGCTGCTGCTGCTGCACTCGACCGGCGCGCGCAGCGGCGAGGAGCGGGTGAGCCCGATGATGTACCTGCCCGACGGCGAGCGCTACCTGGTCTTCGCCTCCAAGGCCGGCGCGCCGACCAACCCGGACTGGTACCACAACCTGCTCGCCCACCCGGAGGCCACCATCGAGGTCGGCGACGACACCGTCGCCGTGCGTGCCGAGGAGCTGCCCCGCGCCGAGCGCGACCTGAGGTACGCCGAGCAGGCCGCGCTCTACCCCGGGTTCGCCGACTACGAGCGCAAGACCGACCGGGTCATCCCGGTGCTCGCGCTGGTGCCGCGCTGAGCCGATCGCTGCGCCCGCTGGGCACCGCGGGCGCGGTGGCGGTGCTCGCCACCGGCCTGCTGGTGCTGGCCGTCGGGCAGGGCTGGCTGGGCCCGGACGTCGGCCGCGGCGACGGCTTCTGCGAGGCGGCCCGCGCCGGGCCGGTCAAGCAGCCGGCCAACGCCTTCTCCAACGCCGGGTTCGTGCTGGCCGGCCTGCTCGTCGGCTGGCACGCCGGACGCCACGACCGGCTCGGCCGGGTGCTGCCGGGCCACCGCGGGCTGGCCACGTCGTACGCCTGCGTGGTGGTGCTGCTCGGCCCGGCGAGCGCGGCGATGCACGCCACCCAGTCGGCGTGGGGCGGGCACCTGGACCTGCTGAGCATGTACCTCGTCGCGGCGTTCTCCGCGGCGTACGCACTCACCCGCTGGAGCGGCCGGGCGCTCTTCGGCCCGCTGTTCGCCGGGTTCGTCGTCGGCTGCGAGCTCGTCGGGTCCTCCGGCGGCCGCGTGCCCGTCGTCGACCACGCCGGCAACGTCGCGTTCGCGGCGCTGCTGGCGACGGCGGTCGTCACCGAGGTGCTGCTGTGGCGCCGGGCCGGCCGCGACGGCGGGGTCCGCACCGATCTGCGCTGGGGAGCCGGGGCGCTCGCCGCGATCCTGGTCGCCTTCGCGATCTGGTCCGCCACGAAGCGGGCCTGGTGCGACCCGCACGCGCTGCTCCAGGGCCACGCCGCGTGGCACCTGCTGTGCGCGGTGGCGGCGTACCTGATGTTCCGGTTGTGGGCGAGCGAGGACGCCCCGGTGCCGGAGGCTCAGACGGCGGGCGTGAGCCCCAGCGTGAGCGCGGTGTCGCGGAGCACCTCGGCGGCCAGCTCGGGGTCGGCGGCCAGCGACCGGCCGTAGCTCGGCATCGCCTTCTCCAGCGCCGGACGCCACTCCTCGATGTGGTCCGGGAAGCACCGGCGCATCACGTCGAGCATGATCGGCACGGCCGTCGACGCACCCGGCGAGGCGCCCAGCAGGCCGGCGATCGAGCCGTCCTCGGCCGCGATCACCTCGGTCCCGAACTGGAGCACGCCGCCCTGGCCGGGCACGTTCTTGATGACCTGGACCCGCTGCCCGGCGACGACCTTCTCCCAGTCGTCGGCCTCGGCGTCGGGGAAGAACTGGCGCAGCTCGGCGAGCTGGGCCTGCTTGCTGGCCAGCAGCTGACCGACCAGGTAGACGACCAGGCTCAGGTTGCGGAAGCCCACCTGCAGCATCGGCAGCAGGTTGTGCCAGCGCACCGAGCGGAACAGGTCGAGCAGCGAGCCCTGCTTGAGGAAGCGCGGGCTGAAGCCGGCGTACGGGCCGAACATGACGCTCGGGCGGCCGTCGACGATGCGGGTGTCGAGGTGCGGGACCGACATCGGCGGGGCGCCGACCGCGGCCTTGCCGTAGACCTTGGCGTGGTGGCGGGCCACGATCGCCGGGTCGGAGGTGCGCCAGAACTCGCCGCTGACCGGGAAGCCGCCGTAGCCGCGGACCTCGGGGATGCCCGAGCGCTGCAGCAGGGTGAGCGCCTGGCCGCCGGCGCCGACGAAGACGAAGCGGGCGCGGGCGTCGTAGGTGCCGGAGCCGTCGCGGTGCTTGCCGCGCAGGTGCCAGCCGTCCTCGGTGCGCTGCAGCCGCTTGATCTCGACCCCGGTCACGACCTCGGTGGTGAGCCGGTCGGCGAGGCCCTGGACCAGCTGCCGGGTCAGCGAGCCGAAGTCGACGTCGGTGCCGGCCAGCGACCGGGTCGCGGCGACCGGCTGGTCGCGGTCGCGACCGGCCATCAGCAGCGGGGCCCACGACTCGAGGACGTCGGGGTCCTCGGTGTACTCCATGCCGGCGAAGAGCGGGTGGTCGGCCAGCAGCTCGTAGCGCCGGCGCAGGTAGGCGACGTTCTCGTCGCCCCACACGAAGCTGAGGTGCGGGCTGGGGTGGATGAACGAGGTCGGGTCCGGGACCTGGCCGTTCTCGACCAGGAACGCCCACAGCTGCCGGGTCAGCTGGAACTGCTCGTTGACCGTGATCGCCTTGCTGACGTCCACCGAGCCGTCGGGGAGCTCGGGGGAGTAGTTCAGCTCGCACAGCGCGGAGTGCCCGGTGCCGGCGTTGTTCCAGGGGCCCGAGGACTCCAGGGCCAGCTCGTCGAGACGCTCGACGATGGCGATGCGCCAGCTGGGCTCGACCTGCTGCAGCAGCGTCGCCAAGGTGGCGGACATGATGCCCCCGCCCACCAGGACGGCGTCGTACGGCGCGGTGCTCTCGTCGTCGGAACGGCTCACGCTGTCGATCTCCCCGTCTGTGTCGCGGACGCGCACGAAAATAGGCGCACCTGTCCCAACACCGATCGGCAGGTCCGCATTGCCCTGAGCAGGAGAGACGTGGTTCACACCCGTCTCAGATCGTGGTCGTGCGGCCGATCAGGTGCGGGGCCCCGTCGCGGGGCCGCGAGAGCGAGAACGCCCACCCGTCGTCGAGGGCCGCGGTGCCGACGGCGACGGTGCCGGGCAGCAGGATCGGCTTCTTGAACGCGGCGTCCACGCGGACCGCGCCGGGCAGCCGGTTCTCCAGGGCGGCGACGCTGCGTGCCAGGCTCCACATGCCGTGCGCGATGTGCCGCGGGAAGCCCAGCGCCCTCGCGGTCAGCGGGTGGAGGTGGATCGGGTTGTGATCGCCGGACACCGCGGCGTAGCGCCGGCCGAGGTCGTCGGGGAGTCGCCAGGTGATGCCGTGCGACGGTGCCTCGGGGTACGACGAGCCGCCCCGCGCGCCGTCGTCGCCGCGGCCGCGGCGCAGGTAGGTCGAGGCGCTCTCCCAGACCGGCTCTCCGGACACCGTGATGGTGGTGGCGAAGACGTAGGCCGTGCCCTTGGCGTGCGGCTGCGGTGCCCCGACCGCCACCTCGACCTCGAGGGTCTCGCCGACGCCGACCGGGCGGTGGGCGGTGATCGAGTTCTCGACGTGCACGCTGCCGATCGCAGGTGCGGGGAAGGCCGGGTCGGCCATGATCGCGAGGTGCAGCGGGAAGGCCAGCAGGTGCGGGTAGGTCAGCGGCACGGTGTCCTTGGCCGGGAAGCCGCAGACCGCGGCGTACCGCTCGACGTGGGCGCGCTCGACGGTGACCGGCGGGCGGGCCATCCGCAGGCCGCTGAAGTCGGCGGCCGGCGCCTTGCGGACGCCCGGCAGCTGGTTGACGAGCGGGATGCTCGGCAGCGCGGCGCGCAGGAGGGTGTTCATGCGCCGAGCATCATCTGGCCGCAGACCCGCACGACGTTGCCGTTGACGGCCGTCGAGCCGGGGGAGGCGTACCAGGCGATGGCCTCGGCGACGTCGACCGGCAGGCCGCCCTGCGCCATCGCGTTGAGGCGCTGGCCGACCTCGCGGGTCGCGAACGGCACCGCGGCGGTCATCTGGGTGATGATGAAGCCGGGCGCGACCGCGTTGATCGTGATGCCGCGCTCGAGCTCGTCGGCGAGCGAGTCGACGAGGCCGATGACGCCCGCCTTGGAGGCGGCGTAGTTGGTCTGCCCGACGTTGCCGGCGATGCCGGCGATGCTGGCGACGCCGACGATCGCCCCGTTGTCGTTGATCGTGCCCTGCCTGAGCAGCTCGCGGGTGATCCGCTCGGGCGCGGTCAGGTTGACCTCGATGACCTTCGCGAACCGGTCGCCCTTCTCCGAGGCCGCCATGTTGGCCAGCTTGCGGTCCAGGGTGATGCCGGCGTTGTGCACGACGACGTCGACGCCGCCGTGCTGCTCGCTCAGGTGGTGGGCGATGCGCTGGGGAGCGTCGGCGCCGGTGATGTCGAGGGTGAGCCAGTCGCCGTCCAGCTCCTTCATCAGGACCTGGAGGTCGCTGGCCGCCTGCGGCACGTCGAGGCCGACCACCCGCGCGCCGTCGCGGTGCAGGACCCGGGCGATCTGCTCGCCGATGCCGCGGCTGGCGCC
>Ga0075365_10001495_pt1 | contig 10666 bp, 14 predicted proteins | sample EndMetdeltDD1765_FD_71387 | JGI IMG/M metagenome (GOLD analysis project Ga0075365, IMG submission 71387) | Populus endosphere microbial communities from Tennessee, USA - Endosphere MetaG P. deltoides DD176-5 | ecosystem: Host-associated > Plants > Roots > Endosphere | place: USA: Tennessee... | reverse complement strand
GCCGTAGGTACTTGTCCCCGACGTCGGTCTTGCCGGAGCCGAAGCGCTTGCCGTCCTTCCAGGTACACACTGCGTCGACCTGGTGGTGTGAGACGATCCCGCGACCACTGTGAGCACCTTTGCCCACAACGTTGACAGCGGAGATGTCATAGCGCTTCATCAGCAGTTTGACCAGGGCGACGACACTCTTGAACTGACGCTGGTTGTTGCCGATGTAGGGTCCGGTCTTGCCGCCATCACTGCCGGCGATCTCGATCCCTACTGCCCAGTCGTTCGCGCATGTGGCGTGCCTGGCGAAGGTGTTGGGCCTGGGCGTCAGTTGGTCGATCCTGCCGTTCCAACTCACGCCAAACTGCACGCCGGTGTGGCCGTTCGTGGGGTGCGGCTGACTGCTGGTGAGGCTGGGGTCGAACGTGGTTGGTTGGCCGTCGAGGTCGTCAGCAAGACCTTCGGCGTCCCTGGTGCCATCGTTGGCCTGCCAGTGCAGGAGGATGGCCGTCGGGACGATTTCCCTGTTTTTCCAGTCTGGTTGAATGTGGTCGGTGTGAACCGGGCCACCCAGGGGCTGGCTGGCGGCGCTGGCTGTTGCTTGCGGCTTGCCGAGGCCGACCTTGCAGCCCGTTGCTCCTGTGGCCAGACTGGCGGTCAGAAGCAGCGCAGCGAGTGCGCGTGCGCGCATTATTCCTCCCATGGGGTTGTGGTCAAGAACAAAACTAACCATACCATTTTAAATATGTTGTTGCAACTTTCTGACGCGCCCAAAATAGGCTACACTTTAAGCTATGGCAGAACTCAAACGAATCACACCAGATCGCATCCTATGGGTCGACCTAGAAATGACGGGACTCAATCCAACCAAAGACCGAATTATTGAGGTAGCAGCAATTGTAACCGACTGGGATTTTAATGAACTCGGCCGATTTGAAAGCGGAGTCGGGCATGACCCGGCAGCGCTACAGATTTTGCTCGACGCAAATGCGTGGTATAACAATCATCCCAAAAACAAAGAAACACTTATGAAACTTTCCACCGAGTCTCAACCAGAAGAGTTTGTGGCTGCAAAATTTGAAGAATTCATTAATAAGCATTTCGAGGACGGCACGCCGGCTCTGTTGGCGGGTAACTCAATTCATATGGACCGCCAGTTTATTCGCCAGTGGTGGCCGCAAGTTGACCGACATTTGCATTACCGCATGCTCGACGTGAGCGCCTGGAAGGTTGTAATGATTGGTAAATACGGTGTCGAATATGAAAAACTCGAGACGCATCGCGCGCTCGATGATATCCGTGAATCGATTGATGAACTCAAGTTCTACCTCGACAGAGTTAGCGTTTAGTTATATAGTTGTATTTTGAGCGCGGGCTTCCTGGACAGGAGGCGCGAATGGTGGGTCACCGCCAGAATAATCTCACCGAACGGCAGATTGAGATACTTCGATGTATAGGCCAGGGATGCAACATCGACCAAGCCGCAAGAAGCATCGGGATTAGCCCCGGCAATACTCGTATTCAACTTGGATACATCCGCGACAAGCTGCTTGCGCCTGACAGCACGACACCCCAGCAACTAGTGCAATTGGCGCGCGACGCAGGGTACGACCTGTAAGGTTGCCGTAAGGATAGCCCGCGCTCGGCTATTCTGTATCGACAGAATGACATTTTAAGTGTAAAATAATTTTTCGGGTGCGGACCTTCGCCTCACTGAAACAGGGGGCGCCATGGGTAAAGACTGGCAAGGCGAACGAGAAGAGTCTGACGCGAACGGTCTTCGGCCGCTCGACATCAAAGTTCTGCGGTGCGGTTCCTACGGCTATGGCATCGATACAACTGCCCGTGAGCTGGGTATTAACCCTGCTCGCGTAAAGCTCGCGCGTAAACGTGCGCGCGAAGCACTGAACGTACCGCGACGGCGACGCTTTGCTGGAGCTATCCGGGAAGCGCGGCGACGCGGCATCATCGAGTAGTCGTTACTACCATCTAGGAGGGCGAGGTCCGCACCCGTTCTCTATTGTTTTATAAAAATTTTGGTATCATAAAATTATTATGCTCACGCACAAACAACTCGAAGAATACATTTTGACCATGCCGAACGCTCGGTTAGATTACCCATTTGGCGCCGAGACGGCAGTATATAAAGTGGGCGACAAAATGTTTGCTCTTATTCCCGAAAACGCCAATCCTCTACGAGTAAGTCTAAAGTGCGATCCGCAATTAGCCGTGACGCTGCGCGAACGGTACGAATCGGTAGTGCCCGGGTATCACCTCAACAAAAAGCATTGGAATACCATTCTTTGCACCGGTCAGTTGAGCAACGACGAGATCTTTGACCTTGTGCGCCACTCGTATCATTTAGTTACGGATTAAGCGCCTGGAATTGTTTTTGAATACTCTTGAGGTTGTTAAGTGACTTGGTTACTTCGGCCTTGTATTCTTTGACGGTTGTTTTTGTTTCAGTGGTCTGTGCCAGGGTAATGAGCTCACTAACTTTTTGGAGCATTAACTTGGTGTAGGTGCTGTCGAACTTGTCTAGTAGCTTTGCTTGTTTGAGGTCGTCGCCGTTGGTGTCGACATACTGTTTTACAAGCCCGTCGGGGAGCTTTTTGATGCCAGTAGCGCTGACAATACCTGTTACGTCGCTTTGTAAAAGAATCGTCGCGTTGCTATTGGCTACGCGCAGGTCGTCGCCGGTGATGTTTTCTTGTGCGTCTGTGGCGACATTTAGGAGACTGTTTTCGCGCACTGCCAAAAGCGTGCTGTCGGCCTTGGCATTATTGCTGAGAAGCGTCATAATGCCAAATCCAAGCCCAATTAGTACCAGCACGATAACGCCAATCATTAAGAATTTGCTCTTGCCGCCCGCGCCGGCCGCTGGTTGATTGCTGTAGTATGTCCCGTATTGAAGACCAGGTTGTTTGAAGGCTACCATGTTACTTGTATTTAAACACAAGCGAGGCTATCGTGGCTAGGCGTCATGAGGTCTCTGCTGTTGGTTTAATATGCGATGCGCCAACCACAGGCTTATAACTAAGGTGAGGAAGATGCTGGGAAGCCATAAGGCTTTATGGAATGATGTTAATAGTGACGGCAAAAAGAACTCGAGGGGTAGGGCAATCGTTATTGTGAGCATCGTAAGCTTTTCAGCTTTAGGCGTTCTCCGTAATTTAAGTGCTAAATAGATTGGGATACTTGCCACCACGAGTACAAGGACAGAGGCGCCAGCAATATGGCTAAACGGCGTACGATAATTATGTTCCATTGCATGAACAAAGAGGAGTTTGTTTGCGTAGGTATGTAATATTGAGGCTATCACCGTGGATGCGGTAATCGCGCATAGCATAGTTATTCTTGTTCTATTCAACATCTTTGCTCCATTTGTTTAGTTTATCAGCGGGAGGGGCGAGGTCAACTCGCCGCCCCCCACTACGCCCTTAGTAACAGGGCCCCCAGTTCCACACTTCATCCTCCCAGCCAATGGGAGGATTTCCGTCTACTGCTTCGGGATTTGCCTCGATGCGGGGTTTTGAGCCGTAGCCCTGAAACACCCCGCTGGACGTAATTCCGACGCCCGTGCAAGCCGTCTTGGTGCCGTCGACCATCTGCGACCAGCTTGTATCGAAGCCTCCAATGCTGATCTCGTAGTGAGCGGCGCCGTAGCTGGTGCCGCCAGGATTCCACGCGGTGACTCTGGCGGCGTGGCCTGTGCCTGTTGCGGTTTTCCAATACGCACCAAGTCGATATGGTGTGTATCGGCCCCAGTTGGCGGCGCAGGATTTCGAGTAGCGAAGCTCGATGACTCCGCTCACGATGTCCTTCGAGGCGACCGTGATCGCGTCGCCATCGCATCGACCGCTTGGGTCGAGACCGTTGCAGCTGGCGCCGTAGCATCCGCCTGTCGCAGCCGAAGCCGTAACAGGGGTTGCCATAAGCGCCACGCATGCCAGCAGGGCGCCACTAACAAGCGCCGCAAGCGTGTGTCGGATGGACAATTTTACTCCTATTTTCGGGTAGTCGGTTCTGGAGTGCGTGTATTAATAGGATAGGTTGGGTCGGGTTGTCAATATGTTTCGTGCCCTCAATAAAAAACACAACACCCAACAGTAGTGAAAAAAGATTTACAGACTAACCCAAGGCAGGCTATCGTACACGTACGGACATATAAGCTTGTGGCTCCGAGGTCTTGTTAAATGCCTGGCAAAAACTAGCAAGGTCGAGAAAACCGCCCAACCAGGGCGGTTTTCTTTTTCAGGCATGCATGGGATGGTCTAAAGGATAATCTTCAAATATTTACAAAATATAGACATGGAGCAGCCTGGCATACTATAATTCGAGTAAATCCTGTAGGTTTTTCAAGGGATGTGTGCTTTTATAAAATATAAAAGTATGTTATAGTATTATTATGGCAAGCAAAGACAAGACTCAATCGATTGTAACCCTAACCGAGCAGGCTGCTGCTAAGTTAGCGGCTATTTTGAGTGCGCCCTCTACGCCAAAACAAAAACAGTCTTTCGAGAAATCTGTCGGCGTGTATTCTTTGTATCAAAAGAAATGGCAGAAAAAAGTTCAGTAGACCTACAGTCTATAGAGATAGTGCCCCTAGCAGAAAAGAAAATGCTGAAAGGGGCTTTTCTTATTGAGGAGCCTGCGCACGTCAATCTTATAAATTGGATAAAGACAGCGGCTTTTATGTCGCAACGTGAGAAGAAATCAAAGACATATCTTGTCTTTTTGGACGGCAGGGCGGTGGCATATATAACAGTTTCCATGGGGTTGATAGAAGAAGAGGCTTTGGGCCTGGAGGGGAATACTAGCTTTAATCCGCAGGTTTTAGTTGTTGGAAAATTTTATGTAGTTCCTGAACTGCGTGGCGCCGGTATTGGTACGAAGGTCCTTAGTTTCGTATTAGATATCGCGACCAACTTAGATGAGATGCTGGGTTGTATTGGTATTATATTGGACGCAAATAATAATAAAGAGACGCTAGAGTTTTATAGGCGTTTTGGGTTTGTCGAGATATCACAGGATGCGGAAGAGCGTACGGTAAAGATGTTCTTCAAACTACCTACTTCCGAGGGCTAGCCTTCAGGGGCTCCCAGAGGCCAACTAGTGCTACAATAGAGGTAGCAATTATGGAAGCAAAAGAAGAGATTCGCGCGAGGTTAAACATAGAGGACGTTATTGGGGAATACGTTCAGCTTAAGCGCGCCGGTCGAAACTACAAGGGGTTGAGTCCATTTAGCAGCGAAAAGACGCCGAGTTTTATAGTTAGTCCAGACAAACACATTTGGCACGATTTTAGTAGCAACAAGGGCGGTGATTTATTCGCCTTTGTTATGGAGGTAGAAGGGCTGGACTTCCGTGGCGCCATGGAGCTTTTGGCGCGCAAAGCTGGCGTGGACCTTACGCAGTTTCAAACCAAGGGCACGCAGGGTCTTAGCAAAAAGAAAGATCGGTTGTATCAAATTCTTGACCTCGCGGTGCGGTTTTATCAGCAGAGCATGGTAAGCAACAAAACGGCGCTTGAATATATCTTTAAAAAGCGCGGCTTGAGTAAAGAAGTTGTACAGAGCTTTGGCATCGGTTACTCGCCGCAATCAGATGCGGCGCTTTTGCAGGCGCTGTTAAAGCGCGGCTACAAAGAAAGTGAGCTGCGCGATGCGGGGCTGGTGGTGACTCGCCGTGGCCGCCCGGGCGACATGTTCCGTGGCCGCATGATGGTGCCTCTGGCCGATGGTCAGGGGCGGACGGTAGGATTCACGGCGCGTCTGATCGTCGACCAACCAAACGCGCCAAAGTACATTAATACACCTCAAACGCTTTTGTACGACAAGGGTCGGCAAGTTTTTGGGCTGCATTTGGCCAAAGAGGCGATTAGAAAGTCCGATTACGTGGTGATTGTTGAGGGAAACCTGGATGTGGTGTCGAGCCACCAAGCTGGCATAGGTCAAGTGGTCGCCACCGCTGGTACAGCCATGACGGAGGACCATTTGCGCAGCCTGAGCCGCCTTACTCATGATATTCGGTTGAGCTTCGACCGCGACAAAGCGGGTATTGCTGCCACAGAGCGCGCCATTGGTATTGCTAGTAAGCTTGGGCTTCGCCTCAGTATTATTACGCTGCCAGAAGGTTATAAGGATCCAGACGAAGCAATCCAGGCCGATCCGCAGATTTGGTTGCAAGCAATTCAGGCGCCGCAAGACGCCGTAGAGTGGCTGATTGACGATTACGCTACGCGGTACGATTTGGGCACGGCAGAAGGCAAGAGCCTCGTTACTACCAAGGCGCTCGAGCTTATTTCGGCCCTGACGGATCCTGTTGTGCAGGAGCATTATCTTAAGCTGCTCGCCGCTCGCACTGATACGTCATTCGCGGCTATCACTGCCAAACTTAATAACCTGCACAAGCCGGATGAACCCAAGCGCCTCAAGGAGAGTAAGGCCGCGCCCGTGTCGGTCACACCCGCTCAGCACGCTAATCAAGACAAGCTCTTGGCGCTTACCTTGGTGTATCCCGACTTTCGCGATGCGCTTTTAAAGCTCTCGGCTACCGATTTTGCCGAGACGTGGCGCCAGTCGGTTTTTGCGGTTATTAAAAAGCTTGAGGGTCGTCACCTCAGTGACGAGCTGCTCGAAAAGTTGCAATCTGACGAACTTCGTGTCAAAATAAAAGAGTTACAAATTTTGCTCGAGGATCCAAAGCGCGCCAATTTAGGCGACTGGACCTACGATGACGCATCAAAATTATCAAAACAAGTCTTGATTGAGACTAAAACAAAACAAAAAGACGCCCTTGCCCGCGAAATGGCAGAAACAACAGATCCCGACATCCAAAAAGAAAAGAATGCCGCGCACAAAGCGCTTATTCATGAAATTCAAGACCTAAAACGTTAAAGGAGTTTTAACGCATGCCACGAAAGAAAAAAGAAGACGCAGCCACCCCCGATCCAATTTTAGATGAAGCAACACTTGAAGAAACGCAAGACGATTTGACGCTCGGCGCTGCAACTGACGAAGTTGCAGAACCTATTCCAGATGAGCTCGAAGAAGAAGATTGGCAAGAAGAGGAAGACGTCACTACTAATCCAAGCTACCTCGACGACATTTCAGACGACTCCGTTCGCCTGTATTTGCGAGAAATTGGTAAAATTCCGTTGCTCAACCCAGAGGAAGAACTGAGCCTTGCCCACAAAGTAAAAGAAGGCGACAAAGACGCAAAAGACAAAATGGCCGAGGCTAACATGCGTTTGGTTGTCTCTATCGCTAAGCGTTATAGCGGTCGCGGTTTGGACTTTTTGGATTTGATCCAAGAGGGCAATACCGGTCTGCTCCGCGCGGTTGAAAAGTTCGATCCAGATAAGGGCTTTAAGTTTAGTACCTATGCTACCTGGTGGATTCGCCAGGCAATTACGCGTGCAATTGCCGACCAAGCGCGCACCATTCGTATTCCGGTACACATGGTTGAAACTATCAACAAGTTGCTCCGCACCCAGCGTCGCTTAACCCAAGAGCTTAACCGCGAGCCAACCAACGAAGAAATCGCTGCCGCCATGGAAATGGAAGTGGACAAGGTTGAATATGTGATGAAAATCAAGCAAGACATCACCAGCCTTGACGCAAATATTCGTGACGATGACGATGATTCGACCCTGAGCGACTTTATCGAAGACGACGAAGCCGTGAGTCCAGACGAAGCCGCCGCATCACAGCTGCTTAAAGAGCAAGTCAAAGACATGCTCGGCGTTCTAACTGACCGCGAGCAAAAAATCCTCAAGATGCGCTTTGGCCTGGAAGACGGCAAGAGCCACACGCTCGAGGAAGTCGGCCAAGAATTTAGCGTAACCCGCGAGCGTATTCGCCAAATCGAAGCCAAGGCTTTGAGTAAGCTGCGCAAGCACAAAGACGCCAAGAAATTGTACGAATACCTGCAATAATGGTATAGTTGCTCTGTCCCGTACGCAAAACGGAAGGACAGGGCAACGTGAAATCAACTCGAATCGCGCTGGCTGTGGCTGGCGCTTTTCTTTTGGCTGCTTGCGGTTCGAGCGGTGATTCTCCGCAGGGCGAAGCTACGCCAGTGGTCAAGGCCGAGGGGTCTGTAGCAGCGGTGGTCGACACCAGCAAGTCAGGGTGTGACCCCCACAAGTCTGGCAACTGCTGGTTGCCGCTTTACCGTGGTTCTGGCTTCAAGCACACCGCCGTCAACGTGGGTGGCAGCTGCAGCCACAGCAACGAGATCGCCTGCTGGCCTCAGCCTGGCGATCGACTGACGGTTGTCTGCAGCGAGTCGGGCGGGCAGAAGCTCTCTGACAGCACTGGCCGCGAAACAACGCTCTGGCTTGGCGTAGCCATTCCCCGGGAGCGGGTACTAACCCCGCGCTTTGACCCCGAACTCGACGGAGAGGGTCGCGCCGTGGTGTTTGTCTCGAGCCTGTGGGTCAGGCCTCTTTCGGAGGGGCAGTTCCCGGACTGCACGACCTTCTTTACGAACCTCGACCGCTCAAAGCGCTGACGGACGAGTGGGCCGGGCGCGCAAAGCGTCCGGCCCACATAAAACTGTTATTATCAAATCAAATAGCCTAAAATGGAAGTATGAATCAAAACACAAACATTATTGGCCTGGCGGGAACCTTTGCGAGCGGCAAAGACACTTTGGCGCATTATCTGGTCCAACATTACAATTATCTCCACGTCAGCACCAGCGACATGGTTAGGCAGGAAGCCCTAAAAGAGCGCGGCTCCATTGAGCGCCCGGTGCTTCACGAAGTTGCGAATAATCTGCGCCACACCCACGGCGCGGGCGTTATGGTGGAACTAGCTATTAAACTATTCGAGGCTAAGCTTGCCGAACGCGAAGATTATAAGGGATTGGTCGTGAGCGGCCTGCGCTCGCTGGGAGAGGCCAAGGCTATCAAGGAAGCGGGCGGTACGCTTGTTTTTACCGACGCGCCTATCGAAATCCGATACGAGCGCATGGTGAGTCGCCAGCGCGACGCCGAAACCAAGCTCACACTGGATGAATTTAAGGCCCAAGAGGCAAAAGAGCTAGAAACAGCAGGCGATAGCGACGAATCGTTTAATATTTTGGGTATTCGCGATATGTCTGACGTAGTACTAGGCAACGATACCGATCTTGAGGGTTATCTGCAAAACGCCGTCCAGGCTCTTCATCTTGACACCAAGTAGATAATATCCAATAATGACCAAGTCCGAGAACAGATAAGACCAGAGGATAGAGGCAAACGTGACCGACGGTGAAGCCGCCCGAGAGGCGGCATTGGCGCTGCAATCGATGTTCCTTCGAGAAGCGTCGGAGCGGGCCGCCAGCTGTCAGCCTGTGACACAGGCGGAGATCGACGATCGTGTTGGGCGCGTGGAAGCGTTCAAGCGGGAGTATCCCGACGCGCATCAGTCGATCGCCGTACTGGAGGATCAGATCGCAACTTTGCGAGCGGCATTTGCACGCACTGAGGCTGGTGCCGACGACGACCTCTGGTAGTCGAGCCGGACCATAAGCTGGATGGGCGAGCGCACACTGCTCGCCCATCCGGTTACTCCAGGGGGAAAGCTGATATACTAGGGTTATGAGTAAACGCCTTGTCGTCATCGACGGAAAATCAGTTTTTTATCGTGGCTATTATGCCATGCCCAACCTCAGCACCAAAGACGGCACGCCAACTGGCGGTGTGTACGGCTTTGCCGTGATGGCACTTGAAATTATAAAGCGACTCAAGCCAGATTACGTGGCCGTTGCGTGGGACAAACGCCACACGAACATCCGTTCGCGCTTGGCGCTATATCCACAGTACAAAGGCAATCGCAAGCCAGCGCCGCCGGATTTTTACGAGCAGGTGCCGATATTGTATGATTTGCTTGATGCGCTCGGCTGGCCTCTGTACGAAGCCGACGATTACGAAGCCGACGATCTCATGGGTGCTTTTGCTAAGCAGGCTGGCGAGAAGGGGATTGAGAGCTATTTGGTGAGTAGTGACCTCGACCTGCTCCAGCTTGTTAATTCGCACACTCATATTTATACACTCAAAAAAGGTCTGACAAATATCGAGGAATTCCATGAGGAGTCCTTTCGCGAGAAGTATGGCGTGGATGCGCATCAGTGGGTAGACGTAAAGTCGCTCAAAGGTGACTCGTCCGACAACATACCGGGCGTTGCAGGCGTGGGCGAAAAAACCGCGCTCGATTTGATTCAAAAGTACGGCACTTTGGACGGTATTTACGAGCATTTAGGTGAGCTCAAGCCAAATCTTGCCGCCAAACTGGAAAAAGATCGTGACATGGCCTACCTCAGTCGAAAGCTTATTACGCTAATGGTGGACGCACCAACCAAGATCGATTTTGACAAAGCAAAGTTGCACGATGGCGTTCGCCCGGAATTTGTAGCAATACTCCGCAAGTTGGAGTTTCGTAACTTGTTGCGCCAGGTAGAGGCCAGCCTCAGCCGCGCTGATTTGGCAAAAGCCGAAGAGGCTGTTGAGGCACGCGAAATGCCATCGATGGTGAAGCAAAAGTTTGAAGCGAGCGACTACGCCGGCACTGAGCCGCGCGTCATTGCGCTCAACCCAGAAGGCACTACGCTATGGGTAAGCCGCGACGCCCAGTACTACAGCGTGCTGCCGCTGCTTGAAGGTGGCAGCCCGGCCGAAGCCGACCTGCCG
>Ga0075365_10001494_pt1 | contig 10667 bp, 7 predicted proteins | sample EndMetdeltDD1765_FD_71387 | JGI IMG/M metagenome (GOLD analysis project Ga0075365, IMG submission 71387) | Populus endosphere microbial communities from Tennessee, USA - Endosphere MetaG P. deltoides DD176-5 | ecosystem: Host-associated > Plants > Roots > Endosphere | place: USA: Tennessee... | reverse complement strand
GAGCAGGGCGCCAAGGTCAAGAAGCACGGGCTTCGCGCCTCGCACACGGCCGACGTGCACCTGGACGACTGCCGGATCCCCGGGTCGTGTCTCCTCGGCGGCAAGGAGAAGCTAGACGAGCGCCTCGCCCGCGCCCGCGAGGGGACGAGCTCGCGGGGTCAGGCGGCGATGAAGACCTTCGAGGTATCACGGCCCACGGTCGGCTCGCAGGCCGTCGGGATCGCCCGGGCCGCGTACGAGTACGCGCTCGACTACTCGAAGGAGCGCTCTCAGTTCGGGCATCCCATCGTCGAGAACCAGGCGATCGGGTTCACGCTCGCCGACATGAAGATGGAGATTGACGCCGCGCGCCTGCTCGTCTGGAGAGCCGCGTGGATGGGCCGGACCGGGAAGGACTTCAACAACGCCGAGGGCTCGATGTCGAAGCTGAAGGCCGGCGAGGTCGCCGTGTGGGCGACGGAGCGGGCGATCCAGATCCTCGGCGGCAATGGCTACACGCGCGAGTTCCCGGTCGAGCGGATGCACCGCGACGCCAAGATCTACACGATCTTCGAGGGGACCTCGGAGATCCAGCGACTGGTCATCTCACGCGCCATCTCGGGCGCCCGGGTCAAATAGGAGGGAATGGAATGAGCACCAACGGCGCAGAGTCGATCGACACGTCCGCGGTCGATCCCGAGGAGTTCGCGCGCACGATCGGCAAGACGCCCGACGGCCAGCTGCGCGAGGCGATGGCGAGTCCCATGCGCGATCAGATCATCGGCGAGATCTTCAAGCGCATGGAGGAGCACTACCGCGGCGGCGGCCAGGCCGCGGTGATCCACTGGAGGATCACCGGACGCCCCGACGGCGGCGAGGACCACTGGGAGGCGGTCGTCGCCGATGGCACGTGCTCGACCAGCTCCGATCCCTCGTCGGACCCGCGGGTGACGCTGAAGATGGACGGGGTCAACTTCCTGAAGCTCGTCTCCGGGAACGCCGCCGGGCCCATGATGTTCATGACGGGCAAGCTGAAGATCGACGGCGACCTCATGTTCGCCGCTCAGATCCAGTCGATGTTCGCGATCCCCGACGGGTCGTAGCCTTCGCCCGAAACGGGGCACGTAGGGCCCCGCCGCTTATGCTGCGCCTGTGCCTGACGGATCGCACGGTGCCGTGGTCGTCACCGGGAGCTCCACCGGGATCGGCAGGGCTTGCGCTCTCCACCTCGACCGGCTCGGGTTCACGGTGTTCGCAGGCGTCCGCAAGGAGGCCGATGCCGAGGCGATCAGTGCCGCCGGATCCGAGCGGCTCGAGCCGCTGATCCTCGACGTCACGGACCCCGATCAGATCGGCGCCGCGGCCGAGCAGGTCGCCGAGAAGAGCCCCGCGGGGCTCGCCGGCCTGGTCAACAACGCCGGTGCCGCCGTGGCCGGGCCGCTGGAGCTGATCCCGATCGATGACTTTCGTCGCCAGATCGAGGTCAACCTGATCGGCCAGGTGGCTGTCACGCAGGCATTTCTGCCCGCCCTGCGAAGGGCGCGCGGCCGCGTCGTATTCCTGAGCTCGATCGGCGGCCTCGTCGCCAATCCGTACATGTCGCCGTACCACGCGTCGAAGTTCGGGATCGAGGCGGTCGGCGACTCGCTGCGCCAGGAGCTGCGCCGGTTCGGCGTTCGGGTTTCGATCGTGGAGCCGGGCTCGGTGGCGACCCCGATCTGGGAGAAGGGGCGGGGGACGGCCGAGTCGATCCGCGACGGTTTCACCCCGGAGGAGGACGAGCTCTACGGGGAGAAGGTCGCTCGAATGGGCGAGGTGGCAACCGAGGTGGGCGCGCGGGGGGTTCCGCCCGAGAAGGTGGCGGAGGTGATCGCCCATGCCCTGACGGCGAGCCGGCCGAAGACCCGCTACCTCGTCGGCACCGATGCCAAGGCGATGGTTCTCATCAGGCGGCTTCTCCCGGACCGCGTCACCGATCGCCTCGTGGCCCGTGTGACGGGCCTTTAGTGCGCGTGGCCCAACCGGCGAGCATCGCTCCAGGGCGGCGCGAATGGATCAACTCGAACGAACGTCCAGGATGCGGGGCTTTCCCCTTTAGCACCCTCCCGCGCGCGTCGATGAGGTGGGTGCACATCCAAAGGCTGCGGGGTACCCAGCGTGACCCCGCGGGGCACCTCCCATGCGGGAGCGGGGCGCCGGGCGAGCGCCCCGCTTCTCTTTGGGGAAACGGCAACGGCCAGCGGGCGATTTCGGACTGACGCGTTCGCTATCGGACCCGGGCGGACTCGGTGAGCCCGCGGATCCGCGAGGCCACGAGATCCGGCCGTGAGATCGGCCCCGCATCGTCGGCGATCTCCTCCACGTGGGCCTCCGGCGTGACGCGAGCCAGGATCTCGCGCCGTTCAGCCAACGGCGGCAACCACGTCCCGGCCACTGCGTCCGACGAGTAGACCCGCAGGCGGCCTCCGAGCGCCGCCGCGGCCTCGCTCGGGTTGTCGGCTGCCCAGGCTCGCACCCGCGCGACCGCCGCGTCCTGCGGGCAGTATGAGATGTGGAAGCTGACGCGCGCGCGAAGCTCGTCATCGGACATCTGGGTGTTGGTGGAGCTGAAGACGGTGCGGAGCGCACCTCGGTAGTCGCGCTCGAGCATCTCGAGGAACGCGGTCACGACGCCCTGGGAGCCAAGCATCGCCTCGCTTCCCTCGAAGTCGCCCAGCGAGAACGGCCCCGCGCCGAACGCAAGCATCGTGCCGATCAGGTCTGCTCGCCGCGCACCGACGTGGGTGGCGACGTTGCAGCCGTTGGCGACTCCGATCACGATCGCAGCCGGGCCGGTGTGTTCGAGCACCGCCTCGAGGTCCGCGGAGTCGGTCTCGATGTCGTATGGCCCCTCGTGGGTCGATTGGCCGGTTCCGCGCGCATCCCACGTGACGACGCGATGGTCGCTCGCGAGATCCGAGAGGAAGGCCCGGTAGACGCCCGGGTGTCCCGACCAGTAGGGGGCGAGCACCACGAGTGGACCCTCGCCGCGCTCGTCGACATGCAGCTCGACGCCGCCGGGCCGTTCAACCGTGGCCATCTCAGGCCGCAGGCGTGCGCGCGTCGGCGGTGAGCCGGCGAACGACGTCCGCGATGAGATCCGGACGGCTGATCATCCCGTCCTCCACCTCCTCGACGTGGCCCTCCGGAAACAGGCGGCGGGCGACCCGGTCGGCCTCCTCGCCGGAGGGGAACCAGCCCCCGCCTATGTCCTCCGAGTACAGGATCCAGAGCCGGTCGCCGCACGCCCGTCCCGCCTCGGTCGCATCATCCGCGGCCCACGCCCGCCAGCGCGCCACGACGGCGTCCTGGGACAGGTATTCGGTTGCGAGCTTCACGCGGTCACGAATCTCGTCCTCGGTCATCTGGGGGTTGCCGGCGGTGACCACCGTCCGCAAGGCGCCGCGGAAGTCCGTCTCTCCCATGCTCAGAAGCGCGTCCAGGACGGAGTCCGACCCGACCATGGCGTCCGTGCCCTCGAGTTGGGCACGGCCCGCCGGGCTCCCCCCAGGCCCGACGACCGCGTCCACGAGGTCCGGCCGCCGGGCGCCGACCCGGGCGGCGCGGTGGACCGCGTCGGCGAGTGAGACGAGGACGGCCGGTCCGCCTGCCTCCTCGAGGACCGCCTCGAGGTCGTCGGCGCCGGTCTCCATGTCGTAGGGACCGATGCGGTCGGAGGCGCCCATGCCGCGGTCGTCATAACGGAGGATCCGGTGGTCCTCCGACAGCTCCGCCTCGAGCGGGTCGAAGACCTCCGGAACCGACATCGCATACGGGGAGAGGAGCACCAGGGGGCCCGAACCCCGATCCTCCCAATGGATCTTCACTCCCCCGGGACGTTCCAGATACGGCATGCAGAGATGTTAGGTGAGGGGCTTTAGCCCCGAAACTGGCATGTGCCGTTGCGGGTATTTGTAGGTGAGGGGCTTTAGCCCCGAAACTGGCATGTGCCGTTGCGGGTATTTGTAGGTGAGGGGCTTTAGCCCCGAAACTGGCATGTGCCGTTGCGGGTATTTGTAGGTGAGTGTTCTCAGGCGGGAATGAGGTCGCGCGCGAGCGTCGCCAGGTGGCCGACCCCGTACTCCTCGGCCGCCAGGGCCGCCGCCTCGAGCGCCCGGCGGGACTCCTCCGGGTCGGACTCTCGCAGCAGTCGGCCACGCAGGTACTCGCATCGCGCGGCGTCGAGGGGCCGCCCGAGCTCCATCCAGGCGGTGTGCGCCTCTGAGAGGGCGGCGCTGGCCGCCGCGCCGTCCTCGGCGGCGGCGCCGCGCGCCTCGAGGCTCGCGGCCTTGCCGACCGGGTATCGCAGTCTGTCGGCCAGGCGCTCCGCCTCGTCGGCGGCCTCACGGGCGGCTTCGAGGCGCCCCGCCAGCGCGAGGTTCACCGCGCGCGCGGATATGGCCTCGATCGACTGGGCGACGAGTCCCGCGCGCTCGCAGAGATCGAGGGCACGCGCGATCTCGGTGTCGGCCTCCGCGTGATCGCCCCGCTGGCGAAGGGCGGCCGAGAGCCAGTAGAGCGACTGGAACGCGACCTCGGAGCGGCCCACCTGCTCCGCGAGCTCGGCGGCGCGCCGGAGCCCCTTCGCCGCCTCGTCGAAGTCGCCCTCGCGCCAGCGGAGCATGCCGCGCATCATGTAGGGGAAGCAGAGCTTTCCGGTGAGGCCCTCGCGCTCGGCGAGGCTCCCCGACGCGTCCGCCTCGCGCGCAACGACCTCCCAGTCGCCGCCGTGGGCCGCGAGTTGGGCGAGCGCGGCGTGGAGCTCGACCTTCGACGGCAGGTCCCCGGTCTGCTCGGCGAGCTCGAGCGCCTCGCGGTAGGCGCTCCCCGCTCCCTGGTAGTCGGCCTCCGAGACCTCGAGGTGGTAGCCGAGGGTGAGCAGGGCGCGGACCGCCTCGGCGGGATCGGATTCGCGGGCGAGCTCCACCGAGCGCTCCAGGTTCTGGCGAGCGCGCTCGGAGTCGCCGATCCTGCCAAAGACGCGGCCGAAGATCCCATGGGCCCGGCTGGCGGCGGCCGCCTCGCCAAGTCGCTCCGCGAGCCGCAGCGCCTTCTCGGATGCGTAAATCGCCAGCATGTTGTCGCCGGTGTGCATGTAGAGCGACGCCGCCTCCTCGTAGAGACGAACGAGCTCGAGGCAGGGCGGGCCGTCCTTCAGGAGGTCGATGCCCTTCTGGTAGTGCTCGATCGAGCCCTCGCGGTCGCCCTTGTGCCAGAGGGCCGCGCCGATCTTGCGGTGGAGGTCGCCGACCCTGGCGAGGTCCTCCTGGCGCCGGTGATAGTCGAGGCACTCGTTCCACAGCTCGGTCGCCTGGTCCACGCGGCCCATGCGCAGCGCGACGTCGCCGAGTTTCTCGGCGATGCGGGCGTGGACGGCGGGGTCGGAGTCCGAGGAGTCGAGCTGGCGTCCGAGCGACAGCGCGGTTTCGTAGTGACCGAGCGCCTCCTGGTTCGAGTACAGCGAGGCGGCGGCGTCGCCGGCCGCTTCAAGCGCGGTCAGCGCCTTGTCGTTGATCTGCTGGAGCTCGGCCCCAGCGACGTCGGCGTCGGCCCCGAGCGCGGCCGCGCGCCCGTAGTGGTCGGCGACCATGGCCACCACACCCTCGGAGCGGTCCGCGGCCCGCTCCTCGATGAACGCCGCGGCCTGCGCGTGCTTGCGGGCCCGGACCGCCTTGGGGAGCGTGGAGTAGGCGACGTCGCGGATCAGGACGTGCTTGAAGACGAATTCGTGCTCGCCGGCGAGGCGGCTGCCGGGGCTCGAGACCACCAGGTCCTTCTCCTCGAGTCCCGTGAGCGCGTCGGAGAGATCGATCCCCTCCTCGTCCTCGAGCCCGGAGAGGGAGCCGTCCCAGAAGGTCTGGCCCACAACGGACGCGTGCTGGAGCACGCGGCGCTCGGGCGCCGAGAGCGAGTCGAGACGGGCGGCGAGGACGGCGTGGACGGACTCGGGCAGGGTCTGGACGTCCTGCGACCCCTCCTCGCGGATGCGGTTGATCATCTCCTCGACGAAGAGCGGGTTGCCCGCGGACCGCTCGGCGACCTGCGGAACGAGATCGGCCTGGCCGTTCCCGCTGCTGCCGTTGCCGGTCGGGAGGAGGGCGCTCACGAGGTCGCGGGTCTCGTCCGGCGTCAGCGGCTCGAGCGCGATCGTGGTGGAGTTGCGGCGGCCGCCGCCCCAGCCCGGCCGGCGCTCGAGCAACTCGTCGCGCGCCAGGCAGACGACCAGTGCCGGGCCGCGCACCCAGCGCGCCATGTACTCGATCAGGTCGAGCATTCCCTCGTCCGCCCAATGGATGTCCTCGATCGCGATCACCACGGGCCAGCGACGGCTCGCGCCCTCGACCAGGGAGCGGACCGCCGAGAAGAGCCGATCGCGCATCTGCTGCGGATCCTCGGCGTCATGCACGCCCGTCGTCCCGCTTGCCACGTCGGCGGGCGGCTCGATCCCGAGCGGCCGGGCGATGGTGGCGGCGAGGCGCTCGGCGGGCTCGTCGGTCTCGAGCGTGTCGCCGATGCCCTCGATCCCGTGGAGCAGCTTCGCCCACGCGAGCTGGGAGTCGTCGCTGTCGACGATCTCGAACTGGCCGCGGATGATCTCGCCGAGGGCCCAGTAGGCGAGCCCGGCACCGTAGGCGGGGCAGTGCCCGACACGGAACGCGGCCTGCTGCTCCCGCGCGGCGAGCCGGGTCGCGAACTCGCGCAGGAGGCGGGTCTTGCCGACGCCGGCCTGGCCGATCACCGTGACCAGGTGGGGGCGCCCCTCGCGGACGACGCGGTCGAAGAGCGAGACGAGCAGCGACGACTCGTCCTCACGGCCGATCAGCGGAGCGCCGCTGCGGGTGCCGCGGGCAGCCGTGCCGGAGACGAGGAGCCGCACGGCCTCCCAGGCGGGCACGGGCTCGGACTTCCCCTTGAGCTGCAGCGGCTCGAGCTCGTCGTACTCGATGGGGCCTCGGGTGAGCCGGTGCGTGATCTCGCCGACGGTCACGCTCCCGGGCCGGGCCGCCGACTGGAGTCGCGACGCGACGTTGACGACGTCGCCGATCACCGTGTACCCGTCGCCGACCTGGCCGGCGAGCACCTCGCCGGAGTTGATCCCCACGCGAAGGGAGAAGCTGGAGCCGGTCGCCGCCTCGATGTCCTTGTTGATCTCCTCCATCGCGGCCTGCATGGCGAGCCCAGCCCGGACTGCCCTCTCCGGGTCGTCCTCGTGCGAAACCGGGGCACCGAACACGGCCATGACGTTGTCGCCGATGTACTTGTCGACCGTCCCGCCGTAGCGGACGACCTCCTGTCCGAGCCGCCGCAGCGCCCGATCGACGAACGACTTCACCGCCTCGGGGTCAAGCCGTTCGGCGACCGCCGTATAGCCGGAGAGGTCGGCGAACAGGACCGTCGCCTTGCGTCGCTCCTCGGGGAGGGACTGGGAGCCGGGTCCCCAGCCGCCGGTGGCCGACGGGAGCTGACCGCCGAACAGGCCGCCGCCCTGGCCGGGTTGCGCGGCCGGCTGGACGGTCGATGGAGGAGACTGAACCGCACTCGTTGCGCCGGCGCCGCTCAGCGACGTGCCGCACTCGATGCAGAACTTGGCCCCCGGCGGGTTCTCGGCCCCGCACGACGGGCACCTGGCGGCCAATTGGGTCCCGCAGGACATGCAGAAGCGCGCCCCAGCGGGATTCTCCGTACCGCAGTTCGGGCAAGCCCCTCCAGCCACGTCACGAACGATACGTGGCCGTCACGCACGGTACGTGAGATTCGTCACGCGCTGCAAGCGGATCGGCGGACCACCAGCGTCGTGATTGGCGCTTGGTTGTCGCCATGCGCGAATAAAGCGCCACCTGCGCGCAAAGAACGCTGGTGCGCTCTCCCTCGGTGCCGCCGTTTTCGGGTCTCCGGACTGCTACTCGATCGGGATGTCCTGGACTCGCGGGCCGGGGTCCGGTTGCGAGTCGAGCCGCTCGAGATAGCTGTCGATCAGCGCGCGGGTCGTGAGCAGCGCCTCGCGCTGCACCGACTGCAACTGGTCGCGGATCTCGGGCGGGGCGTTTGCGCGCAGGACGTCAGCGGTGCGGCAGATCGGGCACCACTCGACGCACTCGAAGGCGTGGTCCGACTCAGACCGGTTCGGGGGCGCGCCGGGCGTCTCTGCCCTCGTGGTGCGGCTCTGCTCTGGGGGATCGAACATCCTCGAAGCTCACCTCGAGCGAGCCGCCCTCGAGCCTGGCCCCGCTGGGCCGCTGACGCGCGAGGGCGGAGGGCAGGATGATAGTTCGCTTCTCGTGGCCGACCGTGACCACGAGCTCGGAGCCGACCTTCTTCAGGCCGACGTCACCCCGCTCGGCGAACGGCATTCGCAGCCGCAGGACCGTGTGGCCGTCGCTGCTGAAGACCTCATGCGCGAGCTCCGTGTGCAAGACGTCCTCCGGGCGGCGATCGGCGAACAGCTCGCCGGCCAGGCGGTCGAGCATCCGGTCGCCGATCACCTCCTCGTCGAAGTAGCGGGCGGTGAGCACCGGCACCGGCGCGAACCCGTCCTCGACCAGGCGCAGATGCTCCTGCTGGCGCTCTCGCCAGCCGCCGAAGTACCCGTCGACGTCGTCCGGGAAGACGCGGTTGACGACCACCGCATCCGTGAGGTATCCGTAGAGATTCAGGTAGGTGAAGGTGCGCTGCGCCTCCACGATCACCATCCGGTCGGGGTTCATCACCAGCCGGATGGTCGCCCGGGCACCGTCGCGGAGGATCTCGTTCATCGCGATGAGATTGCGCACGAGGCGATGGACGTCGGCGAACACCTCCTGGCTGGGCAGCTCGAGGTCCAGGAGCGTCCGCGCCCACGGTCGCGCGGCAGCGACCATCCGCCGCTCCCAGGGGAAGACCTTCTCCAGCCACCACTGCGCGATCTCGGGAAAGGAGAGGAGCCGGAGCGTCTCGCCCGTCGGGGCGCAGTCCACGATGATCGCGTCGAACTCACCCGACTCGTGGTGCCGCTTGATCTGGAGCAGGCTGAACAGCTCGTCCATCCCGGGCGGGACGGTGAGCTCCTCGGCGGCGACGTCCATCACCCCACGGTCAGCGAGCAGCTGGCCGAGCCACCGCCGGACAGCGCCCCAGTGGACCTCCATCTCCCGTTGCGCCTGGACCTCCTGGCCCCACAGGTCGTCGGAGACGAGGGTCGGCTCCGCTCCGAGCGGAGCGCTCAGGGAGTCGGACAGGCTGTGCGCCGGATCGGTCGACAGCACGACCGTGCGAAGGCCGGAAGCCGCGCAGCGGCGCGCGGTTGCCGCGGCGACGCTCGTCTTGCCCACGCCGCCCTTGCCCGTGTACAGGATGATCCGGGGTGCCTCCACGAACGGCTGAGACTACCGTCAGAGTGCGCCCGCCGAGACCGCAGCCGGCCCTTTAGAGGGTTCCTGTACTCTGGCCCGCTCACTGCAGTACGAGATCAGGGGGAACTTCCACTTTGACGCGCATTCGAACCGCAGTCGCCGTGCTGGCGATCGCTCTTCCAATTCCGGCCGTCGTCGCGGGCTGCGGCGGGAGCAGCAGCAACGACGAGGACCCGCAGCAGGTCCTCCACGAGACCTTCAACAACCCGACCAAGATCACGAGCGGCAACCTCGACATCAGCGTCGACGGGTCCGCCGAGGGCCAGCAGTCGGGCAATTTCTCCGCGTCGATCACCGGTCCGTTCCAGGCTGACCCCAAGGACGAGGCCGCAATCCCCCAGCTCGACCTGACCGCCGACGTCAGCGGCGGGGCGTCCGTTGGGCCCAGCATCAGCTTCAACGGCTCGCTGATCACCACCAAGGACAACGCCTACGTCGAGTATCAGGACCAGGCGTACGAGGTGGGCACGGCCGCCTTCCAGCAGTTCGCGCAGGCGTACGCGAAGGCGGCGAAGCAGAATCAGGCGAAGGGCGGCTCGACCGGCTTCAGCCAGTTCGGAATCGACCCGAGCACGTGGCTCACGAACGTGAGCAACGAGGGCACGACCGACGTCGAGGGCACCGACTCGATCCACATCCACGGTGACGCCGACCTGAGCAAGATCGTGACCGACCTGCAGAAGATCTCCAAGCAGACCGGCGGCACGACGCAGCAGGTCACCCCCGACCAGCTGAAGCAGCTGACCGACGCGGTGAAGACCGCCTCGGTCGACGTGTACTCGAGCACGGACGACAAGCTGCTCACCAAGCTGGCGATCTCACTCTCGATCGCTCCGCCCGCCAGCGCGGGCGGTTCGGTCTCGAGCCTGGACGTGAACTTCTCGGTCACGCTCAGCGACGTGAACCAGCCGCAGACGATCAGTGCGCCGTCGAATCCGAAGCCGATCGCGGAGCTCCTGGGTCAGCTCGGGATCCCGGGCCTTGGTGGCCTGCCGGGCACCGGCGGGACCGGCGGGTTCAGCATCCCGGGTGGCGGCAGCAGCAGCGGGGGGAGCGGCAGCTCCTCGTACCAGAACTGCGTCGCCCAGGCGAAGTCGCAGGCCGAGATCCAGAAGTGCCTGCAGCAGCTGTAGCGGCGACCACTCACCAACGACACACGCCAGTTTCGGGGCTAAAGCCCCTCACCGACAACAACTCACCAACGACACACGCCAGTTTCGGGGCTAAAGCCCCTCACCGACAACAACTCACCAACGACAC
>Ga0075365_10001493_pt1 | contig 10667 bp, 7 predicted proteins | sample EndMetdeltDD1765_FD_71387 | JGI IMG/M metagenome (GOLD analysis project Ga0075365, IMG submission 71387) | Populus endosphere microbial communities from Tennessee, USA - Endosphere MetaG P. deltoides DD176-5 | ecosystem: Host-associated > Plants > Roots > Endosphere | place: USA: Tennessee... | reverse complement strand
CGGGGCGCTCATGAGCATGATCCGGTTGCCGTAGGTCCCCGCCTGCTCGCTCGTCCGGACCGACACCGGGATTTGAGCGACGAGGGGATCGGACGGCAGCTCCCCGTGCTCGATCAGCCACCGGCGCACGGCCCCGGTCGCGATCGTCACCACGACGTCGTTGACGGTGAACCCGTGGTCGTTCTTGACCGCCTTCACCTCGTCCAGCGAGAGCTGGCCGAACGCGAAGCGCCGGTGGGCGGAGACGCGGCGGTTGAACGCGGTCTTCGGGGCTTTCAGCTCTTGGCGGCCCGGGCGCGCCCCGTCCCCGCCTACCGCGCGCTGCACCCGGTCGGCGACGCGCGACACGATGCCGGTCCCGGGGAGCGTGCCGAACGGCGTCTCCGTGAGGTTCGGGAGCGTCCGGGGCATCGAGCGCAGCATGCGAACCGGATACCGGGGGATGCCCGCTAGTCCCCGCGCCAGCATCTCGAGGTCGCTTGGCTCGCGGCCGGCCTTCGGCATGCCGCGGTGGTCCAGCTCGCGGCCCTCCGGCTGAAGGTCGAACAGGACGGCCATGATCTCCGCTCCGGAGAGTCCGTCGATCAGGGCGTGATGGACCTTGGTGAGCATCCCGACGCCGCCGCCCTCGAGCCCGTGGATCAGGTAGAGCTCCCAAAGCGGCCGCGAACGGTCGAGCGGCCGGGCGACGATGCGCGCGACCTGCTCGGCGAGCTTCGCGTCCGTGCCGGGCGGAGGCAGCGCAAGCTCGCGGACGTGGAAGTCCATGTCGAACGCGGGGTCCTCGATCCAGTACGGGTAGTCGAGTCCCAGGGGTACCTCCGTCAACCGCCAGTGAAGCGGCGGCAGGAGCGGGAGACGCTCGGTCATGAGCCGGCAGATGTCGTCGAGCTCCAGCTTGCCTCCGGGCCGCTCGGAGTCGTCCAGGATCGCCAGCGCCCCCACGTGGCCGCTCTGTCGCGGCGTCTCGAGCGCGAGGAACTGGGCGTCGAGGCTGGTCAGCTGCCGCATCTATCTCCTCCGCTGGTCCGGCGCTGGGTCCCGTACCCCATCACACTCGCCGTCAAGCCGGCGCCGGGACGAGCGACTCGGGCCCGATCTCGGACACCGAGCGGCATCCCGCGAGGCCCATCGTGAGATCGAAGTCGGCGATGAGGTTGCGGATCACCTCGCGAACGCCGGCCTCGCCGGCGACGGCGAGGCCCCAGAGGTACGGGCGGCCGATGGACACCGCGGTGGCGCCGAGTGCGACGGCCTTGAACATGTCCGCGCCGCCGCGCACGCCGCTGTCCAGGAGCACGGGAACTCGCCCGTCCACCGCCTCGACCACTCCGGGGAGCGCCTCGATCGTCGCGATCGCGCCGTCCACCTGCCGGCCGCCATGGTTCGAGACCAGGATCCCGTCCATCCCGGCGTCGATCGCGCGGCGCGCATCGTCCGGGTGGAGGATCCCCTTGAGCACGATGGGGAGCTTGGTGCGCTCGCGGAGGAACGGCAGGTCCTCCCAGGTGAGCGACGGCCGCGAGTAGATCTCCACGAAACGCTCGACCGCTCGCCTCGCCCTGCCGGACCGAAGCGCGGGCCAGAACCGATCGGGATAGTTGCGAAGGACCTGGATCAGTGTCCCGAGGGCGGCGAGGTTCGGGCGCGGGGTGGGGGTGGATCGTCCGCCGGCGTCGTTCTCGATCAGCCGCTGAAAGACGGGATCGCTCGTGTACTGGGCGATCCCCTTGCCGCGCAGGAACGGCAGGTAGGCCATCGCGAGGTCGCGCGTCCGCCATCCGAGAATGGTCGTGTCGAGGGTCACCACGATTGCGTCGCACCCGCACGCCTCGGCCCGGCTGACCAGGCTCTCGACCAGCTCGTCGGAGGTGCTCCAGTAGAGCTGGAACCAGCGCGGCGCGTCGCCCATCGCATCGGCGCAGGTCTCCATCGGAACCGACGCCTGGTTCGAGAAGATCATCGGCACGCCCTCGGCCGCAGCGGCGCGCGCCACGGCGGCGTCGGCTTCGCGGTGCGCCATCTCCAGCACGCCGACGGGCGACAGCAGGAGCGGTGCGGGAATGCGGCGCCCGAAGATCTCCGTGCTGATATCCCGCCGCGAGACGTCGCGCAGCATGCGCGGCACGATCCGCCAGCGTCCGAAGGATTCCTCGTTGGCGCGCTTGGTCGACTCGTTACCGGCCCCGGCGGCGACGTACGCGAACGCCTGCGGGGACATGGCCCGCTCGGCGGCCCGCTCGAGCGCGCCCATCTCCACCGGAACGCTCGGGCGGCGACCGCTGACGCCGCGAAGGTAGATCGACGCTACGCGCTCCGGGCCTGCCATGCCTCTACGCGGCGGCGCGGTGGGCTTCGTGCCTGCGATGGCGGGCGCGCGGGCTGATCAGGCCGCCCCAGTCGGAGTCGTCAAGGCGCATCGGCTCCGTCGTGGAGATGAAGTCGTCGAGCGCCTTTGCGAGACCCTCGGGATCCTCGAGGTGGGGGAAGTGGGCCGCGCGGGGGAGGGTGACGAAGCGGCTCCCGGGGATGGCATGGTGCGCTTCCTCGCCGTGCGCGAGGGGAATCGTGTGGTCGCGCTCGCCCCACACGATCAACGTGGGATATCCCCGCAACAGGTACAGGCGGTCGCGGGCGCTCACCCGCTGGCCGTGGACATCGATGACCGACCGCAGCGTCTGGATGAACGCCTTGCGGGCCCCGGCGCGCTCTAGCGGACGCAGCGCTCGCGCGATCGCCTGGAGGTAGACACCGGTCCCGACCCCACGATCCCGAAGCCGCTGTCCGCTCCACCACATCCCGTCGAGCACGCGGCGGTGCGCGGCCGCTCGGAGGATCGCCGTGGCGCCGGGAAGGGCCGCGCCGCGGAGCAGGGGGCTCACCTCCCGGCCGAGCCCGCCGCTCGAGACGAGCACCAGCCGGTCCGTGCGCTGGGGGAATTGGTAGAAGAACTGCATCGCGACGCCGCCGCCCAGCGAGTGGCCCACGATGGTGGCGTGGTCGACCCCGATGACCGCGAGCAGGTCGCGGATGCTCGCCGCGTGGGCTCCGAGGGAGTAATCGCCGCGGGGAGTGGCGGAGTCACCATGGCCGATCAGATCCGGCGCGATCAGCGTGTAACGGTCGGCGAGCCGCAGCGCCACGTCCTCCCAGTGCCGCGAGGAATTGACCATCCCGTGAATGAGCACAACGGGTGGCCCGCTGCCGGCGATCCGGTAGATGACCCGGTGGCCGTGGAGGTCGACCTGCCAGGCGTCGAAGGCGCTGGCCATGCGCGGCAAGTTATCGCCGCAGTCGTTCCTGCGCTTTGGACTGATCGCGGTACCTTTCGCCGGTGGAGCCAGACGCCGCACTTGCGGGAGTCTTCGAGCCCGTTCGGCCGGCGACCGCGTTCGAGGAGACGGTCGAACGACTCGGCACGGCGATCCGTATCGGGCTCCTACGCCCCGGCGACAGACTGCCCGCCGAGCGCAGCCTGGCCGACCAGCTCGGGATCTCGCGCTCGACCCTTCGCCAGGCGCTCACGACACTCGTTCAGAGCGGGCATCTGGTCTCCGCGCGCGGCCGAAGCGGCGGGACGTTCGTCGCCGAGCGTCCGCCCCTCGCGGAGGAGGGAAAGCCCCTCGGGGAGGAGGCGTGGGCGGTGCTGGAATATCGGGTCGCGATCGAGACCGGCTCCACGATCCTCGCGGTCGAGCGCGCCCAGCCCGAGGACATCGAGAAGCTCGCGGTGCTCGTGCGATCGATGGCCGAGGCTGGCCGGTTCGAGGACTACCGCCGTGCCGACATCCGGTTCCATATCTCCATCGCCGAGGCGGCGCGATCCCCGCGCCTGGTGCGGGCCATGACCGAGGTGCAGGGGGACATGAGCGACCTGATCGCGCTGATCCCGCATCCAGAGCAGGTCCTCACGCACTCGAATGCGCAGCACGAGCGCCTGCTGACGCTGCTGCGCCGCGGCGAGGCGGGCGCGGCCGTGAAGCTCATGCGCGAGCACATCCGCGGCACCGAGCACATCCTCGGCGGGCTCATCTAAGTCCGCCGCGAAGGTTTTGTCGCCCTGGGGACGCCAGGGCGTACCTGGAGCTACAAAAGCTTGCCGGCGGACGCGGAGAGCCCGACGGTGACCGGTCCGCCACTCGTCTCCACCCGCCCCGTCCAGTTCGCCGGCAGGCTCGTTGACCGGCCCGGGCCCAAGCGGCGCAGCCGGCCGCTCCACAGCCGCCGGCCATCCTGCGCCACCTCCACTTGCGGTCGTCTGACCACCTGGCTGGCCCGCACCAGGAAGCGGCCACTGGGAGGGGCGGTGCCCGCCGCTGCGAGCAGGTTCGGGGCGATCCACCCGAGCGGGGGCTCGCATCGGATCGGGACACGCGACTCCGGCCAGGGCTCGCCGTCCAGATGGCGAATGACCGCGCTCGCGACGTGGCTGCCGGATAGCGATGCGATGTCGGCGGTCTCCGCACCGTGGTTGACGTTGCCGGCGGCAAAGGTCCCGGGCCGGCTGGTGCGAAGGCCGGCATCGACGGCGGGGCCCCTGGTCAGCGGGTCGAGCTCGACGCCCGCAAGCACGGCGAGCTCATGATCCGGGATCCAATCGGCCGTGAAGACGACGAGATCGCACTCGAGCTCGCGGGTTTCGCCGGTATCGAGATCGCTCAGCTCGATTGCCTCCACCCGCGTTCGGCCGCGAATCCCGGAGATCGCGGTGCGGGTGTGGAACGGCACCCGGTAACGAATGGCGGCGCCGAGCCTGAACGCCGCGAGCGTCTGGTGCCGCGGCAGCTCGGTCACCATCGCGACCGCCCGCGCGCCTCCGTGCGAGAGCGTGAGGAGCGCTGAGAAGCTCACGTGCTCGGCACCGACGACGACGGCGCGGCGCCCGGGGCGTTCGCCGTGGAGGTAGACGAGCTGCTGCAGCGTGCCCGTGGTCATCACGCCCTGCGGCCGCGATCCCGCGACCAGCCGTGCCGACCGGGGCCGTTCCCGGCAACCGGTGGCGAGCACGACTGCCTTGGCTGCCAGTTCGTAGCGTCCTCCCGGCGATGTGATCTCGAGCGTGCCGTCATCGCACCAGCCGGTTACCTGCGACTCCGCGCGGATCTCAGCCCCAGCCGAGGACGCGAGCTCCGCCAGCCGTGCTGCGTAGGCCGGTCCGGACATCGCCCGGCGCAGGTCGCGAATTCCGAAGCCCTGGTGTTTGGCATGACGGGGAATCCCGCCCGGCTCGGCTTCGCGATCGAGCACGACGACGCGATCCGCACCGGCCCGGCGCAGGGAGGCCGCCGCCGCCAGGCCGGCCGGACCGCCGCCGACGATTGCCGCCTCGCAGGTCTCGCGCCGCACGCCTGGCTGGCTCATCGGGGCAACTCCGTGAGGTCCTCGGGGCTGCGGCCCGACTGCTCGGCGAACATCTCGAGCACGTGGGCGCCGCAGAAGAATCCCTGGCAGCGTCCCATCAGCACGCGCGTGCGACGCCGCAGCCCGTCCAGATCGGCCGGCGGGACCGGGCTCACAGCGGTATCGCGGATCTCCCCTCGCGTGACCCGCTCGCAAAAGCAGACGATGTGGCCATACTCGGAATCGGCCATGATCGCCTCGGGCTGCGCGAAGGGCCGCGGCCCGGCTTCGCCGATGTTGGGCATCCGGATGCTCGGTAGTCCGCCGTTGCGATCCCGCAGCGCCAAACCCGCCCGGTCGAGCTCGTCGCGGACGTGCTCGGCGATCGCCATCGACGCGGTCAGACCCGTCGAGCGGATCCCGCCGGCCCAGGCGTAGCCATCCTCGCCATCGACCCCGAGCTGGTAGTCACCGTGCTCCGTTGCAGCCCGCAGGCCGACGTAGACCGCCGTGACCTCCTCCCGCGCGAGGTCTGGGACCAGGCGGCCCACGAGTGAGAGCAGATACGCGATGCCGTCCGGGGTGGAGCTGGTGTCGTCCTTGCGGTCGACATCCACGGCCGTCGGGCCCAGCATCACGTTGCCGAAGACCGTGGGCGCCACGAGCACGCCCTTGGTCGTTGCGGTCGGCACCGGCAGGATGGTGTGCCGGAGCAGCGGGCGGGCGAGTTTGTCGTAGACGAGGAGCTCGCCACGCCTCGGGGTGACGGTGAACCCTTGATGTCCGGCCATCGCGTGCACCTCGTCCGACCGCAGGCCCGCTGCATTCACGACCCAGTCCGCAGCCAGCCGCCCACGGCTCGTCTCCAGAAGCCATCGGCCATCGCGGCGTTCGAGGCCGCTGACAGCCTCCGACCGCCGCAGGTCCACGCCCGCAAGCACGGCCTGCGTCGCGTAGGCGAGCGGCGGCGTAAAAGGGCAAACGATGTGCTCGTCCGGGACCGCCAGCGCGCCGAGCGCGCCAGGTCCCAGGTGAGGCTCGCGCCGGTAGAGCTCTTCGGTCGAGATATCGGCGACGCGGTCATAGCCACACCGTTCGGCGTTCTCCCGGATTGCCCCGAATCGCTCGCGCTCGTCATCGCTCCAAGCGACGAGCAGCGCGCCCGTGCGCTCCACGGGGATCCCAACCTCGTCCGCGTATGACATGAGCAGGTCGTGACCTCGCGCGACCAGGCGCGCCTCGAGGGTCCCCGGCTTGGCATCGAAGCCGGTGTGGAGGATCGCGGTGTTGGCCTTGCTCGTGCCGGCGCCGACGTCGGGCCCTGCCTCGATCAGGGCGATACGCAGGTCGAACCGGGCCAGCTCGCGGGCGATCGCGCAGCCGACGTCGCCGGCGCCGACGATGGCGACGTCATAGACGGCGTCAGAGGGCGATCGCGCGCTCAACGAACTGGCGCCACTCGCCGTGAGCCCGCTCACGCCACCCCGCGTCCAGGGACGGCTCAGTCCGCTCGCCCACCGGGACGCGTTCGGCGATCTCGAGGGTCGAGCCCCAGATGCCCGCTCCGACTGCGGCCAGCGCGGCGGCGCCGGCGACCGTGGCGTCGACCGCCCCCCGCTGGACGGAGACGCCGGTCACGTCGGCCTGGAGCTGGAGAAGCGTCGGATCGCGAGTCAGGCCGCCGTCCACCCTCAGGACGTCAACCGGCACCGTCCGCCGCACCGCCTCGATCACGTCCGCGACGCGCCAGGCAATCCCCTCGAGCGCGGCCAGAGCGATGTGCGCCGGCCGCGTCCCGGCGGTGAGCCCGGCAATCACCGCCCGGGCCTCGGACGCCCACCATGGTGCGCCCACCCCGGCGAGCGCGGGCAGGATCCGCACACCGCCCGCGTCGGGGACCTCCGCGGCCGCGGCGGCCAGTGCCGCCGGATCCTCGGCCAGTCCGAGGTCTCGGCTGAGCCATTCGAGTAGCGCCCCGGCCGTGAAGACGCCGCCGTCGATGGCCCACTCGACTTTGTCGTCGACGCGCCAGGCAACGGTGGGGAGGAGGCCGCCCTCCGGGTGCGGCCGTTCGTCTCCCGCGTGCGCGAGCACGAACACGCCCGTCCCGTAGGTGGCCTTGACGAGCCCCGGCTCGACGCAGCCGGCGCCCGCGAGCGCCGCCTGCTGATCCACCACGCGCGCTCGGAGGGGTAGCTCGGTCGGCCACGAGGGATGGGAGAGGGTTCCGAGGTCGCCGGCCGTGTCCATGATCGCGGGCAACCCACCGCGCGGGACCCCGAAGATCTCCAGCAGGGCCGAGTCCCACTCGGGAGCGCCGAGCTGAGTTCGCGAAGCGGTCGAGGAGTCTGTCGCGAAGCCCGCGCCGAGCCGGTCGCAGAGAAACGAGTCGACGGTTCCCATCCGCGCCGTACCGGCCTCCACCGCCTTCGACACATCCGAGTCGTGCTCCAGGATCCAGGCGAGCTTCCCGGCGGAGAAGTAGGGGTCGAGGGGCATCCCGCTGCGCTCCCTGATCTCCTCGGCTCGGCCTTCGGAGTCGAGCCGGTCGAGCACCTCCTGCGATCGCTTGTCCTGCCAGGTGATGACGGGCGTGAGCGCCCGCCCGCTCTCGGCGTCCCACGCGAGGATCGACTCACCCTGGTGGTCGAGCCCGCAGGCGCCGACGTCCGGCTCGTCGGCCAGCAGCTCGGCCACAGCCTCCACCACGGCGTCGACGATCACCTCCGGGTCCTGCTCCACCCAACCCGGCTTCGGATGCTCGAGCGGCTTCTCGCGCCGCGCCTCCTTGACGGCGCGCAGATCGGTGTCGAACAGGACCGCCTTCACGGCCGAGGTCCCCTCGTCGATTCCCAGCAGAAAGCTCATCCCACACCGCCGATCATCTTGCAAATCCGGTCGTAGCGGGGAAAGGGGGTTGACACGGGTCAGGACACCGGCGTAGTGTCAACCCATCCATAGGTCGGATCATCACACCAATTCGATCGGGGCGCTGGATGTCGCCTGCAACGAACGTCGATAGGGGAGGTAGTCCGTGGCCGACGAGGTAACCCGTGCACCCGCAGCCGGTGGATCGACCGAGGGGAGGAGCGCCGATGAGCAGCGCCTCCACGAGATGGGCTACCGCCAGGAGCTCTCGAGAGCCTGGAGCGGGTTCACCAACTTCGCGATCTCGTTCACGATCATCTCCGTCCTCGCTGGGACGTTCACGACGTTCGCGTTCGCGTGGGTGCACGGCGGGCCGATTGCGGTCTCGATCGGCTGGCCCGTGCTGTGCTTTTTCGTGCTCATGGTGGCCTTCTCGATGGCCGAGCTGACCTCCAGGTACCCGACTGCGGGCGGCCCCTACTGGTGGGCCCACGACCTCGGAGGCAAGGGGTGGAGCTGGATGACCGGCTGGTTCAACATCGTCGGCCTGATCGGCATCGTCGCCTCGGTCGGTTACGGCTGCGCGTTCTTCCTCGACAGCCTGCTCAGCCTCTACGGGCTCAACGTGCTCGGCATCAACTTCGGCGACGACGTGCACATCCTCTCCGAGACCTTCCTGCTCTACCTGATCATCCTGGCGCTCTACACGCTGGTGAACATCTTCGCCGACCGTGTTCTGGCGCTCATGAACAACATCTCGGTCGGCTGGCATCTCCTGGGCGTCGCGGTGATCATCGGCCTTCTGATCTTCGTCCCCGACGATCACCAGAGCCTGAGCTTCGTCTTCAGCGAGCGATTCAACGGCAGCGATGCCTTTGGAGGCTCGACCGGTGGGCTTGGGTTCTGGTTCCTGGTGCTGCCGGTCGGGTTCCTGCTTGCGATGTACACACAGACGGGGTACGACGCTTCCGCGCATACCGCCGAAGAGACGACGAACGCGGCCAAGTCGGCGGCGCAGGGCGTTTGGCGTTCCGTCTTCTGGTCCGCGCTCATCGGCTGGTTGGTGCTGCTGGCGTTCCTGTTTGCGGCAACGCACGTCAAGGCCGTCGACAACAACGACGGGTTCGTGGGGGCGATCTTCACCAGCGCCCTGGACTCATGGGCCGCGAAGCTGGTGATCCTGATCGCGACGGTCGGCCAGTTCTTCTGCGGCGCCGCCGGGCTGACCAGCGCCTCCCGCACCTGGTACGCGTTTTCGCGCGACCGCGGGATGCCCGGCTGGGCGCTGTTCAAGCGCGTCAACCGTGACCGTGTGCCGTTCAACGCGGTGATCGCCGTTGCGGTCGCCTCGCTCGTTATCTCGATCCCCGCGCTGTTCGGCAAGCACGACATCCCCTTCGCGTTCTTCGCGCTGACGGGGATCTGCACGGTGGGCCTCTACCTGGCCTACATCATCCCCGTGTATCTGAGGGTGCGCGCAGGCGACCGGTTCGAGGTGGGGCCGTGGAATTTGGGGCGGCGCTACAAGCTCGTCAATTGGCTCGCGATCATCTTCGTGATCGTCGTCGTGTACAGCCTCAACCTTCCGTACGACCCGAGCGGGCTGCCCTGGAACGACAAGTTCGACGCCGCCAACGTCAACTACACGCCCTTCGCGATCGTGCTGCCGTTGATATTCGGAGTCTGGTACCTCGTGGACGCCAAGAACCGCTATCAGGGACCGGTGCGCACGCTCGAGGAGGACGAGGTAACGGCGGATTGAGGCCGGGCCCGCCGCGTCACATGGAGGCGACCGTTGACGGCTGAGAGACCTGGCGGTCCCGGCGGCAGCGCCGGGATGCTCTCCCTCGACGATCTCAAGGACGAGGCCGAGTCGGGCGCGATCGACACGGTCGTCACGGCGTTCACCGACATGCAGGGGCGTCTGTTCGGCAAGCGCATCCAGGTCGAGTACTTCCTGGACGAGGTAGTCGAGGAGGGAATCGAGGGCTGCGACTACCTCCTCGCGCTCGACATGGAGATGGAGCCGGTGCCCGGGTATGAGATGGCGAACTGGGAGAAGGGCTATGGCGACTTCGGCATCGCACCGGACATGGCGACTCTCCGCCGGATCCCGTGGCTCGACCGGACCGCCTTGGTCCTGTGCGACGTCGTCAACCACGACGGCTCGCCGGTCGTCGCATCCCCCCGGCAGGTACTGATCGCGCAGTACGAGCGCGCCGCGGAGATGGGGTACACCCCCTTCTTCGCCTCGGAGCTCGAGTTCTACCTCTACAAGGAGAGCTACGCCGAGGCGCACGAGAAGGGCTACAACGACCTCACCCCGACGATCCCGTACATCCTCGACTACCACGTGCTCGCCACGACGATGGACGAGGCCTATCTCGGGCCGATCCGCCGCGGGATGCAGGCCGCCGGCATCCCGATCGAGTTCTCGAAGGGCGAGGCCTGGTACGGCC
>Ga0075365_10001492_pt1 | contig 10668 bp, 7 predicted proteins | sample EndMetdeltDD1765_FD_71387 | JGI IMG/M metagenome (GOLD analysis project Ga0075365, IMG submission 71387) | Populus endosphere microbial communities from Tennessee, USA - Endosphere MetaG P. deltoides DD176-5 | ecosystem: Host-associated > Plants > Roots > Endosphere | place: USA: Tennessee... | reverse complement strand
CGGTGGCCAGGATCAGCAGATCAGGGGGCTGGACGAGCGGCGGCAGGGTCCAGGTGAAGTGGACAGGGAAGGCAAAACCGCTCGGTGGCTGATCGTCGGGATCTTCCATCTTGAGCACTTCGTCCTCGAACCCGAGCAGCGCGCGCGGATCGACCTCCAGCGAGAGGTGCAGGTCGATCGGCCCGCTGCACGCCTCTTCCGGGTGCAGGTCGACCTCCCACAGCTGGCGCAACGAGTACGTCTCGACGAAATGCCGCTCGTCGTGCACGTGGAAGCCGTGATCGATCGCGTGCCCCTTCACATCGGCGATGAAGCCGGCGACATCGATGACTGCCATGAAACCTCTCTGCGCTGGAGACCGCTACCCGGAGCGGTGCCGTGAGACTACCCTGCGGACAATGTACAGAGACGTGGTCGACCTGTTTACGTACATCGCCGACGAGGTCGGCGCCGCCCTCCGGCACAACGCCGACTGGGGTCCCTCCGGCCGGCGCGAGGGTCAATATTCGGTCGATCTCGTGGCCGACGAGATCGCCCTCGCAGCGATCGCCGCCGCCGACTACGGAGTGCTGTCGGAAGAGAGCGGACTCACCGTGCGCGAAGGTCGCCCGCTCGTGATCGTCGATCCGCTCGACGGCTCGACCAACGCGAGCCAGGGCATCCCGTGGTACGCGACGTCGCTGTGCCTCGCCGACGACGTCGGCCTCGTGGTCGGACTCGTGCGCAACCAGGCCAACGGAGTGACCTACCGCGCTGTACGCGGCGAAGGCGCCTGGTGCGACGACCACCACATCCACCCGTCGGACTGCGAGGAGCTCGGCGACGCGTTCGTCGGGCTGAGCGGCCTACCGCCCATCAACCTCGGCTGGCGCCAGTTCCGTGCTCTCGGCGCGTCGGCGCTCGACCTGTGCCTTGTCGCATCCGGCGTGTTGGACGGCTTCGTCGACTGCAGCGTCGACGCCCACGGTGTGTGGGACTACGCCGCGGCGACCCTGATCTGCGCCGAGGCCGGCGCGACCGTGGTCGACGGACTCCACCGGATGTTGCTGGTCCGCGATCCGGAGGTCAAGCGCACACCGGTCGCTGCCGCGACGGACGCGCTGCTCGACTCGCTCGTCGCCGCGCGGCAGTCGTTCTGATCGCGGTCGCTACGCCGGCCGGCGGCGCTCGCCCTCGTTCCAGAGCCGCGTGAGGCTCGGGTGGCGCAACTTGCCGAGTGCCCGCGCTTCGATCTGCCGCACGCGCTCGGTCGTCACGTGCAACGAGTCGCCCAGCTCGGACAGGGTCTGGCGCGAGTTGCCGAGACCGAACCGGGCGCTGAGCACCGCCCGCTCTCGATCGGTGAGGCGAGCGAGTTGCGCATGCAGCGCGTTGCGCTGGAGGGCGGCGGCGGCCGCCTCGAACGGACCGATCGACTCGTCGTCCTCGATGAAGTCGCCCACGACGGAGTCGCCGTCGTCGTTCACGGGTGTCGACAGCGACACCATCGGCGTGCGGTGCTGACGAACGAGTGCGACACGTTCGGGTCGGATGCCGGCGCTGACGGCGACCTCCTCGTTGGTTGGCTGCCGTTCGAGGTCGTCCCACAGGCGTTGCGTGCTCTGGTCGATCAGGCTGTACTGCTCGCGCACGTGTGACGGCACCCGGATCGTGCGTGACGTCTCGTTCACCGCGCGGCCGATCGCCTGGCGGATCCACCACGTCGCGTACGTGCTGAACTTGAACCCCCGCGTGTGGTCGAACTTGTCGACCGCGCGCATCAGCCCGACGTTGCCCTCCTGGATCAGATCGAGCAGGGCGACACCCCGTCCCTCGAACCGCCTGGCGACGCTGACGACGAGACGGAGGTTGGATTGGATGAAGCGCCGTCGGGCCGCTGCGGCAACGTCGGGATCGATATCGGTGAGCGCTACGGCGAGACTGCGCTCGTCCGTCGCGGTGAGCAGCGGATGCGCGCTGATCTCGGCGAGGTAACGGCGCAGGTTCTCGTCACCGCCGTTGTCGTTCGAGCGCGACACCATCGAACCCGAACGGTAGTGCTCGCTGCAGGTCGAATCGGGGATGTCACCTGTTGACGGGCTGCGATGTGCGCTGGGATGATGCGACCTTGACGTTCTGTTGACTCCCCTGAGCGAATAGCCCGCGTGGCCCTCCGCCCGCGCTCGGTCCCTTGTCCGGTCCGAGCCCATGGAGGCCCACGATGTCGAAGCCCAGTCGGGCGCGTTTCGTCGCGCTCAGCGACCTCTTGTCACGATTCCATCCCGATGTCGGTGTCGGTGCGATCGCCGCCGGCACCGTGATCGTCGACGGCCGCGTGGTGATGAACCCGCGCGCACGCGTGCGCGCCGATGCGTCGATACGCGTTCAGGCGCCGCGCCGGCTGCGTGGCGAGATCAAGCTGTCGCACGCATTGACCGCGCTCGGCGTTGCGGTCGCGAGGAAGGTGGCGATGGATGTCGGTGCGAGTGCCGGCGGTTTCACGACAGCGCTGCTCGCATCCGGCGCCTCGCGCGTCTACGCCGTCGAAGCAGGGATCGGCCAGCTGCGCGGCGCGCTGCGAGTCGACCCGCGCGTCGTCAACCTCGAAGGCCACAACCTCGGCGCGCTGAACCGCGTGCTCGTGCCCGAACCGATCGAGCTGATCGTCATCGACCTCAGCTACCTGTCGATAGCGAGCGCGATCGCACAGCTCGAAGTCGTCAGGATCGCCGCACACGCCGATCTCGTCGCGCTGGTGAAACCGACGTTCGAACTGCACCGCGGTTCGCTGGCGGCGTCGGCCGAGGATCTCGGCGCCGCCGTCGTGTTGGCGGTCCACGGTGTCGAGGATGCCGGCTGGCTCGTGCATGGTTGGTGCGACGCGCCGGCGACCGGACAACACGGCGCCCGCGAGTCGTTCATCCACGCCACCCGGAGCAAGTCGATCGTGCCGTACGACCAAGCGCCAGTAGGCTCTTGACTCCCGTTCCCGGGCGCATAGCTCAGTTGGTTAGAGCGCTTCCCTTACAAGGAAGATGTCGGGGGTTCGAATCCCTCTGCGCCCACGGACACCTCTACGCCCCCGGTCTGCATCGATTCGGACGTGGGTCGTACGCAGGGGCCGGGCACAAGAACCTCAAGTGGGGTCTGAAACGTGCCGATTCAGTGAATGAGTCATCGCACGTCTCGTGCTGATTCGTGGCAGGGCCGGAAACGGCCTGCCCTCCGTCAACGGTCAACCCTGCGAGAGCAGGCGCATGGTCACGGGCCTACACCACTTTGTGTGGCATGGCCGCCGGATCACCGAAACGAAGACCTCAGGAGCTCGCCATGTCATCGCCCACCCTCGCCGCGACCCCTGCGGCAGCCATGCCGTCCCGCGGCCGCGTCGCTCTCGGCCTCGCGGTCGCGATGCTTGTCGTTGCCGCCACCTCGCTGTTGCCGCGCGTCGATCCCGTCGCCGCCGGCATCGTGCCGACCGTCCAGATGGGAACGTCTGCCAACTACTCGGTGCTCGCCGCGACCACGGTGACGAACACGAACCTGAGCGTGCTCTCCGGGAGCGTCGGACTCTCACCGGGATCATCAGTCGTCGGCTTCCCCCCGGCGATCGTTCTCCCGCCGGCCACGATCGAGGCCGCCAGCGCGGCCACGCTCCAAGCTCAGGTCGACCTCACAACTGCATACCTCGACGCCGCCGGTCGTGGCGTCGAGTTCACGCAGACCAATCCGGACCTGGTCGGCCAGTTGCTGGTCCCGGGCGTGTACGCCGCCAGCGCCAAGGCGCCGCTCGAGTTGTCCGGCCAGCTGGTGCTCGACGGCCAGGGCGACCCGACCGCTGTGTTCGTCTTCCAGACCGACTCGACGCTGATCACCAGTTCGGCGAGCACGATCGCGCTGATCAACGGAGCTTCGGAGTGCAACGTGTTCTGGCAGGTCGGCAGCTCCGCCACGCTGGGGAGCGGCTCGCTGTTCGTCGGGAACATTCTCGCGCTGACATCGATCACCGTTGCCAGCTCAGCCGTCGTGCACGGCAGAGCGCTCGCCCGCAACGGAGCCGTCACGCTGGACAACAACGTGTTCGAGCAACCGAGCTGTGCGCCCAGCACGGCAACGGTTGCGCCGACGACGACAATCGCGGGTGCACCGACAACGACGACGGCGGTGAGCACGACAACTGCGAGCTCGGTCGTCGACGTCTCGAGCAGTGCTGTCGCGACCATCGCAAGCACGCCGTCGACACCGGACTTCACCGAGATCACATTGCCGTCGACCGGCAAGGCGACGAGGGGCACGTCTGCGTTCGCAGGCGGAGCGTTCCTCCTCGGTGCTACCGCCCTCCTGGTTGCCCGACGACGCCGCCACGCGTGACTACACGTGGACGTACGACAGCGTTCCCGTGAGGTCGTGGTAGCAGACGCAGCCCTTGGCGAAGTAGTGACAGACCAGTGCTTTGCGCGATCGCGCGTAGTTGGTGCGCATCGAGCCGCCGTGAAGCAGGTTGGCGTGCCAGAACAGCACATCGCCTGCGCTGGCCGTGAAGGTCTTCACGGGGCGCGCCTGGGACTCGGCCAGCATCGTGATGTGCGGTGTGTACTTCTCCTCGAACTCCGCGTAGATGGTAGGGAGCGGCTCACCGTCGACGATCCCCACGTCGTCCGCGTACACCGTTGGCAGCCGATTGGAACCGGGGACGAACTGCAGCGGCCCCGAGTCGGCCTCGATGTCCTCGAACGCGATCCAGTTCGCCACCAGATACCCACGAGGGTATGTCGTCATGTGGATCGAGTCCGAGTGAAAGGGCTGCTGGCTGGCTTTGTGGCCGCTGATCGTCTGAAACGGAAGAGCCTCGACACCGAGCAGAAGCTCGACGACATCGACCAGGCGGCGGTCCTCCAGCACGTCACGAAATTCGGGCACCCGCCAGTGCGGGTTGAGCGATCGGCCGGGTAGCTCGTCGCCCGGGCCCTGAGACCCCGCAGGATCGAGAGGGATCTGATCGTTCGCGATCCGGGTCTCGTACGCCTCCCAGGCACGATCGAGTGTGGGACGGTCGAGCAGGCCACGCACGATCACATATCCGTCCGTGATCCACTGCCGACACAGCTCGGCCTCATCGGCCGTCAGCGTCTGCTGCCTCTTCAACCGCGGGAGCGTCGCCAAGGCGCCCGGGCGATCGAGCCAGGGCACCGGGCCGACATCGGGGAGCCGTGTGGCCCGCCAGACGAAATCCGCTGAGCCGTCGGTTGCGATCTCCAGCGGGACGTCGGGCACCACCGGCCGGACCGGCTCACGCGGGACCGGCACGGGATCGACGAGCCGAAGACGGCGCGCGAACGACTTGATCGGTCGCAGCGCACGGCGCACGGATCGGGTCACCGCCATCGCCCGAGAATACAGGTGACGGATCGTCCGGCTGTGGCGCAACGCGGGCGGTAGCAGGACTGTTTACCAGGCGTAAATCATTGCGATGGGATGGCACCCACCGCATCATGAGTACGGACTGGGCGCTGCCGCGCCTGCGCTACGCCGGGAAGAACCGAGGGGAGTCGACGTGTTCGATCTGAAGCTGAGTGGTGGGACGATCGTCGACGGCACGGGACGCGACCGGTTCGTCGGCGATGTCGCCGTCACGGACGGCGTGATCGTCGCCGTCGGGCAATCGGTCGACGGCGAGGCGAACGAGGAGATCGACGCACGCGGGCTCCTCGTCACGCCTGGGTTCGTCGACATCCACACGCACTACGACGGCCAGGCGACGTGGGATCCGGTGCTCGACCCGTCGGCAAGTCACGGCGTGACGACGGTCGTGGCGGGCAACTGCGGCGTCGGCTTCGCGCCGGTGCGTCCCGGTGAGCAACAGCGCCTCGTCGAGCTGATGGAGGGCGTCGAGGACATCCCCGGCACCGCGCTGCACGAGGGCATCCAGTGGGAGTGGGAGACCTTTCCCGAGTACCTCGATGCGCTGAGCCGCCGTGAGTACGCGATGGACATCGCCGCGTTCTTGCCACACGCCCCGCTGCGCCTGTACGTGATGGGCGATCGCGGCGAACGCAACGAGGACGCAACAGCGGACGACATCGCGGCGATGGCCGCGCACGTGCGTGCGGCGGTCGAAGCGGGCGCCGTCGGGCTGTCGACGTCGCGCTCGTTGAACCACAAGACGCTCGACGGTGAATTGGTGCCCGGCACCTTCGCATCCTTCGACGAGCTGGCCGGTCTGGCCCAGGCACTCGTGGATGCCGGCGGTGGGCTGTTCGAGGTCGTGCCGACGGGCGAGACCGGCGACGACGAGGCCCTGATCCTCGGCGAGATCGAGTTGATGGCGAAGGTGTCGCAGGCGACCGGCGTCGAGATCTCGTTCCTGCTGATCCAGTCGAAGGGGGCTCCACACCTGTGGCGGCGCCAGCTCGAGCTCGTCCAGCAGGTCAACCGCGACGGTGCCCGGCTCGTCCCGCAGGTCGCCGGCCGGGCCGGCGGGATGCTGATGGGCATCGCCAGCTATCACGGGTTGATGCGCCGGCCGACGTTCCGTCGCCTGGAGGAGTCGCTGACGCTCGATGAACTGAGGATCGAGCTGGCCAAGCCCGAGGTGAAGTCAGCGATCCTCGGCGAGACCGACGCCCCGCAAGACCCGCGGCGACAGTTCGAAGGGCTCACCGAGAACACCCAGTACCTGTTCGGGCGGATGTTCCCGCTCGGCGACCCGCCCGACTACGAGCCGACCGAGGATCGCTCGATCGCCGGCATCGCGGCGGCGACAGGCATCGACGCGTGGGAGGTCCTCTACGATCACCTCGCCGCGGGCGCGTGGATCATGGGCGCGTTCACGAACTACGCCGAGGCGTCGCAGGATCACCTGGTCGAGATGATCGATCACGCGGACACGGTCATCGGGCTCTCCGACGGCGGCGCGCACGTGAAGATCATCTGCGACGCGTCGGTGCCGACCTATCTGCTCACCCATTGGGCGCGTGACCGCACTCGCGGGCAGCTGATCCCGCTCGAGACGTTGATCCGAAAGCAGAGCGCGGGCACTGCGGCTGCCGCCGGTCTGCGCGACCGCGGCACGATCGAGGTCGGCAAGAAGGCCGACCTGAACGTGATCGATTTCGACAACCTGCAGCTGCACGCGCCGCACTCCGTCGACGACCTGCCGGCAGGCGGTCGGCGCGTGCTGCAAGGCGCCACCGGCTACGTGGCAACGATCGTCAACGGCGTTGTCACCCGGCGCAACGACCGCGACACGGGCTCACGCCCTGGACGCCTCGTCCGCGTCGCGCACTGACGTCATCAGGGATTCCACAAGCTGATCGTCAGCACGAGACCGCTGTCGCGAACACTCGTGTAGTAGCCGTTCACGTCGATCACGAAGTGTGCCGTCGCGATGGCGGTCATGCAGAAGTCGTCGTGATCCCACAGCTGAACCGTTGCAGCGTTGGCGACGGTCTGACCCTTGACGAAGTTGAGGTTCGAGACCAACGGGGGCGGACTGATGACGGGGGAGCAGGGCCACGCAGTGGCATAGCCATCGCCGGCGGGCTCCGTGACCGTCAGGTTCAATGCGACGGCCACGACATCGAGAGGTGGCACACCGCCGCGGCCGCCGGTGATGACCGGCACTTGTGCGTTCGGTGTGATCGGCCCGGTCGACGAGATGCCGGTCGCACTGCGAGTGTCGAGCAGCCGGTACGGCGGAAGAGGCTTGAACCCAATCGACTCGGTGGTGGCGAACCACATGCTGATGTCGGCGACGACATCGGTCTGCACCGGCGACGCGAAGCACACCGTGCCGGCAGCCGAGACGGCGACGGTGACGAGGTTCGGCACGGTCTGGTTGGCGACGAAGTTGAGGTTCGACACGAGTGGTTGGGTCTGGTCGCAGGGCCACACGGTCAGGTAGCTGTCGCCGACCGGATTGGTGACCGTGACGTTCAGGGTGACCGCCTGCGCACCCTGGTCGGGCACTGACGCGTGGCCGGCAACCTTGAGCGCGATCGGTGAGTTGGCGGGCATCGGGCCGGCACCCGACAATCCGAGGCCGGTCCTGCTGTCGAGGAGGCGTTCCGGCGCGACCGGATGGGCGTGCGCACCGCCGTTGATCTCGAACGTGCCCGACAGATCGACGACGAAGTGGGCCTGTTGCGACGTGTAGATGCAGACGGTCCGATCGGCAGAAAGTTGTGCGTTGACGAGGTTCGGCACGATCTGACCGGCCACATAGTTCAGGTTGGAAGCCTTCGGCCGGGGTGAGTCGCACGGATACACCGTCGCGTAGCCGGGTCCGGAAGGGGAGACGACCGTGAGGTTGATCACGACTGCCGCCGACGACACATCGACCAGCTTCCCGAAGGTCAACGTGACAGCCTCGTCGCCCGGTACCGGCGCGAGGCCAGGCCTCCCCAAGCCGACGCGGGTGTCGAGAACACGTACGGGAGTGATCGGTCGCAGACCCGGCGGGGCCATCTGCGCGAACCCATAGGCGAGAGTGGGCGGGAGTGCCTCGGGCGTGGGACCGTCGGTCGAGAAGTAGCCGAGGAGCGTCACCTTCGTCTGTACGGCGGTCGTCGAAAACACGCACGGCGCGCTGACCGCGCTCGCGAACGTGATGTACGCGAGCCCGGAGGTCGCCGCGAACTCATACGCGACGTCGTCGAACGACGGTCTCTGGCCGGCGCAGTCGTAACCGGTGATGGCGCCGGCACGGGTGGGTGCGGACACGTCGATCTTGAGGACGACACCCGCAGCCGCGAGGGGGATGGTGCCCCGATCGAGTGTGAGTGCCCCGTCAATGGCTCTGTCCGCGAGCACCTGGGGAGCGATCGTGTCGTACTGCAACAGACCGTCGGTCGCCGTAGAAGCGATCGTCCCGAGTTGGTCAGCGACGACGTACATCGGCACGTTCGACGCAAGACACGTGTTCGCGCTGGTGGTGACCTTGGCTGTTGCGGGCCGATCACCGCTGAACATCACGAGCGGCGGGGCCGCACCGACCGGAAGACCGCAGGTGTGCAGAGTCGCCTTGCCGCTCTGCTGCTCGCCGGCGCCCACGAACACGCGCAGGATCGAGTTGGACGGCAAGGCGACGTCGGTCACCAATGGACCAAGCCGCGTGTCAAGGGGACGACCTGGCTGTGTGAATTGGATACGGCCACCCGAGCCTGCACTCGCGGGCACGGACGCAGCGGCCAGGCTGAGCGAACCGGCGACGAGTGAGGTGGCAAGGATCGTGGCGGCACGAGACATGGGCCGAGACGCTAGACGCCCAGTCCACTCGTATGCTGCCTTGTGAACGCTTCACGGTCGTCGCCCGACGAGCCAGCGGCGGCGACGTTTGCCCTGTCGGACTACCTGCAGCGCATCCTGACCGCGAGGGTGTACGACGTGGCCGCGGAGACGCCGCTCGACTTCGTACCCGGGTTGTCGGCGCGCCTCGGCAACGAGGTCTACCTCAAGCGGGAGGACACCCAAGCGGTGTTCAGCTTCAAGGTTCGCGGCGCCTACAACAAGATGGTGGGGCTGACCGCTGAGCAGCTGGCCCGCGGCGTCATCTGCGCCTCGGCCGGCAACCACGCCCAGGGCGTCGCGCTCAGTGCCCAGCGGCTCGGCTGCACGGCGACGATCGTGATGCCCAACACCACGCCGCACGTCAAGATCGACGCCGTTCGTGCGCTGGGAGCGGAAGTAGTGCTCTTCGGCGACAGCTACTCCGACGCGGCCGAACGAGCGGCCGAGCTGCAGGACGAACGCGGGCTCACGTACGTGCACCCGTTCGACGATCCCGACGTCATCGCTGGTCAGGGAACCATCGCGATGGAGATCCTTCGCCAGCACCAGGGACCGATCGACGCCGTGTTCGTCGCCGTCGGTGGCGGTGGGTTGGTGTCGGGCATCGCTGCATACATCAAGGCCGTACGTCCTGCGATCAAGGTGATCGGCGTGCAAGCATCCGATTCGAACGCGATGGCGCTGTCGATCGAGGCGGGCCATCGGGTGCAGCTCGACGACGTCGGCCTGTTCAGCGACGGCACCGCGGTCAAGATGGTCGGCACCGAAACCTTCCGGGTCGCGCGCACCTTGGTCGACGAGTTCGTGATCGTCGACACCGACGCGATCTGTGCGGCCATCAAGGACGTGTACCGCGACACGCGCGGCATCCTCGAACCCGCCGGCGCGCTCGGCGTCGCCGGGCTCAAGGCGTACGTCGAAGCACGCGGCGTCACCGGACAGACCCTCGTCGCGATCGCCTGCGGTGCGAACATGAACTTCGACACCCTGCGCTTCGTCGCCGAACGGGCCGAGGAGCGCGAGGCGCTGTTCGCTGTCACGATCCCCGAAGAGCTGGGCAGCTTCCGCCGCTTCTCGGAGCTGATCGGCGAGCGAGCGGTGACGGAGTTCAACTACCGGATCTCGGCCACCGACGCCGCCCATGTGTTCGTCGGCATCGCCACGCGCGACAGAACCGACTCCGGCGCGATCGCCGCCGAGTTCGAGCGGGCCGGCTTCGCGACCATCGACCTGACCCATGACGAGTTGGCCAAAGAACACGTCCGTCACATGGTCGGCGGGCGCAGCAGCCTCGCCGAGGACGAACGTCTCTTCCGGTTCCTGTTTCCTGAACGGCCGGGTGCGCTGATGCGATTCCTGTCGGCGATGCGTCCCGACTGGAACATCAGCCTGTTCCACTAC
>Ga0075365_10001491_pt1 | contig 10669 bp, 9 predicted proteins | sample EndMetdeltDD1765_FD_71387 | JGI IMG/M metagenome (GOLD analysis project Ga0075365, IMG submission 71387) | Populus endosphere microbial communities from Tennessee, USA - Endosphere MetaG P. deltoides DD176-5 | ecosystem: Host-associated > Plants > Roots > Endosphere | place: USA: Tennessee... | reverse complement strand
ACGGTCCGGCCCGAGCTCGCGATCGTCATCTTCGATTCCCATCGTCCCGGTGGCTGGCAGGCCGTCTACATGTCGGCCTCAGCCGAGGAAGTGGACGGCGACGACGCGGATGAAGGAATCGGGATCTTCAATAGCCGCTCGGTGGAGCAGGGATTGCGCGAATGGACGGCCGATGACGTCAGTCCGTCCTCCCGCCATCGCCTCTATCGCGCCATCGCCTCCGAGCAGTTCGTGCTGGATCCGCACGACCAACGGCTGCCCGTGGACCTCCGGTAGCCGCGTAGTATCCGCCGCGCCTCGACGTTCAACACGCGGAGGACGCAAATGGCGGATGACGAGACGAACGCTTCCGAGCGGATAGACGAGAGAATCCGGGAGCTGGGCGATTGGCGCGGCCAGACGCTCAGCAAGGTGCGGGGAATCATCAAGGAAGCGGATCCCGACGTCGTCGAGGAGTGGAAGTGGGCGAAGCGCACGAGCCCCGGAGTACCGGTCTGGTCCCACGACGGAGGCATCTGCACCGGTGAGACCTATAAGAAAGTGGTCAAGCTGACGTTCTTCAAGGGCGCTTCCCTGAACGATCCATCAGGTCTTTTCAACTCCAGCCTCGAGGGGAAGGTCAGGCGTGCCATCGACATCAAGGAAGACGACGAGATCGACGAGGGCGCGCTCAAGGACCTCATCCGTGAGGCCGTGGCGCTGAACTCAGGGAGCAATAGAACCTCGTCTTGACCGCCGGTCCGTCGGCGTCTGGCGCTCTCCGTGGTGAGGAGGACCCGACCGCTGACCTTCAGGACCGCCGGAGTGGGTCCGTCACTCCCGCAGCCCGGGGGAAAGCCATTCCACCTATCTCGGTCCGCTAATTCGTACGCAGGGCCTGTGCCTGAGCGTGACAGTCGGTGGCGCGGTTCACGGTCGCCGCCTGGATCGTCTCGATTCCAGGGCCGCCCTGAGCCTGAATGAAGTAGGAGTCGCCCGAGGCGGCGGCCGGGAATTGCTGATGATCGCCAGCCGCCATCTGGAAGTAGGTCGGATTCCCTCCGCCGCTGTCGACGAAGACGTTCGCCGCTCCGCCCGAATCGTTGTAGACGTTGAAAAAGCCAACGTTCGTGAGGGTGTTCGGACACTGGTACGAGAGCCGAAGAAATCCCGCCAGCGGCGGGCCCAGGAAGAAGTGCTGTCCGGGCGCTTCCGCGATTGCCTGGCCCAGGGCTCTCCCTCCGCCCTGGACGAAGCCGCTCGAATCGATCCCATCGAGATTGTCGGAATCGTTCACCTTGCCACCGATGTCCGAAGGGCCGACGCACCCTCCACAGACGAGGCTGTCACCAGCGAAGACCTTGCCGGTGAAGTAGCCGGCGAATCCGCCGCCGGTGTTGTCTCCGTAGACGCCATAGCCGCTAGACCCGGCCCGGCCCGCGACGCCGAACCCAGCGCCGCTCGTGTTCTGGCCGTAGACACCCGAGGCGATGTCCTTTCCCGAGATCCCCTCGACCGCGTTTCCGGCGTTGCTTTGGCCGTGGATCGCGGCCGTGGCCTTGCTCGCATCGCCCCCCGATGCCCAGACCCCCACTCCACCGGACGCGGCGGAGGCGACGATGCCTCTGCCGGCAGTGGCGGCGTTCGTATTCGCCACCCTGAGAGCGCCGGCCGCGTCCGTCGTGGGCGAGACCAGTTTGGTTGGCGCCCCAGCCGAATTCGCCTGGCCGAGGATGAAGTTGCCGCCAGTCGCGGCGTAGGTGGTGCCGCCGAGGGCTACGAACAAAGCCAGGTAGGCGACGACGGTACCGTGGCTGGGACGAAATCGCGAACGCATTCGGAACCTCCCTATGTGTCGGGGCAGAGGCCCGGTGCGTCGGCGAGTCCATTCGGGCTGGTCGGCAGTAGGCGATCCGCCTATACAGGGGCGACCCTCTCACCTGGGGCGCGATAGGTCAAGGGAGGGCTGCCACAACGGAGCGCCGCGCTGCAGACACCTCACGATGCCATGGTCCCTCAACGGGCCCCCAAAAGAGACGACCCGCCGAAGCGGGCCGTCTCAGGGGTACAGGGAGGAGAGGTGTGGCCCGATCCCGCATCAGGAGTGGGATCGCAGTGGTGATGGGACATTGTCAAGGGCTGAGGACCGTTGAGAGGGGCTGTAGAGGGGGGTCGTTTGGCCCGTATTTGGCCCGAAAGAGCGGCAGTGCCCCTTGGTCCTCTTTTTGGGGTCGAGGCGGCCTCGGCCTGAATCGTCCGAAGCGATATCGCCGCCGGGAGGACTTAGATGACCCGCCCATACGGGATCCATACGGCGACTGGCTACGCTGTCGATATCGGATAGTTAGACGGGCGCTGAACGGCCTGACCAAAGAGTCACGAGAGTCACGTTCTGCCCTTGCCAATCTGCTTGGCCTCCGCCTGACCCGCTCTACACAGCTGAGGTACCGGATGGTTGATCAGGCAGGGACGCATAGGGTTTCTGGAAGAAGGCGACGGATCTCGCTCGCGGTGGTTGTGGCGACGGCCTTCGTTCTCGCGATCGGCTTTGCCTCGAGCGCCCAGGCCTACGCCAAGGCCTACGTCTACTGGACCAACGACGACGCCGGCGCCGGCTTAGGCACCACGATCGGGCGCGCCAACCTCGACGGCACGGGCGCCGACCAGCGCTTCATCACCAGCGCCAGCGAGGCCCACGGGGTGGCAGTCGACGGCTCCCACGTCTACTGGACCAACGGGTTCACCGACACGATCGGGCGCGCCAACCTCGATGGCACCGGCGTCGACCAGAGCTTCATCACCGGCGCCAGCGGCCCCTTCGGGGTGGCGGTCGACGGCTCCCACGTCTACTGGGCCAACGGCGGCACTAACGCGATCGGGCGCGCCGACCTCGACGGCACCAACGTGAACCAGAGTTTCATTTCCACCGGCGCCACCCCTCGCGGGGTGGCAGTCGACGGCTCGCACGTCTACTGGACCAACGAGTACCACAACTACATGGACTCGATCGGGCGCGCCAACCTCGATGGCACCGGCGTCGACCAGAGCTTCATCAGCGGCACCAGCGACTCCTACGGGGTGGCGGTCGACGGCTCCCACGTCTACTGGAGTAACGACACCTGGATCGGCCGCGCCGACCTCGACGGCACCAGCGTGAACCAGAGCTTCATCGCCGACGCCAACTGGCCCCACGGGGTAGCGGTCGACGGCTCTCACCTCTACTGGGCCAACTTCTTCGGCGGCACGGTCGGGCGCGCCGACCTCGACGGCACCAGCGTGAACCAGAGCTTCATCGCGAGCGACACCGAACCCACTGGGGTGGCGGTTGACCAGCCGTTGCCGGTGGGCGCGACCGGCCCCACCGGAGCCACGGGCGCAGCCGGAGCCACCGGCCCAACCGGTCCGATCGGGCCCGCCGGTCCGAGCGGTCCGACAGGAGCCCACGGCGCAACCGGGGCTAATGGGTCGACCGGTGGGCGCGGCGCCACCGGGCCAAGCGGGCCCGCCGGATCAACGGGATCGACCGGCGCGACCGGCGCCCACGGGTCAGCGGGCGCCACCGGGCCGAGGGGCGCCACCGGCCCCCAGGGCGCAAGCGGCACTACCGGTTCTTCCGGCACCACTCAGTCGATTGCCCGGACAAGGACGGTTCAAGACCAAAAGACCGCGAACATCCAATGCCCCGCAAGCAAGCCGCACGCCCTGGGTGGCGGTGGACAGCTGATGGGCAACGGCGCATCTGTCGTGAGCTCGGTGCCGACGGACAGCAACCACCAGCCGGTGGGGAACGACGCGGCGCCGACTGGCTGGCAGGTCAAGAGCGCTGCGAGGGCCTCGATCGACATCTACGTGATCTGCGGGCCGTAGCGGGCCTCTCTACGAGAGCGGCCCCGGATGTTGCGCTGCGGATGCGGGCGCACTGCAAGTTCAACAGGAGGGATATCCCATGACGAACGGGCGAGAACCCCCGCTATAAGGGGAAAAAGAGACGACCCGCCGAAGCGGGCCGTCTCAGGGGTACAGGGAGGAGAGATATGTATGTGTCTTATGTGGGGGGTGTCGACACCTTTAGGCGCTACTCGGGACGCTGAACCGCGTTGAGGCGGTCAACGCCACTAGAGCGGCGCCGATGCCGACCAAGAAGATTCCGGCGTTCCACTCGCTCGTCGCAAGTCCGACGGCGAGGCCGCCGATGATCGCGAAGATCGCGAGGACGTAGTCGAAGCCCGCGTAGGCGGAGAGCGGGACGCTCCGCTCCGAGCTGACAGCCTGGAGAGAGAGGCCGAGCAGCATTACGCCGAGCACGAACGCGACTACGCCCGCGGCCTGGCCGAAGCCGAGGAGGAACGGAGACGCCATAACAGCTGGTGCCGCCACCGTCTGGATGGCGGCGTGTGCGCCGAAGGGGATGGTGGTCCGCGAGCTCCTCATGCAAAAGGCAGGTTACGAACGTATGTGCGAATCGTCTGTGAGCGCAATCACACAGGTCCCACGCGTCCGAGGATCGGTCAGATTCCATGCAGGGCCGGTCCCTTCCGGTTTCGGGACGAGCGGCCGGGTAGGGGCTGCGGTACCTGTTCTTGTTCAGGTCGACGGCGGGGCCGCTCACGGCGGCCCCGTCTCGTTTCAGGGCACAACGCGCCTCGCGCAGGACGCATGCCCGCCATGTACCGTTGCGGCCATGGAGCGGCGCCGGATCGACACGCTCCTCACGGAAAGAGGGCTCGCCGGCTCGCGCACACGGGCGGCCGAGTCGGTGCGGGCCGGCAGGGTCCGGATCGGGCGCGACGGCCCGCGCGTGACGAAGCCGGGGCAGATGGTCTCGGCCGACGCCGAGCTCCTGGTCGAGGGTGAGCGACGCTACGTCTCTCGAGGGGGGCTGAAGCTCGAGCACGCTCTGGATGAGCTTGGAATCGACGTGGCCGGCCTGTCCTGCCTGGACGTCGGCGCCTCGACCGGCGGTTTCACGGATTGCCTGCTGCAGCGCGGCGTGGAGCGGGTGATCGCCGTGGACGTGGGGTACGGCCAGCTCGACTGGACTCTTCGCAACGATCCTCGCGTCGACGTCATGGAGCGCGTGAACGCCCGCAACCTGAATTGCGACGAGGTTCCCTACCGCCCCGAGCTCGCGACGATCGACGTCTCGTTCATCTCGCTCGCCAAGGTGATTCCGGCAGTGGCGGCCTGCCTCGCCGAGGGGGGCCAGATCCTTGCTCTCGTCAAGCCGCAGTTCGAGCTGGGGCGGGGGCGCGTCCGTGGCGGGGTGGTGCGGTCGGAGGAGGAGCGCCGCGAGGCCCTGCTCAACGTCGCGGGCGCCGCGAAGGACGCAGGCCTCGCCGTCAAGGGCTTCGCGCCGTCCGGCCTGCCCGGCCCGAAGGGCAACCGGGAGACGTTCGTCTGGTGCGCAATCTCGGACCGCGGGATCCAGGATCTCGAAGCGGCCGTGGCGGAGGTCGAGGCATGAACGCGGACGCCGTGACCACGCGGAGCGCGGTGGGCACCGTCGTTCTGCTCACCCACACGCGGCCCGAACAGACGAGCGCCGCGGTGCGTGCGGCGATCGATGCCGCGGCCAAGCGCAATTGCACAGTGATCGCCTCACCGGAGGAGCACGGCAAGCTCGGCGACGCCGCGGCCCGCGTCGAGCGTGCCCCCGAGCTGCCCGAACGGCCCGACCTCTGCCTTGTGCTGGGCGGAGACGGAACGATCCTGCAGGCGCTCCGCACCTACGCCGGCTCCGGCGTGCCGGTGTTCGGCGTGAACTTCGGGACGGTCGGCTTCCTGGCCGCGGTCGAGCGCGATCAGCTCGAGGCGGGCCTCGAGCGGGCGTTCTCGGGGGCGTTCGAGACGCTGACGCTCCCGGGTCTGCGGGTGAAGGTCGACGATCCCCATCCGGTTGCCCTGAACGACGTCTCGTTCATCAGGCGCCCGCACGGGCGCGTCGCGGAGCTCTCCTACCGCCTGGGTGGGCAGGAGGTCGGTCACGTGCGCTGTGACGGGCTCGTAGCTGCCACCCCCGTCGGATCGACGGGCTACAACCTCGCCAACCAGGGACCGATCCTCGCCTGGGGCGTGGAGGGCTACGTGGTCAGCTTCATCGCTCCGCACACGCTGACGGCGCGCCCGCTCGTGGTCGCGCCGGGCGACGTGCTCAATGTGGTGAACCAGGAGGGTCGCGAGCCAGTGGACGTCATGCTGGACGGCGAGCCCGTCGCGGAGCTCGACAGTGGCGCCGAAATGGAGGTCTCGTTCCACGGCGGCCTCGGCACCCTGGCGCAGCTCCCGGGGGCCACCTTCTACAGCCGCATCCGCGAGAAGTTCGGCTGGCTCGCGCACTAGCGACGAGCTGAACGCTCCTCCCGGTCCCGTTCCGTCACACATCTCCCGTCCGTTTTGTCTTGTCAATAGACGAGACGAAAGGAGATGTCATGAGCTCGCCTGACGGGACCAAAACCGAGGTGGCTAACCTCGCTTGGCGGATGGAGCGCAAGTGGTGGACTCTGCTCGCGGTGTGTGTGGCGACGTTCATGTTGCTGCTCGACATCACCGTCGTCAACGTCGCGCTCCCCGACATCCAGTCGAGCCTCGGCGCGAGCCTCTCGAGCCTCCAGTGGGTGGTCGACGCGTACTCGCTCACACTGGCCGCGTTCCTGCTGACAGCCGGATCGCTCGCCGACCGGATCGGACGCCGCCGCGTCTTCACCTTCGGATTCTTGATCTTCACCATCGCGTCGTTCCTCTGCGGCATCTCGCCCAACGCGACGCTCCTCAACCTGGCCCGCGGCCTTCAGGGGATCGGCGGCGCGGCGATGTTCGCCACGTCACTCGCGCTGATCGCCCAGGAGTTCCAGGGGCGCGAGCGGGGCACCGCCATCGGGGCCTGGGGAGCGACCATCGGCGGCGCGGTCGCGGTCGGCCCGCTGATCGGCGGCGCGCTCACCGACGGCCTTGGCTGGGAGTGGATCTTCTTCGTGAACATCCCGATCGGCGCCGCGGCCATCGCGCTCACCATCAGCAAGCTCGAGAACCTCACGGCCCAGGATCCCTCGCCCATCGACTGGGCCGGGCTGGTCACGTTCTCGCTCGGCTTGTTCGCGCTGATCTACGGCCTCATCCGCGGCAACCCCGACGGCTGGACCAGCCCCCAGATCCTGGCCGCGCTGATCGGGGCGGGCCTCCTGCTGGTCGCGTTCGTGGTCGTGGAGATGAGAACCCGCCACGCGATGCTCGACCTCTCGCTCTTCCGAAAGCCGGCGTTCGCCGGCGTCTCGATCGTCGCGTTCGCGCTCTCTTCCTCGATGTTCTCGCTGTTCCTGTACATCACGCTGTACGTGCAGGACGTCCTGGGTCACTCGCCGCTCCAGGCGGGCCTGATCTTCCTGCCGCTCACCGTGCTCTCGTTCTTCGTCGCCCCGGTCGCCGGCAAGGTCTCCTCGCACATTCCGATCCGCTTCCTGGTCGGGGTGGGTCTGACGTTCGTGGGCGTCGCGCTGCTCCTGATGCACGGGGTGGAGCTCGGCGACAGCTGGACGTCGCTTCTGGCCGGCTTCCTGGTCGCCGGCGCGGGGATCGGCATGACGAACCCCGGCATCGCGCAGACGGCGATCGGCGTCGTGCCGCCACAGAAGGCGGGCATGGCGTCGGGCATCAACAACACGTTCCGCCAGGTCGGGATCGCGACGGGGGTCGCGGGGCTGGGCGCGATCTTCCAGTCGCAGGTCTCCTCCAAGCTCGCTGAGCTCGCGCCGCCGAACACGCCCTCGAGCTTCGCCGACGCCGTGTCGTCCGGCGGCATCCACGCGGCCGTGCAGCAGGCGCCCGCGAGTGCTCAGGAGCAGCTGACGACGGCGGCAAACCAGGCCTTCATCAGCGGCTTCAACGAGATCCTGCTCGTCGGGGCCATCGTCGCCCTCGTGGGGGCGGTCTGCGGGTTCGTGCTCGTGCGAAGCCAGGACTTCGTCGTTCAGCCGAGCGGCGATACGGCCACGGAGCCCGCCGCCGCCTAGCCGGCGCCGTTCCGGGGCGAGTCCGTCCCGTCCCGTTGCTAGAAGAGCGGCGGGATGCTTCACGAGCTTCGGATCGAGAACCTGCTCCTCATCGAGCGTGCCGAGCTGCGCTTCGAGGACGGCCTGAACGCGATCACCGGCGAGACGGGTGCGGGCAAGACCGTGCTCGCGCACTCCCTCGACCTGCTGATGGGAGGGAAGGCGCGCCCGCAGATCGTGCGCCCGGGAGCGGCGGAGGCCTACGTCGAGGGAGTGTTCGCGCTGCCTCCGGACCTGTTCGCCGACTCGGAGCTGGCCGAGCTAGGGGAGCGGATGCCCGAGGGCGCCGAGGAGATCGTGGTCGGCCGGCGGATCGGCGCCTCGGGCCGCACCAGCGCGTTCGTCCAGGGGCGAAGCGCCTCCGCGGGCGATCTCCGGGCGCTGGGCTCGCGCCTCCTGGCCTTTTACGGTCAGCACGAGCACCGCCGGCTCGTCCTCTCCTCGGCGCAGCTCGAGATCCTCGACGGTTTCGCCGGGTCCGAGCACCTCGAGCGCCGGGCCGAATACCGCGCCGCTCATGCCGACGTCGGGCAAATCGAACGCGAGCTCGCAGAGCTTCGCGACCGTGAGGGCGCGAGGGAGCGCGACCTCGACCTCCTGCGATTCGAGCTGGCCGAGATCGATGCGGCCGCGCCGGATCCGGAGGAGGAGGACGAGCTCGCCACGGAGCGCGACCGGCTGCGGCACGCCGAGCGGCTGCGCACCGCCGCCGCGGGCGCCCTGGCCGCAATCTCCGGTGCGGACGACGAGGGAGGGGCCCGCGGCGGGATGGGAGCCGCCGAGGCCGAGCTGGGCGCCGTCGCCGACATCGACCCGGACCTGGACGCTGTCGCCGAGCAGGTTCGAGCGGTCACCGTTGAGCTCGACGATGCGGCGAGCGGCCTCAGGGCCTACCTGGACGGCATCGAGGCCGAGCCCGAGCGGCTGGAGCAGCTCGAGGAACGGCTGACGGCGCTGGATCGCCTGAAGCGTAAGCACGGGGGTTCGATCGAGGCGGTGCTCGCGCATGCCGAGCGCTGCCGTTCCGAGATCGAGCGGCTCGAGAATGCCGAGGACCTCGCCGCGGATCTAGAGCGTCGCCACACAGCCGCCGCCGAGCGAAGGGCCAAGCTCGCCGGAGAGCTCGGGGCGGCGCGGGCGAAGGCGGCAAAGCAGCTCGAGCGGCGGGTGGCCAGGGAGCTCGATGCGCTGGCGATGGAGGGCGCCTCGGTCGACGTCAAGCTCGAGCCGCACCCGGACGGCTTCGGGCCGAACGGCTCCGAGACGGTCGAGTTCCTGGTCGCCACGAACCCCGGTATCCCGGCCTCGCCCCTGCGCGACGCGGCGTCGGGCGGCGAGCTTTCGCGGATCATGCTCGCGCTGACGAGCCTGGGCGCCGCCGGCGGCGCCGGGACGGTCGTCTTCGACGAGATCGACGCCGGCATCGGCGGCAACACGGCGCGCGCGGTGGGGGAGAAGCTCCGCAACCTCGGCACCGAGCGCCAGCTCATCTGCATCACGCACCTACCCCAGGTGGCATCGCAGGCCAGCGCCCACTTCCGGATCGTCAAGGAAGCGGCGCGGGGGAGCTCGCGGGCGACGGTCGAGCGGGTTGACGGCGAGGAGCTGGTCGCCGAGATCGTGCGAATGCTGGGGGCGGACCGCGGCGACAAGGTCGCGAGCCGCCACGCGCGCGACCTGCTCGCAGCCTGAGCCTCCGCGTTCCAAATCTGGGCCGGCCCGCTCTCAATTCCGGCGATGGTCGAAAAACCCACCAATATGTGCGGGAATCCAGCCATCGCGCCTCCGTGGGACTTCGGTGTCGGGATTGACCGCAAGCCGCGTGACGCGGCTCAGTCGTAGCTCAGCTGCTCGTCCCAGTCCGGGCGGCCCTCGGGCGTCAGGTCGAACAGGTTCCAGACCGGCTCGAGCGTGCCGAGGTGGCGGGGATCCTGATCCGGGTCCCACGGTGCGTAGAACAGCTCTGAGCTCCAGAAGTGGCGGATCCGATCTCCGTCGCGGTGAAACACGGTGAGCATCGGTCGCTGGTGTCCCTTGGCCGTCTCCGCGTGGTAGTCGCGGTTGTAGGCGTTCTCGGCCGAGGACAGAAACCGAAGCCTCCGCCAGCCTCGCTCCCGGGCGAACGTGAGGACGCGGGACAGCGGCGCCCTGGCGACGACCGCGAAGTTGACATGTTGGCCTGCATGGTCCATCGCACCCTCGAGCTGGTCGAGTAGGGAGACGCACGACGGGCAGGGCCCCTCGGCGAGCGGCAAGCGCGCTGACTCGCCCGTGGCGGGCCCTGGGCGATCGTCGCTCGGGTCGCGCGGAAACATGAAGCTGTAGATCGCGAGCGAGTCCTTGGCGGGCGCGAAAAGCTCGGAGAGCCTCACGTCTGTCGGAGCTCCGTCGGGCCCCTCTCCCTGAAATGCGTAGTCCTCGGGAATGGCGCCGCCCGGCGGGAGCTCGCGTCTTGCGGCGGCGACCGCCTCCGTCTCGCGGCGCAGCCCGATCTCCCGCTCCAGCAGGCGATCGCGCGCAGCTCGGTACTCCTGTGACTCCCCTGGAAACGTGATGCCCATGGTCCCTCCGTTAAGACCGCGCTCTGGCCGGAAACTAATCGCCGATTGTCCAGCCGCCGACGAGCCCGAGCTGGAACGCCTGAC
>Ga0075365_10001490_pt1 | contig 10670 bp, 10 predicted proteins | sample EndMetdeltDD1765_FD_71387 | JGI IMG/M metagenome (GOLD analysis project Ga0075365, IMG submission 71387) | Populus endosphere microbial communities from Tennessee, USA - Endosphere MetaG P. deltoides DD176-5 | ecosystem: Host-associated > Plants > Roots > Endosphere | place: USA: Tennessee... | reverse complement strand
CGATCACGGTTCGCCACGGAAACAGGGCATCGCTTTGGAAAACAAAGCCGATGCGCGGGTCTATCCCTTTGACCGGCGCTCCCATGACACGAACCTCGCCAGCACTTGGGCTTGCCAGTCCGGTCACCAAGTTGAGGGTGGTGGATTTTCCGCAGCCGGTCGGGCCGACAACGGCGACGAATTCGCCGCGCTGTACGGTCATGGTGAAGTCGCGCAGTGCCGTCAGCGATTTGCCGGTGGGTGAAAGGAAACGCCGGCTGACGTTGATCAGCTCGATCGCCGGTGCATTTTTTTCAATAGCCATGGTGGAACTCCTGGATAAGAGCAGACGCCCGCCGTCGGCCCCAAGGCCGCCGGACGTGAAAAACTGACGGGTGCCGGCGCGATGGCTTCATCGCGCCGGCACGGCCTGCTACTTGGCGTTCTTGACGAATTCCGAGGTGTAGGTCTTGGCAAGGTCGATCTGCTTGCCCTGCAGTTCCTTCTTGAAGGCTGAAAGAACCGTCAGCACTGTCTCAGGTCCACCCTCGGGCATGATCCCGTCGGGGGTGAACATCGCCTTGCCGGCATCGAGGGCCTTCACATAGCCTTCCTTGTCGCCGACATAATAGTCCTTCGGCATCTTGTCGGCGATCTCGGCGCCGCTATGCGAATTGATGAACTTCTGCGTCTTGACGAAAGCGTTGGCGAGCTTCTGCACGATGTCCTTGTGCGCTTCGACCCAATCTGTCTGCATATAGAGGGAGGCGGCCGGGTAGGTGCCGCCGAGCGCGGCCTTGGTGCCTTCCATCGTGCGCATGTCGATAAGGACTTTGGCCTCACCAGTCTTCAGCAGCCGCGTGATCGTCGGTTCGGTCGTCATGCCCGCCTGGATCTTGTCCTGCTGCATGGCGGCAATGAAGGTGTTGCCGGCGCCGACCGGAACCGAAGTGAATTCGCCGAGCTTCAAGCCGTTCTTGACGGCAAGATATTCGGTAAGAAAATTCGTCGATGAGCCTAGACCGGTCACGCCCAGGCTCATGCCCTTGAAGTCGGCGGGCGACTTGATCTCGGGATGCTTGGTCGAAACGAGCTCGACCTCGCCCGGCGCCTGGCTGAACTGGACGATGGATTCGACGAATTTGCCCTTGGCCTGCAGATCGATGCAGTGATCATAAAAGCCGACAACTCCTTGCACGGCACCGGCAAGCATCTCGTTTTCGGCGTCGACCCCGGCCGGCTCATTCAGCAACTCGACGTCGAGACCCTCGTCCTTGAAGTAGCCCAGTGCTTCGGTCAGTTTGGCTGGCAGGTAAATCTGCTTCTCGTAGCCGCCGACCATGATGGAAACTTTGTCGGCGGCGTGTACGGACGGCGCTGACAAGGCCATGGTGGCGACGAGTGCGGTTGTGGCGGCTGAATCAAGCAGAATTCGCGCGAGCGACATGGCCTCTTCCCTTTGTTCGTTTCCCGCGCCCCTCTCTCTCCCATCGCTTTTGCGCGACAATATGGGGGCGCCGGACAAGAGTTATGGCACCAACCTTTCATCCAGCTTTCAGGGTAAAGCCGAAAATGACGGCAAAGCTTACGGATCAGTAGGCCGTGGCCAGCAGGCCGTCGCGGCGTCGTGAAAATGCCCGCCGTGCCAAGTTCAGCGGTCAAACCCAAGCACGTCGCGCATATCATATTCGCCGGGCGAGCGTCCCGACACCCAAAGTGCCGCGGCGATGGCGCCACGGGCGAACATGGTGCGGTCGCCGGCAGCGTGCGACAAGGTAACAAGCTCGCCTTCGGCACAGAAGCTGACGCTGTGTTCGCCGATGATGCTGCCGCCGCGAACCACCGCAAAACCGATCTCGCCGGCCGGCCGCGCGCCGGTGACGCCGTCGCGGACGCGCCTTGCGACCGCGTCCAGGTCGACGCGGCGTCCACCGGCGACGGCCTGTCCCAGCATCAGTGCGGTGCCCGACGGCGCATCGATCTTGTGGCGATGATGCGCCTCGAAAATTTCGGCATCCCAATCTTCGGGGGCAAGTGCCCTCGCCGCCCGCTCGACCAGTCCGACCAGCATGTTCAGTCCAAGCGAAAAACTGCCGGAGCGGACGATGGGAATCGCTTTCGCGGCATCGGCTATATCAGCCAGTTCGCCCGCATCGAAACCGGTCGAACCGATCACCAGGGCCGGTCCGCCCCAATTTGCGCAAACCCTCGCCAGATCGGCGGAGGCGGCGGGCGTGGTGAAATCGATCACCACATCGGTCATGGCAAGCGCCTCGTCGCGGCTCGCCAGCCCGTCGCCGACACTGCCCGGGCGATGGAAGCGGGCGGCAAGCGCGAGCCGCGGATCGGCAAGCGCGGCCTCTGCCATCTGGCGGCCCATGCGGCCCAGCGCGCCGGCGATGGCGATCCGGATCGGCGGTTGCACCATGATCTCGGCTATTTCCACATGCCGCGCATGCGCGCGCCGATATCGACGCGCACCTCCGGCCGGGGCGCCCTGCCCTGTGCCGCCTGTGCGCTCGGCCACGACATCTGCTGGAACGCTCCAAGGATCGAGGCGGGGATGAAGCGGGTGCGTGAGGCGTAGAGGTGACGGTCGCCGCGCGCGGCCTGGCCATGGGGAAAGAAGCGCTGCGGCATGACCAGGTTGAGGCTATCCTTGGCCCGCGTCATCGCCACATAGAGCAGCCGGCGCTCCTCCTCGATATCCTCCTTGGTGCCGACGCCGAGATCGGCCGGAATGCAGCCATCGACGGTGTTGAGCACGAAGACGTTCTTCCACTCCTGGCCCTTGGCCGAGTGGATGGTCGAAAGGATCAGATAGTCCTCGTCGCGATGCGGCGGCCCCGCCTGGTCGCTGGTCGCGTCCGGCGGATCGAGCGTGAGTTCGGTCAGGAAGCGTTCGCGCGAGGCGTAGCCAGAGCCGATCTGCTCGAGCTGCAACAGGTCGGCGCGACGTGTGACGGCATCCTCATGGATGCGTTCCAGATGTGGCTCGTACCAGAGCCTGACCTGTTCGAGATCGGCCGGCCATTTGGCGCCGGCCCGCAGGCCGGAATAGAGCGAGACGAAACCCGGCCAGTCATCTGCAGCGCGTTGCGGCGGCCGCCAGCCGGCCAGCCCCATCGCCTCGTCCAGAGCCGATGTCATCGTCTCGACAATCTGCGCAGCAGCCGAAGGGCCAATGCCCGGCATCAGTTGCAGGACGCGAAAGCCGGCGACGCGGTCGCGCGGGTTTTCGGCAAAACGCAGCACCGCCAGCACATCCTTGACATGGGCGGCATCGAGGAATTTCAGGCCGCCGAACTTGACGAAGGGAATGTTGCGCCGCGTCAGCTCGATCTCCAGCGGCCCGCTGTGATGCGAGGCGCGAAACAGCACTGCCTGCGATTTCAGCGCCGTGCCAGCTTCTCGTTCGGCCAGAATGGTATCGCAGACGAAGTTGGCCTGCTCGACCTCGTCGCGGACGCTCACCAGCCTTGGCTTGTCGGTGGATTTGCGCTCCGACCAAAGGTTCTTGGTGAAGCGCTCCGAGGCCTCGCCGATCACCGCATTGGCGGCGGCCAGAATGGTTTCTGTCGAGCGGTAATTGCGCTCCAGCATCACCACATCGGCGGCCTGCGCGAACTGTTTTGGAAAATCGAGGATGTTGCGCACCTCGGCGGCGCGGAACGAATAGATCGACTGCGCATCGTCGCCGACCACCGTCAGCCCGGCGCCGTCGGGTTTCAGCGCCATCAGGATCGAGGCCTGCAGCCGGTTGGTGTCCTGGTATTCGTCGACCAGAACGTGGTCGAAACGCCCGCCCAGATGCGCCGCTATTTCCGGCTCGGCCGCCATCTGCGCCCAATAGAGCAGCAGATCGTCGTAATCGAGCACGTTCTGCGCCTGCTTGGCCTCGACATAGCCGGCGAACAGTTGCTTGAGCTGATCGGCCCAACCGGCGCACCAGGGGAAAGCAGAACCCAGCACTTCGCCGAGCGGCGCCTGCGCGTTGACGGCGCGCGAATAGATGGCAAGGCAGGTGCCCTTGGTTGGGAAACGCGCCTCCGTTTTCGAGAAGCCAAGTTCGTGGCGCACGAGGTTCATCAGGTCGGCGGAATCCTCGCGATCATGGATGGTGAAGGCCGGGTCGAGGCCGATCTCCAGCGCATAGTCGCGCAACAGCCGGGCGCCGATGCCGTGAAAAGTGCCTGCCCAGGTCAGCGCATCGGTGATGACCGCGGCGTCGCGGCCGAGCACCTCGCCAGCGATGCGCTCGACGCGCTTGGCCATTTCGGACGCGGCGCGCCGCGAAAAGGTCATCAGCAGGATACGGCGCGGGTCGGCACCCCTGACGATCAGATGGGCGACGCGATGCGCTAGCGTGTTGGTCTTGCCCGAGCCGGCGCCGGCAATGACCAGCAAGGGCCCGGCGATCTTGCCGTCGCCATGCTCGACGGCCTGGCGCTGGGCGTCGTTCAGCCGCGCGAGATAGGCGGGCTGGGGAGTCGGTTCCACAAATGTCGAATCATGGGCGGCGAGGTTCATCGCCCATCAAGCATCGTTTCCGCTTTGTTCGCAACATGCAAGCGGCGCGACGGACCCTTGATTTTGATGCAATTCCCAACGCAAAGCGCTGTGCGCTTTTCCTGGAATTGCCCTACCGCCGGGGATCGACACCCATGGCCGCCGATTGGCGGCGCAGAACGTCGCGGTCACTTCTCGACGCGGGCAGCAACAGGGGATCGATGTCGCCGGGCACGTCATCGATCATCTTTCGCGCGAGGCGATAGGCGAGAAAGGCGAATGTACCTGCTAGAAGCAAACGGATCATGCCGCGGTTCTCCTCTGATGAGGGTCAACCGGAAACATGACGGTTTGTTCCATCACGCGAAGTTCGCAACCAAACCGATGGCGCGTCGTTGAAAGGGTGGAGGCGACAGCGATGAAGAAGCTAGGATTAGCCCTCATTCTGGTGGTTTTGGCTGTCTCGGCCTGCGACAACAAATTGCCACCGACCAAGGCCCCTGGTGCCGAACAGAGCTCTCACGCCAGCGATCCTGTCATGGACACGGAGACTGTCAGCAACTGAGATAGTTCCGGTGCAATGAGGACCGCAAAACCTCAATGCATTGCAGCGATGCATTCTTCAAGCAGCTCAAGGCGGAACTTGGCATTGCGCAGTTCGTGGCCGGCGTCCTGCTGCAACTGACGGCCTCGGGCCGGCGATGCCACTGTGAGGTTTCTTTCGAGTTCGGCGATGCGCGCACGCACCTGCCGCGCCTCGTCCTGACGCAACGCCTTTATCCAGCTCCGCCCGCGCATCCGTCTTCCCGCAACAGCCCAAATACCGGCACCTTCCATGCCATAAAGACGCTAACGCCCTGCAAGTGCGAATATTCTAAATTTAATGGATGCTAATTTAGAAGGAGATCGGCGCGGGAAGAAGGCCGGCGCCGCTTGGGAGGAGAAGGCGCCGGCCAAGCGGATAAATCAGGTCCGCCGCACCATACAAGGTAGCTGAGTCTTGCCCCTGCGTCATGCGGGATCGCGGATTTCGGCCTTTTCCAGGCGTTTTCCACCGGCAAAGGCGTGCCGACGAGGGTCCGCAGCCGATCAAAATCCGAGCCGTTGCCTGGCGATGGCGGCATGGAAACTGGCTCCGAACACCAGCCCTTCATCATTGAAGTCATAGCTGGAATTGTGCAGCGGCGCCGAAGCCTCGCCATTGCCGAGGAAGACGAAGCAGCCCGGCACGTGATCGAGGAAACGGGCAAAATCCTCCGACGCCGTCATGGGCTCGCGGGCAATCGCGATATTGCCGGGCTCGAAGACATTTTTGGCGGCGGCGAAGGCCGCCTCGACCAGTTCGGTGTCGTTGTGCAAGGGCACGAATTCCCTGGTGTAATTGACCTCGGCGGCAACGTTGTAGGCGGCCGCGGTGCCCTCGGCGATGATGCGCATCTGGCGTTCGATCTCCGCGCTGACTTCGGGGCGAAAACTGCGCGCATCGCCGAGGATGCGGGCAAGACCAGGCAGCGCATTGCGGGTGCCGTCGGTGATCAGTTCGGTCACAGAAACCACGGCTATGTCGGTCGGGCTCAGGCGGCGCGAAACGATGGTCTGCAGATTGGTGACCAGCGCGCAGGCGGCGACCAGCGTTTCGTTGCCCGAATGCGGCCGTGCCGCGTGGCCGCCGAGCCCCTTGAGCACGATCTCGAAATTATCCTCGGCCGACATGACCGGGCCGGCACGGGTCTCGAAGTGCCCAACGGGAAGGCCGGGCATGTTGTGCAGGCCAAAGATCTCGTCGAAGGGGAAGCGCTGCATCAGGCCGTCGTCGAGCATGGCCAGCGCGCCCCTGCCCCACTCCTCGGCCGGCTGGAAGATGAAGCGCACGGTGCCGTCGAAGCCACCCTCGCCCGCCAGCAGCTTTGCCGCGCCAAGCAGCATGGCGGTGTGGCCATCATGGCCGCAGGCGTGCATGATACCGGGATTGCCGGAGCGGTAGGGCGCGCTTGATTGCTCCGCGATGCGCAGCGCATCCATGTCGGCCCGCAACGCAATGGCGCGGTTGCCGCTGCCGCGCTTCAGCGTGCCGACGACGCCGGTGCCGCCGACGCCCTCGGCGACATCGTCCAGGCCGAATTCCCGCAGCTTGGCCGCGACGAAGGCCGCGGTGCGTTTCTCCTCGAAGCCGAATTCGGGGTGCGCGTGCAGGTCGCGCCGCCAAGCGGTCATCTCGCGCTTCAGCGTTTCTGGATCGAGTTTAGCCATGTCTTCAGCCCTCGAGTTCGGCAAGTTCAGCGACCACATCAAGCAGGATGTTGGCGCCGGCAACAAGCTCGGCATCCTCGGTGTGTTCATGCGGGCTGTGGCTGATGCCTCCGGCGCTCGGCACGAAGATCATCGCCGCCGGCGCGATGCGCGCGATCATCTGCGCGTCATGGCCGGCGCCCGAGGTCATGCGCCGCGAGGCAAGCCCGCGCTTCCTGGCAGCAGCCTCGATCAACTCGACGACCTGCCCATCGAAAACAACCGGCTCGAAGCGGGCCAGCCGTTCGACCGACACGGTGATGCCCTCGGCGGCGAGCTGTTCGAGAAAGGCAGCCAGCGACGCCTCCTGTGCTTGCAGGCTCTGCTCGTCGGGATCGCGCAGGTCGACCGTCAAGACGGCGCGCGATGGGATGACATTGATGGCGTTCGGCTCGAAGCGCATCGTGCCGACGGTGGCAACGGTCGGCGCGTTGGAGGCCGCGGCAAGGTCATGCAGGAAGGTGACCACGCGTGCCGCGGCATATCCGGCGTCGCAGCGCATCGACATCGGCGTGGTGCCGGCATGGTTGGCGACGCCATCGAGGGTGATGCGCTGCCAGGAGATGCCCTGCAGGGTTTCCACCGCGCCGATCGGAATGCCTTCGCGCTCCAGGACCGGCCCCTGTTCGATGTGCAGTTCGACATAGAGGTGCGGCTTGAGAAAGCCAGGTTCGCGCTCGCCGGCGTAGCCGATGCGGACGAGTTCCTGCCCGAGCGTGCTGCCGTCGGTGCCGACAGCGGCGAGTGCCGCCTCGACATCGACGCCGCCGGCATGGACCAGCGACCCCATCATGTCGGGGGAGAAGCGCACGCCCTCCTCATTGGTGAAGGCCGCGACGGCGAGCGGGCGCAACGGCGAGAGACCCGATGCCTTCAGCGTCTCGATCACCTCCAGCCCGGCAAGCACGCCGTAGCAGCCATCATAGATGCCGGCGTCGATGACGGTATCGATGTGGGAGCCGATGAGCAGCGGCGCCTCGCCTACATTGTCGGCACTTTGCCAGATGCCGAAAATGTTGCCGATGCGGTCGATGGCGACATCGAGCCCGGCCTGGCGCAGCCAGCCGACAAAGAGGTCACGGCCCTGCCTGTCGGTGTCGGAGGCGGCCAGCCGGGTCAGCCTGCCCTCGCCGTCGCGGCCAACAGCGCCAAGTTCGCGGATGCGGCCAAGCAGGCGCTGCGCGTCGACCGCGATCATGGCGTTGCCTCGGCAACGAGCTTGCCGGCCAACACATCAGCAGGGCTCATGCCAACCAGTTCGGCATAGCGATGCGGGTCGGTGGCGCCTTCGGTGTTGATCACCAGCACGCGGGATTTGCCGTCGAGGCCAAGATCGGCCCTGTTTTCGGCCATCGCCCGGATCAGTCCGGCAAGACCGACCCCGCCGCTCTCGCCGGCAACGATGACCGGATCGCTGCCGGCAGGCAGGGCCAGCCGCCGCATCGCGCCGACCGCGTCGTCCTCGTCCACGGCCATGAAGGCATCGGCGGCGCGCGCCAGCACGCGCCAGGCGACCTGAGAGGCCTCATAGCATTCAAGCATGGCCATGACCGTCGGCTGGTCGTGCGCCACCTTGACCACATGCCCTGCCCGGGCAGCCGCGACAACGCAGGCCGCGCGCGCTGGCTCGACAACGATGAAGGTCGGCCTGGCGTCGCCGAGCACGATGGCGAGATGGCCGGCCACCGCCGCGGCAATGCCGCCAACGCCGGCCTGGACGAAGACATGGGTTGGCGGTTCGCAGAGCTGGCGCAGCGCTTCGCGCACGATCGCCGTATAGCCTTGCATCACCAGGCCGGGAATCCGCTCATAACCCGGCCACGACGTATCCGACACCACGCTCCAGCCCTTCTCGGCCGCGACCTGTGCCGCTTGCCTGACAGAATCGTCATAATTGCCATCGACGCGAACCATCTCAGCGCCGTAGCGGGCTATGGCAGCAATGCGTCCGTCGCTGACGCCGGCATGGACAAAGATCACGGCCCTGGCGCCGGCAAGCTCGGCGCCTTGCGCGACCGAGCGGCCGTGATTGCCGTCGGTGGCGCAGGCAAATGTCATCTTCGCGGCGACCGAGCGAACATCGGCACGATCGAGATCCTCGATATCGACGGGGCGGCCAAGGCGCTTGCCTGCCTCTTCCAACACCAGGCGGAAGACAGCATAGGCGCCGCCCAGCGCCTTGAAGCTGCCCAGGCCGAGACGAAAGCCCTCATCCTTGACATGCAGCGCAGCGAGGCCAAGTTCGCCCGCCAGCGCCGGCAGCGCGTGCAGCGGCGTCATCGCGTGATTGTCGCGATGGGCAAGAAAGCGCTCGACCGTGTCCGCGCCCGCGATCCCGAGGGTTTCGGCATCGGTCGCATCAAGCGGCTCACCGTGCAAGGCATTGCGATTGGGCAGGAACACTGGCGCCTCCTTGGCAGTCAGCGACAACATATTGCAGGACAGGCGCAAAGAGCGCTGTAATTGAGCCTGCGAAATGCAAGTTTGTTTCACCGGGATACCGCATTGCCTCCATCATCGCCTCCGCTCGACAGTTTCGATCTCGCCATCCTTGCCATCCTGCAGCGCGACAACACGACGCCGCAGCGGCTGATCGGCGAAGCGGTGAACCTGTCGGCACCGGCGGTGCAGCGCCGCATCAAGCGCATGGAGCAGGCCGGCGTCATTGCAAGCAATGTCGCAATCATCGAACCCGCGGCGGTCGGCCAGCCCATCACCATCTTCGTCGAGGTGGAGCTGGAGAGCGAGCGAACCGAGCTGATCGACGCGGCCAAGCGGCAATTCTCGCAAACGCCCGAAGTGCAGCAGTGCTATTACGTCACCGGCGAGGCCGACTTCATCCTCGTCATCACGGTGGCCGACATGGCGCCTATGAGGCGCTGACTCGAAAGCTGTTCTTCGGCAATAACAATGTCCGGAAATTCCGCACCTTCGTGGCCATGGACCGCGTCAAGGTCGGGCTGACGGTGCCGTTGCCGGATTGAGCCTTGCCGGCAGGCAGGCTCCACCGCCATGCTTTTGACATTCTCAGGACGCGAATTGAGCTGGGAGGCGTGCTTGGACCACACCACGACAGTAGCGATCATCGGGGCCGGGCCGGCGGGCCTGGCGGTTGCCGCATGCCTGCGGCAGGCCGGCGTCGACTTCATCATCATCGAAAAAGAGCAGCAGGCCGCCCCTGCCTGGCGGCGCCATTACGAGCGCGTCCATCTGCATACGACCAAGCGCTATTCGTCGCTGCCCTTCGTGCCCTTTCCCAAACACTATCCGCGTTATGTGCCGCGCGCTCTCTTCGTCGACTATCTCGATGCCTACGCGCAACGCTTCGACCTCAGGCCCCAGTTCGGAGAAACGGTGAAAGCGGTCACCCGGGACGGTCGCGGCTGGCGTGTGGACGCGCCATCCGGACCGTTGCGCGCCAAACATGTGGTGATCGCGTCAGGCTACAATGCCGAGCCCTTGCGGCCCGGGTTTGCCGGTATCGACACTTTCACGGGCAAGACATTGCACAGCGCGGACTATCGCAATGCCAAACCGTTCGCCGGTCAGTCGGTGCTGGTCATCGGCATGGGCAACACCGGCGCGGAGATTGCGCTCGATCTGGCGGAAAACGGTGCACAGCCGACCATTTCCGTACGCGGCGGCGTTCATATCGTGCCGCGCGAACTGTTCGGCGTGCCCATCCAGATGGTCGGCATGGCTGCGCGCCTGGGGCCGCAACGCTTCAACGATGTTCTTTTCCCGGTCATTCTCGACGTGGTGCTGGGCAGGCTGGAAAAATACGGGCTCAAACGGCCGGGACAAGGACTGCTGGAACAGATTGCGATTGCATCGCGCATTCCGGTGATCGATGTAGGCACCATCGGCAAGATCCGCGAAGGCGCGATCAAGGT
>Ga0075365_10001489_pt1 | contig 10671 bp, 12 predicted proteins | sample EndMetdeltDD1765_FD_71387 | JGI IMG/M metagenome (GOLD analysis project Ga0075365, IMG submission 71387) | Populus endosphere microbial communities from Tennessee, USA - Endosphere MetaG P. deltoides DD176-5 | ecosystem: Host-associated > Plants > Roots > Endosphere | place: USA: Tennessee... | reverse complement strand
CACATGTTCTGTCATATCTGTAATGGTAGCGCGAAGACCTTGCCGTAAGCAAGCACTAGCATATCTCTGGGAGCTACTAAAAAAACACGCTATACTAACATACATGTTACAACTCAGTAGCGCACTTACGAACAAGTCCGTGCTTTCGCTGCGCACCGGCGCGCCTGTCGCCACTGTTGGCGCTCCCATTATCAATCCGAATAACCTCAAGATTGAAGGCTTCTACTGCCAAGACCAGTTCAACAAAGCACTGCTCGTACTGCTGTACCAAGACATCCGCGACCTCATTCCCGATGGTTTTATTGTGGATGACCATGATGTTCTGGCGACTCCAAGCGAGCTAGTCCGGCTAAAGAACGTTATGGATCTCAACTTTCAGCTCATCGGTAAACCTGTCGAAACATTGGGCCACGAAAAGCTAGGCAAGGTGAGCGACTACGCCACTGAGGTTGAGACTATGTTTATCCAAAAACTGTACGTGTCGCAATCACTTCTCAAGAGCTTTACAGGCGGATCTTTAAGTGTTGACCGCAGCCAGATCAGTGAAATCACCAACCGGCGCATTATTATCAACGACCCCCTACGTGGCATGCCAGCCGGCGCTACCGCGTAGGCATCCTCCTGAATACATCAATGGGTTATTGCGAGTCCAAGCCACCGACACTTTATATAGAACACCCTTCGATAGCAGAGTTTGCCGTGCCGGCAACTATGGTTTCAGCCGCAATCTATGCAATGATGTTTGGTTCGGCACTGATGGAAGGCGAGTCATTCAACAATCAACTACAAGGAGCCTGCATAGAGAGCTGGGCCCTTGTGGCAAGCGCAGTGGCTTCCTTGCGTCTTATCGAAAAGATACAACACGAAGCATGGCTGGATTGGTCAGAAGCTGGGATGCCGGTAGACTTTATTGATTACGGGTTTCTCGGGGTGCAATTTATACCTGAATCGCAATTAGACGAAGAAGCGCTTGACCTCCGGACCGAACGCGTATATGTCATTCCTGACGGATTAGTGCGATACGAGAGCTAGCGTTCGCAAGGGAGTAGGAGCACTCTCTACTCCTCTGCGAGTGCAGTTTTGATGTCCTCGTAGCCAAAGCCTTGGCGAGCTAGATACTGCATGAGTTTTAGATTGTCAGGGTAACGAGCGCGTTTTTTGGCAATCAGCTCTCGTAGGGCCTGTTGTTCGTCAATGTCGTCTGTCGCAAGTGCCTGCTCCATGGCTTCATTGCTCACATGTTTAGCACGCAATTCTTGTTGTAATTTTCGCCACGAAGTAGGGCGGAGCAGGCGACGGTTCTCTACCCACATACGCGCGAACTTTTCATCATCAATATATCCAAATTTACTTAGCTTGTTAAGTATAACATCGGCAAGGGCAGGGGAGACTTTCTTACGCTCCAGGTAATTACGGATTTCCCATTCGCTACGTTGCCGAATTGCGCCGTATCTGAGTGCCAGGCCGTACATTTTGTCATCAGTCGACTCTTGCTTCAGCTCCGCCAGCCGCCGCTCATTCAACTCTTGATTGAGCATTAGCTTCTGGTCTAGTAATGCGCTCTCACTCAGGGAAAAGGCGTACTTGCCATCGACAAAGACCGAATACCGATCCTTTTGCTTCACCTGCTGCTTGATCGCCGTAATCTTCATCCAACCCTAGCGTGCTTTAAGTGCGTTCAGTAATTCTGGTAATTCTTTATAGCGCCCTCCGAGATGGTGACCGTTTGGAATCTCCACAAAATCCCCGCCGGTCTGCTCGGCGATCCAACGAGCTTGGTCCAACGGACAATACGGGTCATCGCTGCCGTGCAAGTACAGGAACTGGTCGGACTTGCCTTTTATTTTCGCAAAGTCAAAGCCTTCTGGCGGAAACAAGTCCTTGAACTGATCGGCTTCCTCCGCTGTTCCGTTGGTCAATCCATCTGCGCGTGCCCAGACGCCGACCATTACGGCTGTCGCAATATGCGGGCAGCGGTCGTCTTGCAGCAGGTTCAGTACCGACACAGCTCCGGACGAATGGCCGATCAGTAAGTTGTCCGTGAAATCCCAGCCGCTGCCGAACAGAAAGTCGTTGTATGTTACGCGATTCGGCGTATGGCAGTTCGGCAGTTGCGGCGCCCAGACTTCGTAGCCGCGCGCTTCTAGTTGCGACTTCATCCATGGAAACCAGTTGATCTCCGGCGATCCATCAGTGCCATGCAAAATGACCGCACGCTTCACTTCCAAACTCTTTGCTTGTTCTTTTCTTCTTTTTCGCGGAAAGCTTTTTCTAGGTCGATGCCGGTTTGGTTGCAAAAACTGAGCAACATTATGAGTACGTCTGCCACTTCGTGCTCCAGCTCTCGTGAAACGGAGTCGGTCGCCATCGAGTCGCCGCTCCACTTGCGCAGCGCCTTGGCCAATTCGCCAACTTCTTCGGTCAGCATAATAAAATCATGCTGTACACCGTCGTGCACAAAACCACGATGCTTGACAATTGCAGCAACGTACTCCTGCAAGTCGCCAAGAGTCGGATTCGGTTTGAGAACGGGATGCGCGGCCATCACCTACTCCTTGTATTATTCTTTGGCGGCTTCTTCGCGAACTTTGTTGGCGATTTCGTCCATGACTTTGGGGTTTTCGCTCAGGTACTGTTTGGCAGCTTCGCGACCTTGGCCGATCTTTTCACCGTTGTAGCTAAACCATGCACCAGCTTTCTCGACGATATTGCGGTTGGTTGCCAGGTCGATGATGTCACCGGCGCGGGAAATGCCTTCGTTGTACATGATGTCAAATTCGGCTTCGCGGAATGGTGGCGCGATCTTGTTCTTCACGACCTTCACGCGGGTGTGGTTGCCGATGACTTTGTCGCCCTGCTTGATCTGCGACGTGCGCCGGATGTCCATGCGCACCGAGGCATAGAATTTCAGCGCATTACCGCCAGTAGTCGTCTCTGGGTTGCCGAACATGACGCCGATCTTCATACGTAGCTGGTTGATGAACACGACAGTGACTTTGGATCGAGAGATAACACCGGTGAGTTTGCGAAGCGCTTGGCTCATGAGACGTGCCTGGAGCCCCATCTGTGCGTCGCCCATGTCACCTTCGATTTCAGCGCGCGGTACGAGCGCTGCAACAGAGTCGACAACAATCAGGTCGACGGCGTTACTGCGCACCAATGTTTCGGTAATTTCCAGCGCCTGTTCACCATTGTCCGGCTGACTCAACAGCAAGTTTTCGATGTCCACACCTATGCGCTTGGCGTAGCCAGGGTCGAGCGCGTGCTCGGCGTCGATGAATGCCGCCGTGCCGCCCTGCTTCTGGATTTCGGCAATGGCGTGCAGCGTCAGGGTGGTTTTACCTGAGCTTTCCGGACCGTAGACCTCAATAACGCGGCCCTTTGGCAAGCCGCCACCCAGTGCCAGGTCGAGCGAAAGTGAACCGGTCGGAATGCATTCCACATCGACATCGGTACGCTCGCCTAGCTTCATAATCGAGCCTTTGCCGAACTGCTTTTCGATGGTTTCCAACGCCAGCCCAAGCGCTTTGCTCTTGCCGTCCGCAACTGCGGCCGCTTTGTCATCAACTTTTTTGTCTGTAGTTTTCTTGTCTGCCATATACCCCTCCGGTCACACTTAAATTACCCTGCCACCACTTACCTTTAGTATACCAGATACAGTATGCTTGCGAGAACAGTGGCGCGTGCGGTACAATTCACCATAAGAAACGGTGGGGAAACGTGCGACCAAAAATAAGTAAAAAATCAAACAACACCAGTAATGCGTCGATAAAGCATGCTGTTGAAATGTTGCTGGAACAAGCCATTGTCCGTGGTGCAAGCGATGTGCATTTTGAGCCGAACGAGCGAAATGTGCGCATCCGGGTGCGTGTCAACGGCTGGCTGGAGCAAGCGACCAAACTACCCTTGCCGGAATACCCAGCCATTGTCGCCTTTCTCAAGCACTGGGCGGACATAGGTGATACTTCGGGCGCGCCACAAAGCGGTTCGGCAGAATTTGATTCTAAGACTATTTCTACAACGCTTACGGTCAGCACCATGCCAACGCTAGATGGCGAAAAGGTGGTCGTACATCTGAGCCCGCAACTTAGCGAGCCCGCCACATTGGAGTCGTTAGGTTTTTGGGGCGGCGCACTCAGACAAATCGAGCATACCGTGGCCGAACCACACGGTTTGATTGTCGCCAGCAGCCCTGTTGCCACTGGCGCTTCGATGAGCCTACTGGGAATTGTGCACCTACTCAACAACCCAGCTCTGAATATCGTCACACTCGAAGACCCCATCACGCAGCGTGTTGCCAGTGTCAATCAGACAGAAGTACGGTCGACATCCGGCGTACCATTTAGCACTTACCTGCAGGCGCTGCTCAAGCAAGATCCAGATGTCGTAATGGTCAGTTCCCTGCACGATGCCAAGACTGTTGGCTTGAGTCTGGAGTCGGCGCTTTCCGGCCATTTACTACTCGGTGGGCTGCACAATCATAGCGCTTCGCAAGCCATTGCACATCTCGTACGTCTCAGTGACGAACCTTTTTTGTTGGCGGCAGCACTACGGCTAAGTGTCGGCCAGCGGTTTGTCCGCCGTCTTTGCCCGAACTGCCGCGAAACATTTAAGCCGGACCATGAGTACCGCGAGCAACTTAAAGATTTGTTAAAAATGAGCGGCGTTACAAGCATGCGATCGATACACGCGCTTGAAAAATTCGCTGCCGAAGAAGGCTTGGGTAAAACCGCAGATGGACAGTCACTGCCCTTAAGTACGACCGAAACGCGCATTGCACATTTCTGGCGGGCGAGTGAACACGGCTGTGAGCATTGCCATTTCAAGGGCTACATCGGCCGGGTCGGTGCCTGCGAGGTGTTGCCAGTTACCGAAGACATCCGCAAACTTATTGCCAGCAAGGCTAGTGCTAGCGCCCTGCACGCGGGTGCGCTGGAAGCTGGCATCATCCCACTTCAGCTTGACGCCTTCATCAAAGCGCTACGCGGCATGACCAGCGTCGAAGAAATTTTGCCGCTAATGCCCGGTTTGCACGTATAATCATACCTATGAACACATCTCGACTTTCCAAATCACGCGCACAGGCAGGTTTCACCATCGTGGAACTTATCGTAGTTATTGTTATCATCGGCATTTTGCTGGCACTTATTATCAGTACCCGTGCAGGCGTGCAGCGCAGCGAGCGCGATACCGAACGCCAGCGCGATATCAAAGAATTACGCCTTGAGCTTGAAGCCTATTACGAACAAAACCAACGCTATCCAACCCTCAAAGACCTGAATGATGATGACTGGCGCGCCACCCACCTGAAGGGCTTTGAAAGCGAGTCACTGCGGGATCCCCTTGGCGATAAGCTAACACTTGCCGCCAAGTCAGCTCCCTATGTATACGCCTATACTGTCACCTCTGCCAAAGGCACGGCTTGTAACGACCAAAAAAATCCTTGTACTCAGTACACGCTCACTGCCACGCTCGAAAATGGCGAAACCTTCGTTAAAGACAGCTTGAACTAAGCTTTGACATACTGGAAAAGGCGGACTTTAAGTCCGCCTTTTCTATATATTAGACCTCGCCTACCGGACCACTACGTCGCTGGCTTTGACATAGCCAATGCGGTGGTTGAGTGAAATCTGGTAGTACCTGGTGTTGCCACGGACGATCATATGGTCGTCCGGCAAGCTGTAGTTGACCGTGGCGTCATAGAAATAGTCGGTCTGTAACCGTTCGAAGGTAGTTGCGTACAGTTGCCCTGGCTCTATGTGGTAGAGTTCGTCAAACTGCTGGACTGGGATAGTCGACGGATAGGCCTCGTCCTCCGGATACGCAGCGCCATAGACTGGAACCTGGTCTAGACCGGGCTTTGGTGCAAGTTTGACGCTGTGGCTGCGATACGCAGTCCGACCTGAGCCTTCCGGGTTATAGAACCAGCCCTTTTGGCCACCGAACCATATGGCCGTCCAGTCTCCTTGGACATCGGCTACGACATACTTGAAGCCGCTCGGTGCTTTGTCGCCCCAGTCGTCATCTCTTGTCGTACCATCAGAATTGTCCTGGTGGACATACTTGTCACTCAAGAGCGGCGCGTCATCCGACGGCTCTTTGTGCAAGTACACAAAGCTAGCTCCCTGGCTTGGCAAATCCACGCATGTGCCGGTTTGGCAATCGGTAAGCGGCGGTTTGTTCGTAACAAAGTTGGGCGCAATGGTCACAACATCGCCCGTTCGGACCTGCCTGTGCGAATTGTCATGTATCGGATCTGTTGATTTGTCGCCCCGGACAAGGTCCATGAAGTAATCCCAATCCCAGAACGGACCCGGGTCCCAGTGCTGCCCAGGCATCCGTGCGGCGGTCAATGTCGGAACATTGTCGTGCCCGATAATGTGTTCACGGTCGAGTGGAATGTCGTACTTGTTCGCAAGGTACCGCACGAGTTTCGCATTAGTCTGGTACATTTCTTCGGTGTACCAGGCGGCGCCGTTTGCAGCAATCCCCTCATTCTCGATATTAATGCCATGCATGTTGACGTACCAGTCGCCAGCAGTCCAGGCTACATCTGAGTTCTTGACCATCTGCGTTACCGCGCCATCACTTGAGCGCACAACATAGTGTGAGCTGACATACGACTTCGGGTCTTGGAAGTGAGCAATAGCGCTCTCGTATGAACCTTCTGTGTCGTGGATGATAATATACTTGACCTTCATGTCCTGTGGTCGGTTAGCAGGATCCCAGTTGCCAAAGTCTTTAGGGTCTTCACTGTTCTGAGCATAGGCAGCCGGAACGAACCGGCAATCCAGCGACCGTGGACATTCGGCCTTTCGTGCTGACACGTTTTGGCTCAATTGGTCTGAGCTTCTCGGCGCCGATTTACGGTTCAGTACGGAGTTCAGAGCGTCATTTGACTGGAGATTGGTCGCGGGGATACTCAGCTTTTGCCCGTCAGTTGTCGTAACTGACAAGCCAGACGCGATGCTGGCAAACACGCTGTCCGCTAGCGCCGTTGTTGTCGAACCTTTGGCTGCGCCGCCAAATGCAGCTACCGCACCATACCAGTCACCCACACTTGCAGGAACTTTGCCGTCATTAAGGCGCTTGGCTTCCTCGGCAAGAACAGCAGCTGCGCCACGGATATTTTGTTTGCTATCCGTCTTTAGCTGGTCAGTAGATATATTCAAAAGTTTTGCTGCGCGGTCTAGCGTATAGTAATCCGCCGACTTTTTAGGGTTCAAAACCTTGCTACCATCACGGCCACTGATTGCAGTTGAGGTGTATGTACGTAAATTCATTAGGCCATATCCACCGTCGACACTTACGCCACTGTGGACTTCTAGGCGTGACTCATTATAAGAAAGTGCAACGAGCACGTTTACTGGCACGTTGAACTCTTTTGCCGCTGCGTCAAATAGCGCCATTCTGTTGTCAGTGGGCGATGGTGCAGCAAATGCCGGCCCGCCACTTGCAAGTAGCAGGACAAATGCCGAGCACGCCGCACCCAGCATCGCAAGTCCTCTTTTTACTCTATAGCGCGTATGTTTCAGTCGTTCCATAGGCCCCCAATTTGAATTAATTGAATATACTTTTGCATCCAGCAAATATGCAGCATGCTATCCAATTACAAACCAAACTACCTCCGAACGTCTGTATGAAATCTCACAGGCGGGTTGTGTGGTTATGCACTTTTATCTACAAACTAATGGACCGGGCGACCCATTTTGAAGGCTTCGACAGCGTTGTTGAGCACCGCGATCTCTTGCTTGGGGTTGGACACATATTGGAACCGATACGTTGTCTCGTCGCCTTCGGTGGACAGTCGGATAGAGCCGTAGTTAAAGAGGGCGGGCAAAACACCGTGTTGTTTGTAGCTGGCATCTTCGATGTTCGCCAGGCTAACAGTCTGCTCGTGTTTGGCGAACAGGCCGGTTTGGATTTCTTGGACAACACTTTCGTTCGTTAAATAAAATCGGTTGCTGTTGTAAATGTAGGTAGCAACAAACACACCCAGGAGAGTCATCAGCGCCAGCAAGCTCACGCCTACTGTCACGGCCAATGTCAGATTACCATCGTATGACGACGCTGACGCCGAGGATGACTGACCTGCCAATAATAGGATAGCCGTCACCATTATGGCGGCGATAATCACAAAGCCGATAGCCCAGATTTTGACAAGCCCGATGGGGTGGCGTTTGACAGCGCTAATGACATACTCGCCATTACTCAGGTTGAGGTGGGGATATGCCCTTTTCGCCTCCTCATGCCGCTGCATAATGTCGTCAGGAACTTCTGGAGCCTCGGGCTTTGGCGGACGCGCCACATAGACCATTTGCGGCTGCGCGTCCCTGGTGGGTGGCGCGGCGTACAATGGACGGCCATCACGGTCGTACGCTACTGGTTGCAGCGATTCGTCATCATCCAAACTGCCAGAAGGCATCTGTCTATTCTGTTGCTCGGGATTCATACGTGCTCATTATATCAGGCTTGTCTGGTCGTCGGCTGCAAATGGTTTACCGAGGTGTTTGTACGCTTTGGGCGTAACTTTGCGACCACGGGGCGTGCGCTCTAGTAGGCCAACTTGCATGAGATACGGCTCGATAAAATCTTCGATAGTGCTGCGTTCTTCGCTGGTCAGCGCTGCGAGCGTCTCCACGCCTACAGGGCCGCCGCCGTAGTTTTCGATAATTGCCGTGAGGAGCATGCGGTCGACAGGGTCAAGGCCGAGCTCATCTATCTCGAGAAGTTGCAGGGCTTTGCTGCTAATGACCGTGTCGATAATGCCGTCACCGTTCACGTCGGCAAAATCGCGTACGCGCTTGAGCAAGCGGATGGCTATACGTGGCGTCAGGCGTGAACGTTGTGCGAGCGTCAGCGCTGCGCTTGGTTCAATCTTGGCGCCCAAGATATCGGCCGCATTGGTGATGATTTTTTGCGCTTCCTCAGGTGTATAGAACTCCAGCCGGTGGATAATACCAAAGCGGTCACGCAGCGGTGCCGCCAGCGCACCGGTCCGTGTGGTTGCGCCGATCAGCGTAAATTTCGGTAAATCCAAGCGCAGGCTGCGCGCACTTGGCCCTTTGCCTAGCATGATATCCAGCTTGAAATCTTCCATCGCGCTATACAGCACTTCTTCGACACTGCGGTTGAGCCGATGGATTTCGTCGATGAATAGAATGTCACCGTCAGCCAGGTTGGTCAGCAGACTCGCGAGGTCGCCAGCGCGCTCAATCGCCGGCCCAGAGGTCACGCGGATCTGCGCACCCATTTCGTTGGCAATCACTGTCGCCATGGTCGTTTTGCCAAGCCCCGGCGGGCCATACAACAACACATGGTCGATTGGCTCTTCACGCTTTTTGGCTGCAGTAATCGTCACCTGCAGGTGCTGCTTCAGCCGGTCCTGGCCGATGTAATTGGCAAAATCGCGCGGCCGGAGCGTCGTCTCCAGCTCAACTTCCTGCGAGTCGTCCGTCGCCGCATCGCTCAAGCCGGTATTCACAATCCTATCTATCATGTAGTTATCTTTACCAAATCTCCGTTAATCACGCTCGGCTTCATAGCTACGAGCTCTGTTCCATAGTACGGCATTTCCGGAATGGGGTTAATCAGAAAAAGCGGCTTGCCCAGAATATGCGCGTAGGCCATTTCGATAAATGCATTGCCCCCGATATAGTTGGGGATGCCGTGTTTGTCATAGTTCGCAACTAACAGTACGTCCATGTCTTTGACCCATTTGCAATCTTCGCGGATTGCGTCCTGTTGGTACTTTTGCTCAAGCTTGATGCGCTCTTTCTCCTCGTCACTTTTGCCCACAAACGGCGCCGCAAACTTGCTCATGTAGGCTTCGTGACCAAGTTTTTCCAGCCCTTCACAGAGCTCCATCATCTTTTCCGTATATTGCATACTGCCGACTACGCCAACTTTCATAGCTATCCCTTCAGGGCGAGTTTTATGCGGTCTTCGGTGGGCAGGCTTGAGTCGACGCTCTGGAGGGCTTTAGCGGCGTCCTGCGGGGAATAGCCGAGTGAGACCAACGCCTGGGCGGCTTCATCGGCAAGCACGGCATTTTCGGACTGTAACAAGCCAGTCGAGGCAAGCTCTACGCCTTCCAGCCCAACTTTGTCCTTCAGCTCTACGACGATGCGCTCGGCTACGCGCTTGCCTACGCCCTGGGCCGCTTGGATAAACTTTACGTCGCCAGTTGCGATAGCACCGCGCACCTCGCTGGTACTGCCGATACTCAGAACGCTTAGTGCCATCTTGGGTCCGACACCATTGACGCCAAGTAGTTGCTCGAACAGTCTTTTGGTATCGAGCTTCAGGAAGCCAAACAAGTCGTACGACACTTCGCGGATGTGTTCGTAGATATACACTTTTGCAGCTTCGCCAGTAGCTAGCCGGCCGTAATCTTCGGTAGTTACCAGCAAACCATAGCCCACACCACGTACGTCCAGCACGACAATGTCTAGTAGTTTTTCGGATACAATCCCCTCAAGCGTTGCAATCATCTCTAAGTATTATCTCATAGTCATGCTGTGAGTGATAGCGGCGGCGAGGGCGTCGGCGGCGTCGTCGGGCTTGGGGATTTCCTTGAGGCGCAACAGCACGCGTACCATCTCCTGCATTTGCTTCTTGTCAGCCTTGCCGTAGCCGGTAACCGCTTGCTTGATCTGCATGGGGGTGTAT
>Ga0075365_10001488_pt1 | contig 10673 bp, 8 predicted proteins | sample EndMetdeltDD1765_FD_71387 | JGI IMG/M metagenome (GOLD analysis project Ga0075365, IMG submission 71387) | Populus endosphere microbial communities from Tennessee, USA - Endosphere MetaG P. deltoides DD176-5 | ecosystem: Host-associated > Plants > Roots > Endosphere | place: USA: Tennessee... | reverse complement strand
GATCAAACTGGTCTATGACCTTCTCTATTATTCGGCCGGCCCCGCCTATCACCTCTGGTTCCTGCCGCATCTCGTGGTGACCGTAGTGATCTTCACGGTGCTGCGGCGGTTCGGGTTCCGCGTGCTGTTGCCGCTGGCGGCGGCTGCCTATCTGGCCGGCCTCGTACTTGGCCCGTGGAGCGTGCTTGCCGGGCCGGATACTGCGCCGATCGGCATCGGAACGCGCAACGGGCTGTTCTTCGGTTTCCCTTATTTCGCGCTCGGCGCCTATATCCGTTACGCGCGGATCGATGTGCGGATGCGGCTCCTGGTTCCGGCGCTTCTCATCGGTATCGCTCTGCAGCTTATGGAGGCCTATGTGATCTCGCGGCTCGGCACGAGCCGCTTCTTCGCGCCGCAGGATTTCCTGCTTGGAACCCTGTTCTTTTCGGTCGCGGTGTTTCTCACCGTCAAGCGGCTCGCGCTTTCGCATCCGCTTGCGGCGCAGCTCGGCCGGCTGTCTCCGGGCATATTCTGCGTCCACATCATCTTCTTCAACCTGTTCACCACGCCCGCCTCGCCCTTCTTCATCGATAACCGTTATGTCGAAACCGGCAATTATGGGATGGCATTGCTGATCTTGGTGCTGACCGTGGCCTCGTCCACCGCGACGATCATGCTGATGGCACAGAGCCGGTTGCTGCAGCAGGCCGTGCGCTGACCGGCCGGCACTTGCGCAACCGTTGGCAACTTCGTGATTTCCCTTCACATCCCGCGCAAAAGCATGGACGAACCGGGCCTCGCTGCTTTATGAACGGAGAAATTGCGAGAGAAGAACCATGGTCAATTACATCGAGGCGGTTTCCGCCCCTATGAAGAACACCGGCGCGATCCGGCTCTACAACACCGGCGAAGACTTTGCCGGCATGCGCAAGGCCTGCCTTTTGACGGCACGTTGCCTGGATGAGCTAGCCTCCATCGTACAGCCGGGCGTCACCACCAGCGCGATCGACCGCTTCGTTTTCGAATTCGGCATGGATCACGGCGCGCTTCCCGCGACGCTGAACTATCGCGGTTACAAATATTCCGTCTGCACCTCGATCAACCATGTCGTGTGCCATGGCATGCCGGACGACAAGCCGCTACGCGACGGCGATATCGTCAATATCGACGTCACCTTCATCCTCGACGGCTGGCACGGGGATTCGAGCCGCATGTATCCGGTCGGCCAGGTGAAGCGCGCTGCCGAACGGTTGATGGAAGTCACTTACGAATGCCTGCTGCGCGGCATTGCAGCGGTAAAACCCGGCGCCCGCACCGGCGCGATCGGCGAAGCGATCCAGACCTATGCGGAGGCCGAGCGCTGCTCCGTGGTGCGCGATTTCTGCGGCCATGGCGTCGGCCGGCTGTTCCATGATTCGCCGAACATCCTGCATTACGGCCGCGCCGATGAAGGCCCGGAAATCAAGGAAGGCATGATCTTCACCATCGAGCCGATGATCAATCTCGGCAAGCCGCATGTGAAGGTTCTGTCCGACGGCTGGACTGCCGTCACCCGCGACCGCTCGCTTTCGGCGCAATACGAACATGCGGTCGGCGTTACCGCCACCGGCTGCGAGATCTTCACACTGTCGCCCGCCGGGCTAGACCGTCCCGGCCTCCCTCCGCTTTCGAGGTAACATGACCAAACGTCCGGCCCCGCCCCTGGACGACCAGCCGTCCTTCATCGAGGACGAACGTGGCTTCTTTGCTGAAACATTCTTGAAGCCGAAGCCTGAGAAGAAGGCGGTCGCGCCCGCCAAACAAGAAGCCGCCGCCCATTATCACGGCCATCGCGACCGGGTGCGCGCCAAATATCGCGAACATGGCGATACCGCGCTTGCCGATTACGAAATTCTCGAAATGCTGCTTTTCCGGTCCATCCCACAGCGGGATACAAAGCCGCTCGCCAAAGCGCTGCTGGAACGCTTCGGCACGCTGGCCGGTGTCTTCGGTGCCCCGATCGGGCTGTTGCAGGAAGTAAAGGGCGTCGGCGAATCCGTCGCGCTCGATCTCAAACTGATCGGCACCGCCGGGCAGCGGATGCTGAAAAGCGAAATCCGCAACAAGCAGGTCCTGTCATCCTGGTCGTCGGTGATCGATTATTGCAACGCGGTGATGGCCTATGAAACCCGCGAACAGTTCCGCATCCTCTTCCTCGACAAACGCAATGCGCTGATCGCCGACGAAGTACAGGGCCACGGCACGGTGGATCACACGCCGGTTTATCCACGCGAAGTGGTGCGCCGCGCGCTGGAGCTTTCATCCACTGCGATCATCCTCGTCCACAATCACCCGAGCGGCGATCCGACACCCTCGCGCGCCGATATCGACATGACGAAGACGATCGTCGATACCGCAAAATCACTCGGGATCACGGTGCATGACCACATCATCATCGGGAAAGATGGGCATGTCAGCTTCAAGGGGTTGAGGTTGATTTGAATAAAATAGAGTTGGAATAACGATTTACTTTAAGATTTCATCCGTAGCGCCTTATCTATACAAGATTTTCATTTTTATTATCTATCTCAAGTAAGCTACTGACAAATCCCCACAATCAAGACCGCAAAGCGAAAGAATACTGATCGCCGTCGTGAGTTTGTCGATACTATTACAATGATAGGCTTGTACAATCTCATCCGAGCTTTTGAAAATCCCTTCGTCTGTTAAATATCCTTTGACGGTGGAAGTCAGTTCGTGAGAGGGGAAAAGTCGGCTTGTCAACATGAAATTCCGAACCAGATCGAACCTTTTCAAGGGTAACTGCGCCTGAGCGAGAGTTACATGAAGGTGCTTTTCCTGCATTTCAAGCCAATAGCATGACGCGGTTGGGAAGTTGGCGATCTCTCTAGGCACTATGATGACGTGTTCTAAATCGTTCTCAAGCCAATAGATTCCGTCGCTGGCAGCTTCACTGCTCTCCAGTCGACCTACTCCATCTAGCCAATATCTCTCGATATGAAGGCCTTCATGGAAAAGAATATGATGGGTGACGTTGGGGGCCGTAATGATGAGCGGTCGCCCATTCTCTATAGCAAGTACGGGGAATTTATTGGAGAGCCAAAAGCCTAACTCCCGTATTGTACGAGGAGGCCTGATCGGAATTCCCCATGGCGAAAAATGCTGCGTTGTGCGCTTAACTACGTCATCGACATCACCGCCGTACAGGCCCGCTAATTCCACCAACGACGCGATCATGGGTTCTTTTTCTTCAGCGTTTTCGCCCCAATCCACATTCACCCCACCTGAACCAGATGCCCTTCCGAGACTTCGCGATATTCCCGCTTCGGCGGCACGAAGCCCATCGGGCGGACGGGGCTCTTAAGCTCATCGTTGGAAATGCCGCGGCGGATACCGCGACGCGCCGGATCCGGCACCGGTACCGCCGCCATCAGCTTCTTCGTATAGGCGTGCTGTGGGTTATCGAACACCGCCGCGCGGGGGCCGATTTCGACGATTTCGCCGAGATACATGACGGCGACGCGATGGCTGACGCGTTCCACCACCGCCATGTCATGGCTGATGAACAGGAAGGCGAGGTTCAGGCTTTCCTGCAGGTCGAGCAGCAGGTTGCAGACCTGCGCCTTGATCGACACGTCGAGCGCCGAGACGCTTTCGTCGGCGACGATCACCTTCGGGTTCAGAGACAGTGCGCGGGCGATGGCGATGCGCTGACGCTGGCCGCCGGAGAATTCGTGCGGGTAACGCCGCGCCATGTCTGGAGACAGGCCGACCTTGCGGAGCAGATCGGCAGTCTTCTCCTTGGCGTCTTTGGCCGAGCCCAACTTGTGCTTGATGAAGGGCTCAGAAATCGCTGCGCCCACCGTCATGCGCGGGTTGAGCGACGAGAACGGGTCTTGGAAAATCATCTGCACGGACTTGCGCATGTTGCGCAGGCCGACGGAGTCGAGCTTCAGCACGTCGTAACCGTCGAGTGCCACTTCGCCGCCGGTCGGTTCGATCAGCCGCATGATGGAGCGGCCGGTCGTCGACTTGCCGCAGCCGGACTCACCAACCAACGACAGTGTTTCGCCTTGATGCAGGTCGAATGAGATGTTTTCCACCGCATGGACCGAGCCGGTCTGGCGCGAGAACAGGCCGGAGCGCACGGCGAAACGGGTCACGAGATTCTTCACCGAAAGGACGGGCGTCTTGCCGCTGGCGACGGTGCCGGCAACTTCCTGCGGCTCGGGTGCTTCGCCGGTCTTCATGTCGACGACGGCAAACCGGGTCGGCCATTTGCGATCCTGCATGGAACCGAGTTTGGGAACGGCGGAGAGCAGGGCCCGCGTGTAGGGATGCTTGCCGTGGTGGAAGATTTCTTCCGTCGGTCCGCTTTCCACCGCTTCGCCGCGATACATGACGATGGTGCGGTCGGCGATTTCGGCGACCACACCCATGTCATGGGTGATGAAAAGGACCGACATGCCCTCCTCTTCCTGCAGCACCTTGATCAGGTCGAGGATCTGTCCCTGGATGGTGACGTCGAGCGCGGTCGTCGGTTCGTCGGCGATCAGCAACTTCGGCTTGGAGGCCAGGGCTATGGCGATCATGACACGCTGGCGCATGCCGCCGGAGAACTGATGCGGATAATCGTCGAAGCGTGCGCCGGCATTCGGGATGCGAACCTTTTCGAGGAGGCGCACCGTTTCGGCACGGGCCTCCTGTTTCGACAGGCCCTTGTGGCGGGTCAGGACTTCCGAAATCTGCCGGCCGATGGTGAAGATCGGATTCAGCGAAGTCATCGGCTCCTGGAAGATCATCGACTCTTCGTTACCGCGCACGGCGCGCATTTCCTTTTCGGAAAGCGCCAGCAAATCGCGACCGTTCAGCTGGATCCTGCCCTCGATGCGGCTCGAGCCCGGCGCCAGAAGGCGCATGCAGGAGAGCGAGGTGACGGATTTGCCGGAACCGGATTCGCCGACGATCGCGACGGTTTCGCCGGGAAACACATCAAAGGAAACGTCGCGCACGACGCTTTTCCATTCGCCGTCAACGAGGAAGGAGGTGGTGAGGTTCTTGACCGAAAGGACAGGTGTTTGGCTCATTTCGTCATTCCTCACATGGGTTTCCAGGGCGTGGCGAAGGAGGCGGAAGGCCGGCCCTCCGCCTCGCGGGCGGCTTCGAGTGCTGCGATCGTCTGGTCGATGACGCGGCGGTCGATCATGCCGTGCGGATTTTCGCGGGTCGGCATGGTTTCAGCGACATGCAGGAAACGCTCGCCGGCCACGGCATAAAGCCGGCGCAGCTCGACGAGCGGATCGGTATGGTCGTCGGCATTGATACGTAGCCAGGGGTAATCCTGGTCGCGGTAGAGAACCATCGTGGCGGACTGCCTGCCGCGCTTGTCGCCGCCGGCTGCCTCACCGGCATCCATGGCATCGAGCAGGCGTTCGGCGAGCGGGGCGCCGGCGGCGGCCCGTTCCTTGTAGACGCGCAAAGTCTCGGCGATCACCTGCGGGCCGGCCAGCATGTTGCCGGCGACGGAGACGTTGTCGTCCACAAGATGACCGGCCCAGTCGACGCAGATCTCGCCGGTATAGGCGGCGTTGCGGCCCTTAGCGTCGATCAGGTGGAACTGGCGCTGCCTGCGTCCGTCGTCGCGGGCCGTCAGGGTTTCGATGATCTCTTCCGGCGATTTATCCTCTTCGAGCAGCTTCAGGCCGTCGGTGCCGTAAAGCGGGCTGACGAAGGCCTGGGTGGCGATGGCACCGACCCTGCCCTTGATATGCGGCACGGCGGCGCCGACCGCGAAGAAGCGGCTGGCGACGGCGATGCCGAAATGTCCGGTTTGCGGATCGCGTGCGACGATCGACCAGGTCATGGGCTTATCTCCCTACCGCATAGGCTTGCATCAGGCGCGGGGTCGCGGCTGCGCGCATCAATCCGTCCGCATCGCGGCGAGCGGCGGTCAAGCGGCCGACGCTCCACGGATCGGCAACAGTGACCTTGTGGCCGCGGCTGCGCAGTTCATCGAGCGCCGGGGCGCCGATATTGCTTTCCACCATGATCTCGCCCGGCGAGCTGGTGCGCGGGTAGAACGAGCCGGGGAAATGCGAGGTGTGGAAGAGCGGCATATCGATCGCCGCCTGCAGGTTTGGCTTGTGGTGGACGTAGCGCAGGAAGAAGGGCAGCTGCCACTGGTCCTGCTGGTCGCCGCCGGGCGTACCGAACACTAGTGTCGGTCGGCCCTGATGCAGGGCGAGCGACGGGGTGAGCGTGGTGCGCGGACGTTTTCCCGGTGCAAGCGAGGTCGGTAGGCCGGGCTTTAGCCAGAACATCTGGGCACGCGAGTTCAGCGCGAAACCGAGGCCCGGAATGATCGGCGAGGACTGCAGCCAGCCACCGGAAGGCGTGGTCGAAACCATGTTGCCCCAGCGGTCGATGACGTCGATATGCACCGTGTCGCCGCGCTTTTCGGAAAGGTGCGACATGGTCGGCTCGTAGACAGTGCCCTTGCCGCTCATTTCGGCGAGCATCGCCATGGTCGCGTCGAACTGGTGATCGTAGCCCGGCACCCGGCCGGGGCGCAGCTCGAGCGAAGCTTCCTTGCCGATCAGCTTGCGGCGCTCGGAATTATAATCTTCCGAGAGGAGGTATTCGGTCGGGATCTGCGCGAAATCCGGATCGCCGTAATAGACTTCGCGGTCGGCGAAGGCGAGTTTCATGGCTTCGACGACGGTGTGGACGAAGTCCGGGCCGGACGGGTCCATGGCGGCGAGGTCGATACCCTTCAAGAGTGCCAGTGACTGCAGCAGGACAGGTCCCTGCCCCCAGGCCGGCGTCTTGGCGACAGTCCATTCGTGGTAGTCGTAAGTCTGCGGCGCTTCGACGGTGGCCTTCCAGTTCGCCATGTCGTCTGCGGTCAGCACGCCCTTGTGCTTGGCGCCACTCGCGTCCATGACGGCGGTGGTCGACACATATTTGTCGATCGCCTCGGCGATAAAGCCGCGATAGAAGGCATCGCGCGCCGCTTCGATCTGGTCTTCGCGGCCGCTCTTGGCTTCCGATTCGGCGATCACCCGCTTCCAGGTTTCGGCCAGAACCGGGTTCTTGAAATTGCTCTGCGGCTCAGGCGCGGAACCGCCCGGCAGCCAGGTTGCGTGGGACGTCGGCCATTCCTTTTCGAAGAAGCTTGCAAGCCCCTTGATGGTGGAGGAAACGCGGGGCAGCATCGGGTGGCCCTGCTCGGCATAATAGATAGCCGGCTCAAGGACCTCGCGGACGCTCATCGTGCCGTAGTCGCGCAGCATCAGCATCCAGCCGTCGAAGGCGCCGGGAATGGCGGTTGAGAGCAGACCATCGCCAGGGATCAGCTTCAGGCCTTCGGCAGTGTAATGCTCGATCGTGGCGCCGGCCGGAGCCGGCCCCTGCGCGCAGATGACTTCGACCTTGTCCTTTTTCGCCGAATAGAAAACGGCGGGCATATCGCCGCCGGGGCCGCAGAGATGCGGCTCGACGATCTGCAGCACGAAGCCGGTGGCGACTGCCGCGTCGAAGGCATTGCCGCCTTTTTCCAGGATTGCCATGCCGACGGAGGACGCGATCCAGTGGGTCGAGGTGACAACCCCGAACGTGCCGAGGATCTCGGGTCTTGTGGTGAATTCAGTCATTCTCGAAATTCCTTTTACAAATTACGCTTCGCCCAGCTTCAAGTTTCAGGCCTTACGCCTCGCGGGGGTCCAGCGCGTCGCGCAGGCCGTCGCCCAGCATGTTGAAACCGATGACGACGAGGAAGATGGCGATACCCGGCCACATCGCCATCCATGGCGCCTGGGTCAGGAAGTTCTTGGCGACGTTCAGCATCGAGCCCCAGGACGGCGACGGCGGCTGCTGGCCGAGGCCAAGGAAGGACAGGCTGGCTTCGGCGATGATCGCAGTGGCAATCGTCAGCGTTGCCTGGACGATGATCGGCGCAAACACGTTCGGTAGGATGTAGCGGGTCATGATCTCGAAGTGGTTGAGACCGACGGAGCGGGCGCCCTCGACATAGTCTTCGGTCTTGACCGCGAGAACCTGGCCGCGTGTCAGCCGCACGAAGATCGGCATGGCGGAGAGGCCGATAGCGATCATTGCGTTGGTGAGGCTGGGGCCTAGGAAAGCAGCCAGCGCGATCGCCATGATCAGGAACGGCATAGCGAGCAGCGCTTCGGTGATGCGGGAAATGATCATATCGACCCAGCCGCCGAAATAACCGGAGACGAGGCCGAAGGGCACGCCGATACCGACGGCGATGGCAACGGAGAAAACGCCGGCCATCAGCGAAGCCTGGGCGCCCCAGATCATACGGGACAGGATATCGCGGCCGAGATCGTCGGTGCCGAGCCAGTGGGCGGCGGATGGCGCCTTGCGGATCGCAGTCCAGCTGGTGGCGATCGGATCGGGGATCGGCAGAAAGGGTGCAGCGATTGCGAGAAGCGCGAAGAAGGAGACGATGCACATGCCGACGAGTGCCGACTTGTTGCGCTTCATCTTGCGCCAGGCGCGGCTCTTTTCCTTCTTCGGGGCGACGATGGCGGGAGCTTGATCGATGGTGGTCATAGCGTAGCCCTAGAGGGTCGCCCGGAGGCGCGGATTGAGGATGACGTAGAGAATGTCGGCGATGAGGTTCATCAGGATGAAGCCGACCGCAGTGCAGAGCACGACGCCCTGAACAACTGCGTAGTCACGATTGAAGACGGCATCGACGATGAGCTTGCCGAAGCCCGGAATGGTGAAGATCTGTTCCGTCAGAACCGCGCCGGCGAGAAGTTCGCCGAAGAGCAGGGCCGAAAGCGTCACGACCGGCAGAAGCGCGTTACGGAAGCTGTGGCTGAGAATGACTTCCTTCGGCGAAAGCCCCTTGGCGCGGGCGGTGCGGATGTAATCGGCGCTCATCACGCCGACCATGGCCGAGCGCGTATGGCGCATGAGGGTGGCGGCGAGCGCATTGCCGAGCACGAAGGCCGGCATGACCATGGTCTGCAGCGAGCGCACCGGATCGACGAAGATCGATTCATAACCGGAGGCCGGCAGCCAGCCCAATTGCACCGAGATCAGCAGGATTAGCATGATGCCGAGCCAGAAGTTCGGGATCGACAGGCCCGACAGCGCCAGGATGTTGGCGAGGTAATCGACGAAGGTGTTCTTCTTGACCGCTGCGATGATGCCGATCGGAATGCCGATGATCATCGCGAAGAACATCGCCATGGTGGCGAGCTGGATCGTCACCGGCAGCTTTTCCATGATCAGTTCGAGAACCGGCTGGTTGGTGCGCAGCGAGATGCCGAAATCGCCGGTCAGCACGCCGCCGAGCCAGTAGAAATATTGCATGATGACGGGATCGTTGAGGCGATATTTGTCGCGCAGGAATTCGATCACCGCCGGATCGCGCTCTTCACCGGCCATGGCCAGGATCGGATCGCCGGGGAGCAGTTTCTGCAATGAAAAAACGAAAATGGATATGATCAGCAAGGTCGGGATCGCGACCAGCAGACGTTTTCCGATATAAACAGGCATTATGCCGCCCCTCATGTCTCACGGAGCGCCGCGTATCCCGAAAGCCTGACGGCTCCTACGCAAAAGCTCTCATTGATGGGTTCTATGCGATCATCGCTTCCGGAGACTGCGTCCGACCGTCCGACAATGCAATAGATGCGTGGGAAAAGTGCCGCATGGATCTCCACTTCCATGCGGCGCTTCAATTGTTGAATCACGCATCGCGCTTTCCAAAAATCCAGCTGGATTTCCGGCCGACGCGATGAGCTCAACCCTTCTTGACGCCCTGGAGGCGGATCATGCCGTCAGGATTCGGCACAAAGCCCGTGACGCTCTTCTTGTATGCCCAGATCCACGACTGGTGGCCGAGATAGATGATCGGCAGATCCTCGTTGAGGATGACGGCAGCCGCGTCGTATTTCTGCTTGCGCACTGCATCGTCGGTCGAGGCGCGTGCTTCGTTGAGCAGCTTGTCGACTTCAGCATTGCAATATTTGGTGTCGTTGATGCCGCCCTTGCAGGTGATGAACTGATGGATATTGCCATCCGGGTCGACACGGCCAGACCAGTCGGAACGGCTGAACTGGTAGTTGCCGCGGGTCTGCTCATCGAGCAGCGTCGCGAATTCGGTTGCCTTCAGCTTGACGTTGATGCCCGCTTCTGCAGCCATCGACTGGATGATCTGCATCATCTGGATGACGACCGGGCTGTTGGCATGCTGGATTTCGAGATCGAAGGTCGGGTGACCGGCTTCCTTCATCAGGGCCTTGGCCTTGGCGACGTCACGGGCCGGGACCGGGATCGACTTGTTGAACCACGGGCTGTTCGGCGGGAAGGACTGGTTGCCGCCGACGGCGGTGCCTTCGAAGACGACCTGGTTCAGCGCGTCGCGATCGAGCGACAGCGAGAAGGCCTGGCGCAGGCGCTTGTCCTTGCCGAACGGGTTGTCGGCCTTCGGGCCGTTGCCGATATTGGCGTAAAGCGCCATGTAGCCGATATTGACGGTGGCGTCGTATTTAAGGTTGGAGTCACCTTTAACGGCGCCGACGTCGGTCGGGGCAACACGCTCGATGAAGTCGAGATCGCCAGAGCGCAGGTTGGCGAGACGCACGGTCGTATCGGGAATCGGTAGGTAGATCACTTTATCGACGAGGATCTTGGCTTTGTCCCAGTAG
>Ga0075365_10001487_pt1 | contig 10676 bp, 7 predicted proteins | sample EndMetdeltDD1765_FD_71387 | JGI IMG/M metagenome (GOLD analysis project Ga0075365, IMG submission 71387) | Populus endosphere microbial communities from Tennessee, USA - Endosphere MetaG P. deltoides DD176-5 | ecosystem: Host-associated > Plants > Roots > Endosphere | place: USA: Tennessee... | reverse complement strand
GCCTCAACATGTGGATCGTCGGCGACAACCTGCGCAAGGGAGCGGCGACGAACGCCGTGCAGGTCGCCGAGCTCCTCCACGAGCGCGGGCTCGTGCGGGTGCCCGAGGGCGCCGGCATAGCCGGCTAGAGCTAAGCGGCGGTCTGCGGCGCGCCGACGGGAGCGGGCGGTGGCCGGTCGGCGATCTTTGCCGCGGCCTCTCCGCGCCGCTTGGGCCGCCAGACCTTCAGCCACTGGGCCGCGAAGTAGGAGCCCAGCACCAGGAGCATCGCCACGAATTGAGATGCGATCGTCTCGACCGTGGGGTACAGGGCGAACCAGGTGCCCGCCCAACCGGGGACATGGAGCCAGGAGATCTCGGTTGTCGGGATCCACCCGGCGAGCTGCATCTCGTTGACCTCCTCGCCCACCATCACGAAGAGCACCATCGCCAGCAGCACCCCGGTGATGATCAGCAGCTTCTTGTAGGGCAGGCGCTCGTGGAGGACGAAGGTGATCACGCCCACGGCGGCCGTGAACAGCAGGCCAAGCGTCGCGCCCTCGAGGACGACGTCGGCGCCGTAGGAGACGCGCATGCCCTGGAGGAAGAGGACGATCTCGAAGCCCTCGCGATAGACGGAGGTGAAGCCCAGGAGCCCGAGTCCGATCAGCGTGCTCCGGACGATCACCTCGCCGGAGGCCTCGACTGCCCGCTTCTTGCGCCGGTTGTGATGGGCGATCCAGCCGGTCCAGTAGACGCGGTGGAAGAACCAGTTCATGACCAGCAGCAGCACCAGGATCGCCGGGATCCCGGTGGCCGCCTGGACGTCGAGGCCGGGGTCCCCGAACATGCCGATCACCCAGACCGCTCCGAACCAGGTGGCGACGGTGGCGGCGGCCGCGACGACGCCCCCGAGGGCGACGGGACGGCGGTAGGCCTTGTTTCCGCCGAGCAGTCCGGCCATGATCGCCGCGAGCACGAGGATCGTCTCCAGGCCCTCGCGGAAGACCAGGACCGCGCTGTTGATGACGGCGCTCGTCGAGCTCATGTGGTCCGCGGTCGGATCGCTCGGCCCGGCCTCGGCGCGCCACCCGAGGATCACCGCGGCGACCGCGACGGCGAGCACCACGAACACCCAGACGATGAAGGTCCTGGATCGCGCCCTCTCCCCTTGGGAGGGGCCCCGCTGCTTCGGGTTCGCGGCGAGTTCGCTCATCGAGCGCGCCAGGCTAGCACAAGTTAGGGTGCCCTAATTAGGGAACCCTGAGATGAGCATGCGGGGTGTCGCCCTCTACGATCGCTTGCCCTTGTTGGGCGCCTACGCATCCGTCGCGCTCGTATGCGCGGGCTCGCTCCTGGTCGGGCAGGCGATCCTGTTCCTCTGCGGCCGCCGGGACTGGACCTGGCTCTCCGGGCCGGTCGGCCTGGCCGCGCTCATGGTCGCGAGCGGCCTCGCGATCAAGCTGCCCGGCCACGGGACCGCGGTCGCGATCACGGTGGGGGCGATGCTCGTCGCGGCGGCGGTCGTGCTGGTGATTCGCCGGAGCACGGTTGCGAGCGCCGGTCGGTGGGCCCTCCTGGGGGCGCCGATCGCAGCCGCTCTGGCGCTGCTCGTCGTCTCGATCCCGTTCATCGCCAACGAGCGGGTCGGGATCCTCGGCGTCGGCCTCGTCAACGACGACATGGCGTACCACCTGCTGATCGCCGACTGGCTCAACACGCGGGTCGGCGACATGCCTGTCCTCCTCCACGACGGCTACCCGGTCGGTCCGCACGCCCTGGTCGCCGGGTTGAGCGAGGGATTCGGCACCGGACTGGTCGAGGCGTTCGCGGGCCTGACCCTCGCGATTCCGGTGCTGACGGCGCTCGTCGCCTACGAGACCCTCCGCGACGTTCGCCCGGCCGGCCGCGTCGTGGCGGCGGTGCTCGTCGCGATCCCCTACCTCGCCGCGGCGTACCTCGCCCAGGAGGCCTTCAAGGAGCCGATCGAGGCACTGTTCCTCCTGGCGTTCGCTCTGCTGCTCCCCACCGCCACCTCGCCGCGCCGGGCGGTGCCCCTGGCGGTGATCGCCGCCGGTTCGATCTACGTCTACAGCTTCCCTGGCCTCTTCTGGCTCGCCGCCGCCGGGGCGATCTACCTCGTGATCATCGCGATCGCCGGGCGGCCGGACGCGGCGGCGCGCCGAGGCGCCCTGTTGACAGCGGCGGTCGGAGTGGGCGTCCTGGCCGTGCTGACCGCCCCCGAGTGGGCACGGATGATCGACTTCGGCGGCTTCCGGGCATTCCGGACGTCGAACCTGAGTGGAGGGCTCGGCAATCTGCGCCACCAGCTCTCCCCGCTGGAGGCGCTCGGCATCTGGCCGACCAGTGAGTTCCGGCTCGCCGCCTCCGACTCGAGCCATCCGCTCGCGTTCTACGCCGGCGGCGTGGTGGGATTGCTCGCCCTGGCGGTCGGCCTGCCGCGCTGGCTCAAACGCTACGGGCCGGCGGTCCCGGCGGCGCTCGCGGCCGCCGTGCTGGGCTACCTGGGGGCCAGGCTCTTCGGGACCGTCTACACCAGCGCGAAGGCGCTCTCGATCGCGGCGCCGCTGATCGCGCTCGTCGCCTTCGGCGGGCTGCTCGCGGGGAGCCCGCCGCCACGGCGTCCATGGCTCCTCGCCGGGCTGGCCGCGGTGCTCGCGGCCGGCATGGCGCTCTCGAGCTTCCTCGTGCTCAGGCAGACTCCGGTCGGGCCAACCAGCCACGCCGATCAGCTCGCCGAGCTGCGTCCGCTGGTGCAAGGGCAGAAGGTCCTGTTTCTGGGCCGCGACAACTTCATCGCGTACGAGCTGCGCGGCGCGCGCCCCTTCACCGCCGTTCGCAACTACTACGACCCGCACTACGTGAAGCCCAACCTGCGGCTGAAGGACGTCTTTCGGAAGTTCGACTTCGACTCGGTGAGGCCGGCCACGCTCAACCGCTTCCCGTTCGTGATCACCACCCGAGCCGCGTACGCGAGCGGCCCGCCGCCCGGCTTTGAGCCCGTTCGGAAGGCTCAGGACTTCGTGCTCTGGGAGCGCACCGGGCCGGTGGGCGAGCGGGGCACCCTCCAGGAGGGGGCGAATCCGGGCGCGCGCCTCGAGTGCCCGTCTCGCGAGGCGGAGAAGCTGCCGTCGAAGGGACGGGCGACCGTGTTCGCCCGTCCGCCGGTGGTGGGCGCGAGCTGGTCGCCGAGCTCGACGGTGGAGGGCGGATCGCCCGTCACGCAGACGCTCGACCTCCCGGCGGGGCGGTGGGAGATCTCACTTCAGTACGACGCCACCCAGCCGCTTCGCGTCTCGGCGCCTGGGCTAGAGGCGACCATCCCGGCGAACCTCGACTACCGTGGGTCGGTGCCGTTCTACCCCGTCGGCGAGCTGGCCTCGACGCGACGCGGGCCCGTGCGCTTCACGGTCTCCGAGGACGACCCGCCGTCGCTCGGCCGCCTCCTGGGGACGAAGCCGCAGGCGCATCTCGGCGCGATCGCCGCGAGTCCCGCGGGCGCGGGTGGGCCGATCCCGGGCGAGGCGGAGGAAGTGGTGCCTCTCGCCGATGCCTGCGGCCGGTACCTCGACTCGTACATACCGCCAGCATCTCCCTGAACCGAATATAAGCCGGAGCATGAATCTCGACTTCGGCGACGCCCTGCTCGTGCTGGGCGCCCTGCTCGCCGTCGCGGCGGCCCTGTCCGGGGTGATGCGCGGGACCGTTCTCTCCATCTCGGTCCTGTCGGTCGCGCTGGGCATCGTGCTCGCCGAGGTCGACGTCGTGTCAATCACCGCGACCTCCCCGGGCATCGTCGACGTGATCGAGATCGCGCTGATCCTCACCCTGTTCTCCGACGGGCTGTTCGTGGAGCGCGAGCTGCTACGGGTTCACTGGGGGCCGGTGACTCGGGCGATCGTGGTGGCGATGCCGATCACGCTCGGGATCCTCGCGCTGGTCGGGCACAGCGTGTTTCCGAGCCTCTCCTGGGCGGAGGCTTTCCTGCTCGCCGCCGTGCTGACCCCGACGGATCCTGTCGTCACCTCGGCCGTGGTCACCGCGCAGCGCGTGCCCGGCCTGGTGCGACACACGCTCAACCTCGAGTCCGGGCTCAACGACGGGCTCGCGCTCCCGTTCGTGCTGTTCTTCCTCGTCCTCGCGCAGCCCGGCGGCGACGCCGGCAGCGAGGGGCTCAAGGTCCTGGGGGAGGCCGCCTTCGGAGCGGTGGTCGGCGTGGCGGTGGGAGCTCTGGGAGGCCGCCTGCACCACTATCTGCCCGGCGGAGGCATCACGCGCCGCTACGAGGGGATCTACGCCGTCGGCTTCGGGCTCGTGGCGTTCGGGCTCGCCGACGTGACGATCGGCAACGGGCTGATCGCGGCGTTCGTCGCCGGCATCGCCATGGGCGCGGTCGAGCATGACATCCCCGACGCGTTCGTCGAGTTCGCGGAGAACGTGAGCGCGATCTCGCAGGTGATCACGTTCTTCATCTTCGGTGCGCTCATCGTCGCCACCGGGTACCACGGGGACATCTGGCGCCTCGCGATCTTCGTGGTCCTCGCGCTGCTCGTCGCGAGGCCGGTCGCCATCCTGCTCTCACTAATCCGCAGCCACCTGCCCGGCCCGCTGAAGGCGTTCATCGCCTGGTTCGGACCGAAGGGGGTTGCGTCGATGCTCTTCGCGCTCTTCGTGCTGAAGTCCAGCGTGGAGCAGGGAGAGCTCATCTTCGAGATCGCCGCCTTCACCATCCTGTGCTCGATCGCCGCCCACGGCCTCACCGACACGGTCGGGGCGAGCTGGATCCAGAAACGGATGCGCGCCTACCGGGGGGACGAGCCCGGCCCGCCGGAGGAGGCCCCGGGCCGGATGTCGGACTGATCGTCAGTCCAGCTGCCCGGCCAGGCGTTTCGCGAGTGTCCTGGCCTTGTCGCCATCGGCCGGCGCGAGCGTGAACAGGCCGATCTCCTTCGCCACCGCGAAGACAACGATGTTGTAGGTCTTGCCCTGCGCGGTGTCCTGCCCGATCCCGGCGACGTCGCCGACGTTCTTCAGCGGGTTCAATCCGAGCTGCTCGATCTGCTTCTTCGCGTTCTCCCGTACCTCCTTCGAGCTCAGCTTGCGGGCGCGGAGCAGATTGAGGTCCACCTCGCCGGCGCTGCCGTGGTAGAAGCAGATCCAGGTGACGCTCTGACCGTCGCTGTCCTCGCGGTGATACGGGAACAACCCCGGTCCGAGGAGGCTCCCGACCTTTGCGTCGTGGAGGAGGTGGCAGGCGCGGTTGTCCGGTGTGGCGGCGTTGCAGTGGGACGCATCCTTCGTCGCCCTGACGGTGATCGTGCCCTCGAGCTCGCCACCGGCCCGGTTGCCGTTGGTGAATGTGACCGGGAAGTGAGCCGGCCATTCCAGGTCATCCTGATCGCTGCCGTCGACGCAAAATGAGACCGAGTCACCCTTCTCGAACCGCCGCGACTCGTTCTCGGTGGTAGCGCCCCAGAAGTAGCCGTCCTTCGGCGCGTCGAACTCGAACTCGACTCGCTTCACGTCGTTGTCGAGCGTGAAATCCCGCAACTTCGTATGGAGTGGCTTCGCATCCACCTTGATCTCCGTGGTCTCCGGCTTCACCTCGACCTTGTCGTTCGGCCCCTTGGGGTGGAGCTGCGGTCCGTGCAACGGCTTCGCGCGGATGCGATCGCCCCAGAACGCCGCGACCTGCTCGCCCAGATTCGTGCCGCGCTTCTCGAGGGCGCCGGCAAGGGTGGCCGTGGCGTTCGGATAGCCGGAGATGACCTCGCGCTCGAGCTGCCACCTGCCGTTCCCGCCGCCGACGAGCCCCTCGTCGTCGAGAAACTGGATGAACCGCGACATCGCGTAGGGATAGCTCGAGGGCTTCGTCGAGTCGATCGCCATATCCGGGTACTGCAGGTTGACGTCGAATTCAGCCTCCTCGGGGTAGCCATCCTTCCCCTGCGACCACGTCGCAGACGCCTCCTCCCACCAGGTTTCGAAGGGGCTGATCGCATATGAGTACGCGTGGAACAGCTCGTGAGCGACCACGGAGTCCGTCTGATCGCTCAACTTGTCCGTTCGAACCACGATCGCGTCGACCTGCGGGTCGTCGCAGGTTCTCAGGGTCAGTCCGGTCCAGCCGGTCGGGTTGAACTTGTGCGGCGTGAGCAGGATCGGTACGCGCCCGGGGTAGGCCCTGGGCTGCTCGGCCAGTCCGTTGTTCAGGACCTTTGCGACCTTGTGGTCGAGGAGCGATTTCTGCAGGGACTTGCCCTTCGACTCCGGGACGTCGCCGAGCACGTGAATCTCGAACGGCGCCTCGGCGAGCGGCGGGGGCGGGATCAGCTTTCCGGACTGACTCGTCTCGATGCAGGCTCCCCCGGCATTGAAGGGACCGGATCGCTTCTCCCGGAGGGGTGTGAAGCCGGGACCGCCGATTGGCGGCGTGTACGAGACCACGAACTTCAGCTTCGACCGCCGGTGCTTGCACTTCTCCTTGGAGGGCGCTCCGTCCGCCAACGAGCCAACGATCCGGCTGCGGCATCGCCACCGCGCGGAGGCGCGGATCTTGCAGCGGCCCTGCGCGGCGTACGCGCTCGCGCAGGACTTCGGAAAGCGCTTGGCGACCTTGACGGCGGTGCGACAGTCGGTTCGCTTGCCCTTGATCTTGCGGTGGCTCTCGAGATTGAAGGTCCCGCCGAGTGAGCTCGGCCCCTTGCAGGTGACCTTCTTCGAATGAGCCTGGCCGGCGGGCGAGGCCACCGGTACGGCCATACCCGCGAGCACCGCGATGGTGACCGCGACTGCCGCGAAGGTGCTTCGGTTGGACCCGCGGATCCCCATCGGCCCCGGTCAGTCGATCTGCCCGGCGATGCGTTTGGCGAGCTTGGTCGCCTTGTCGCGGTCGGCGCGAGAGAGCGTGAACAGCGCGACCTCCTTCCCGACGGCAAACAGGACGATGTTGTAGGTCTTTCCCTGCGCGGTGTCCTTCCCGATCCCGGCGAGGTCGCCAACGCCGTCGAGGGGCTGGAGCCCGAGCTGCTCGATCTGTTTCTTCGCGTTCTTCCGAACCTCTTTCGCGCTCAGCTTCAGCGCCCGGATCAGGTTCAGGTTCACCTCACCGGTGTCGCTGGTGTAGAAGCAGATCCAGGTCACGCTGTCCGAATCGCTGTCCTTCCTGGCGAAGGGGTATTGGCCCGGGCCGATCAGCTCGTCGACATTGGCCTCCTGGAGCAGCTGGCACGCTCGGTTGTCCGGGGTGGGTTGCTGGCATTGCCCGGCGTCCTTGCTCGCCCGAACGGTGATCTCGCCCTTGATCTGCCCGGTGCTGAGGCTGCCGTTGGTGAACGTCACCGGGAAGTGGCCAGGCCACTTGAGGGTGTCCGGGTCACCGCCGTGGACGCAGAAGGTGACCTCGTCGTCCTTACGAAAGCGCTGCGATTCATCGGGCGCGGTGAGTCCCCAGAAGTAGCCGTCGTCGGGTGGATCGAACTCGAACCTCACCCGCTCGACCTGCTTCGTGAGCTCGAAGTCGAACAGCTTCGTGTGCAGCCGCTCGGCGGTCGCCGGGATCTTGCTGACGTCGGGCGTGATCTCGATCGGCTGGCCGCCGGCGAGGTTCGCGCCGGTCGGCACGAGCTGAGGGCCGTGAAGCGGCTTTGCCTTGAGCCGATCGCCCCAGAACGCCGCGAGCTGGGCCCCCAACGAGGTGCTGCTGTTCTGCTTCGGGATCCCCTGGAAGAGGGCGAAGGTGGCACCCGGGACCTCGTAGCCGCGAATCACGTCCCGCTGCAGTGGCCAGGCGGGCATCCCGCCGATCAGCCCCCGGTCGTCGAGGAACTGGACGAAGCGCCACATGGCGTATTGCCACGTCTGGCCGGGATCCTTGGGATCGCTGGGTACATAGTCGAGCGCTTCGTAGTTCGGCCTCTGCAGCCATCCGTTCCATCGGAATTCCTCGGGGAAGCCGGTCTTGGGCTCCGCCCACGAAGCCGAAGCCTCCTCCCACCACGGCACCGACACCGTGCCGCCGTTGATACCCCAGAAGGCGTACGCGTGAAAGAGCTCGTGTGCGGCCGTTGCGGCGAGCGGCGGATCCGTGGCCTTCAGGTTCGTCCGGACGACGATCGCGTCCTCCTTCGGGTACGCACAGGTTCTCGTCGTCACGCCGAGGTCGTTTGCCGCATCGAAACTCTTAGCGGTGACGAAGATCGGGATCGGGTCGGGGTTGCTACGTGGCTGCGAGCCGAGCCCAGCGTGCAGAATCGGCGATACGTGGTGAGCCACGAGCGCGGCCTGCAGATCCTGCCCGACGGAGACCGGGACTCCCTCCATCACGTGGATCTCGAAGTCTCCGAGCGACTGCGGATTTGGATGTGGGATCACGGTGCCAGCGGGCTTCAGGTCTATGCACTTGAACTTTTCGTCGAACGGAGAGCTCGACGCGGTCGGGACCCTCGCCGGTCCGATGCCGTGCGGCTCGCTCGGCGGGTAGTACGCGACCGCGAACTTCACTCGTGACCTGTGACGCCTGCACTTCTCCCGCGCCGGGAGCCCCGGATCGTCGCTGCGGATCATCCGGCTGCGACAGCGCCACCGCTTCCCGGCGCGGAGCTTGCAGTCGGTCTGGGAGGCGTAGGCCTTGAAACAAGTGTCCGCGAATTGCTTCGCCACCCGCTTCGCGACCTTGCAGTCGGTGCGCTTCGCCTTCATCTTGCCGCCGGTGGGCTCGAAGTAATCGGGCAGGGATCCCGCCGGGTGGCACGTGGCCTTCTTCCCGCCACCTCCATGACCGTGCCCGGCCGACCATGCCGCGGGCACCGTTAGGGCGAGCGCCACGAGCGCTACAAGGCCGACGATCTTCCCCCGATTCGATTGACGCGCCCTCACTCGCTCCCCCTACGAACTTCCGACCCGGCGCATCATAAAGGCACCGTTGCGCAGGGATCGGGCATCCGGCCAAACGTGCAGCGGCTAGTCGATCTCGCTCGCGATTCGCTCCGCGACGGCCGCCGCTTTGAGGAACGGCCTAGCTGTCCGCGGCGAGCTGGGAGACCACCTCGCGGGCGGTCTCCTCGTCGATCCCCGTATGGAGCACGTAGAGGCTCACTGCCTCCTCGATGTGACCGAGGAGCGCGGCCGACTCCACCTCGGGGGGTGGCTTGGGCGCCTGCGGTGTCGCCTCGCCGGACTCCATCGCGATCAGGCCGGCACGCCGCCGGCGAGCCGGTTCTCGACCCACTCGGTCGAGGCGATGTGCTTCGACATGCCGAGCTCCTTCGGCTCGAAGCCCAGCGCCAGCGCGACGAGCTGAGGCAGATGTAGCACGGCGAGGCCCAGGTCGCGGCCCGTGACCTTCGCCGCTTCCGGCTGCTGCATGTCGAGGTTCAGATGGCAGAGGGGGCACGGGGTGACGAGACAGTCGGCGCCGGAGTCGAGCGCGTCCTGGATGTGCGTGCCGGCCTGGCGCAGCGAGGTCTCGCGGTTCATGGTGATCACTGGGAAGCCACAGCACTTGCGGGCGCCGTCGTACTGGACGGGGGTGCCGCCGAGGGCCTCGATCACCCGCTCGAGGTAGAGGTCACGGTCCGGGTGCTCCTCGTAGCCGATCCGGTGCTTGGGCCGGATCACGTAGCAGCCGTAGAAGGGCCCGACCCGCAGCTCCGTGAGCGGGCGCTTGACCTGCTCCTTCAGGCGGTCGAGCCCGTAGTCCTCGGCCAGGATCCACAGGAAGTTCTTGTTCGTCCAGCCGTCCCTGCCCTTCTCGTATTCGAGCCCCTCGTCCGCGAGTGCCTCGTTGATGTGGGCTCGGTAGGCGGAGTCGGCGTCGAGCCGCTGCTGGCACTCGGACTGCGCTCCCTGGCAGGTGGAGCAGATGTTCATCATCGCCAGGCCCGTGCTCTGCGCGAGGGCGAAGGTGCGGGCGTTCAGCGTGTCCGCGAGCTCCTGGTTGTGCTCGGCGATGACGCCGGCGCCGCAGCAGTTCGCCCGGTCCAGTTCGACGAGCTCGATGCCCAGGCGTTCGGCGACGAGCGCCATCGAGCCGTGGAGCTCAGGCGTGAACCCGCGCGAGACGCACCCGGGCCAGTAGGCGAGCTTCAGGTCAGCCACTAACGGTCTCCCTCCTCGTCGGGTTCGGGCTCCACCTGGGACTCGGGCGTCACGTCGGCCTCGGGCTCGACGGCCGCCTCCGCCACCGGCTCGGCGGCGGACTCCTCGAGGGCCTCCTCCTCGCCGGTGATGTACAGGTTGAGCTCCTCGCGGTGCTCCTCCGCGTGCTCGTAGATCTTCTTGACGTGTTTCTGAGCGTCTCCCGGAAGCTTCGGGTGGACGCCTGGGATGAGCTTCGGGAGGGAACGCATCTTGCCGGTCCGTATCCCGCGTAGCGCGGTGGGCAGAGACTCGACCAGGGCCTTGATCCCTGCCGGCTTGGGGATCAGCTTCCCCTTGATCCCCGGTGCGTAGGACTCCTGCTGGAGAAGCGCCTCGTCCAGCGTTCCCTTGCGCTCGATGATCTTGGTGAAGGCGTGCTCGTGGCGGCGGCCGTTGTTGACGTCGTCGATGTCGTGGTCGTCGCCGGCCTTGCGCCGCAGCCGCATGATCTGGTCCATCGGCGCGACGCCCTTCGGGCAGGCGTCGATGCAGGAGAAGCAGTGCGTGCAGTCGTAGATGCCGTGCGGGTCCTGCGA
>Ga0075365_10001486_pt1 | contig 10676 bp, 12 predicted proteins | sample EndMetdeltDD1765_FD_71387 | JGI IMG/M metagenome (GOLD analysis project Ga0075365, IMG submission 71387) | Populus endosphere microbial communities from Tennessee, USA - Endosphere MetaG P. deltoides DD176-5 | ecosystem: Host-associated > Plants > Roots > Endosphere | place: USA: Tennessee... | reverse complement strand
GCGATCTCCAGGCCGGTGAAGATGTGGGGCATGGCGGCCGGCAGCGCAATCGTGCGGACCAGCTGCAGGAAGCTGGCGCCGGCATCGCGGCCCACGTCCAGGATCACGGGGCGGATCGCCATCACGCCGGCGATCAGGTTGATGGCCACCACATAGAAGATCGCGATCGCCAGCAGGATGACGATGGGCGTCTCGCCCAGGCCGACGATCAGCACGAGCAGCGGATAGATCGCCAGCTTGGGCACGGGATAGGTGACGATCAGCCAGGGCTCGATCAGCGCCCGCGACCACGAGGACAGGCCCAGCCACAGGCCCACGACGATGCCCAGCACCGCGCCGCAGGTGTAGCCGATCGCCAGGCGGCGCAGGCTGTCGCCAACGGCCCTGGCCAGCGAGCCGTCCTGCAGCATGTGCTGCGCCGACACCAGCACTTCGCTGGGCGGCGGGAAAAAGCGCCGGTCCAGGATGCCCAGGCGCGACGCCGCTTCCCACAGCAGCAGCAGCAGGAAAGGCGACGCGATCCGCAGAACCTTCTGCCAGCGCGCCGTCGCCTCGCCATGCTGCTTGAGCTGCCCGCGCTGGATGATCGTCATGCCCGCGCTCCCGCGGCCACGTCGTCCTGCAGCAGGTCCCACAGCTGCTGGTACAGCTGGCCATATCTCGGATTGCTGCGCAGCGCGATCACGTTGCGCGGCCGCGGCAGTTCCACCGGGATCACGGCGCGCACCCGGCCGGGCCGCGCGCCAAGCACCACGATGCGGTCGGACAGCGTGATCGCTTCATCCAGGTTGTGCGTCACGAACAGCACGGTGCGCCGGTGCTCGCTCCACAGCCGCAGGATCTCGTCCTGCAGCACCAGCCGCGTCTGCTCGTCGAGCGCGCCGAAGGGCTCGTCCATCAGCAGCACCTCGGGCTCGTTGGCGAAGGCGCGCGCCACGCTCACGCGCTGGCGCATGCCACCCGAGAGCTGTGAGGGATACGCGTCGCGGAAGGCGGCCAGGCCGACCGTCTCGATGAAATGGTCGACCAGCTCCTTGCGTCTGGCCTGCGGAACGCCGCGGACCTTCAGGCCGTAGCCGACGTTCTCCTGCGCCGTGAGCCAGGGGAACACCGAGTCTTCCTGGAACACGGTGGACGTGACGAGGCCGCTTTCCGACGGAGAAGAGACGATCTCCACGCTCCCTTCGTCTGCCTGCTCGAAGCCGCCGATGATGCGCAGCAGCGTGGTCTTGCCGCAGCCGCTGGCGCCGATGATGGAGACGAACTCGCCGTCGGCGATCTCCAGGTCGATGCCGCGCAAGGCCTCCACCTGCTGGCCGCCGCGCAGCCGGAAACGCTTGCTCAGGCCGCGGACGGCAATCTTCAACGTGCTGGCCCGAGCACGGTCACCGCGTTGCGGACGAACTCGGTGTTGACGCTCTTGCGGATGTCCGCCGGCTCCTTCATCACGCCCCAGTCCATCCATTCCTTCTGGTAGCGCTCCAGCGACTCGACGTTGATCGCGCCGTTGGGGTCGACGCCGGTGAAGCTCATGCCGGTGCAGTCGGCCGGCATTGCCGGCGTGTACTTGTTGATCACCTTGCAGACCTCGTTCTGCTGGCCGGTGTTCACCAGCCGCATGTAGTCGCGCTGGGCGCGCAGGTGGGCCACCATGAAGCGCTTGGCCGCATCGCTCTTGGCGAAGCCGGGCGAGAACATCATGATGTTGGTGGCGTCATTGGCCGAGGTGCGGTGCAGGTCCGACTCCGGCAGCGAGTACGCCAGCTTCATCTTGCCCTCGATGGTCTGCACCAACGGGGGATAGACCATCACCGCGTCGATCGCCTTCTTCTCCAGCGCAGGCACGAACTGGTTGAAGGGCATTTCGACGAACACCACGTCGTCCTTGCCCAGGCCGCCCTTGGAGATGCCGCGCATCACGTAATTGAGCGTGGTGGACTGCAGGTTGTTGACGCCGATCCGCTTGCCCTTGAGGTCGGCCACGGTCTTGACCTGGTCCTTCAGGTCGGCGCGCACCAGCAGGCTGCCCGAGCCCGCCGTGTTGGTGTCCGGGCCGATCGGCCGCACCGCCGATTTCTCGGCCACGACCTGGATCGGCAGGCCGCGCTTGAGCGCGTTGAACAGGCCCGGCGTGGCGCTGCCGCTGCCCACATCGAGCTTGTCGGTGGCCAGCAGGGCGATCGCGTCGGCGGCGCTGGTCATGCGCTGCAGGTCCAGCTCCAGTCCCTGCTCCTTGTAGTAGCCCTTCTCGATGCCCCAGAACACGCCGACGTCGGCGGTGATGAACAGCATGGACACCGTGACCTTGGTCGGCGCGGCGGCGGGCGCCTGCGCCAGCACGCTGCCGGCGGCGAGCAGTCCGCAACTGATGGCCAGGGCGGCACGGCGGCTGATGGATCGGAAGGGCATGAAGACTCCTGTTTGGTTAGATGCTGGGCGGATGGAACTTCATCCGGTGCAGGGGGAACACGTCCTCGATGTCGGGTGTGTCCCACTGCAGGTCGATTGGTGCGGAAGCCTCGAGCACCATCTGTGCCAGGCCATAGAGCCGCGCGTCCGGCGGCGACAGCGCGTCCGGGTCGTTGGGCAGGGTGTTGAAGTACTGGAACATCTCTTCCAGGCGCGGCGAGACGGCGGCATGGAATTCGCGCAGCACCTCGATCGGCGTGCCCACGCGCTTTTCCGCCCGGGCCTTCTCGGTACGGATCGACCACTCGGCCACGAAGGGCTCGAACTCCGCGAAGGCCGGCGGCAGGACGGGCCCGGGGTCGGCTTTCGCCGGCGGATGGAACTTCATCACCGAAGTCATGGCGCCTCCAGCATGTCTCTGGTGACGGCGAAGTGGTGCTGCAGCGCCATCTCCTGCTTGGACAGCAGCACGTGCGGCAGCGAGCCCGAGGCCAGCATCTGCTGCTGCGCCTCCAGCGTGTTGAGGTCCTCGCGCACCACGTCGCGGCCACGGGCCCGGAAGTAATCCTGGCTCAGGCGCTCGCCCAGGTTCCTGGGCTTGTAGTTGTACGTGCGGTTGGTCACCAGCGTTCGCTCATGGTCGATCGGCCAGAACGTCATCTCGGCGCGGAAGTGGTTGCCGGCCACGACCACCAGGTTCGGGAAGAACTCCAGCACGTCGAAGGCCCAGTATTCGTAGCGCGTCGGATTGACGCCGTCCGGCAGCATGGAATAGTCGAAGTCGAAGGCCGGCAGGATCTTGCGGCCGTACTTGATGGCCAGCTGCTCCACCGGCAGGATGCGGTGGTCCGGGTTGCCCGGCGCCGAATAGCGGTGGTGCCGCTTCATCAGCTCCATGTGCGGGCGATGGCGCTGCGGATTGATCTTGCCGCCCTGGTAGTCGCGCGCGGTGTTCTTGTGCAGGTAGAGCGTGTGGTAGCCCTCGGTGAACGAGTTCACGCCCAGGTGCCAGTTGGTCTTGAGCTCGAAGCTGTAGCTGGCGACCTTCTGGTGCAGGTCCCAGTAGCCCTTGTAGCGGCCGTAGAACTCCGGGCCCAGGTATTCCTCCAGCGTCTCGCGCGGCTTCTCGTCGAAGTTCACGAAGATCAGGTTCTCCCAGACCTCGGAGGTGACGGGCACGAGGCCATAGTCGTCCTTGTTCACCTGCTCGAACATGTGCGGGTCGGTGATGACTTCCAGCTTGCCGTCATTTCCGAAGATCCAGCCGTGGAAATTGCACATGAAACTCTTGCGGCAGCCCTCGCCCTCGCGCACCAGCTTGTTGCCGCGGTGCCGGCAGGCGTTGTGGAAGACGCGGACCTTGTCGTCCTGGCCGCGCACGATCAGCAGCGAGGTCTTGAAGGTGGGGACGTCGAAGACGACATAGCTGCCGCGCTCCGGCACGTCGTCGGTGTGGCCGACCATCAGCCAGGAGCGGCGGAAGATCTTCTCGCGTTCGAGCTCGAAATGCTCCGGCGTGAGCATCGAAGCCAGGTCGACCTTGGTCTTGAGTTTCTCGGCCGGGTAGGCCAGGCTGGCCAGCCTTTCCTGCCTCTGTGCGACGGTTTCGGATTGCGCTGGCTGCACGACGACTCCTTGCATGGCCCAACGGGACAACATCCCAATAGGTAACCAATGGTAACCCGACCTCGACCGTTCGGGCAACGGAATTCCACTCTTGACTCGGTCGGGGGAGGTTACCGCAAGCCGGCCGAGGGAACCCTGTCACTGGACCTGCAGCGCCGGGACTCCTAGAGTGAAGGCGCGATGCCGGCCAGCCCACCCAACCACGACCCGATCCTCAACCCCAGCACCTGGGCCGGGGCGGCGCGCCTGCTCGCCGGGTCGGCCGCCTTCTGGGCGCTGGCCGCGGCGTTGCTGCACCAGGCCGTGCCCTCGGCCGAAAGCTTCCCGCGCCTGCTCGTGTTCACCGAATGCGTGGGCCTGACGATGACGCTGGCGATCCTGCTGCTGAAAAGCTCGTCGCCCTTCTGGCGGCTGGAGCCCGTGGTGCGCGGCGTGCTGCTGGCGCTGGTGGCATTGGCCGGCGGCTACATCGCCGGCCATGCGATCGCCATCCTGTTGATGGGCGAGCCGATGCGCCTGTTCGGCCAGGGGCCGGAAGGGCTGGTGCCGATCGTGGTGGCGACGCTGGTTGCCGGGCTGGGCCTGCACTATTTCGCCACCCGCGAGCAGCTCTCCAGCGAGGCGGCAGCGCGCTCGGAGGCGCAGCGCCTGGCCTCCGAATCCCACCTTCGGCTGCTGCACTCGCAGCTGGAACCGCACATGCTGTTCAACACCCTGGCCAACCTGCGTTCCCTGGTACGCGACGATCCGGCCGCCGCCGAACAGATGATCGACCAGCTCATCACCTACCTGCGCGGCTCGCTGTCGGCATCGCGGGCGCCCTGGACCACGCTGGGCGCGGAGTTCGCGCAGCTGCGCGCCTACCTGGACATCATGGCCACGCGCATGGGCACCCGCATGGCGTGGAAACTCCATCTCCCGCCGGAGCTGGAATCGGCCGCGATCGCGCCGATGCTGTTGCAGCCGCTGGTGGAGAACGCGGTCAAGCACGGCGTCGAGCCGCAGGTCGGTGCCGGCAGCATCGAGGTGACTGCGCGCACGACCGACGACGGCATCGAGATCTCGGTGTGCGACACGGGCCGCGGCCTGGCAGCGCACGGCGAGCAGGCGGCGCCCAAACCCGGCCACACAAGCTACGGCCTGCAGCACGTGCGCGAGCGGCTGCAGGCGCTCTACGGCAGTGCGGGGACGCTCAGCCTCGTGCCGGCGCAACCCAAGGGAACCTGCGCCGTCGTGCGCTTTCCGCGCATGGAGCCGTCGCCATGAAGGACGACGCCCTGCCCTGCGCCGTCATCGCCGAAGACGAGCCGCTGCTCTCGCGCACGCTGGTGCGCCTGCTGCACGAGGCCTGGCCGCAGTTGCGGATTGCCGCGGTGGCCAGCGACGGCGCGCAGGCGGTGGACCTGGCACTGGAACACGCGCCGCAGGTCCTGTTCCTGGACATCCGGATGCCTGGCCGCAGCGGCCTGGAGGTGGCGGAAGCGGTGGCCGACGACTGGCCCGACGCAAAGCCGCTGCCGCTGATCGTCTTCGTCACCGCGCACGACGAATTCGCCGTGCCAGCCTTCGAGCGCGCCGCCGTCGACTATGTGCTCAAGCCCGTGACGGCGCAGCGCCTGGCCAGGACGGTGGAGCGGCTGCAGCAGCGCCTGGCGCAGCAGCCCCAGTGCGCGCCGGCGGAAGGCCGCGCGCAGCTGATGCAGCAGCTGCAGGCGATCGCGCCACCGCCGGCCGCGGACCAGGAACGGATCAAGGTGATCCGGGCCGGCATCGGCAACACGGTGCGCATGATTCCCGTGGCCGATGTCATCTGCCTGGAAGCGACCGAGAAGTATGTGAACGTGGTGACGGCGACGGGCGAATCGCTGGTGCGAATGAGCCTGCGCGAACTGGCGGCGCGCATCGAAGGCCCGGACTTCGTGCAGGTGCATCGCAGCGTGCTGGTCAACGCCGGCGCCATCCTGAGCGCGGCGCGCGACGAGAACGGCCACTACAGCCTGTCGCTGCGCGGCCTGCAGCGGCCGGTCAAGGTGAGCCGCGCTTTCACCCACCTGTTCCGTGCGATGTGAGCGCCTTGAAATTCACCTTGCTGGCCGCGGGAATGACGCTCGCGGCCGCCGTGCAGGCGCAGCCGCAAACGCAGGGGCAAGCGCAGCCCGCAACGCCGGCTGCCCTGCCAGCGACCGCCCCGAACGACGACATCCAGGCGGCGATCGCGACACGCGACACCGAGCGCACGGCGGCCTTCGTGCGCGCCCGCCGCCCGCTCGATTTCAACTTCAACGACAGCCACAGGGGGCGCTCGCACGAGTCGCCGCTGACCATGTCGGTGAACCGGAATTCCCCCGACATTGCCCGCCTGCTGCTGGAAGGCGGCGCCGATCCCAACCGCCGCGACGGTGCCGGCGCAGCGGCGATCCACCAGGCGCGGTCGGCGCAGCTGGTGCGACTGCTGGTCCAGGCCGGCGCCGATCCGAACCTCCTCGACGCGCGCGGCCGCACAGCCATCGCGCTCGCGGTGGCGCGCGGCGACCTGCCGGCGGTCGATGCCCTGCTCGCCGCCGGCGGCCGGCTGGACACGCCGCTGAGGGAAACGGACCTGCTGGCCATCGCGGTCGATTCGAAACAGCCGCAGCTGGTGCGCCCGCTGGTCGAGCGCGGCTTCGACGTGCGCGCCATGCGATCGCAGGCCATCTGGAAGCTGATCGAGAGCGGCGACGAGGACACTGCAATCCTGCTGGCGCAACGCGGCTCGGACCCCAATGCGCGCGGCAACTATGGTGAACCGGTGCTGTTGCGGGCGCTGTTCCGCCAGCGTTTTGCGCTGGCCGGGGCGTTGCTCGATGCGGGCGCCCAGGTCAGGCTGGCGGACACTGCCGATTGCGCCAGGGGAACGGCCTTCGGATGCCTGTCCATCCAGCTCGCGAAGACGGCGAGCCTGAGCCCGCCCTTGCTGGCCAGGCTGGTCGCCCGGGGCCTGGACCTCAATGCCGTCGACGCGACTGGCCACACGGCGCTGTCTTCACTCGTCACGGACCCGGCCCTCACCGTGCGTGTCGCGGGCAGCACGGGCAGCGCTCGCGAACTCCCGCCGCCCGACAACGTCGCGCGGGTGAAGGCGCTGCTGGAGCACGGCGCCGATCCGAATCTCAAGTACCGGGACGCCACGCCGCTGATGCTGGCGATCGCCGATCCCGCCAAGAGCCGCTTCGTCGATGTGCTGGTCGACCACGGCGGGCGCATCGAGTTCGAGCGCGTCATCCAGGCGCCGGGCGAAGCGTTCACCGCCATGCGCACCGGCGATCCCGCCGCCGCCACGGGCATGCCCATCGCCAACCGGGCAGGCGAACTCACCGGCATGCGCGTCGGCCCTCTCACCTGGGCGGTGATGCATGGCCGTGCCGACGTCGCGCTGAGGCTGCTGGCGCGCGGCGACAAGCCGGGGCCGGCCGATCGCCAGCTGCTTTACTTCGTGACAGCGCTCGGGCAGGCCGATGCGGTGCCGGCGCTGCTGAAGTCCACGCGCGAGGTCAATGTGTCCGACCGCGCGGGCGTCACGGCGCTGATGTTCGCGGCCCATGCGGGAAACGCGGCTGCCGTCACTGCGCTGCTCGCGGCCGGCGCGCGCGTGAGCGCCCGCAGCGACCAGGACTGGCCGCCCCTCCTGGAGCGCGGCCTGCACCGCGCCATCGGCGGACATTCGCCGTCGCCCCCGCCGCTGGTGGGCGGCTACACGGCCCTGCGCGCAGCCAGCGAACGCGGACACGCCGAAGTGGTCCGGATCCTGTCCGCGGCGGGCGGGCGCAACTGAAGAAGACAAAAAAATTCCCGTGCCGGCTGCCCGGCACGGGTTGAAGTTGGCGCGTTGATCCGCGCTGGCTTCAGGCAACGTCTTGCGGGTGGCGGCGGGCGGCTTCGACGGCCTCCGCCTTCACGGCGCCGACGTCACGCGACGATCCAGCCTGCTGGTTGATCACGAAGGCGCTGCCGCCTTCGTAGTTCTGCATCTCGCCGGCAGCCGCGGCGCGCATGTACTCGGCCTGGACTTCGGCGCGGGTCATCGTGCTGGTGGAAACCGACGGGACGTTCTGCTGGTTGAAATCCTCGGGGCCGGCTTCCGCATGGGCAGCGGCGGCAACGACGATCGCCAGGGAGAGCAATGCAAGGTTTTTCATGATGAGTCCTTCCGGGTTGTCGCCGAAGGCACCATGCCTTCGACCGGGTGGACTTTGGTCGAGCCTGCCGCGTCTTGAAAGCGGTGTGCGACGAAGCGCCCGATCCTGCCCGCGATGCGTCGCTGGCGCGGAGCGAGCGGGAAGCTGCTGCCGCTTCAGGCAGCCGGATGGGCACGCAGCGAAGGCAAGGCGGCGTGCGGCGCGGCACCGGTGGAGCGGCGATCGCGCAGGGTTTCGGAGGCGATGTCGTAGCGCAGCTGCTGCTCCGCCTTCAGGCTGAGCACCTCGTCGTAGAGGGCATCGGGCCGTGGCTGGCGACCCTGCTGCCACGCGTCGGTGGCAGCGGCCAGCCGTGCTTCGGCGTCGCTGAGTTTCTGGTAGGCGCGCTGCCAGGCGGCAAAGGCGCGGGCGATCGGTCCGTGGTCCTGCATTTCCGTTCCCCTGAGTCTTGTGTGCCCATCCTGCTCCTGAGCTAGGACCGTCGCAATTGAACGTTGGGATAGACAGCCCGAAGAGGCAAAAAAAAGCCCCGCACAGGCGGGGCCGATGGTCAACGCGAGAACCTTTCAACTACTGCGCCGGCGCCTCGACGGCCGGCTGGGCACGACGCTCGTGCCGCTTCTTGCCGGCGATCCGCGCCTCGGCGGAAGTGAATTCGTGGGCGTGCCCGCTCTGGTGGGCCGCACGGCCACCGAGGCTCGCAATCTGGCGCTGGCGCTCCGGCGACATCGCGGCAAAACCGCGCTTGGCCCGAGGCGCCGACCCCTCGTACTTTTCAGTCATATCGCTCTCCTTCAAGACATCCAGCCGATTGCTGGAGCGCGTAGTTTGAGAGCGCAATTGCGGTTTGCTGAGGCTTTGCCGCGCAGTTGCGAAGCCGTCCTACAGCTCATCGGTAAGCTATTCCGGTCCGGCAAGAATTGCCGCAAGAGCTCTACGCGTCGCGGCTCGAACTTAGGGGCAATCAGGTAACCCGAACAGCGTATCTTCGCCCGCGCCGTCGCATGCGCAACGCAGGTATTTGCCCTCTGCCGCCTGCGCCACCTGCACCTCGGTGCGGCGTCCCTCGCGGATCACGACGAAGTTGTACTGCTTCAGTTCGATCGTGCGGATCGCTTCATCGACGGTGAGCGTCCATGGAAGCCCGGAGTTGTTGGCGCCGCCGACGTGGCTGATGCGCGATTGCGGCTGGGGGTTGGCGGTCTTGCGGGTGCAAAAAATCTTGAGGGTCGGCATTTCTTGTTGTTCAACGACGCCAGACATCTGGCTGTCGCATTTGAACAGATGAGGCTGCCGCTTTCTCCCGCCCTCCGTTCGCGTTGAACCTGTCGAAACGCCGCAGTGTGAGCCCGCGCCGGGCACCGCCTGCCGCGCGGTGAGGCCGTCCTTCCTGATCGACGGTATTTGGTTTTCCAGATGGCATGGATCCCGGCTCAAGGCCGGGATGACAAGTGTCACTGTCATGCCGGATTTGATCCGGCATCCAGGCGGTTGCGCGACGGATCCGGGGCGACCCCGGGGTGACAAGTTCCCGTCCCCTCATCCACAGGTATAGCGCAACCCGATTGCGCACAAGCGCTGGCAAAAGTGGCTGGATTCCTGTGACTTCCTCACCAGAATGAAGGAGGTGCCGCTGCTAGATTCATCAGGCACAAGGGAGGGGTGAATCATGAACCTGATCAAACACGAAGACGAGCTGTGGATGTACCACGGAGCCCAGGAGGTCTTCTCCTACCGCGAAGCGCTGGCGCTCAGCGACTTCCGTTTCGACTACGCCTATGTCCTGCCGGACCGGGGGCACGAAACGATCTACGCCACCTTCTCGGCCCTGCTCGATGGCGAGCCGTCCACCCTGAACATCTCGGTGGAAAAGAAGGCCGACGGCCATTGGCGCCGCGAGCACGCGATCGAGCCGGGCAGCGTGCCCAGCACCGGCTATTCGCAGCTGTAGCCGCTGGCTTTAGGCTGTCATGCCGGACTTGATCCTGCATCCACATCTGGATTCCGGCTCAAGGCCGGAATGACAAATCACTCCATCACTTCGCCATCGCCGCGTCTGCGGTCTCGGGCTTGAGCACGCGGTCCGACTCCTTGAGGTGGTCGTCGTAGGCCTTCTGCCAGTCGACCGACTCGTGCTCCTCGAAGTAACCGCTGCGCGCGCCCATCATCACCTCGGGCTGGTCGATGCCCGGCGCCGGCGTGCCGGCGGCGAAGGCCCGCGCCGCCTGCAGCGCCCGCCGCCTTGTCCTGGCGATCATCAGGTCACCCGGGCCGAGGTGTTCGTGCGCATGGTCGGTGATCATCCCCATGCTCTCGGTCACGGCCTGGTCCTGCAGCCCGATGTGGTCGATGCCGGAATAGATGCGGTTGGTGCGCTGGGCCTCGCGGTCCATGGTCCAGTCGTTGGATTCGTCGGCGATCACCTTGTAGCGACCCAGCCAGCCCGTGTCGCGCGGCGCGAACTCC
>Ga0075365_10001485_pt1 | contig 10677 bp, 8 predicted proteins | sample EndMetdeltDD1765_FD_71387 | JGI IMG/M metagenome (GOLD analysis project Ga0075365, IMG submission 71387) | Populus endosphere microbial communities from Tennessee, USA - Endosphere MetaG P. deltoides DD176-5 | ecosystem: Host-associated > Plants > Roots > Endosphere | place: USA: Tennessee... | reverse complement strand
TTGACGTCGAGCAGCAGCTCCGGCTCGGAGTCCGCCGCCGCACCATGACGCCGACGTAACAACTGCTCGTACTCCCTTCCCGCCGGGGTGACCGTGTAGTAGGAATACCCGTGCTGCGGCCAACTGACCGACGAGTCAGTAGCCGGCACCCTGTCGGCCATCTCGGCGCGCAGTGCCTGGACGAGGGGGCCCAGATGCCCGGTGGCGACGTCGTACCACTCCCGCTCGCGGTCGAGGTGGTCGAGGACGGGGGCGTCGAGCCTCCGCATCCAGTGGTACGGATCGGGCCGTCGTACGCCGTGCACCTCGTGCTCGAACGGTTCACGGGCCGGCGTCGGAGGCGCGTCGAGAGGCACGGGCGGCACCGTACTCCCGCGCTCGTCGCCCTGGCGTTGGCCGCATCGACGGCCCTGGCCGGCGCGACCATCGGCACGTCGAGCGGCGCCCGGGCCGCCGACCCCCTGACGTTCACGGTCGGCGTCACGGGAGACGTGGACTCACTCAACCCGTTCCTGGGCTACGAAGCGATCTCCTACGAGGCGTGGGCGCTGGAGTACGACTTCCTGGTCGGCTACGCGATGACCGACATGTCGCCGGAGCCGGCGCTGGCGGAGTCGTGGGAGACCACCGACGACGGGCTGACGTGGACCTTCCACCTCCGCGAGGGCCTGAAGTGGAACGACGGTGAGCCCCTCACCGCTGCCGACGTCACCTACACCTACAACCGGGTGCTCACCGAGAAGGTCGCCGGCGGCACCTGGCGCAGCTACATCAAGACGGTCACCAGCGTGAGTGCGCCGGACGACAACACCGTGGTGCTCCAGCTCGAGACCCCCAGCGCGACGCTGCCGCTGATGCCGATCCCGATCCTCCCGGAGCACATCTGGAAGGACGTCTCGAAGGACGACATGAAGACGTTCGCCAACGAGCCGACCGACGGCCGTCCGGTCGTCGGGTCCGGTCCGTTCATGCTGGTCGAGGGGACCGCGGGCGGCTCGACCTTCAAGTTCGTGAAGAACCCGGACTACTGGGGCGACGGGCCCCACGTCGACCAGGTGGTCATCCAGATCTACAAGTCGCAGGACCCGATGGCGCAGGCGCTGCTCAAGGGCGAGATCGACTTCGCCGAGGGCATCACGCCGCTCCAGGTGAAGGCGCTGGAGAACGAGCCGGGCATCACCGCCCACAACGGCATCTCACCGATCTTCGAGGAGATCGGCTTCAACACCGGGTCCATCGACACCGAGACCGGAGAGCCGCTGGGCGACCCCAACCCGGCCGTGCTCGACCCGAAGTTCCGGCACGCGCTGGGCTACGCCGTCGACACCGACCAGATCGTCCGGACGGCCTATCAGGGTGCGGCCGAGCCCGGCACCACGATCGTGCCACCGTTCTACACCACGTGGCACTGGGAGCCGCCGGACGACGTCAAGTTCACCTTCGACCTCGACAAGGCGGCCGAGGAGCTCGACGCGGCCGGTTACGTCACGGGCTCCGACGGCAAGCGAACGATGCCCGACGGCTCGCCGATCGGGACGCTGCGGCTGTTCGCCCGATCGTCGGAGAAGCCGTCGGTCGACACCATGGACTTGTTCAAGAGCTGGCTCGACAAGCTGGGTATCGACTCCGAGGTCACCGCCATGGACAGCTCGTCCCTGGGTGACCGGATCCTCGAGGGCACCTACGACATCTTCCAGTGGGACTGGTACGTCGAGCCCGACCCGGACGGCATCCTCGGCGACTTCACCTGCGACCAGCTGGGCAACCTCAACGACTCCTGGTACTGCGACGAGGGCTACGACGCGATGTACGCGGCTCAGGGAGTCGAGACCGACAAGGACGCGCGGGCCGAGATCGTCAAGCAGATGCAGCAGCAGCTCTACGAGGACACCCCGTACATCGTGACGGCGTACACGAAGGTCGGCGAGGCCTTCCGCAACGACGCGTTCGCCTGCTTCCAGCCGCAGCCGGACCCGGGCGGTGTCTGGCTGGTCCAGTACGGCGGCCACAACTACCCGCTGCTGCGCCCGGCGGCCGACGCCGGCGACTGCGACGGCACCCCGAGCGCGGCAGGTGCGATCGCGGCCGACGGGAGCAGCCCGGGCACCGGCACCCCCGCCGCTGCCTCGGCGGCGGCGGGCGGGAACACGATGGGCGGCTTCCTCGCCGGGGTGCTCGCCACGCTGGTCGTGGTGGCCGGCGTCTGGGGACTGCAGCGGCGCCGGACCGTGGACGACCGAGAGTGACGCGGTCATGAGCGCCGTCGTCGCGAGCCAGCCGACCGCCCCCGTCGCGCGCCGCAAGAGCTACGGCCGCTACGTCCTGTCCAAGGTCCTCGGCGCCCTGGGCAGCCTCGCCTTCGTCGTCGTCGTGAACTTCTTCCTGTTCCGGGTGCTGCCGGGCGACCCGGCGCGGGTGCTCGGACGGGACCGGCTCAAGACGGCCGAGGAGCGGGCGAACTTCCGGGCCGAGTACGGCCTCGACCAGTCGCTGCCACACCAGTTCCTGACCTACCTGCAGAACACCTTCACCGGCCACCTGGGCGACTCGATCCGCTATCGGGTTCCGGTGAGCGACCTGATCCTGGACCGGCTCTGGCCGACCCTCCTGCTGGTCGGCACGTCGACGATCCTGGCGATGCTGATCGGCGTCTGGATCGGCGTCGTCGGCGCCTGGAACCGGGGCAGGACCTTCGACCGCGCTTCCACCGGGTTCACGCTCACCGTCTACTCGATGCCGGAGTGGTGGCTGGGTCTGATCCTGATCGCCGTCCTCGCCGTGGGCCTCGGACCACTGGACGGCATCTTCCCGACCGGCCAGCTGCACTCGAACGACGTCGACCCGTCCAGCCTGGAGGGGATGTTCGACACCGCCCGGCACCTGGCCCTGCCCGTCATCACGCTGACCCTCGCCTATCTGGCGGAGTACTCGCTGGTGATGCGTTCGTCGCTGCTCGACGAGATCGGCGAGGACTACCTCACCACCGCGCGGGCCAAGGGGCTCCGCGACGTCGTCGTACGCCGGCGGCACGCCGTCCGCAACGCGCTGCTGCCCACCACGACCGTCTCGGCGCTCAGCTTCGGCTTCGTGGTCTCGGGCGCGATCACCATCGAGACGGTCTTCTCGATCCCGGGGCTGGGACTGCTTTCCAGCGAGGCGCTGACCGGACCCGACTACTGGGTGCTCCAGGGCACGTTCCTGGTCGCGGCGGCCGGCGTCATCATCGCCAACCTCGCGGTCAACCTGATCTACGGGCTGCTCGACCCCCGGGTGCGCACATGACCACCACGCCGGCCGGCAGCCACGTCTCGCCCGCAACCCTGGCCCGTCGGCGCCGGGCCCAGTCGGTGCGCCGCAACTGGACGCTCTTCCGCGGTCACAAGGCCGGGCTCCTCGGGCTGGGCATGCTCGCGTTCTTCGTCGCGCTCGCCGTGTTCGCACCGCTCATCGTGGACAAGGACGGTCTCGACCTCACCCAGGCGACCGCCGGCGTGCTCGAGCCGCCGTCGAGGGAGTACTGGCTGGGCACCGACGACAGCGGCCGCCCGATCCTCACCCAGCTCGTCTTCGGGTCCAGGGTCTCCCTGTTCATCGGGATCTTCGCCACGCTCATCTCGATGGTCATCGGGACCGTGGTCGGGTTGCTCTCCGGCTTCCTCGAGGGGTGGGGGGCCAAGATCCTCTTCCGGCTCACCGAGTGGTTCCTGGTGCTGCCCTTCCTGCCGCTGGCGCTGATCCTCGCCACCATCCTCGGCCGAGGCTTGTTCAACATCGCCCTGGTGATCGGTGTGACCAGCTGGCCGGCCACGGCGCTGCTGATCCGCAGCCAAGCGCTGTCCATCCGCGAGCGGCCCTATCTCGAGCGGGCCCGGGTGCTCGGCGCCGGCCGCTGGCACCAGATCACCCGGCACGCGCTGCCCAACGTGATGCCGATGGTGTTCGCGAACACCACGCTGACCGTGGCCGCCGCGATCCTCACCGAGACCACGCTCAGCTTCCTCGGCCTCGGCGACCCGACCCGGGTCTCGTGGGGGACGATGCTCGAGAACGCGTTCTCGGTCGGCGCGATCACCACCGGCGCGTGGTGGTACATCGTGCCGCCCGGCGTCTGCGTGGTGCTGGTCGTGCTCGCCTTCACCCTGGTCGGCCAGGCCCTCGAGGACGTCTTCAACCCCCGGCTGCGGGAGCGCTGATGACCGAGACTGCCGCGGCGACGGCGACACCTGGCACACCCCCCGCGCTGCTGGCCATGCGCGACCTGCGGGTGACCTACCGGACCGCCGAGGGTCGGCTCGCCGCCGTACGCGGCGTGGACCTCGTCGTGCACGAGGGCGAGGTCGTGGGCGTGGCCGGTGAGTCCGGCTGCGGCAAGTCCACGCTGGTCTCGACCGTACTCCGGCTGCAGCCCAAGAACGCGAAGGTCGAGGGCGAGGTCGAGGTGCTGGGCGACGACATCCGGGCCATGCGCTGGGGCGACCTGCGCGCGCTGCGCTGGGCCGGCGCCTCGATCGTCTTCCAGGGGGCGCTGCACTCCCTCAACCCGGTGCACCGCGTCGGCCGGCAGATCGCCGAGCCGATCGAGGTGCACGAACCGGGCCTCGGGAAGGCCGCCGTGCAGCGGCGGGTCGCGGAGCTCCTCGAGCAGGTCGGGCTGAGCGAGGACCGAGCGCGGAGCTACCCGCACCAGCTCTCCGGCGGCCAGAAGCAGCGCGTGATGATCGCCATGGCCCTGGCCTGCCGGCCCCGGCTGATCGTGGCCGACGAGCCGACCACCGCCCTCGACGTGATGGTGCAGGCCCAGATCCTCGACCTCCTGGGTGCCCTGGTCCACGACCTCGGCGTCGGGTTGCTGATCATCAGCCACGACCTCTCGGTCCTCTCGGACGTGTGCGACCGCGTCCTGGTGATGTACGCCGGGCGCGTGGTCGAGACCGGCACCGCCCAGGAGGTCTTCACCGACCCGCTGCACCCCTACACGGCGGCGCTGTCCGACGCCTTCCCGCGGATCGGCGACCCGGCGGCGCGCTACGCACCGGCCGGCCTGGCCGGCGACCCACCGGACCCGCGCGAGCTGCCCGCCGGCTGCTCGTTCGCACCCCGCTGCCCGCGGGCCGTGGACCGGTGCACGCACGCGGAGCCGCCGCTGGTCGAGGTGGCTCCCGGCCGACCGGTGGCCTGCATCCGGGTGGGGGAGCCATGAGCGAGGGACCGCTGCTCGAGGCCCGCGGCGTCACCGTCGAGTTCGTCACCCGCAGCGGCCACGCCGCCCGCGCCCTCGACGGCGTGGACCTGTCGGTCCCGCGCAGCGAGGTGCTCGCCATCGTGGGCGAGTCGGGCTCCGGCAAGACCACGCTGGCGCGGACCCTGATGGGCCTGGAGCGGCCGACCAGCGGCGAGGTGCTGTTCGAGGGCAAGCCGCTCGACTACTCCTTCCGGGCGATGAAGGCCTACCGCAGCCGGGTGCAGATGGTGCTCCAGGACGCTGCCGGGTCGCTCAACCCCCGCCAGACCGTCTACGAGTCGGTGGCCGAGGGCATCCGCCTGCACCGACGGGCCGCGAGCGACGAGCAGGGCCGCACCGAGACCGAGCTGGTCTCGGCCGCGCTCTCCGAGGCCGGGCTCCGCCCGCCGGAGCGGCTGTTCCTGCGCTACCCCCACGAGCTGTCGGGCGGGCAGAAGCAGCGGGTGCTGATCGCCGGCGCCCTCGCGCTCCGGCCGGAGCTCGTGCTGGCCGATGAGCCCGTCTCGTCGCTGGACGCGTCGATCCGCGGCGAGATCCTGGCCCTGCTGCTCAAGCTGCGCCAGGACCTCGGCATGGGCGTCGTCGTCGTGACCCACGACCTGGGCCTGGCCTGGAACATCGCCGACCGGATCGCGGTGATGTATCTCGGTCGCGTGGTCGAGTGCGGCACCACCGAGGAGGTCCTCACCGCGCCCCGGCACCCCTACACGCGCGCGCTGCTGTCGGTGGTCCCGGAGATCGAGCACCTGCAGCCCGTGGTGCTCCGCGGCGAGGTCCCCGACCCGAGCCGGATCCCGGCCGGCTGCCGGTTCCACCCGCGCTGCCCCCAGCTGGCCGACGGCAGCGCCGAGCGCGCCGGCATCGCCGAGGCCTGCCACGGCGTACCGCTGGAGATCCTGCCGGCCACCGGAGAGCACCGCGCCGCCTGCCACCTGGACGGGATCCTGTCAGCGACCGGCGGCTAGCCACGGCATCACGGACCCAGCGCTGCGACCGGAAGCACCCAGACTCCGTCAGGCCGTCGGTACGCCGCTGTCTTCGTGGTGACGACCGCGAGGAAGGCGGGCTCGCCCACCTTGCTCGTGTCCACCTTCGCGGCGAACCGGACCAGCGAGTCGGCGGCCCGATCACAGTCGTCGGGGTTCATCTTCACCTCGATCGCCCCCCAGCGTCCGTCCGCGATGGTGACGACGATGTCCACTTCGTGGCCGTTGCCGTCCCGCCAGTGCGAGAGCCGTCCGTCGAGGGGTTGGGAGTAGGAACGGATGTCCCGCACCACCATCGCCTCGAAGTGCAACCCCGTGGCGTTGAGGTCGCGCATGAGCTGTTCGGGTCCCACACCCAGCGCGGCCACCCCCAGCGACGGGTCGGTGAAGAACCGCGTCGCCGACTTGTGCAGCGGAGTCGTCGACCGCATGTGAGGTGCCCACGCCGGGAGGTCCTCGGTGAGCATCAGTCGCCTGAGCGAGTCGAGATAGCCATCGATCGTCGCGCGGTCGGCCGCACCGTTCGGGCCTCCCACGTCCTTCGCCAGGGAGGTGACCTTGCCGTCCGTGCCGACCGCGCGGCCCAAGGCGGTCAGTAGTCGCCTCAGCCGGTCGGGGTCGCGTCGAGCGCCGAACTGCGGCAGGTCGACCTCGACGATGGTGCTGAGGTAGTCCTGCAGCCATCTCCGCGACTCAGGCACGGCGGCGTTCAAGAGATCGGGCCATCCGCCGATGACCAGTCGATCCACGAGCTGCTGGACGGTGACGCCCGGATCTCGCCTCGCCCGGAGATCTCCGTCGAAGAGCGCTCGAAGGGACACGTCGCCACTCGCGATCCCCTGCTCGAACAGGCTCATCGGCCTCATCCTGAGCCGGGAGATGCGCCCCGCACCGGTGTGGCGGGACACGTCGTCGGACGGAGTGGCCGAGCCCGTGAGGATGAAGAGGCCACGGTGGGGGGCGCGGTCATCGACCTCCCTTCTCACCAGATTCCAGAGATCGGGGGTCACCTGCCACTCGTCGAACAGGATCGGCTTGGGATCCTCGAAGAGGACGTCGGGTGCGGTGCCGACCAAGGCGCGCGCGGCAGGGTCGGTGTCCAGGCGGACGACCGTGGAGGCGAGTCGCTCGGCGGTCGCGGTCTTGCCGCACGCCTTGGGGCCCTCGATGAGAACGGCCCCCGCTGAGCGCAGGCGCTGTTCGAGCTCGGCGTCGACCACGCGGGGGCGGTAACCGTCACGCATCAGGCCACCTTCCATCGACCAGCAATATCCATAGCGCGAATCCATCAAAACACATCTCTGAAAACCAGTAAAAACCATCTCCAGAATCCAGCAAGAAACATACCGTGGCCGGCGGCCCGCCTGCGCTCGACACGCGCACTCGACACGCCCGCCCCCGAGGTGACACGCTGGTGTTACTGACTTGCGAATCAGTAAGGATCAGGCCCGGAGAGGGGCGGCATGACGGACGACGGGCTGCAGGCCGCGCTCCCCCGCGAGATGTACGTCGACGCCGAGCACTGGGCGCGCGAGCGGGACGCGGTGCTGTTCGGTGGGTGGTACTGCGTCGGCCGCCTCGACGACCTCGGCCTGGCCGTTCCCAAGCGGGTGGCCGTGGTCGACGTCGCCGGCGAGTCGGTCCTGCTGACCAGCGACGAGGCCGGCGCCCTGCACGCGGCGTACAACGTCTGCCGGCACCGTGGCTCGCAGCTCTGCGCGCCCGACCAGCCGGCCCGGGACGCCTCCTCGCTGCGCTGCCCCTACCACTCGTGGACCTACGGGCTCGACGGCCGGCTGCTGCGCGCCCCGCACGCCGAGGTCGAGGACGCCGGGGCATTCGCGCTGCACCCGGTCGGCGTCGGGCTCTGGCAGGGGTTCGTGTTCGTCCACCTGACGCCGGACCGCGCCGCACCGCTGGCCGAGCAGGTGGGGCACGCCGAGGAGACCCTGGTCCGCTACGGCCTCGGTGACCTGGTCACCGGCCACACGCTGCGCTACGAGGTGCGGGCCAACTACAAGGTGCTGCTCGAGAACTACAACGAGTGCTACCACTGCGGGCCGGTGCACCCCGAGCTCTCCCGGCTGGTGCCCGCCTTCGCCGGCGGCGGCGCCGGCCTCACCTGGGAGGACGGCATCCCGCACCGCGAGGGTGCCTGGACGTTCACGATGTCGGGGACGACGACGCGGGCTCCGCTGCCCGGCCTGAACGAGGAGGAGCGGACCCGCCACAAGGGCGACCTCGTCTACCCCAACCTGATGCTCTCCGCCTCGGCCGACCACGTCGCGGCGTTCGCGGTGAGCCCGCGCGACGTCGACCGCACCGACGTGACCTGCACGCTGCTCTTCGCCCGCGACGCCGTCGCCGACCCGGCGTTCGACCCGAGCGACGCGGTCGAGCTGTGGGACCTCGTCAACCAGCAGGACTGGGCCATCTGCGAGTCGGTGCAGCGGGGCATGTCGTCACGCGCCTACACCCACGGCTGGTTCGCGCCGATGGAGGACGACAGCCTCGACATCCGCCGCTGGCTGCTGCCGCGCCTCGAGGACCCCTCATGACGGAGCGGTTCGACTACGTCGTCGTCGGGCTGGGCGGCCTGGGCAGCGCGGCCGCCTGGGAGCTGGCCGGGCGCGGGCACCGGGTCCTGGGCCTGGAGCGGTTCGGGCTCGGCCACTCCCGCGGCGCCAGCCACGACACCAGCCGGATCCTGCGGCACAGCTATCACACCGCGGACTACGTGCGGCTCACGCAGCAGGCGTACGCCGACTGGGCCCGCCTCGAGCGGGAGTCCGGTGAGCCCCTGGTCACCCGGACCGGCGGGATCGACCTGTTCCCGCCCGACCCGGCCATCCCGGCGATCGACTACACGCAGTCGATGGACGAGGTCGGCATCGACTACGAGGCGCTGGACGCGGACGCGGTGATGGCCCGGTGGACGCAGCTGCGGGTGCCGGCAGGAACCCTCGGGCTCTACCAGGAGCGCGGCTCCATCGTGCCGGCCGGCCGGACCACCGCAGTGCTGCAGGAGCACGCGCGCCGGCTCGGAGCGGAGCTGCGCGACCGCACGCCCGTGCTCGCCGTCGAGGACCTCGGCGAGGCAGGGGTCAAGGTCACCACCGCCACCGGTGACATCACCTGCCGTGGGGTCGTGGTCACCGCCGACGCCTGGACCAACGACGTGGTCGGACACCTCGGGCTGCGCATCCCGCTCGAGGTGACGCTGGAGCAGGTCACCTACTTCGCCGTCGAGCGGCCCGAGCGGTTCGCCGTGGGCGAGCTGCCCCTGTGGATCTGGATGGACGACCCGTCGTTCTACGGCTTCCCGACGTACTCCCCCACAGGCGAGCAGAGCGCCACCGTGAAGGCCGCGCAGGACTGCGGCGGTCCGACCGTCTCGCCCGACGACCGCACCAGCGACCCGGACCCGGCGATGGAGGCCCTGCTCGCCGAGCACCTGCGCGCGATGTTGCCCGACGCCGGTGCGCCCGTCCGGTCGGTGCGCTGCCAGTACACGCTGACCCCGGACCGTGACTTCGTGCTGGCGCCGGTGCCCGGCCACGAGCGGGTCGTCGTCGGGCTGGGTGCGGCGCACGCCTTCAAGTTCGTGCCGACCTTCGGCCGGCTGCTGGCCGACCTCGTGACCACCGGCGAGACCGCGACCGACCTGTCGACGTACCGGCTCGACCGGCCGGCGCTGACCGAACCCGACTACGTCGCGCACTGGCTGGTGTGAAATGACAGCAGGTGCCGTCGCTGCGGAGGTTTCGACACGCGCGGTCCCGTCCGAGCAAGCTCGGCCGCGCGCGCTGCTCAACCACCATCGCTCCGGTCCGCTGGCGCGTCCCGAATCAATCCAAGGTCGCGACGTCCACCCCGAGCTCGACCGCGAGCTGGGCGGCGACCCAGCTGCGCAGCTGCTCGCGGGTCACGCTGCGGTGCACCACCGCGGCCACCGACAGGCCGTCGACGAGCGCGGAGAGGCGGGCAACCGTCGCCGCCGGGTCGGCGCAGGTGAAGACGCCGGAGGCGACACCGTCGTCGACGACGCCTCGCAGGATGTCCTGCCACTGGTGGTCGAGCCGCTTGAGCACCTTGCGCAGCTGGGGCTCGCGCTGCGCGACCGCCCAGCCGTCGATCCAGATCCGCCAGCCGGTCGCGCGGCCGGTCGGCCCGTAGAGCCGCAGCACCCGGCGCAGCCGCTCCACCGGGTCGTCGCCCGAGGCGGCCTTCTCCATCCGGCGCAGGCCGCGCTCGACCTCGAAGGCGAACGCCTCGTTGACCAGCTCGTCCTTGGTGCCGAAGTGGTAGAAGACCAGCGCGGGGCTCACGTCCAGCGCCTCGGCCACGTCGGCCACCCGCGTGGCCGCGAGACCCAGCCGGTCCAGCAGCTCGACCGTCGCGGAGAGGATCTCCTCGCGGCGTACCTCCACCGACCGGCGCGCGCGCCGG
>Ga0075365_10001484_pt1 | contig 10679 bp, 12 predicted proteins | sample EndMetdeltDD1765_FD_71387 | JGI IMG/M metagenome (GOLD analysis project Ga0075365, IMG submission 71387) | Populus endosphere microbial communities from Tennessee, USA - Endosphere MetaG P. deltoides DD176-5 | ecosystem: Host-associated > Plants > Roots > Endosphere | place: USA: Tennessee... | reverse complement strand
TGAGGCTTGCCGCTACAACGCCTGCCGCACGCCCAATCCGATCATGAACCGCTCCCTGATCTGCACCGGATCGCGGTGGGTGGTCGCTTCCGCCGCCTTGCCGTCGATGCGCACGCCGATCAGGTTCGGCTCGGCTGAAGCGAGCGCGAGATCGAGCAGGTGCTCGAAATCCTGCTCGTCCGCGGCCCAGGTGCTCGCGGCAAGGCCCGCGCCGCGGGCGATCGCAACGATGTCCGCAGTCGTAGCCGCCGGCGTCGCCTGGCCGCCGGTGATTTGATAGATGCCGTTGTCGAACACAAGCATGGTGAGATTTTCAGGCTTCAGCATCGCGATGGTGGTGAGACAGCCGAGCTGCATCAAGAGTGAGCCGTCACCCTCGAGCGCGATCACGCGCCGCTGTGGCTGCGCCAGCGCCACGCCGAGCGCGATTGGAATCGCCAATCCCATGCTGCCGAGCATGTAGAAATTCTGCGGTCGCCGGCCGGCGGCCCACAGATCGAAATTGGTGTTGCCGATGCCCGCCACCACGGCCTCATTGTCCTTGAGGCGTGACGTCAGGCGCTTCGTCAATTCGAAGCGATTCATGATCTTGGTGTTGCCGGCCGGCGCGGATGAGGTGGTTGTCATGCTGTCTTCCCTCAGGCGGCGAATGTCTTGCCGCCGGTGAGCAGCGGCGAAAGGATGAATGTCACCGGCGCTTGCGTCGCAACGGCCTGCTTGATCGACCGGTCGACCACGAACTCGAGCGCATCGAGCTGCGTGATGGTGTGATGCTCCATCGCAAGCGAATCCAGCACCGGCCGCATGGTCCGGCACACCAGCGCCTGGCCCCAGTTGAACTCGCCGAGCGTACCGCGCTCGGACACGAAGCTGATCAGCGGAATCTGATAGGGCATCACCAGCGAGGCGAACGCGTTCGCGAGCGTCGCGAAGCCGCTGGTCTGCATCAGCAGCGCGCCGCGCAGGCCGCCCATCCATGCGCCGCTCAGAATGCCGACCGCTTCCTCCTCGCGTGCGCATGGGAACGTGGTGAAGGCAGGATCGGCATGAAGCTTCTTGATCAGGCTGCCCAGAACCTTGTCCGGCACATAGGGCACGAGCTTGACCTCATTCTTCTTCAGCGTTTCCAGGACGATCTGGTCCCAGCTTCGTTGCTCCGACGTCATGGCCGCTCCTTCTCGAAAGCGATATTGCGAACAGGCCGCGATTGTACCGATCCTGTCTTGCTGCCAGCGATTGTCAACACTGCGTCGCGCGCACCCAGCAATGCCGTCGGCAACTTGCCCTTGACCGCGAGTGGTGGGGTGACACACTCAACCCAGTGGTCCGACAGAGGCTGCGGCAAATGGAGGAGGCGGTTATGTGGCGTCTGTTGTGCGCAATCCTGGCTTCGTCAGCGCTGTTTGCGCCGGGCAGCCTTAGCGAGAGTTTCGCGCAGACCTATCCGGACAAGCCGATCCGTCTGATCGTGCCGTTCGCGCCGGGTGGCTCGACCGATCTCACCGGCCGCATCATCGGCGAAGCGCTGTCGAACATTCTCAAGCAACCGGTGGTGATCGAAAATCGCCCGGGGGCGGCCGCGACCATTGGCATCGACCTGGTCGCCAAATCGAAGCCGGACGGCTACACGCTCGGCGTCAGCGGCGTCGGCGCCACCGCGATCGTACCGCTGATCGATCCGAAATTGCCGTATCAGCCGCTGCGCGATCTCGACATCATCGCCGGCCTGACCGCCGTCGACTCGGTGATCGTCGCGCGGCCCGAACTGAAGCAGAACAATATGCAGGAGGTGCTGGAGTTCGCGCGCGCGAATCCTGAGAAGATCAGCTACGCCACCGCCGGCGTCACCGGCCCATCGCATCTCAGCATGGAAAACCTGTCGCAGCTTGCGAAGGTGAAGATGATCCACGTGCCGTTTCCGGGCGACGTGCCGGCCATCACGGCGGTGCTGAGCGGCGACGTGAGCATCGCGTTGGTCGCGGCCGCCTCAGCCACGCCGTTCTTGACCGACGGCAAGCTGAAAGGCATCGCCGCGGGCGGACCGAAACGGCTGAAGCTTCTGCCGGGCCTCGCAACCGTCGCCGAGCAGACCGAGTTCAAGGACTATTCGACCTATGCCTGGAACGTCCTCGTCGCGGCGAAGGGCACGCCGCCGGACATCATCGAAAAGCTCAACAAGGCGACCAACGAGGCCGAGGCGCGGCCGGACGTGATCGAGCGACTGGAAAATCTCGGGCTGAAGACCATGTCGGGCGACATGAAGTGGGCGCAGGATTTCGTGGCGCAGGAGATCGCCAAGAACAAGCGCATCATCGAGATCACGGGGATCAAGCGGGAGTAGGGGCGTCACGCCGGGTCTGCATTCGAGGGCGAAGCGGAATCGTTGTCCTCAATCTGAGGCTTACCGGTTCTGACCCTCAGCTGAAATCGAATGGATCGCGTCGAGCACTGACTTCGCGTAGGCTTGGTGATTTAACCGTGAAGGTCGTGGAGATCACCATGTGGCAGCCTGACGGTTGGGCGCAAACGCGAATTGGAGTTCTTACCCCGGAACTTGACGTATGCCCCGAAGCGGAATTCCGGGCCTTGGCCGGGACCGCGATCTCTATTCACGCGGCACGTGTTCGTCAAAAAACCTACGATCCCGCCGAAGCGGCAGGTCGGACGATAGCCACTGATCGCGTGCGCGCCTTCGCCGACCCCCCGCTGGTTGATGCCGCTGCCGAGTCGCTGGCGGCAGCCCCGCTGCACGCCATAGCGTATTGTTTTACCAGCAGCAGCTACGTGCGCGGTGCAGCCGATGATGCGGCACTGAAATCGCGGCTGGAGAGGCGCACACGGGGAATTCCGGTAGCCATTACGGCAACGGCGGCGGTCGCTGCACTATCCGCACTCAGCGTTCGGCGGCTCGCCATCGTCAGCCCGCCGTGGTTCTCGACGGAGCTCGATCGGCAAGGCGCGAGATACTTCGAGAGCCAGGGCTTCGAGGTGGTGCATAGCGGACCCGCCGGGCTGCCTTCGGATCAGCAGGCCATCCAGCCGGGCGAACTCTACGATTGGATCCTCACGCGTGTGCCTGAGCGCGCCGAGGCTGTCTTCATAGGCGGCAACGGCCTTCGTGCCGTAGGCGTGATCAAGGCGCTGGAGAAAGCTCTCAACCGACCGGTCCTGACCGCCAATCAGGTGGCATTTTGGCATGCCCTTGCGCTGGTGGGCTTGAGCTTGCCGATCGTGGACTACGGCCAGGTCTTTAGTGTCAAACGGCCGTGAGTCCAGCACCTGATACGTCTGCCTTTGGCCCATCGCGCCGATATCGGCATGTCTGCTTTTGCGCCGCAGTTTCGGGCCAAGCGGACATGATCAATTTATGAGTGCGCGACCCAGTGTCCGTTGCACCGTCCGAATTCAGCGCCTCAATGAGCTTTGCGACGATAACGCCGTCGGGGCGCCGCAGACCGCTTACGGCGACGCGCTGTCCGTAGTCCGGCTTCCGGCTTGACGGATCGATATGGACGGTCTGGCCTGCAACGGCGAATGTGCGGCCAAACAGGTCGACCTGTTCGACGACGCCGATCGCTTCGTGAACCATCTCGACGCGCGAGCCGGCGCTGGCAACGACGTTGACTACGCCGCCGACCTTCAGGGCGTCGGTGGTGGCCCGCACGCCGTCGACGGACACCGGCGTCCTGGCGTCGCAGGCGATATGCGTGGCGTTGACGATGATGCTGCCGAACCCGGTGATTGTGCCGTAGTAGATGCCGGTGCCGCCGATCCAGCGATCTTCATTGGCAACTGACCTCGCCTTCCTGGGCGAACCGGTGCCGCCGATGCCCTGGTCCTTTCGCCGGCGTGAAGGCGAGCACCGCGGCCAGCGCCGGCGTCAGCAAGGCCCTTGCGGCCGCAGACAACCGGCAGACTCGCGTCATTGCTCATGGCCCTCGTCTTGCGGCTTCTCGCGAAAAATGTACACGCCAAAGCTCCAGCGCCACTTGCCGCTGCTGCTGTCGCCCACGGTCCGCGAGGCTTCGCGATTGGTCCTCGTCAGCGCTTCGGTTGCGACTTTCGTGGAGAACGCTTCGAGCTCGGCCGACTGCTCTTCTGTAAGTCCGTCATAATGCACCGCGCGTTCCATGAAGCGCGGACCATTGCCCTCGACATTTGCCGCGGCTGCGGCAACGTGATCATGAATATTGCGGCCGAAATAGTAGGCGAGGGCATCGCCCCCGGCGCGAGGCACGAACGCGCTGTCGGACAGGTGAATGTCGCCGGCCTCGTCGATCGTCACCAGTCCCTGCGAGAGCCAGTCGTCGAGCACGGCGCGCGGTCGCATATCGCGTGTGACGGACGCAACCAATGATTCGAAACTCGGCGTGTCCGGATCCTTCGACATGCGCGGCAACGGCAGGGGCCTGCCGTCGGCATCTGTCATCTGTGGCGACGAAAGCCACTTGGAGATGATCGTGCTGCTTCTCGACACTGCAGTTGGCACGTCGCTGACCGGAGTACCGACGCCGCGCAGTTTGCTCACCTCCTTGCGGTGGATGCCGGTGAGCAGGCTGACCCGGCTGTCGGTCTGCGACTTGCCGGGCAGGGCGAAATCGCGCTCGGCGATCTGCACATAAAGCTGACGTATCAGGTCAGCCAGGGCGGGATAGGTCACGCCCGAGCGGATCAGCAAACGGACCAGCGGCCGAAGAATCCGCTGCAGCGGCGCCTGCAGCTCGTTCGGCGTCAGCAGCGGAGCGGCTGGTTTCGCTGGCTCGTCCATCGATCAAGTTTAGATCACAAAATTGTGGGAAACAATCCCACAAAATATTTGACGGCGGAATCGTGGTGTGTAGTGTGCGTGGGCAATGTTCCCACTATCGGATAGCAGGCGCCAAGGCAAGGAGGCCGGCATGTCGGAAGACGATCGATCGGGTTCACGCGGCCCGACGGCATTCGCGCTCGATCCACCGATGCGCGCGAATGATCGCGTCAGCGACATCGCACTGACAATCCTGAACGCGAAGGCGCAGGGACGCGGCTCGCGCAGGCTCTCGGACATCCTTGCCCAATGCGACGACGCGATTCCGCCGGCGCGCTGATTGAGGTCGCGCCGCAGCAGGCCGCGGCGTGAGGGGTCATCGTTCTGTGCGCTCCGTCTTCGCCCTATGCCCCTTGGGTGAAGCGGAAACGACGTGGTCAACGCAACGCCGCGGCACACAGAACGACGGCGGACGGGGTGGGGTGAACTAGTGTGGCATGTTCTCACCTCACCCCGTTCCGCTTTTTGCTAGCAGCAACGTCAGGGGAGCCTGACCCATAAGCTGCACGGCACGCGCAACGCTCGCATGCGCTTGCCATCGTGCGTCTGCGCTGGTTTCTTTTCGCCTGGCCAAAAAAGTCAAGACGAGGGGAAACCGCCATGCCGAGCAGCATCGCCAGCTATGACTACATCGTCGTCGGCGCGGGATCGGCAGGAGCGGTGCTGGCCAACCGCCTGACGGCGAGCGGCATGTATAAAGTGCTGCTGCTGGAGGCCGGCACCGAAGGCTCGGATTTCTTCTGGTCGCGCCTGCCGGTCGGCGTCGCCAAGATGATCGACAATCCGGCCGTCAACTGGTGCTATTCGTCCGAGCCCGACGAAGGCTCCGGCGGCCGGCGCATCGACGTGCCGCGCGGAAAAATGCTCGGCGGCTCATCCTCGATCAACGGCATGGTGTTCGTGCGCGGGCAGGCGCAGGACTACGACCACTGGGCGCAGCTCGGCAATCGCGGCTGGAGCTATCAGGACGTGCTGCCGATCTTCAAGCGGATGGAGAGTTTTGACGGCGGCTCCGACAAGTATCGCGGCCGTGACGGGTTGCTTCGCGTCACCCACACGCCGCGCCACACGATGCCGCTCCTGGAAAAGATCATCGCCGCCGCCGGCAAGATCGGCCTGCCTTACAACGAGGACCAGAACGGCGAGACCCAGGAAGGCATCTCGATGTCGCAGGTGACGATCGCCAAGGGGCGGCGTCAGAGCACGGCGTTCTGCTATCTCGATCCGGTGCGCTCAAGGAAGAACCTGACGATCGCGCAGGGCGCGATGGCCGAGAGCCTGATGCTCGACGGCAAGCGTTGCGCCGGCGTGCGCTATGCGGTGAACGGCGTGCAGCACGAGGCGCACGCCTCACGCGAGGTGATCGTCTGCGGCGGCTCGATCAATTCGCCGAAGCTGCTTGAGCTGTCCGGCATCGGGCAGGGCGACCACCTGCGCGCGATCGGCATCACGCCGGTGCATGAACTGCGCGGTGTCGGCGAGAACCTGCGCGATCACTATTCGCCGCGGATGAAGTTCGCGATCAAGGAGAAGAACCTCACCTTCAATGACAACGCCAATGGCTGGCGGCTCGCGCGCGAGGCGCTGAAATACGCGATGTTCCGCGAAGGCTTCCTCGCCTCCACCTCGGTGCCGATCCGCATGTATTTCCGCACCCGGCCCGGACTCGAGACTCCGGATGCGACGGTGTCGATCCTGCCTTTCATCTACGAAATGATAAATCGCCAGCGGCTGGTGTCCAAGCGCTTCAAGGGCATCACCATGAACGTCAACGTGCTGCGCTCGGAGAGCACCGGCTCGGTGCATATCAAGTCGAAGGACGCGGCGGAGCCGCCGGCGATCCGCTTCAACTTCCTCTCCACCGAGCACGATCGCGCTGGACTTCTCGCGGCGATCCGCAAGGGCCGGGAGCTGATGGCGACCTCGCCGCTCAAGGAAATCACCGGCGACGAGATCGCGCCGGGCGCGCAGCTGCAGACGGATGATGAGATCCTCGACTGGGTGAGGAAGACCGCGGAAACGACCTATCACCCGGTCGGCACCTGCAAGATGGGCAACGATACGCTGGCCGTGGTGAACAGCGAATTGAAGGTGCACGGCATCGACGGCCTGCGCGTCGCCGACGCCTCCATCATGCCGACGCTCACGAGCGGCAACACCAACGCACCCTGCATCATGATCGGCGAGAAGTGTTCCGACATGGTGCTGGCCGCGGCGGAGGCGAGGAAGGCCGCCGCATAGGAAAGCACCACTGCGGTGGCGATGTCGGCGACGCCAGCAGGCGGAGCGGCGCTGCGGTGCGTCCCGGAAGGTCGGCCGCAAGCCGGTTTATGTGGCTTGAAACGTGCATGGCGAGCTGCGGATTTTCATCCGAGAGACGCTCCGATGCAGCTGCTCAAGCGATATGGTTTCTTCAGCCGCCAGCGTTCGTTTCGCCAGGTTCTGTTTGAATTCCTGCTGGTGCGGGCAAAGAGCCGCTGAAAGCGCGGCGCGCACAAATGTCTGCGTTTGCCGACGGCATCACGATCGTGACGTCCGCGAGATCGTCCATTAATTGAGCAAGCTGCCCGATTTCAGGCACGCGGTCCGGCGTGTGGCCGATGCGTGATCGAAAAGCCATTTGGAATCAATCTCGCTGCCTTGGCACGCATAATGCAACGCCGGTCTTGAGTTGGCTGCTAGGGTTCCGACTTCGCCGATGTGAAGTGCTGGTCCGAGAGCAGCTGCTTGCGAGGGACAAATCCTCGCAGGTGCACGGCGGGATAAAAGCCCGGGAGACCTCGTCAAACCAAGGGATTGGTGGAGCGATGGTCGTGCACCAATCCCTTTCCAGAGTTCGCAGAAGGGGATTTGCCCATGAAACGTCTCAACTCGATAATTGGTACGATCTGCCTCGCGCTGATGCTTTGCGCCGTGGCTGCGGGATCGGTGCATGCGGCGCCGAAGAAGGATTTCAAGGTCGCCTGGTCGATCTACGTCGGCTGGATGCCTTGGGGTTACGCCGCTGACACCGGCATCGTGAAGAAGTGGGCCGACAAGTACGGCCTCACGATCGAGGTCAAGCAGTTCAACGATTATGTCGAGTCGATCAATCAATACACCGCAGGCGCCTTCGACGCGGTGACCATTACCAACATGGACGCATTGTCGATTCCGGCCGCTGGCGGCGTCGATACCACGGCGATGATCATGGGCGACTTTTCCAACGGCAACGACGCCGTCATTGTCAAGGGCAAGTCCGACATCGCTGCGCTGAAGGGACAGAAGGTCAACCTGGTCGAATTCTCCGTCTCGCACTATCTGCTGGCGCGGGCGCTGGAAAAGGCGAAGCTTGCGGAGAAGGATATCAAGGTCGTCAACACCTCCGACGCCGATATGGCGGGCGCCTACAAAACGCCGGAAGTCACCGCGGTCGTCACCTGGAATCCGATCGTCGCCGAAATCCTCGGCTCGCCGGATGCGAAGAAGGTGTTCGATTCTTCGCAGATTCCGGGCGAGATCATGGATCTGATGGTCGTCAACACGGCCGTGTTAAAGGACAATCCGAACTTCGCCAAGGCGCTGGCGGGCATCTGGTATGAAACCATCGCCAAAATGACGAGCGATGATGCGGCTGCGAAGGAAGCCAAGGAGGCGATGGCCAAGGCATCCGGCACCGATCTCGCCGGTTTCGAAAGCCAGCTTGCGTCGACGAAACTGTTCGCCAAGCCGACCGACGCCGAAGCCTTCACCAAGAGCGCGACCGTCGGCGCGACCATGGACCGCGTGCGGAAATTCCTGTTCGAGAAGGGATTGCTAGGCAAGGGCGCGAAGTCCGCTGACGCGATCGGCATTGAGCTCGCCGACAAGAAGGTGCTGGGCGACAAGAAGAACATCAAACTGCGCTTCGACGCGACCTATATGGACGCCGCCGCCAAGGGCAGCCTCTGATCGCGCACGCCGCGCCAACATCGGATGCCGTCGATGCGATTGATGAACGTCAGACCGGGCCGGGCGGCCAGCCTCTATCTTGCCGCCCTGCCGTTCGTCCTGCTGGCCGTCGCATACTTTACGGGCTCGGCCGTGAGGCTTGCCGACAATCCGAGCGACAAGCTGTTGCCGGCGCTGTCGAGCATGATCGAGTCCGTGCGGACCATGGCGTTCGAGACGGACGCGCGCACCGGCAGCATCCTGATGCTGACGGATACGCTGTCGAGTCTGGTGCGGCTGCTTTCGGCGCTGGCGATTTCGACCGCGCTGGCGGTGGTCTTCGCCATCGTCATCGGCGTACTGCCGACGGCAAATGCGCTGCTGGCGCCGTTCGTTTCGTTCAGCTCGATGGTGCCGCCGCTCGCGTTGCTGCCGATCCTGTTCATCGTCATGGGGCTTGGTGAGAACTCCAAGATCGCGCTGATCGTGATCGGCACGCTGCCGTGCATCATCCGCGACCTGGCGATGAAGGTGCTGGAGCTGCCGCGCGAGCAGTTGATCAAGGCGCAGACGCTCGGGGCATCGACCTGGCTGGTGTCGGTCCGCGTCGTGCTGCCGCAAATCCTGCCGCGATTGATCGACTCGCTGCGGCTCCAACTCGGGCCCGCCTGGCTGTTCCTGATCGCCGCGGAGGCGATCGCCTCCGATTCCGGACTTGGCTACCGCATCTTCCTGGTGCGGCGCTATCTCGCGATGGATGTCATCATTCCCTACGTCCTCTGGATCACGCTGCTCGCGTTCGCGATGGACGCCGGTCTCCGCCTGCTGCAGCGCAGGCTGTTCCCCTGGTTCGCCGCTGTGAGGCCCGCGTGAGCGCGATCAGGTTCGAGAATGTGTGGAAGGAATACGGTGACCACATCGTGCTCGAGCAGATCACGCTCGACGTTGCGCCGCGCGCGTTCGTGGCCCTCGTTGGCCCCTCCGGTTGCGGCAAGACCACGTTTCTGCGCATGCTGCTCGGCGAGGAAACGCCGACGCGCGGTCAGATCCTCGTCAATGGCAGCCCGTTGAAGGCCGAACCTGACGCGGACCGCGGCGTCGTGTTCCAGCGCTATTCCGTCTTTCCGCACCTCACCGTGCTGCAAAACGTGATGCTCGGCCGCGAGCTGCAGCAGGCGCGCGTGCTCGGCCACCTGTTCGGCTCGCGCCGTCGCAAGGTGCGCGACGAAGCGATGGCACTGCTCGCCGAAGTCGGACTCGCCGGGCACGAGAGCAAGTATCCGGCGGCGCTTTCGGGCGGAATGCAGCAGCGGCTGGCGCTCGCGCAGGCGATCATGTGTGGGCCGAAAGTGTTGTTGCTCGACGAGCCGTTCGGCGCGCTCGATCCGGGCATTCGCGCCGACATCCACCTGCTGATGAAGCGGCTGTGGCACGAGACGGACCTGACCGTCGTCATGGTCACCCATGACCTTGCCGAGGCGTTCGAGCTGGCAACAAGGGTTGTCGCCTTCGAAAGGCATCGCAACCGGCCAGAGGAGCGGGAGCGCTACGGCGCAACGATCTCCCGGGACATCGAAATCTTTCCGCGCCGTGTCGCCAGTGCGATACGGCCCGCGCCATCCGCTCCGGACGGGACGACCCGTCCAGCAGGGGGCTTCAACCAGGACGGCCTGGTACATCTTGCCAAGGCAAGTTCATGACCCTGACAAAGGACCAACAGGCTGAAGTCGACGCCAACCGGAAGCGTTACGAGGAGCTGAAAGCGGAAGGGCAGCGGGTCGCCCCGCGCGTGCTGCCCGAGCCGACGCCACCTGGTGGCGCGTCGATCGCTGCATCCGCGGTCATCCATCGCGAGGTGGTTCCCGGCGGCTGGTACTGGATCACGCGCGTCAACCGTGGCGAGGCACTGCGGCTCCTCAACTCGACCGGAAAATCCTGCATCAGCCTGCTGGCCTGGAACAGC